>Ga0210392_10000407_pt1 | contig 27176 bp, 26 predicted proteins | sample IncBWC30OmetaG_FD_161057 | JGI IMG/M metagenome (GOLD analysis project Ga0210392, IMG submission 161057) | Forest soil microbial communities from Barre Woods Harvard Forest LTER site, Petersham, Massachusetts, United States - Inc-BW-C-30-O ... | reverse complement strand
AAATCGAGCCGAAGCAAGCGGAAGCTGTGTATCACTGCATCAGCCGGACAGTTAACGGGGAATGGCTGTTTGATTCGGTGGATCAGGAGAATTTCCGTCGGCAGCTCTGGACCGTGGCCGACTACTGCGGGGTGGAGATCCTGACCTGGACCATCCTCTCCAATCATTTCCACGTCCTGGTCCGGATTCCTCAAACCGAGCCCCTCAGCGATGAAGAACTGCTGCGCCGCTACCAGGTGCTCTATCCCAAGCCCTCGAAATACAGCGTCCTCAGACTGGAGGTCATCAAGGCCTATCTGCAGGCGAACAGAGCCCGATAGGGACGGGTTGAAAAAACTGAAGTCGGGTGAATTTTTGCGCTAAACTGTGGGCGTGCGAACACACCGGATCAAAATCGAGCCGAAGCAAGCGGAAGCGGTGTATCACTGCATCAGCCGGACAGGTATCAGCCGAAAGGCTAGAGACGAGAGGAAAACCGTTTTAGCCACGAAGGATCACAAAGAGCACAGAGCAGCTGTACGATCCATCCAAGACACATTCCTTTGCGCTCTTTGTGACCCTTCGTGGCTAAAGAGGCTTGGTTAGGGTGGTGAACCTCACGGCCAGAGCAGGTGCCAGCGCGCGTCGGTTGGGGAAAAGCGCAGCATTTGGCGGAAGAGGGGATCGTCGCCGTGGCGCAGCGCTTGCGAGAATAACGCGAAAAGCCGCGTGCGGTCGCCCGCGATAACATCGTCTTGCAACCAGGGTTTGGCCGGATCCGCGTAGGGCGCCAGGTAACGCAGCGCGACGCGGAGGCTCCGGCCGTCGGGCGTGGCGTAGGCCCACCAGTCAACGCCCACGCGATCGCCCAGACCAGCCAGGGCGAAGAGCCCCTCCAGGTTTTTCAGGCTGTAGTTGAGGGACTTGGTGCGCGCGAGCTCCAGCGGCTGGCGGCCATCGGGCTCGACCTGCCGGGCGAGGCGTTTCTGCAAGTCATCAACCAGGAGTTTTTTGGCGTAATCCGTTTTGCCCAGCAGGAGCGCGAGGTACGCGACTTGCACGTCGTCGCACGTGCCGTGGTTGTTGAGCGCGGCGGCTTCGGCCCGGCCGGTGGGACTTTCCGTCAGCCACGCAAAGTAGGTGTCGAGCCAGGCGTGGAAGGCCTCCGCATCTTTTTGCGTCCAGGCCGGCGAGCTGCCGATCAACGTGAGCGAATCACAAACGGGAACGAGCGAAAGGAACTCAATGATGCCTTCCTCACGGCCCTCGTTCACGCCCGTGACATACTGACCGAAATTTAGGTTGGGGTTCATGCGCGTAGCCGGGTCGATGAACCAGGTTCGCGCAAGTTTGGCGGCATGCCCGGCGTAGGCTTCGTTGCCTGTGAAATAATAGGCGAGGCCGAGCGTCCTGATCGCCGAGGATACTTTGGCCCAGGCTGCATGGTCGGAGAACTTCTCATCCTCATCTTCCGGGTTTCGCAGGCCATCGTGGCGGATATACGGTCCCTTCGGGTTTTTGGGATCGGGCCACCAATAGGGTGCGAGGCTGATGTAGTCGTGTTTGTCGCCGCTGGGAGTCGGGCGGAGTTTGTCCATCACCGACAACGGCCTGAGCCTGAGCGCGCGGTCGGCCTCGGCGCGCAGCGAGGCCAGGGCGGGCGCAAGCGAGGCATCGCCATGTGCCAGCCGGTCGCGGGCGGTCGCGAGTTCCCGGGCGGAGAGGGGAAACACCCCCGAGGTTTCTGGAACCTCTGCCCGCGCGATGACCGCGATGAGCAGTAGGCTGAGGATGAAGCAGGGTTTTCTCATGGGGTGGGTTGGGCTTTACGTCCGCGGCTTGTCCGCCATCTTGTCCGATCATAACCCTCCGCCTGTCGCATGGGCGAAAGGAAAGTTTCACGCTTCGCGGCATTTATTTCGCAAGAAGGTTGTTCGCATCCAAAAAAATCCATGAATGCTTCTTACAAATGTCGAGGGTTTGCCTTGCTGGCCTTCGGCCTGGCCGCCTTTCGGCTTGCGGGGGATGACACCAGCCGGAATTTCCACATTCCCGCTTTCTACCACGTTGGCTTCTGGGTGCGCGACATCGAGAAATCGAGGGCCTTCTACAAAACTTACCTGGGATTCGATGAACCGTACGACCTGCATCGTGCGAATGGCGACTTGCAGATGGTCGTGATCAAGGTGAACGAACGCCAGGTGATCCTGCTTTTTCCGGACGCTGCCAAAATTCTGCCCGATGGAGACAATCTCGATCACCTCGGCCTTGAAACCGACAACATTACAGCCGTGCACACTTATCTCGTCGCCCATGGAATAAAAGTCGGCGACCCGGCGCGGGGCCACATCGGCGACATGATCATGTCGGTGAATGATCCCGACGGCCATAAGTTTGAAGTCACGCAGTTCGAGCCGGAGGGCCAGTTGCTGAAGCACCAAGGCAAGAACCTGGCGGCCACCCGCATCTCCACCCATCTGTTAACGGCTTCAATTGCGGTTTCAAACCTGGAGGCCTCGTTGCACTTCTACCGCGACATTCTCGGTTTCAAGGAAATCTGGCGGGATAGCCGCACGGGTACGCCGCATTCTGTCCACCTGCAGGTGCCGGATGGGACCGATTATCTCGACCTGCGGCCCTACGAAAAAAAAACCGACGCCGAACCGGCGCGGGCCGTTGCGCAATTCTACCTCGAAGTGCCAGATGCGGCCAAGGCGGCGGAAACCCTTGCCGGGCGCGCCAAGCCGGGAGGTTTCATTCCACCGGTGATTTCCGATGACAAACACGAGGCCCGTTGCATCGATCCGGACGGAACGAGCGTGGTGCTGATGGAGAAAACCGCAGGCTTCGCTGAGCACAGGCGAAGTAGCAGGTATCAAGTGGCAAGTAACAAGCGCGTTGGCTGCGAAGTTTTAAGCGCCAGGGACCAAGTTCCAGGACAGCCGGCCACTCCCTGATCCTGATACTTGGAAACCTGATACCTGATACTTTTAATACACAAACGGGATCAAACGTTTTGTTCGACGGATGTAATCCCGGTAATTCGGTTCCAGCGCCGTGGTCAGCACGGCCTCCTCGATGCCCATGCGTTTTCGAAACGCCAGGAAGATGGGGATCATGATGAACGGGATCGAAAGCGCATTGAGCAGGCAAAGGCTGATGCCGAGAAAAGCCAGCAAACCGCCGGTGTACGATGGATGCCGGATGTAGCGATATGGGCCGGAATCCACCACCCGGTGATCGGTGGCGACGGCGACATTCACCGTGAAAAACCGGCCGAGGTAAATGATGGCCCACCACCGCAGGGCCAGGCCGAAGGCATAAAGTCCAAAGCCAACTGGAAATATAACCCGAGCCGGATGAATCCTGGCCGCCGGCACGGCGTAGGCAACCGAGATGCCAACGATCAGGCTGATCTGGATCGTAAACCACAGGATGCGCAACGAGCCTCCGTCCTTGGAGAAATCCTTGGTGCGGCGAGCGCGGCCGATGAAAATCTCGGAGAGGAAATACAACGAACCCAGCACGATCGCGGACGGTAAATGCACGGATCCATTGGCGAAATGCCCCACACCGGACTCAAGCCAAAATCCTTTCCAGGTTAATTTAGAATCTATAAATACCTATAAGTGTTCATCAGTGGTTAAGAATTCGGGTTGAATCTGCGATTATCCGCGCAATCCGCGGCAAAAAAAATCGAGATCGAACGGTCTTAATCAGGGGTTCGCCGCGCTCTCCCAGGCCACGAGCGCGCGCTTGCGAACGGAACCCCACCGATAGTCGCCGATAATGCCGGTCTCACGAATCACGCGATGGCAGGGAATCAGATAGGCCAGCGAATTTTGGCCCACGGCTGAGCCGACGGCCCGGGCCGCGGCCGGTTGGTTGAGTGCCGCCGCGAGGCGTCCATAGCTGACCAGCGTGCCGGAGGGGATTTTCAACAACGCCTGCCACACGCGCACCTGAAAAGCGGTGCCGTGAACCAGCACCCGCAAGGGAGATCGCGCACGGGCAGGGCGGTCCCTGGCAAAAATGCGGGCGCTCAGTCGGGTGGCCATCAAATCATTCCGATGCAGCCGTGCGTTTGGCCAGTCCGCTTGCAGGGCGGCGAGGGCGGCATCCAAATTTTTGGAATCGACGAAGGAAAAATGGCAGATCCCGCGGGGGCCTTGCCCGACCAGGCATCGGCCGAATGGACTGTGCGCAAACCCTGCCTCAATGACCCAGCCCGCGCCGCCGGACTTTAATTCGCCCGGGGAAGCGGCCTCCAGGTTGACGCAGAGGTCATGCAGGCGCCCGGGACCGGAGAGGCCGGTATCCATGGCCACGTCCAGGATGCTTTTCCCCTTGCGCAGCAATTCCCGGGCGTGGGACTGGGTCAGGCACTGGAGAAAATCCTTTGGCGTGATGCCCGCCCAGGCGGTGAACAGCCGGTGAAAATGAAACAGGCTCAATCCGGCATGCCTGGACAACGTGGCCAAATCCGGCTGCTCGGTATGGCATTCATCCAGATACCGGATGACGCGGGCAATTCTTTCATAATCGTTCACGCCGAAAGCTTATCACCAAAGACCGGCCGCGCCTACCCGGTTCTTGCTGCAAATTCCTCATAGCGGGTTCCGAGATGACGGAAGGCCTTGCGGTCGCGACCAACCACGGCCGCCCGTGCACATTCAGCAAACGCGAGCTGCCAGGCATCGTTTTCGCCAAAGCGTGTGCCGTTTTTGCGTGCCCGCCGCTGCAATTCGGCGCACTTGGTGGCGTGTTGGAAGCCGATATGCTGGGGGATATAGCGAGAAATAAACTGTAGTCCATCGGGTGCGTCGCGGCAGCCCTCCAGGAATTCGGCAACGGAGACGCAACTGACGAGGAGCGGACGTTGAGCGAGGCTACGATTCCGCCGAAGCCAGGCCATGGCCGGGCCGGCCACGCCGGCGTCTAGCTCTCGTTCAAGATCAATCAAGAAAGAGGAATCAAGCAGCGCGGGAGCCACGGCGTGCCTTTCGGGTGGCATTTTTGGCAAGTTCAGATTCGGCCCAATCAGCCAGTTCGTGGGTCGTCACGACCTTGCCGAGAGAACGGGCATGGATCAGCTCGGACCGGGATACGTTGCATTGCCTGGCGGTGGCATCAAGCTGCTTCAATTCTTCAGCCGTATACCGGGTGGAAATGGGGAATTCTTTCATGATAAATCTAGGTTAATTGAACTCCGATCACGGTCAACTACGACCGTAGTTAAAAAAGCTGGCCACCAGTAGCGAAGGGACAAGCCAATGGGGTCAAATGAGCCGTCCGTCCAATGTCAGGTTGGAATTTATTTCTACGGCGCGACGGTCAATCCGATGGCGCGGGCCAGCTTTCTTTGGTTGGCATCAAAGCTGAGGAAGTTGGTCGCCTTGGCGACCCGCGCGGTGGCGACATGCAAAACGTCGAACGACCGATGTCCGCCCGTCAGGGTGTGACGATCTGACAACCGGCGGGCTTCCTCGATAATGACCGAAAAATCACATGGCGTGAGTTGAAGATAGCCGGCCTGCAAATCCGCCTCAAGTGCAGCCAGGGAGGCGAGGGCCTCTGTCGGGGAAATGACTTTGCGGAAGGCGGCGAATCGCAGCGCATGGCCCAGTTCATAGCGACTGAGCGCGGTAATCGTGACCGGCCGATTTCTCTTGCTCCCCCATGCCCTGGCCGACGCGGTGTGGGTATCGTTTCCGTAGAGGGAGAACAGAAAACTCGTATCAGCGATGCTGATGGCCATGTCAGGTCCCCCTTCTTCGCTAAAGCTATGCAGGGCGGGCTTGGCTGTCCGCGAGCACGGCGGCGCTTTCGGCCGCGCTGAGTTTGTGCGACCAATCCGCACGCTTGAAGGCGGCGCTTTCCGTCCAATCCAGCTTCCGCGGCGACATCGGCTGTGGTGGGACGACCTTGGCGACAATTTTGCCGCGCTTGGTAACCTGGACTTCCTCACCGGCGGAAACCCAACGGAGCACCCGGGAGTAGTTGTTTCGCAGCTCGCGGATGGTGGTCGTCTTCATTGTGCTACAATTATGTAGCACAATGAAGACAAGGGCAAGTTTTCTTCCCATCGGAGGAAGCAGCCCCTACATGAGCTGGCCGCCGTTGCCGAGCGCGCGAAACCACTGGATGAGAAACGGGGTCAGGCCCAGGCCGGCGCCGCCCCCCGCGCAGGAGAAGGCGGCCATGGTGTTGCCGTGCTTAAACTTGATCCAGCCGATGCCGAAGGTGATGGCGGCAATGACCCAGAACACGCCGTAGATGATGGAATAGACGGTGGAGACGCCCTGCCAGAATCCGGTGGAAGAAGCGCCGCCGTTGTTGGCCTGGTTCCAGTCGATGGTCTGGGCCAGCAGCATGCCGTTGGTATTTGTGATCAGGACGAAGGCAATCGTGGCGAAGGCCAGGACGCGGTAGCGGTGGGCAGAATCGGATCGTTTTTGGAGATCGTATATTTTCATAGGATTGAACGGATGCCCCCAGCATAGCGTGGAAAACCGGCCTCAATTTTTTTTCCTGACCCGGGCAAACGGGGCCAGAACGATGCTAAACTGGCCCATGCGCATCGCGAAGTTGATCCTCCTGCTGTTGGTCGGGGCCGCGCTCGCGGCCACCGGTTTCGCCCGGGAGCGCGCGGCGCCGCTCGATCCCATTGCCGGTTTCGAGCTGAGGCTGCTCGATAAAAAAATACCGATCCAAATCACGGCCGGCGGAAAGACCGAGGTGCATGGCGCCCCGGTTTGGGTGTTCATGCCGGAGACGGGCCGGGTTCAGTCCCCGCTTGGCGACCTCACCCAACCCACGGATTTGGACGGCGGCATCACCTTGTTGCCGGCGCCGCCGGATGGATTTGGCCTCCGCGCGCTGCAGCTGCCCATCCGGGAGAGTTTTATCCTGGCGGACGGGCGCCAAGTCATTGTTGAAATTCCGGTGTTTATTTATTTTCGACGGATCGAGGTACTGGCCCAACGGCCCGATGGTTCGGAAATCCCCAAGCCATGAACCCAAGCTTTCCCTATAGCCGCCAGCTCAACCGGCCGATCCGCTACTTCAAGTATTTCACCATGGTGGATCTTTTTGGTGTCTGCATCAGCACGGTTGTTGTCCCGCAAATCTTCGGTCTCCCGTTGCTCCTGGTCGGCTTTGTTTTCTGGTTCGCCTATAACCTGGTCTTTCGGATGGGCCGCCCGCCGGGATTCGGCTGGCATTATTTCAAGAGCCTGATGCGGCCCGAGTGTTTTAATGCCGGGCGGGGCCGCCCGCGCCGGATGGTGAGGAGGGAATCGTGAGTGTGACGGCTCTATTTGAGGAGCGACCGTGGGTGCGCAACAACCGCCTTTCCGGCGACCTGCTGGCGCCGCTGCTTCCGAGCGTTGCCTTTGAGGACAATCTTATCGTGAACGTCGATGGCAGTTTCGGCCTGGGTTGGCGCTGTGCCTTTCCCTACCTCTTCACGCTGGGCAGCGGCCGCAGCGGCCAGCTTTTCGACCAGCTAAAGAAAATGCTCAATGTATTGCCCGAAGACTTTGACGTGCAGGTAATTTTCTCCGGGAGCCAGCGGACAACCGAGCTGGAAAAGCGCCTCGCCGAGGCACGTCCGGTCGAGGGTATTTTGGCGGACTACGGCGAGGAGCAGAAAAATGACCTGCTCAAGCGCTTTCAGCAAAACGAACTCCGCTGGATGGAGGGCCATGTCGTTTTGATCCGCAAAAATCCATTCCCGCCCGATCACTTTAAACGCGCGGTGAAGAAATCCACCCTGGCCCGGCTGCAAGGCCTGTTTGGCCCGGTCGAGGCCGAAATTGGCTACACCGAAGCGGAGTGGGAGCGGGTGAAACAAGAATACTTCGATTATGCTGACAGCCTGCACGCCGACTTGGAGCAGGCCAGTTTTTTGCCACAAGTTCTTGATCCGGATGGATGCCTTGCACTGCTCTTCAGTTACTACCATGGCGAGGCCTGCGATTCCGGCGGGCGTCCGCGCAAGTTCAGCCCGATCGAAGAGCTTCCGTTGTCGGATCACTATCTGCCCAGCCCATGCCAGTGGGATCGGGATTCGGGTGAGATTCGGCTCGGTCGACGGCTGCTCAAGGTTTGTGTTGTGCGGACGCCGCCTGAAAGCGTCCGGTTCAGCCAGTTCGCCGGGTTGCTGCTGCATGGGCACCTGCTCAAGACGAAGTATATCGTCACCTGCCGCCGGGCGGACATCGAGAAACGGAAAAAACTGGTCAAGGATCGCATCCCTGAACTGGAGGCCCGTGCCCGGAAGGATCCGGAGTTTATGGTTGCCCACGAGGAAGCCGTGCGCGAATTGTGCGAGTTGGGTGCCGGCACGGAAAAAACCTGGATGATCCAGCAGGTATTCGTGGTGGGAGGCGACACGCGCGAGGAACTGGATCGCAATGTCCTGGCCGTGAGGAAGGCCGCCGAGGAGGCGAACGGCATGCGCCTGGACGTAGAGACCCATGCGTGCATCGACTTCCTGATCGCGGCGCAGCCTTTCTGGACGCGGGATCAGGACAAACACCGGTTGAATGCCTTCAACACCTCCCAACTCGTCACCCAGTTGCCCACCTGCGGCCAGAGCACCTGCTTTCGCTTGTCCGATGACACCCCGGCGAGGATCGGTGCGATTTACGAGACCACCTCGCAGACGCTCGTGAATTTTTTCCCGCATGAAGACCGGCGCTTCGGCAATGCAAATATGATGATCCTGGGCGCCTCGGGTTCGGGCAAGGGCATGACGGTGAACGATCTCATTGCCCAGACGCGCCTGCGCCATCCGGCCCGCTTTGTGATCATCGACATCGGCGGGTCGTATCGGAAAACCAGCGAAGCGCTTTCCCCTGGCGGCTATTTCGACATGACCCTGAAGCAGACCGGCCGGGTGATCAATCCGTTCTACATTGCCGACCTGGAAAAGCGTTTTCCCGACGCGGATGAGATCGACGGGATGGTCCGGTTTGTTGAACGAATTCTCGTCGGCCCGGACGAAAAACGGCTGGAGCCCGAACAGGTGGCCGTTGTCGAGCAGACGATCGTCCAGCTGTTCCGCGCGGCCCAGGGTGTCCGGGAAGTGACGCTGGGCGATTTTAGAACGTTGCTTCAGGAAAATCCGCGCGGGGAAAAACTGGCGCAGCGGCTGGCGCGCTGGGTGGGCACGGGAAGTTTCGCCAATATGTTCGACGGGAAAAACCAGCTCGACACGGGAAACTGGCTCACGGTTTTCGATCTCACGGCGATCAAGGAGAACAAGCTCGTCTGCCCGGTGATGTTTGGCGTGATTTTCTCCGTCATCGCGCAACTGGCGGCGCGCCATCCGCACGACCTGAAGTTTGTGGTCTTTGACGAATGCGCCGATTTTTTGCGCGACCCGCTGGTGGCCGCCTACATCGAGACCTGCTACCGGCAGATGAGAAAATTCGGTGTCTCCGTCGTTGGCATGTCGCAGGGCTTGGAAGAGTGGCTCTCGACGAGCTCCAAAACTGCGTTCGTGAACAACACCACGCACTTGGTCGTTCTCCGGCAGGACGTCGGCCAGGCGGCGGATCTTATCCGCGACACCTTTAACCTTTCGGAGCACGAGCACGACATCATCACCCGCTTGCAGAGCATCCCGGGCGAATTCTCGCAGGCCTTGCTTTGGCAAAAACTAGGGGAGGGTAAGACCGTCTCCAGCGTTATCGTCAAGCGCCCGACTCCGCTCGGATATGCCATGGGCACGACGAATCCCCGGGACAAAACCGCATTCCAGGAGATCCGCGATCGCGGTCTCTCCTACCACGACGCCATCCGTGAATTTGCGCAGGCGTATCCCCAGGGCGTGTCCCGCGGGAAAGTTGCACCCAAATCATGAAGCCCTCTTCACTCGCATTTTTCACGGTCGCGATCCTGGCCGGGCTGATGGCGGGCTGCGCATCAAGCCCGGTCGGTCAACCGACCGCCTATCCCACGACCGGGCAGGCGGTCGTGCTGGCCGGTGAGACGGCCGGGGGCGCGTTCCTGGGTAATTCCCTAAACAAAAAAATTGGCGGCCCCATCGGGGCCGTGGTGGGACTCGGTGCCGGGCTGCTCACCAACAAATACCTCACGGACAATGAGCGGCAGGCCTATGACGAGGGATATGAAGAGGGCGCACGCGAGGCTCGCGCCAACCTGCTCAAACAATATTGGGAAGAGAAAACCACGGAAAAGCGTGGTGCCGGCGCAGCCGCCGGCACGCAAGCGCCGGTAGAAACGAGCTATAATGCAGGGGTGGTCGATGGCGTGCGCCTGGGGCCGCGTACCGCCGCCACCCAGGAACTGACCGAACCAACCCGATGACGCTCATGCGAAAACTGCGTACGATCTTTGCCCTCGCGATGCTGATCATCGTTACCCATGGGATGCATGCCCAGGGAGTGTTGACCTTCGACGTTCAATCCTTCCTGCAGCAACTGGCGTTGAAGACGATTGGCCAGGACCAAGTCTCGTTTCTCGGCCAATTGGTTGGGGTGAACAACCAGCAGCTTTCCGCCGCCAGGGAAATCTATTCGGTGCTGGGCGATCACAACGCATCCGGACTAGCCAATTTTAATCTCAACGATCTGCAAACGGTGTTGCGGGGAGTCCCGGGGCTGGAGAACACAAACCTCGCGGCCTTGTTTCCGGCGGGAGTGGGCGGCGCCTTCCTCGGCTTGTCCCTGGCCAACTGGCAAAACACCATTGGAAATCCATCGAGCCTGTTCGCGGCGCAGATGGCGCACATGGCCATCGGCGACATCACCCAGCGGGCCGGGTTGGCGCCGGACGAGAGCGCTTTCCTGAACTATCTCGCCACGCCGGGAAATCTCCTCGCGAAAAACCAAATGAACCTGGCCCTGTCCGTCGGCCGTTTGCTCACGTCACATCTGCTGGAGTCGATCCAGACGCAGGCAAAACAAGCAGCCGTCTATGCGACCCAAAGGCAGCAATTCGACGACCAGGCGAAACAAAACCTGACCCTCGTTGACCGGGCCAAGCTGAATAACAACCAGAATACCCTCAGTCTCGACATGCAGTTGCAGCAGATGCAGGCCCAGTCCCTGGGCAACTCGGCGCAGGCGGCGCAGCTCGATGCACAAAACCAGCTTTTGCAGCAGCAAATGGATCGCGAGGACGTGGATCGGGCCGCGCGGGCCAACGGCGACTAGAACGTTTTCGATTTTGATGGTCACATGAGCCATGTTTTTTGTCATTCTGAGCGGCAGCGAAGAATCTCACAGGATTGCCCGGGTGAGATGGCAGATGTCGCTTCGCTCGGTACCTCGCACGGCTCGGAATGACAAGGAACGTGCCCATGCGCCAATGTGACTCGAAACTGCTCCAGCCGGCGAACATCGAATGAAAATAAACGCATCAAAAACAATCGTCATCTGTGCGACGTTACTTGTCCTTTTGCCGGGCTCTTCATGCGCCAATTGGTGGGATTATTATGTCATCATCCAGGCCGGAGGGCAGGTGCAGGATGTTTCGCGCATTGAAAACGAGGCCCGGCAATATGTGCAGAATCTGAACAAACTGAATCTCGTCGCTTCCGCCGTCGGGAGCGCGCGGGAAAAATTTGTGGCCTGGCAGGCCATGGAAAAAACGATCGGCGATGGGAGCAGCGTGCCGGCCTACATTCCAGGCCAGATCGCAGCCTCATCAAAAATGCGGCAGGAAATCGACCGCTATGCGGAAAACCTGCCTGACACCCCGGAAGGCGCCTGCCTGCGGAATTACCTAAAAAGACAACGCCAGCACGACCAGGTGATCCAGGCTTACTCCGCCCGGCTTAGGGCCCAAGCGCAGGCGGCCGGTCAATCTTCGCTCACCCTTGAACAGTGCGCGGCCTTGGGCAATTCCCTGGCTGATCTTGGTTACGACAACCGGCTCCTGCAAATCAATGAAGAAGCAGAGGCGAATTCCGTGAAGGGCATTGAGCGGGATGCCCAACTGAAAATGCGCGAGTACCGCCGGTCACGCCAGGAGTCAGACGCTGCCTGGTCGAAAAAATGAAAACAGTATTTGTGATGTTTCTATTCATGGTCGGTGCCACGGCATGGGCGCAGGTCAACCAATCCACGGCGCTCGGGCAGATCGAACTAGCAGAATTGGAACGAGGCCAGGTCGACCCCTCCAACAACATCCTGGAGCAGCACATCGCCAACTACCGAAACTCCAATGGCGGGCCGATGCTCGCAAAAATCGGGGTGCAGCTGGGCAATATCATTCGCAATCCCTATGCCGGCCTCTTGATGACCGTGATCATGACTTTGATGGTCGGTGCCACCTGGCTCCACGCGATGCGCGAACAAGCGGCCTTTGGTGAACTGGCGGCCTCGCTTGGTTTAAAATTTATGATTGGCATCGCCGTATTTCACATGCCGTCCCTGGTCTATGGGGTGGGGATGACCGTAAGGGATTTGGGCGCCACCCTTGCAAAAATGGCGTTCACCAGCCCGGTGACCGGACCGACCTTGAGCCAAATGAGTATCACTGGCTCGCCCGAGTCGCTGGGTTTTGAGCGCGTCCGGGCCATGTCCGTTGACCGCGCCATCCAGGATTTGGGCCAGCCGATGAACGGGGTGGGGGCCAATGTCGCCTACCTGCTTTACGACCAACTGGTCGCACGCGCGGTTTCTCTCGCCGGACAAGCCGGCACCAGTCCACCCGTAACTACCGCGGCCGATCTCGAGCTGCAAACCGCCGGCAAGCAGGGCACCGCCATTGAAAAAAGCCGCATCATTAGCGAAAATATTTCACGGCTCCTGCAGATTCTCGACGGCTTGGACCAGTCGGCATCATTTGCCTATAAAACCTATCGCGTCGGGCCGGAAGGCCTGCCGGATACGCAGGCCGGTTCAGATGGAGGGACTTTCGACAATCGAAAGTCGGATGGCATGAACGCATTAAGCAATGACATCGATGCCTCCACCATCGCCATAACGACGGCCACGCTGCACACTTGGCTGGGCGAGGCGGATACGACCCGGAGAAATTTTGAGCAACAGGCGGCGCAGGGCAGCTTTCCATCCCAGGCGGCATATGCGGCTGCCTACCGGTCGGCCCTCGCTGACTACGGCAATGTGGTTTATATCCGCACCGGCGGGTTCATCAAAAAAACCTTCTGGGATAACCTGGGTTTTTCGTGCGGCGCCATCGGCGGGGTGAATTGGTCTTACCTCGGCAATTACCGCGCGAACGACCGCCAGGCCATTGGCGTTGCCCAGAAAAGCCTTTCAACCTGGTATGAGAACACCACGGGCCGGCCGGCGGCCAGTTTTTCCCCGGCACCTCCGGCCGACAACAAGGAAAAGGCATTCTCGAAAACCGTCATCGATACATTGGCCTATTGCCGGGACCAAGTCATCACCCGCGGCGCGATGTACGTGTTCGACATCATCATCGAAGTCTATGTCTTTGTCATCTGGCTGGCCTATCCGCTTTGGTTCTATGCGGGGACTGAAAAGGCGTTCACCGGCGCGCTGAATGTGTTCACCGTGGCCTGTCTGACCCCTGCGGTCTTCACGCTCCTTTTCGTCATCTGGGATGCCTTCGTCGGGTTTATGATCTATTGGTGCAACGGCGGAGCGATCACTTCTTTATAGTCCATGTCTGCGTTCCCTGTAATTGCCTTTTTGACCGGGATGCTCGTTTCGGTCGTCTACTCGGCGGCCATCGTCATATTCTGGGGCCTTGTTTATATGATCGGCTGCATTCTCATCGTCGTTAAGTCTCCGAAAATCTGCAAAGGGATCTTTGCCGGTTCCTGTGGCTTGGGAGCGATGGTCGGCGGTGCCCTGACGTCAGTGACCGCGGCGGCGATGGGGATGGGCAAGCTTGGGGTGGCCACTGGGGCATTCGGCTCTGGAAAGGTCGGACAGGCCGCCAGTGTTGCCTTTGACGTCCCGCTTCCAGGGGGCACAGCAGCAAAAAAATCCGCCTCAAAAACAGATTCGTCCGGCACTGAATCAGCCTTCGGTGGTGCCAGCCGGTCAGGCTCGCAACCGCCGCCGGCCTCCATGGAGGCGATCCTGGCGACAAACGCGCCGACTACAAATCATCAGGCAACCGGCGGGGTTTCGAGCCGGTTGAAAAACCCGGCTAAAAACCCAAATCCCAAAGGTCCAAACGCCAAATGAGACAAGTAACAAGTAGCAGGTAACAAGTGACAAGAATGGCCGGAAAACCGCAAAATTTGGTGGGGAGAACGTTTCGGTTCGCACAAGCTGTGCGTGCGTTTGTGAATCGATTGCCGCGCGTTATTTCAAACTACGAAGACATGCGGCAATTGTTGCGCTCGTCGGGCTCGGTTGCCGCCAATTACATTGAGTCCCAGGAAGGCCTGAGCCGAAAAGATTTTTTCTATCGTATCAAGGTATGCCGCAAGGAGGCGCGTGAATGCGGTTTGTGGCTCCACTTGTTGGAAACGAACAAGGATGAATCCTTGATGGAGGAATTTGCGCGTCTGGTGTCGGAAACGGAGGAACTGAAGAGAATTTTCTCCGCGATCGCCTCCAAAGATGACACCGCCGGTGATTAGCCTGCGGTCTCCTCTTGGCACTTGTTACCTGCCACTTGTTACTTGTTTGAACGCTCAGCTCTTCCCTGAGCGTTCAAACCTCTTGCGCTCGGTCGCGCTGAGGATGCGTTTGCGCAGGCGCAGGTTCTTTGGCGTCACTTCCACGAATTCGTCCGCGGCGATGTATTCGATCGCGCGTTCGAGCGAAAGCTTGGAGGCCGGGATCAATCCCGTGGCCACGCCCGAGCCTTGCGAGCGGAAGTTGGTGAGCGCCTTCGCGCGTACCGCGTTGCATGAGATGTCCTCGTTGCGCGGGTTTTCGCCCACGATCATGCCTTCGTAAACTTCCTCACCCGGGCTGACAAAGAGCTTGCCGCGTTCCTGCACCATCTCGAGGGCGTAGCCGGTGGTCGTGCCGGCTTCCGTCGCCATGATGGTGCCGGTCAGGCGCGTGAGCACGTCGCCGGCATAGGGGCCGTATTCCTTGAAAAGATGGCTGAGCACGCCGCGGCCGCTGGTGGCGTTGACGACGTCGATTTCCATGCCGATGAGGCCGCGCGTGGTGATGGTGGCCTCGATCATGGTCGAGTGGGACAGCTTCTCCATGTTGGTGAGCTGGCCTTTGCGGTTGGCAAGATTTTGCATGATCGTGCCGACGCATTCGTCCGGCACTTCGATCCAGACGGTCTCAAAGGGTTCGTAGCGTTTGCCCTCGACGGTCCGTTCAATCACGGTCGGCCGGGAAACGAGAAGCTCAAAACCCTCGCGGCGCATGGTCTCGACCAGCACGGCGATCTGCATGGCGCCACGGGCCTTGACGTTGAAAACGCCGGCCTTGTCGGTGTCGTCAACCTTGATCGAGACGTTGGTCTTGATCTCGCGGTGGAGGCGCTCGCCGAGCTGGCGCGAGGTGACGAGCTTGCCTTCGCGGCCGACGAGCGGGCCGTCGTTGACGCAAAACTGCATCTCGAGCGTGGGCGGGTCGATCTCGGTGAAGGGCAGGGGATGGGCGTCCTCCGCGATGGCGATCGTGTCGCCGATGTCGATGTCCTCGAAACCGGAAATACCGACGATGTTGCCGGCTTCGCCGGTCGGTGCCTCGGCCGTGCCGAGGCCGGTGAACTCAAAAATCTTGGTGACCTTGGCGCGCATGCGCTTGCCATCGGAGTTGCGAATGACAAAAACCGGGTCGCCGACCCTGACGGTGCCGCCGAGGATCTTGCCGACGGCGATACGGCCGACGTAGTCGCTCCAGTCGATGTTGGAGACGAGCATGTGGAACGGCTCGTTGGGCTTGGCAAAAGGAGGCGGGACGTGGTCGAGCACGGTCTGGAAAAGGGGCGTCATGTCCTTCTTTTCCTCGCCGAGGTGGTACATCATGTAGCCGTCGCGGCCCGAGCCATAGACGACCGGGGCATCGAACTGTTCCTCGGTGGCGTTGAGCTCCATCAGGAGTTCGAGGACCTTGTCATACATTTTTGCCGGCTCGGCATTTTCGCGGTCGATCTTGTTGATGACGATCACGACCTTGAGGCCGTGGGCGAGGGCCTTGCGCAGCACGAAGCGCGTCTGGGCCTGCGGGCCGTCGTAGGCGTCCACGAGCAGCAGCACGCCATCGACCATGCGCAACGCGCGCTCGACCTCGCCGCCAAAGTCGGCGTGGCCGGGGGTGTCCACGATATTGATCGTCTTGTCGTGCCAGTGGACCGAAGTGTTCTTGGCCTTGATCGTGATGCCCTTTTCTTTTTCCAGGTCCATCGAGTCCATGGCGCGCTCGACGACCTGCTGGTTGGCGCGGTAAACCCCGCCTTCCTTGAGGAGTTTGTCCACGAGGGTGGTTTTCCCATGGTCAACGTGGGCGATGATGGCGATATTACGGATGTTCTGGTTCATGGCTAAACAGGCGGAAAATTGAGGAAAAGCTAAAGAAAGTGCGCGTGTGTCGCGCCGAACGCAAGGCCGAAGGTATGGGCCGGGCAATTGTAACATGGGAGCCCGGATGCAGCCGGGGTCGGCGATACCCGCGCGGTTGCATTAGCCCGTTTAAAAGCAAAAGGCCGGCGCGAAGGCCGGCCATTTTGACTAAACGTTTTCGGGCAGCGGGCTTACTGCACGGTGACGGGGATGGTCACGGTGCCTGCGCCGTAGCCCTTGAGCACGAGGCTCCCGCTGCCGGAGCGGCCACCTTGCACGGTGACGGTAACGCTGGAGCTGCCGGCAGGCACGACGACTTCGGGCATGATGACGCTGTCCGGTATGTCCGTGGTCACGTCGAGCAGCAGGCCGCCCGCCGGCGCCGTGATGGGCACGGTGAAGGTGAGGGATTGCCGCTCGCCGGTGCGCAGGGTGAGCGAGGCGGGCGAAGCCTGGATGCTTAACGAATCGACATGAAAGGTGCCGACGTCCGCGCTGCCGGCCGAGCCGTTGATGGTCACTTTATAGCTGTGGTCGGGCTCGACCGCGGGAACGAAGAAATTCAACGCGGTGGGCGAGGCGTAAACCGTGCGGGCGGGCGTTCCTTCAAAATAAACGATGTCCTGTGGGGTGAAGCCGGAGCCGCTCACGCCGATCTGTGCGCCGACGGGGCCACGGTCGGCCTGGAGCGAGAGCACGTAGCGGCCGGCAATATTCACATGCACCGTTTCGATGTAGGTCTCGCGATCGGTGGGAGTGTTGCCGTTGCTCTCGGTCTTGTAGTTGACCAGGATGTAGTAGGCGAACTCGTTGCGTCCGGGCGGAAGTTGATAGTCGAGCGAATAGACGTCGCCCTGTCTTTGCTTCATGATCAAATCCTGGCCGTCGATGATGAGGTGCGGCACAATGCTGCCATCGAGGACATTGCCGCCGGTATTCTCGATCCGCGCGGAAATGGTGTAGATTTGTGACGGATTCTCCCGCAGGGTGGTGGGCGTGAGGTTGACGATTTTCAGGTCGCAGCCAGCCAGCAAAATGAGGCCCACCGCAGCGCCGAGCCAGGTAAGGAATTTTCTCGCGTGAGCGGAATGATTTTTATGCATTGGGTTTTTGGGCAAATTCCAGATGATATGTAGAACAGTTTGTAATGAACGATCTTACATCAGCGCAAGAAAAAGCCGCCAGTGCGACGACGCTCGGGCTCTATGTGCATGTGCCGTTTTGTGCCTCAACCTGCGATTTTTGCGCATTTTATCAGACTTCACCGACCGCGGAAGCGGTGGCCATGTTCCTCCACCACCTTGTGCTCGAGGCCGATCTGGCGGCTTGGAAGCAGCCGGTGACGACGGTATTCTGGGGCGGCGGCACGCCCGGTTTGCTCGCGCCGCGCGATCTGCTAAAACTCGGTGAAATCGTCCGCGGGCGGCTGGGCGGCACTCCGCGCGAGTGGTCGGTGGAGCTCGCGCCGGCCTCAGTGACGGAGGCGCGGCTGGCGGCCTTGCGGGAAGCAGGCATAACCCGCGTATCGCTGGGAGTGCAAAGTTTCTCGCCGGCCTTGCTGGAGGCGCTCGGGCGACGCCACACGCGCGAGCAGGCGCTGCAGGCCTATGCGCGCGTGCGTGCGGCGGGTTTTGCGAGCGTGAACCTGGATTTGATTTTTGCCGTGCCCGGCCAGGATGAAGCGGCGTGGCGGGCCGACCTGCGCGAGGCCGTGGCGCTCGCGCCCGACCATATTTCCACTTACTGCCTGACGTTTGAGGAGGACACGGCGCTGTGGGTGAAACTTTCTCGAGGGCAGGTGAAGCGCGACATCGCCATCGAGGCGCAGTTCTACGAACTGACGTGGGCCGAGCTCGCCGCGGCCGGTTACGCGCAGTATGAAATTTCCAACTTTGCCCGGCCCGGCCACGCCTGCCTGCACAATCTCAACACCTGGCGCATGCACGAGTGGGTCGGCCTCGGCCCGAGCGCGGCATCGCAACATGCCGGCTGGCGCGGGGCGAACGTGTCCGACCTGGAAAAATGGAGCACGCAGGTGGCCGCGGGCGAGCGCATGACGGAGCAGCGGGTGCAGCTCACACCGGCGCTGCTGGCGGAGGACGCCTTGATTTTTGGCCTGCGCATGAACGAAGGCGTGAATTTCGCCGCGTTGCGCGCGCGCTGGCCAAACGCGCCGTGGGCCACAGCCGATGTGCTGGCCGACCGGCTCGCTGCCGAAGGACTGGCCGAGCGGGCTGGCGATTCGTTGCGGCTGACCTCGCGCGGGCGCCTGCTGGCCGACGCGGTGGGCGCGGAAATTCTGGAAAAATTATCCGACCCGGTTTTCGCCTGACAGACTGCCTTTTTTTAACCGCGGATATCGCGGATCTACGCTGATAGGAAACAAATCTTAAATTCGCGCCTGTCCGCCGAAGCCTTGGCGAAGGCGGATCCATCCGCGTCCATCCGTGGTTACTTTCGCCGGCTCCACTCGAGCATCCGCTGGATCGGCAACGCGCCTATCAGCCAACAGGCGCAACGCAGACGGGATCGCCCACGCGGATGACTTTGCCCGCCTCGGACTTCCCGATCGAGGTATTGACCGCGAAACGGTAGTAATGGTTGAATCGTCGCGCGTCGGCCCAAGCCGGAAGATGCTGTTTCCGCAATTCCATGAAGGTTTTTTGGAAATTAGGAATGGGTGCGGCCGTATCGGGATCCCGGGTCGGAACCACGCAGCGCTGGCATGGATTATGGCCTTGGAACTGCACTGCGCCGATGGAAAATGGCCGCAGTTCATCCGGTCCGCCGAAAAGGGAGTCCTCGGCAAAGGCGTCCGCGTCGTCGATTTCCAGGTTGGTGCGAAAACGCCGGCGCACGCTCGCGAGGTCCAGACCCGGGAACCAGCCTGCGACCGCGCGCAGGCTCGCCTCGCAGACCACGGTTGGCCCGAAGGCCGTCCGGTCATCGGGAAATCCGCTGTGCGGCTCATGGCGCACGGTGACGGCGAAGCCAAAAAAATCGCCCAGCCAACGATCAAGGCGGGTGCGTTCGGCCAGGGGAAAAACCATCCGGGTGGACTGGCCTTCTTCCCACAACTGGATTTCCCGCAACGCCGGATCATATTCGCACCGCAGGAGCTGGATTCGGGCGGTGCGCTTGCCATTCACATAGGTTCCCGCTTCGTCAAAGATCGCATAGATTCGGTCCTGTTCCAGGATGCCCCCGGCGGTGATGCGAGCTGCATCGACCGAGACTCCATCCAGGGATTTTATAGGAAAAACGAAAATTCGTCCCAAATGCAAAGGCATGCGCGTAGTCGATTCATTCGCAGGCGCCGAGTGGATTCAAGTTAATTGAAAACAGCATTTGCTGGCACGAGCGGAATGAGCTCCCGCCATTAAACGACCGCAATTATCGCCGGGTTAGGCCGGCGAGATTCTTGCCATATCACCCCGGCGGATGATTCCGCCCTGCAGAACGGAAGCATAGGCGCCGACCTGGGCCTGATTGTATTTGGCCGCGGTCCTCAGCACCCCGACATCCTTGGGCAGGTCTCCTTGGGACAGAGTCGTCATCACGCAGCGGCCGCAAGGCCCCGTCACCTTGAGCCGCACCTCGCTGCCGATGGCGATCACACTGTCCGTCCACGCGCCCTCGGCGAACCCGGTCAAGTCCGGCAACGTGTCGATCACCAGGTTCGGACGGAAGCGCCGAGCTTCAATTTGACCGCCGGGATGAAGCCGACGAAGCTCGGCCAGGGTCGCCGTGGTGAGAAAGTGCACGGTGGCACAGTCAAAAAAGGTTTCCGACGGAATCGCTTCATCGGTGACCTCGTCGCGCCTGGCCAGGCCCTCCACGTCCGGCCAATATTCCTCGAGTGTGCTCCGGGAGGGAGCAACGCCGAGGAGATGAACCGGCCGGCCCACGGAGGCCGAAAGCAAATCGTCGACGGTTTCATGATCCGTAAGAACCGCTTCACCATTTGGCAGCGTGATGCGAATCCGTGGACTGTGCCCGTTGTCAATCGGATCGACATAAGCGGCGTGGAAATCGAAAAGATTGGGCCACTTCGCAGGATTTTTCGCGCTCGCCACTTTTCCCGTCACCGGGTCGGCCAGCGCGAAAAGCCGGTCGCCGTGGAGCCCTTTCGGGCCCACGCGCGACGTATTCAATTCTTCCCCGATCATCGATTTCACCGGATAGCGATGGATCGAGACCAGGGTGCCAATATTTTGTGGGCTCATGGCCATCCTCAGGCCTGCAAAAAACATCTTTCCGTCTCGGCGCTGATCGCCTGGTGCCTTTCCGGCTTGGCGATGTACATGAACAGCAAGCGGAGGCCGCCCAACAGGAGATACCCGAGAAAGACGTACGGATAATAGTTCAGAGGCGGAGCCGGCACGGGATAGACACTACCCACTGCGGGGATGAGCATCAACGCGACGCCGGCCACACAGAAAACAACATCCTTGATTTTGATTTCCTTGCGCTTCCAGAGGAAAAAGGGCGCGGCGATGGTGACGAGGAAGTAGGCGCCGAGGAACCCAAACGCACCCATGGTCCCCGCGTCGTTGAAGATGTCGAGCACCTCCATGCCGAAGTGTTTCATTTTGCACACCGAGGCGATTCCAAAGACCAGGACGCCCATGACCGCGAGCGCGACATGCGGGGTTTCGTGCACCTTGTGGACCGCGCTGGTCGACTTGGGAAAAAAATCATGCCGGCCCATCGCGAACATGACGCGGGCGCCCGAATTGATGCAGGCGAGCGCGAGGGCGAAGAAGCTTAACATCGCTCCCGCTGAAACGACCGGTGCGAAGGCGCTGACGCCGTACCGTTCGGCGAGCGTATTGAGGGGAGCGCCGAGTTGGTCGAGCGTTTGGCTGTAGCCATGCGTGCCCAGCACCTCGACATAAGTAATAAAGACGAAGAACAGGCCGGTGGCGACCAGGCTCCAGATGATGGAACGAGGGATCGTTTTCAGCGGATCCTTGGCTTCATCGCCAAAGGCGGTCGAACTCTCAAATCCAACCAGGCTGAAGATGGCGACCACGATTCCGAGACCGAGGCTGGAATGGGTGACGCTCTTAAAGTCGAACTGTGCCGGATCAGGGGTGAATTGCGTTTTGCCGAGAACGATGAAGGCCAGGATCAAGATAAAGAGGACGGAGATGCCCTCGAGCACGAGCGAAACGATCGTTGAGATCTTGATATCCTGGTAAGCGACGTAGAAACAGCCACCCACGCAGGCCGCAAACAGCAACACGGGCGGGGCATGGATGTGAACCATTTGGAGGAGCGTGTCGGCAAAAATGGTGAAGCCGGTCGTGCCCGCGATCCCGATGAAAAGGTAGGCCCAGACCAGGCACCACCCGCACATCGAACCAGCGCCTGCGCCCAAGCCGGAGCAGGTGTAGCTGTACATCGACCCGGTGCCTGCGCCGCGCTTGGCGAATTGGTTCAGGTTGTAGGCGACAAACAGCAGCATGACGGTCGCGACGGCGTAGGAGAGCCAGCTCATGTTTCCGGAATTGGAGAACATGAGCGGCACGATCAACGCGGCGGTCATGGTCGGGGATATCATTGCGATATTCTGCGCCCAGAGTTCCACGAAGTTGAGGACTTTTGGCTTAAGACTGGGGCTCGTAGACCCCGATAGTGTATCTGATAACTGGTTCATGATGGCATTACCTTGATTCTGATATTGTGGTGCGAAACGAGAATGAACCGGGGGTCTTGGAGGTCTTAAGAGAGGGGGAATATTTGCTGAAATTTCATGAGAAGCAGGCTATCAGGGCCTGAGCAGGCCTGGGCGGCGCGCTGGCCGGACGGGAGCGCTGCTCGTGCGTACCGACGGGCTGGCGACGACGATTACTTTCACGTCCCGGCCACCTCGTGGAATCAATCGGTGCGGCAGACGTGAATCGAAATGGGCCGAGTCGCCCGGATCCAAATCGTAGGTATCTCCCGCGAGCGAGAGTGTCAGCCGGCCCGTGAGGACGTGGATCCATTCCTCGCCCTCGTGCTGGAAATGTTCGTTGCCCGCCCGATCCGCCGGCACGGTCACCAGCATGGGCTGCAAGCTCAGCAGGCGATCCGGATTGGACAGCGCGGCGTAAGTGAGCCCATTCGCCCGCCGCGTGACCGCGTCTTCGGCGCGGATGACGAGGCAGGGCTCGGACGCCAGCGGACTTTCGAAAAGAAAGTCCAGCGAGACCTTGAAAATGCGCGCCAGCGTCAGAGCGGCCGCGATCGAAGCCTGGCGATCGCCCGATTCGAGGCGGGAAAGGAAGGGCTTGGAAAGCCCGCTGCGACTGGCCAGTTGCTCGAGCGTCCAACCTTGCTCGGTGCGGAGTTCCTTCAGCCGGGCGCCAAAGGACGTCAGTTGGGTTTTGATCGGGTCGTGGAGGTGGTTCATGATGTCTGTGTGGCAACTTTATTGCCAAACAGACAACAGCACCGCGCATGCCAGCCCGTCCCCGGCCGCTGCCGGCGGCTCCTAGGTATCACCGCAGCTTAACTTGTACTCGCGCACGAGTAGGGTTTGCTTACCCAGGTTCAGCCCCGGCTCCACTCGAGCATCCGCTGGATCGGCACGAGGGCCTGGCTGCGAACCGGCTCGGGCACGTCGACCTCGGGCGAAAGATTTTTCAGCGCATCGCGGACTTTCTCGATGGTGTTCATTTTCATGAACCGGCAGTCGTTGCAGGCGCAGGTGTCGGTCGGCCCGGCGATGAAAGTCTTGTCCGGCACCTCGCGGCGCAGGCGGTGGAGCATGCCGCTTTCAGTGACGACGATGATTTGCCGGGCGGGATTACCGCGGGCGAATTTCACCATCATCTCCGTGCTGCATACTTCGTCGGCGATATCGCGCACCGCCTGTACGCATTCGGGGTGGGCGACAATGGGCGCGCCGGGAAACCGCAGGCGGATTTTTTCCAGCGCCTGCACGGTGAACTGCACGTGCGCGTAGCAACTGCCCGGCCAGAGGTGCATCTTGCGGCCGGTTTTTTGCGCGACCCATTGGCCGAGGTTTTGGTCGGGCACGAAGAGGATTTCACGGCCGGCCGGCACGCGGTTGACGATTTTCACGGCGTTGCCGCTGGTGCAGATGACGTCGCTGAGCGCCTTCACGCCGGCGGAGCAGTTGATGTAGGCGACGGTATAAACCTCGGGATGCGCGGCCTTGTAGGCGGCGAGTCGCCCGGCCGGGCAGGAGTCGGAGAGCGAGCAGCCGGCGTTGAGGTCGGGCAGGAGCACGGTGCGCCCGGGATTCACGATCTTCGCGGTCTCGGCCATGAAGTGCACGCCGCAGAAAAGGATCACGTCGGCCTTCGCCGCCTGGGCCTGGTAAGAGAGACCGAGCGAGTCGCCCACGTAGTCGGCCACGCGCTGGATGGATTCGATCTGGTAATTGTGCGCGAGGATGACGGCGTTGCGCGCGCGCTTGAGCTCAATAATCTCCTCCTGGATCGGCGTGAGCGGTGCGGGCGCGCCAGTGCGGGGCGGCAAAACCAGAGGTTCGTAGTCGAGGACAACGGGCATGAGAGAATGACGAATTAAGAATGACGAATGCAGAATGGCGGACGCCAAGGTTCAAGGGACAAGTGGCAAGTACCAAGTAACAAGGGCAGCCGCATATTACAAACTACCAACTGCTAATTACCAACTACGGCCCGGCCTATGCCGTAAGCTTCCCGAGCAGCTTTTTGAATGCCGGGGATTTTTTCAGCTCCTCCAAATCCGGATCCTGCTGCATCCAGTCGGCGTCGTTGTAGCCGAGGCTGATGGCCTGCTCGAGTTCGCGGAGCGCGGCGGCCTTGCGCTTGGTCAGCGCCAGGCTGCAGGCGAGATTGTAGTGCGCGGTGGCGTTGGCCGGCTCCAGGCGCACGAGTTTGCGGTCCATGCGCAACCCGTCGGCGATGCGGCCGGTCTTCGTGTAGAGGCCGCCGAGGATTTCGACGACGTCCGTGTAGCGTGGATCGCGGCGGTGGACGGACTCAAAAAACCTGATTTCAAACTCCGGGTCGGATTTGCGTTGGGACGACATGGTGAGAATCTTTTTCAACCCCGGTTTTTGCACATGCCGGTTTCGCGGAGGGTGTTGCAATGCGCGCTGACCTGGAGGCGCTGGGACACGGGCGTGAGATTGAGTTTCGACGACACCGTGCTGCCATACCATTCCATGAATGGTGCGCTGATCTCAAAAATCTTTTCACAGTCGAGGCAGATGACCTGCGCCTGCTGTGTGGAATTATCGCGGTTGGGCACGTAGTATTTTTCGCTCGCCCCGATGTCCACCTCGCGCAGCAACGCGCTCTCGGTCATGATGGGCAGCGTGCGGTAAACGGTGGCGCGCGAGACCGAGTCGTCGATGGCGCGGGCATGGTCGAGCAGCTTCTCCGCGGTGAAGTGGTCCTTTTGGGCGAAAGCCGCGTCGAAGATGGCCAACCGCTGGTTGGTCACGCGCAAGCCGCTTTTGGCGAGGTAAACTTTGAACTTTTCGCGGGCCGCGTTAATGCTCACACCATAAATGTCGGCAGGGCCGTGCCGCCTGTCAATTAGGGAGTGTCGCGCTTGCCTGCATGGCCCGACCAAGCCATCACCCATGGGATGATCGTCGGCGTGCACCCCCTCGCGGGTTTCGACAAACTGCTGCATTATCGCGTGCCCGAGGCGCTGCGCGCGGGCGTCGGCGTGGGCTCGCTCGTGCGCGTGCCGCTGCTCAACCGCCACCACCTTGGCATCGTCGGCGAGATCGGAGCGCCGCGCGACTTCCCGCTGGATAAGCTGAAAACGATCTCGCAGGCCGTGTATCCGTTCCCGGCGCTGCCGCCCGACCTGCTCGAGCTGGCCCGTTGGATTGCCGCCTACTATGCCGCTCCGCTCGATGCGGTCATTGAGGCGATGCTGCCCGCCGCCGTGCGCAACGGCGCGAGCCTCAAGCACGACAAATACCTCGTGCTCGCCCAAAAGCTGCCCGCGGACGAGCTCGCCAAACTCGAAAAACGCGCGCCGCAGCAGGCACGGCTTTATCATTTTCTCGGGCGGCAATCCGGGCCGCAGAAGAAATCCCTCGTGCTCAGCCAGCTCGAGCTCACCACGGCGGTGGTGTCGGCGCTGGTGAAACGCGGCGTCGTGCGCGAGGAGGCGCGCCGCGTCGAGCGCGTGGCCTATGCCGACGACTTTGCCCGCAGCGAACTCGTGGCGGCGCAGCCGCACGCGCTCAACACCGAGCAAAGCGCCGCCGTCGCGGCGGTCGAGGCGGGCTTGGCCGCACAAAAGTTTAGCACGCACCTGCTCCATGGCATCACCGGTTCCGGCAAGACCGAGGTTTACCTGCGCGCGGTCGCGCAGGCGCTGGCGACGGGCGGCGGGGTGATTTTTCTCGTGCCCGAGGTCGCGCTCACCCCGCAGGCGGTCGCGCGCCTGCGCAGCCGCCTCGCGGCCATTGCCCCCGGCCATGCGACCGTCGTGTGGCACAGCCACCTGGGCGAAGGCGAGCGGCTCGACGGCTGGCTCGCGCTGGCGACCGGCGAGGCGAGGGTGGTCGTGGGTGCCCGTTCCGCCGTTTTCGCGCCGGTGCAAAATTTGCGGCTTATCGTCGTGGACGAGGAGCACGAGCCGGCCTACAAGCAGGACGAAACGCCGCGCTACCACGGCCGCGACGTCGCCGTGATGCGCGCGAAACTTTGCGGCGCGGCCTGCCTGCTCGGCTCGGCCACGCCTTCGCTCGAGAGCTATGCCAACGTCCAGGCCGGCAAATACCGCCTGCTCACGCTGCTGAAGCGCGTGGATGACAAAAAACTTCCCTCCATCGACGTGGTCGACATGCGCGTCGAAGTCCTGCGCTCGCGCGGCATGACGGTGATTTCCCGCCGACTGGTCGAGGAAATGCAGGCGCGCTTCGAGCGCCGCGAGCAGACGATCCTCTTTCTTAACCGCCGCGGCTACTCGTCGTCCATGCTCTGCCGCAAATGCGGCCACGTCGAGGAATGCACGCACTGCAGCATCGCGCTGACCTATCACCGGGCGGACGAAACGCTGCGCTGCCACCTCTGCGGCGACCAGCGCCCCGCGCCCGCGCGCTGCCCGGAATGCGGCGCGCCCGACATCCGCTGGCGCGGCCTCGGCACGCAGCGCGTCGAGGAAACCGTGCGCCGCGTGCTGCCGCGCGCGCGCGTCGAACGGATGGATGCCGACACCATGACGAAGAAAAACCGTTTTCGTGAAATCCTTGGCGATTTTCGCCTCGGCAAGATCGACGTGCTCGTCGGCACGCAGATGATCGGCAAGGGCCTCGATTTTCCCAACGTCACGCTCGTCGGCCTGATCGATGCCGACCTCTCGATGCATGTGCCGGACTTCCGCGCCAACGAGCGCACGTTCCAACTTCTCGTGCAGGTGGCCGGCCGCGCCGGCCGCGGCGACCGCGCGGGCGAGGTCGTCGTGCAAACCTTCACGCCGAAAGCCGAGGCCATCCAGTTCTCACGGCACGCCAATTACAATGGCTTTGCCGAGGCCGAGCTGAAGATGCGGCGCGATTACGGCTATCCGCCGTTCCGCCACCTCATTCATCACATTTTTCGCGGGCCGAACCCCGAGAAGCTGAAATTCTTTGCCGAGCAATGGGCGCGCCTGGTGGAAAAAACCTTTGCCGGCCGGGTCGAGCTGCGCGGCCCCGCGCCGTCGCCCATCGAAAAAATCAAGGACGAGTACCGTTACCAGCTCTGGTATTTCACCAGCAACGTGACGAAACTCG
>Ga0210392_10000405_pt1 | contig 27316 bp, 15 predicted proteins | sample IncBWC30OmetaG_FD_161057 | JGI IMG/M metagenome (GOLD analysis project Ga0210392, IMG submission 161057) | Forest soil microbial communities from Barre Woods Harvard Forest LTER site, Petersham, Massachusetts, United States - Inc-BW-C-30-O ... | reverse complement strand
ATTTCGTAATAACTTAAATATTTTAGTATTTATTTTCATAAAATAATTAATTTTACGATATCTTTTTAAAAGATACCTTAAGGAAATTCTATTATAACTTGTATACCTGAAGTTTAAATTATTTTTTGCTATCCTTAACTCTTCTCAAAGATTTTTAGATATTTTATTGTACAAATTATTTTTTTTAGCTCAAGATTCTAAATCTAATATATAAAAAGAATAAATACCTTCTAATCTCTTATATTCTAATTCTGAAGATATAATTTTTTTTTGTTTAAAATACTCTTTAATTCATAAAGATATATCACTAAATATTGCGGTTATTAGACCAAATATTATTAAACAAACTATTGAGGCAAAAAAATATGATATATATTCATGTCATAATATTTGACCTATATATTTAGAAAAAAATATATGAGATAATCATACAATATTTGGTCTAATTATAGGAAAAATAAATACACTCAATAGACAAATTATTATAAATTCAAGCTTTAAGAATCGTCTAAAATATTTTTTTATATAATTAATTATTTTCATAAATTTAATTTTCATAATTAATTATTATCTTCTTCTATTATTAGCTTCATTATTTAATCTTGTTATTTTAGCATTTGCATCATTTATATTATCCTCGGCTTCTTGTTCAGCAATTTCAAGATCATTCATTAAGTCGTTCATAATTCCATTTACTGATTCTGGAGTAACTGGAATATCTTCATATTTCATATCACCAGTAATCATACCTTTAGTGTATTGTATTTTTTCAGATGTACTTTTATCTCCCATACTAGCAAGTTCTTCTTTACATCTAACAATTTCATCTTTAGCTCTTTGTGCTTCAAAACGGTCTTCTACTGCTTTATATTCTTCACTTGTTTCATCATCTAACGGACCTTGTTCATCACTAGGTACATCAGTTAAACGTCTAGAAGTAGTACTAAAACTACGTTTACCACCCAATTCCGATCCATATAAACCTATACGACTATTAAATAAATTAACTGAGTATAATTCTGGTGACAATTCTCCAGGGAATTTATTTAAATGTTTTGATTCGGAATTACTATTATTTAATTCACCTAAACTATTTTCTAATAAACTTATAAAAGGAACTAGAAGTAAAAAATAACTAAAGTAAATAACAGTACTAATTTGTCCAAATTCAATATAAGGGGATTCAACGTGTTTAGCACCTAAGATCATTAATATAAAGAAAATAGCAATAAATAAATAAAATGATACTTTACCTAAAGGTTTAAATTGTAGGCCTCTAGATTTACCTAAATCAGTAAATGGCATAGCTAATAATATTAAAATAGCAGCAAGCATGGCAATAACACCCAACAATTTATTAGGTATAGATCTTAAAATAGCATAGAAAGGCAATAAATATCACTCAGGAACTATAGAAGAGGGAGTTTGCATAGGATTTCCCATAATATAGTTATCAGTATCTCCTAAAACATTAGGCATTAAAAATACAAATGTACTTAATACTAATATAAAAATAAATATAGTTATTAAATCTTTAAATAAGTAATAAGGAGCAAAAGATAATCTATCATTATTAGCTGATATACCTAAGGGATTATTTGCTCCTGCAGTATCATGAAGAGCTATTAAATGCATTAAAACTAAAGCGGCTAATACAAATGGTAACACAAAATGTAAAGCAAAAAATCTATTTAAAGTAGCGTTATTAACAGAAAAACCTCCTCAAATAAATTCAACTAAATCTTGTCCTATTCAAGGTATAGCGCTCATAAGATTAGTAATAACAGTAGCACCTCATAAAGATGTTTGACTATATGGAAGAACATAACCCAAAAATCCTGTAACAATCATTAATAAGAAAATGATTGTACCTATAGTTCATGTTAAAGCTCTAGGGTTTCTATATGATCCATAATATAAACCTCTACCCATATGTAAGTAAACCAAAAAAAAGAAAGCTGAAGCTGTATTACTATGTAAGTAACGTACTAATCAACCATTATTAACATCACGCATAATATGTTCTACAGAATTGAAAGCTTCTAGCACACTAGGATTATAGTGCATAGCTAAAGTTACACCTGTAATTATCTGTACAACTAAACAGAGAGCCAATAGAGAACCAAAATTCCATAAGTAATTTATATTAGATGGAACAGGAGCGTCTACGATATAGGAATTAACTAATTTTAAAAAAGGATAACTTTTAAATATTCTCATGTTATTATTATTATTATAATTATTATTTTGTCATATATAATTGTAGGCCGATAAGGGATCATATTGAACAAAAATACAATATATGCCTACTGCAGTCTAAATTGACTATCAAACCAGTTTTTAATATTTAGTAAGAAACATATAGAAAAAGATAAGAAAAAAAAGTAGAAAAATATATAACGAATATTTATTGTATACTATATAAATAGTATACATTTCATTTACAAAAGTTCGAATCGAACGAACACTATACTTTATTTTTTTAATAGGTATATTACTACCTTAGATTTATGTATAAGTCAATCCTTAATATATATATTAAGGATTGACTTATATATACCCGTATACAAATATACATATAATTAAATATATTGAAAAACATATAACTTACTATACCCAACTATACAGTTTGTAAGTAATGTATATGTTTCTAAATATATTTTAATAACTATTATCAATAAGATATACTTTTATAAAAGTATATTAATCAAAGTTAAAAATATTAATAGTAAATAATTACTATTTAATAGATATAAAGAAGGTGTTAACATATATATAATAAATCCGATTAAAATATATAAAGCATAACTTGTAATTACACCTGTGTTTAAACTGTTTATACTATGGCTTAAATTAACAAAATTTTTTTCCAAGCCATAAGGTCCTAATTCTTCAATAATTCCTTTATCCAACAGTTTTGTTGTTTGACCCCCTAACTCAAATATTTTTACAGTAATATATCTATTATAAAGAAGTTCTATATAAAATCTTTGATTAAAAAATCCAAATATTGTATAACCAAGTCTAGAAAATTTAAAACTAATAAGTGATTTAGATATAAGTTCAGAAATAATTATAGCTATAATGCTTAAAGAAATAGTAAATATCAAGGGTAATAATTTATAAAAAATAGGTACGGCAAATTCAGTGTCTATCATTATTTCATGCATAGGATGAATAAATAAACTGTTATCAACAAAAAAATCTGAACCTAATCCTATAAAAATATCTTTGGTAATATAACCAAAAAAAATAGAAAAAATGGCTAATATAATTAAAGGTAAACTCATATAAATATCACCTTCATGAGCTTGTTTATAATTAATTAATGGTCCGTTAGGATTAGTTATAAAAGTTAAAAATAATACTTTAACAGAGTATAAAGTAGTAAACATAGCACCTATAGTAGCTATAAAATATACAACTATACTACTAAAATAAAATTCTCCATATGCAGATTCTAAAATAAAATCTTTACTATAAAATCCTGTCATAAAAGGAAAAGCAACTAAACTAAGACTTGCTATTAACATTACAGAGTAAGTTAAAGGTAAAAATGGTCTTAAGCCTCCATATTTTCTAAAATCTTGATTATCAGCAACAGCATGAATTACAGCTCCTGCTCCTAAAAATAATAATCCTTTATAAAAAGCATGATTAACTAAATGAAATAAAGCAACATTATATGAAGATAAACCAACTGCTATTACCATCATTCCCAATTGACTCATTGTCGAATAAGCAATAACCTTTTTAATATCTTGTTGAAATAAACCTATAAGACTACTAAATACAGTAGTAATAGCACCTAATCATAAACACAACACTAATACAGTTGAACTATATTCAATTAAAGGACTAGTACGCATTAATAAATATACACCAGCTGTAACCATAGTAGCTGCATGTATTAAAGCACTAACTGGTGTAGGACCTTCCATAGCCATAGGTAATCATACATGTAATCCAACCTGGGAACTTTTAGCCATAGCACCAATTAAAAGACAAATACCTATAATAGTAACAATATTTTCATTAACAAAAGGGGCTAATGAAAAAACTGTAGCATAATCTATATTACCAAAAGATCATAAAATAGCAAACATACCTATAGTTAAAAAACAATCTCCTACTCTATTAGTTAAAAAAGCAGACATAGAACTTTGATTTGCTGCTATTCTAGTAAATCAAAAGCTAACTAAAAGATAAGAACAAATACCTACACCTTCTCATCCAACAAACATTAATAAAAAATTATTAGCTGTAACAAGTATAATCATCATGAAAGTAAATAAACTTAAATAACTAAAAAATCTTTGGTTATGAGGATCATGACTCATATACCCTATTGAATAGACATGTACTAAAGAACTAACAATTAAAACAGGTATTAACATAGATACTGTTAAACTATCGAAATTGAAACTTCATAGTACATTAAGTGACTCACTATCTATTCATCTGAAAAGATTTATAGATGTAGGTACATTATTTAAACCTACTTCAAAAAATATAATAACAGCTAACATTGTTGTTACTATTATACATGTACATGAAATTAATTGTGCACCACTAACTCCAACCTTTCTACCAAAAAAGCCTGATACTATTGATCCTAATAATGGTAAAGTAATAATAGCTAAATACATTATTTATATTCTATTGAAATGCTTCCTCTTAATCTATAGAATGCTACTAGAATACCTAAACCTATTGCTGATTCTGCACCAGCAATTGCTATTATATATATAGCATATGTTTGACCTAATATATCATCAAAGCTAAGTGAACTTATCAAAATAAGGAATGTAATAGCCAAAAGCATTATCTCAATTGAAATAAGCATTAATATTACATTTTTTCTATTTAATACGAAACCTAAAATTCCTATTAAAAAAAGTATTAAGGATAAATTCATTATGTATTATATAATAGGTTAATTATTTTTCTTTGTTATCTTTAACAAAAAATTTTTTAGAGATATAAATTATAGTAAATATATAAAAGAAAAATAGTATAAATTACTATAGTATATCAGTAATTTCTAATAAATATATAAAAAAACTAATTACTCTTCTTTCTTATATAAGAAAGAAGTTCAGTTCACTCTAACTTTACAAATTATGTAAATATTTAAATTAAACTGTTATTTAGAAGCATCATAGAGTTCTTCTAGTATTAGAAATACTATAAAAAAATTTTTTTTACAATATTATCTGAAAACTCAGATTTTTTATAATTATCAAAAAATTAGTTTCAGTAATTCCACTAGTTAGATCACAATTAATACCCTTATTATTGTTGCTCTAATCAAAGTAAAAATTTTTCTAAGCCCACACTTTCTATAACTATAGGCATTGAACTATGTAATATACCACATATTTCTGAACATTGTCCATAAAATGTACCTTCTCTATTAATAAGGACAGAAACTTGATTTAATCTACCTGGGTAAGCATCACATTTAATACCTAAAGCAGGAGAAGCAAATGAATGTATAACATCTGCTGCTGTAACAATAAATCTTACATGTGTTAATTCTGGTAATATAACTTTGTTATCTACTTCTAACATTCTTAATCCACCCTCTTCTAAATCTGATTCAGGTACAATATATGAATCAAATTCAATAAATTCGTCTTCTGAGTTTAAGAAATCAGGATATTGATAGCTTCAATATCATTGATGACCTTCAGCTAATACAGACATTGCCGGATCACTAACTTCATCCATTAAATATAATAATTTAAAAGATGGAAAAGCTATTAATATAAGTATTAAAGCTGGAGTTATTGTTCAAATTAATTCTATTAATGTACCATGATTCAAATATTTGTGTGATATAGGAGATTTAATGTGTCTAAAATTTTTAATTATAGAAACCATAATTCAACCTACTCCAAATAAAATTATCACTAAGTAATACATTATATTATCATGTAACTCTACTAATCCTTCCATTTGTGGTGTGGCACTATCTTGAAAATAAAGACCCCAAGGTCTTGGAGTATCACAAAGATTAAATATATTTAAATATAAACTCAACATATTTATCTTGTTATTTTATATATTCCAAAGTATTATATAAATTTTTGTTCTCAAAAATTTAACATATAATAGTTAAATTATAGAATATAAATAATATTACAGATCTTATATTTTATAATTAATTAGATATCAAAGCTATAGTACTTCTATTACTATTACTGATGGTAGACATTTGTCTACTATCAATTTTTAAAGCATTTTTACCTAATTCAAATGCAAATCCTAATGTTAATGCTAAAAAAAATATTAACATTATTACTAATCCATAGATACCATTAGTATAAGCACTAACTACATAAGGATAAACCAATAAAATTTCTAAATCAAATAATAAGAAAAGAAGTGCAAATATAAAAAAAGAAATACTGAATTGTGTTCTATTTTGACCTAAAAAAGAATGAAAACCACATTCAAATGCACTATCTTTTTCTTGATAGGGATTATGTGTAGCAAATATTAAATTAACCGCTAGTAAAATTATAGCCAATAATGGTATAAAAACAAAAAAGAAAATAGTACTACTCATTTAGGTATTAAATAATATTAATGCTAATATATTAGCCATACTTAATCATTCTTTAGGCATAAATATAAATAATAATATTACTAAAGTAAATATAGAAATACTAATAGTTAAAGAACTAGATAATACGATATTATTAGATTTAAAAGTTATACTTTTAATTAATATATTATTTCTAATAATATTACCATGTATATTTATATCTTGCAATTCAGGATTAATTTTATATTCAGGTTTATCAAAAAATATTTGTTTTATAACATTTAAATAATAAACTGCACTAATAACACTTGTTATTATTGCAATTAAAGTAAGGAAAACATAACCATTATCTAAAGCTGCACTTAATACCATCTGTTTAGCAAAAAATCCTATAAGAGGTGGTATACCTACAAAAGAGAATATAGTAATAGCTAAACTTAAAGCTAAAACAGGATTTATATAAAAAAATCCTTTCATTTGACTTATTAGTTGTATAGGTGAATTATTTTTATCTGATAATTCTTTATAATCATTATTATCATTAACATAATAATATAAAGAAAACCCTATACTTATTAATATAATAAAAGCGTTTAAATTACTTATAGAATATTGCATTAAATAAAAAATAAAAGCTTGTATAGATTCTATACTATTAATACTTAAAGCTAATAATATAAACCCTACATGCGATATAGTACTATATGCAAACAATCTTTTTATTCTAAACTGTGTTAAACCAACAACTGTACCAATAACTAATGAAAATAAAGAACTAATAAGTAAACTTGATGTTCAACTAAATTGGAATTCAAATAATGAATTACTTGTATAATGTACTAATTCTAATAAAAATATAAATATAGAAATTTTGGCTACTATAGCTACAAATGTAGTTACTATAGTAGGGATACCATCATAAACATCAGGCGATCAAAAATGAAATGGTGCTGCACTAACTTTAAATAAAAACCCCACACTTAAAATAAGTAAAGATAAATTTATATAATAAGATTTATATCAATATAACAGATTATGACTATTATAATTGGATATATCACTTAAACTAGTAATAATATATATACCATCTAAATTGGTTGTACCTGAATTTGCATATAATAAACTAGTACCTAATAAAATAAAACAAGAACTTAAGCCTCCTAATAAAAAATAAGTAAGACCTCCTGAAGTAGCCAATTCTGAATTTCTATATAAAGTACTAAGTAAATATAACCCATAACTTTGTAATTCTATAGATAAAAAAATAGAAACTAAATCACTAGTTGAAACTAAAAACACAGCACCTATTACTATGAATAATATTATTAAAGGGTATTCTATTATTTTATATTGTTCACCCATTTTATTAACTATTTTAGTTCTATAATATAAAAAATTATATAAAAATAATCTTTTTAAGGATGAATATTCTGTTATTCAAACTTTTCTAGGATAAAAACTAGTTAACTGTAAAATTACTGCAGTAATTACAAATATAAATATATGAAACACTTGTGTTATACTCGTAGCATGAAATAAACCACCATATAAACCTATACCTCCATTTAAAGATATATAATATAAACTATTTAAAGCAATTAAAGAAGAATAAACTAAAATTACTAAACCCACTCTACTAAAAAGTATAGACTTATCTCGTCTCAATGAGACGGCGTTCGATAATAATAATAACAAAGTTGAATAAATTAACATTATATTAAAAAAGATTTGAACTTCTTTAACATATTTAATATATATTATATTACATAATAACAGTAAAAATTTTTACTTAACCATAATATAAAATATATTTAAACATTAAATAGTTTTTTTATAAATAATTAGGCTAAACTTTTTTTTTTATAATTTAAATAGTATAATTAGCCGGAGGAGAAATTCGAATTCTCATTATTAATGCATGAAATTAACGTTCTAACCATTGAACTACTCTGGCTTAATTAACTTCTACATGATTATACGTATATATGATATATATCACTAAAGGGAGGATACCCTGATTTGAACAGGGAACAAGCTGTGCCACATACAGTCACTCTACCATTGAGTTATATCCACCTATATTATATAATATATTATATTATATATTATATAATATAATATATTATTATAATTATAAAACATATAAAACATTATGCATAAAATTATGTTGGAGTGGCTCGAACACTCAATTGTAAATACCAAAAATTTATGACTTACCAATTAGTCCACAACATACAATAATATAAAAGTAAATGTAAAACAAAAAAATAATTGTAAAAATAAGGTAAATCCGACTTGAACGGACAAAATTAAAAAAATTAAATAGTCCTAAGCTATTCATGTCTACCAATTCCATCACTACCTTTAAACAATTGCTCGAGATAAGATTTGAACTTATAACCTAAACATCTTCAGAGTTCCGCTCTACCAAATTGAGCTTCTCGAGCTATATATATAATTGGAGACATCAGGACTTGAACCTGAAATGACGACATGCAAAATCGTAGTTCTACCAATTAAACTATATCCCCTTAAAAATAAATGTACATATATTGTACCATTATTCTCGTATCCGAAAAACGATTTGAACGTTCACGATTTTATATCAGTAAAACTTAAGCTTACCCTGTCTACCAATTCCAGCACTCGGATAAAAAAATATAATTTAATTATTTATATAAGGCCAGAGTGATTTGAACACTCATCTCAGCTGTCATGAGCAGCTTGCTTTACCAATTAAGCTATAACCTTAAAAAAAAAATTATTAATCTAACGCGGATAAAGGATTTGCACCAATATTTACTGGTCATGAGCCAGTTATGTTTCTATTACATCAATCCGCATAAGCGCTATTTATCCTAGTAACAAATACTAAACTATATATTATACATATATATATTATACATATATATTATATGTATATATATATATAGCCCCAGTGGGCTTCGAACCCACGCGTGTAATGATGAAAACATTATGTCTTAACCGCTTGACTATGAGGCCTATAAAAAAAAATAGTAAGCAAGCCCAGTACAAGTATTGCACTTGTTTCAGCTGGTTACAAAACAGCTACATTACTTTTATGCTAACTAGGCTAAGTATGTAGCTAACATATTAATACTATATGCTACTAGGAAAAAAAAATAAGATAATAATGGATGATATTATATTTATTAGTTATAAATATAATTAGTACTTTATACCTAAAAACATTTAAATTATTTCAGCTAAAGCCTATTAATTATACCTTAGATTAAAAAATCAAAAAAAAATAAACTTTAAATAAATTTATAGTTTATTTAAAGTATAAAAATCGTAGTATTCTACTACGCATATTAAAAAATATAATAAAGTAAGTTTCACGCCTATATGCTTTCAGCATTTATCTTTAACTAACTTAGCATTCCTGCCGTGCCTATGCTATAAATCTACTTAAGTGAAAGTAACACCCCTGTGTAATAAAACTATACTACACATATATTAATATTGGGCACATAAACAACAGGTAAACCATAGGTTAATATACCCAGCTCCTTTCGTACGAGGGATATATCCTTATTTTATTCTAATTTCCTCTAGAAGATAGAAACCATACTGTCTTACGACGTATTTAACCCAGCTCGTGTAACTTATTAATCGACGAACAGTCGGACCCTTCATAGTTTCTGCGTCCATGTGGATAAGTTAAGCCGACATCGAGGTGCCAAACTCCGCCCTAAATTTGTACTCCCTGGCGCAATTAGCCTGTTCAATATTGTTAATAAAGATATTTCTTTATTTCCATTTTTTTCAAAATGGTTCAGACTATGTCTTCATTAATCCTTATTTATTTTGTTATTTATATTTTTGCAACACGAAAAATAAAAAAAAAAGTATAAAATAAAATCTATTTACTACTTACTCACCCCTTAACTCCAAAAGCACCTATACGATATTTAGATTTAAGCATAGAATACTCAACATTAGATTTAGTATCACCTCTTATCATTACAGCAGATAACCCTTTAAAAGAAGAATCTACATTTTTTAAACCTCCTTTTCAATTTAATTTAAAAACTGATCTAGAAGCTGTGAACCGTCTAGATAATCGACCTCTAGCTTCTAATCTAACACCTCCTAATCTAAAATGTTTTAAATATCTAAATACATAATCTTTTAATGAAATAGATTGTTCAACCCCATATAAATCTTCAATTTCTAATTTATTAGCTGAAGGAAAATAATTTAGTAATAATTCATTTAAGGAATCTCCCTTAACAATTTGGTTATTTAACATATCATTAATATACTCATTTCTTATATCATTTATAAAATAATTTTTTTTATTAGATACATCAATTTTTTGACTTAATCTACTAACATCTGATATTTTAACTTTATTTAACGAAGATTTAAATATTTTATAAAATTTATTTTTTTTATTTTTCAACTTTAGAACAACAGCTTGTGTAAGAATATCACTATTAAGATGTACCTGATTTAAATTAACAATGTTGAATTCTACTTTCTTATTATATAAATTTTCAACTAAATCTATTAATTTTCTAATAAAAGGTTTTTCAAATTTAACAATGTTAAATTTAAGTAAATATCGTAATCTATACAAATTTTGTACATATTTTCTATTTGCTACTTTTTTATAATATTCAAAATTAGGATAATTATAATAATAATTATTTACTAAACTTATAAAAATTATATATTTTTCATAATTATTCAATATTTTTAGTTCTACTAATTTAGTTAAATATTCAAAATATTTATTTAATATTATTAAATAACTAGATAAATTATCAACAAATAATTCTACAATAGAGGAATATAGATCATAATAAGTTACTTGTTTAAAAATAGGTGCATCAGAAAAAGTTTCATTATTAGTTCTTGTGTTAGAAAAAGTTTTATTTATTTTAGTTGTAATATACTTTGGTGAGTTTAAAAATTCTTCAAGAGTGTACGGTCTATTATATATAATAGTATCATTACCTTTATTATCTTTAAGTATATTACCTTCTTTATCTAAAACTATTTGTTTTTCTAAAGGTTTTTTTAAAAATGTTAAACTTTTATTACCTTTTTTCATTACAATATATTTTTTTTTTGGAGAAAATAATGATAAATAAAGTTGTTTATACTCTCTTTTTAAAGAAATTTTTTCAGTATTATATATATATAAAGTAATAATTACCTTAGTACTAGTATGTTTTAATTCACCTTTACCTATAAATATTTTTTTAGGTGACCTTTTTCTATACAATTTACTTACATACTTAGTATTTAAAATATTATGACTAATGAACATACTAAAATATCCCTTTAATAAATCCATTAAACTTTTATCTGAAGCAGGTAATCCTTTAATATAATTATTATTATAAGCATATACACTATTATATCATTCTTGTGCTGCAGGAGGAAAATGTTTAATTCTACCTGTATCATTTTGAATATAATCTAATAATTTTACATTAGATTTATTTAATTTTTTATTAAATATAGAAGGTATACTAGAATCTATATTTTTAGATTCAGAACTTAAATTTAATTCTAACTTTATTTTATTAATTTTGGTTAATTTAAAACATGGAATAAATAAACTCCAAAGCCTAATTTTTATAAAATTAAGTCTATTTCACTAATCTTAACTTAAAATTAGTTATTATGCTAAATTTTTGAAAATTAAAAAATTCAGCTTTTTTTTTATTTTTATAAATAACAAGGAAAAATGTTGGGTATTAATAGAAATAAAATAGTTAAACTATTCTCCTAGTCGTTGAACGATTTTACTTTAAAAATTTTTTGTATTAAAAAGTAAATTTCGCTTCAAGTTAACATAAAGTCATTCTTGAAATTGACCCAATTAATTACCAATAGATTTATACTAAAAAAAGAAAATAAATCATTGGAGGACTAACATCCCTAGCGTAGCTTTTTCAAAAACCCAAGACCTTTCCTTTCTGCATCTTGTGGTCATATGCCCCGCTTACGCGACTGATAGACGTGTAAGTCAGACAGTAAAGCAAGATTAAGCCATTAAACTTGACAAGTATTAAACATAATTTTAATATTAGTTATCATATATTTTATGTTTATTAAAAAACATACTAATAATAAAATTAAAAACATTAGAAATCACTTTATATAACTTAATGTTTTAATTACAACTATTTTCCATATAGTTAAAATCTTACTTAAAAAAAAATTACTCCTACTAAAAGGATATATAATTGAATTTATTATAGTTTAAAATAAATCATAATAAATTACAAACTAAAATAAATATACACATAAAATATGTATATTCTTATATCATATTATAATATGATATTTTAACAGAATTTACTTTGGATACACCCAGGTACTTTTTATGGGATCTGTGCCCCGCATAAACTGCCTCCTAACAATTGTCCCCTCAAATAGAAGGTTAACCAAAACAAAAAATAAATTTATCTTTTTTGTTTTAATGTAGTTATAATCTACCAATATGATAAATGTGAATAAAGGTGTTTCAATTGTACTAACTTAGTATTACTACTAAAAAAAATGCTACCTTATACGCTAAAAATCATTACATCATACCCAATAATTAGCAACAGTAAAGCTGCATAGGGTCTTCTCGTCTAACTAGAGGTAAACTGTATCTGCACAGTTATTCCAATTTCACCGAGCCAATCATCGAGACAGCTGTTGTATCGTTAAATCATTCATGCAAGACCGCATTTAACGGCCAAGGTATTCCGCTACCTTAGGACCCTCATAGGTAAGGCCGCCATTCATCGGGGGTTCCTTCAAAACCAAACTTAATCAGCCTAGCTTATTCGTTAACCAGCCGACATCGGGCAGAAATCACACTCAATACTTTGATTTATTATCTTATTGCAGAGTGCTTTGTTTTAATTAAACAGTCGTACAACACTATTCTGTGCCTCCTTTTCTTTACTTGATATTAATCAAGAGGAATGGCCCTCCTTATTCCGAAGTTACGGTAGTTAGTTTGCCGAGTTCCTTGATGATTGTTCACTCCTCCGCCTTCGTATTCTCTACTAGCTTACTTGTGTTAGTTTTTAGGTACGGTTATAATTATATATAATCCTTATTACACTATAAGGAAAGATAAAAACTTTATCTTTTCATCTATTTATTCTAATTAGTTTATCATGATAGATGTATATATATATTGTTATTGTTTTTCCAGAACCTCCTTCACTTTATAAAAGGTTGTTACTATATAACAAAGATTTACTCATCGTTTAATCCTTTAGGATTCTAAACTTAGAGGCCGTTACTTTATTTAAACCATAAGCTTTAGGCGAGGGTTTATTACCCTTTATCGTTACTCATGTCAGCATTATCACTTGGGTTATCTATTATTATTCTTGTAAAGAACTAATCTAAGATTTACCCAACGTTCCACTACCCCATTAAATATAATAATAAATATTATTTGTAAATATGGACAAGGTTTCGGTATACTGTTTAGATCCGTTAAATTTTCGGTGCTATTATCCATTGTAAATTAAATTTACTAAACCAGTGCTCTGTTACGAGATCTTTAAAAAATGACCGCTTCTAAGCCTATTTCCTAGTTGTATTAGATAGTAACTTCCTTAATTTCACTTAACATTAATTTTGGAACCTTAACACTTGTTCTGGGCTGTTTCCCTTTAGACATACAACCTTATCGTACTATGTCTGACAATTCAATATTCATCCTTACCCTTCCGAGTGCGAATACTCACCGATAAAACCTTCACGGTTGCCCGATATATGTAAGTTCATTTTATTAAATATTTTTATTTAATAAATTATGATAATTACCTGAGATCACAGTTCTGTACCTGCTAAGATGTATTTTGAATTACCTACTTATATAGATTTCGCAGAAAACCAGCTATCCTAGTCAGTATTGTCTTTCACTTACTTACCACAATTCTTCGGATATCTTTACAACGATAACCCGTTAGGACTTTTATAATCCTGATTATGGTAAGATCACTAGGCTTCGGGTCTAATTTTAGATACTAATTCATTAAATTATAATTGGTTTATCTAGGCAAATGTTTTACATATGCTCGCATCTATTATTAACTTGCTGACCCATTATGCAAAAGGTACGCTCTTATTTGTTTATTAAACTTTACTTGAGCTGCTTATAAAACTACTATTTAAAACCATCCCCTCACGGTACTATTCTCTATCGCTTATATATTATATTTAGCCTTAGAGGAAGGTTCCCCTTTTTCAAACAGGTTTTTCCCATTTTACTTAATTAATTTATCAGTGAATTTTAATTGCTTTTTACAACTACTAAATTAATTCAATGTTATATTTTTTATATACTATTTTATAAAAAAGTTTTTTTAATATTTATAACAATATATAAGATATATTCTGATAATTGATAGGCTTATCTACTTTCATTCTCACTAATCGTAGAATCTCATTTGATTTATTTTCCTAAAGTTACTAAGATATTTCAGTTCACTTTGTTTAGTATTGAATTTCTCTAAGAGCACATGTGTTTAAAATTATAACACAAATTAAATAATCTCTCTTTAATATATAGCTAGGTATCCTTAATAGTTTCTTTATATACTTCCTTATATTATAATATTTATAATATAGAAATTTAAAATTAATATCAATCACATTACTAATAAGTATATTATATATACACGTATATATAGTATTACATACTATTAATAGTATCTTATATATCAGGTTACTTAGACTCGAACTAAGAAGATCTCCCACCCAAAGGAAGCGCTTTAACCAATTTAGCTATAACCTGTATATTTAACCTAAATATATTTATATAATGCCCCAGAAAGTATCAGATTCGAACTGATGAAATATTTCTATTTAATAAATTTCAAGTTTATCGCTATAAACCAAACTCAGCCAACTTCCTATATATTATAATAAAAAAAAATAGGTGAAAAGCAAGAAAATTTCCTATAAAATTAGATAATGCTTAATTCCTCAGTGAATCGAACACTGAACACATCCTTATCAAAAATACGCTTTACCTATTAAGCTAAGGAATTTAACAAGAGTAATCCGATTTGAACGGATAATGAGAAATTTGAAGTTTCTGAGTTTACCTTTAGCCTACACTCTTTATATGATATACTATCCGGAAAAGAAGAGATTTGAACTCTTCAGTCTATAAGACACCCTTTAGCAAAGGGCTCGCTTTACCAATAGCAACTTTTCCTAATGTTGGTATAAGTACAAAATTTATATTTATACCAATAACGGGTTAAACCGGGCTCGAACCGACATACACTCCCTTGACAAAGGAGTTCCTTACCAATTAGGATATTAACCCAAATTAGCTATTACAGTTAGAGGGATTCGAACCCACACATACTACTTGGAAAGAAGTAAGTCTACCATTAACCTATAACTGTTAGTTAAATATTTAATTATATTAATTAAGGCCTACCGGATTCGAACCGGTATCACAAAGATTAAAAGTCTTGTATTTTAACCATTAAACTAAGGCCTCTAATATATTAATATATAATAATATTATACAATAATATTTATTAAGAACCTCAGTAGTATATTGAAATAAAAAGGAATAATCACACAATATCAACAAAATGTCAATATAAAATACCAGCCTCTAGCCCTAGGTGATGATTATCAGTAGCCTGATAAGCATAAACACGTCATAACCCTACCGCTATAAAAGCAGTACCAATCATTACATGTAACCCATGAAACCCAGTACCAAAATAGAAACATGAACCAAAAGCACCATCACTAATAGTAAATGAAGAAACTGTATATTCTATACCTTGAAAAGCAGTGAAAATTATAGCCAATATAACTGTAGCTATTAAACCATAAAGAGCTCCACTTCTATTACCTTGTATTAAACAATGATGAGCATAAGTTACAGTAGCTCCAGATGATAATAAAATAACTGTATTGAGTAAAGGTAATTCAAAAGGATTAACTGCTTCTATACCCATTGGAGGTCATTGAGCCCCTAATTCGACTGTAGGTGATAATGCACTGTGAAAAAAAGCCCAGAAAATAGCTAAAAAAAATAATGCTTCTGATACTATAAATAGTATAACACCCATATTTAGCCCTTTTTGTACTGCTAAAGTATGATTTCCAAGATAACTACCTTCTGAAATAACATCACGTCATCATAAAGACATTGAACTAATTAAAGTTATAAAAGCTCCTATTAAAAAATAATGAGCATGTGCAAAACCATGCATAGTTAGTACTCCACTGGTTGTAAGATTTAATAAGCTAATACTTGTATAAATAGGTCAGGGTGAAGGAGATACTAAATGAAAAGGATGACCTTGAAAAAGACTTCTGTTAGAATGTTTCATTTATTATATCTAATTTCATGTTTTTAATTTTATATTATAATGTTATTCTATTTTTTAATTTTTCTTTTTTAATAAAGAAATAACATTATTTATACATACTTAGTATTTAATTAAAAAAAAATTTTTTTTCAAAAAAAAAATTAAAAATACTTTTTTTAAGGAATAAGTGATTTGAACACTTGGCCTACCGTGTGTAAAACGGTCGCTCTACCGTTGAGCTAATCCCTTTAGTAAATTTATAAAGTATTTTTTTTTTAATTTTTTTGTTTTATTGTTATTACAATAGTACCTACCATGGCTAATAATAATATAATAGAAGTAATTATCAACCACATACTATAACTAGTATACATAATATTTCCTATACTTGTAATATGACTAGTTTCTGATAAATTACCATCTCATATTTTACTTGTTACAAATGATATTTCACCTTTATCCAGTTCCAAACTATTTAACTTAAAAAATTTATTTAAATAATCACTATAATTATTATATCATATATCATTTAATGTATTATTTAAATTTACTGTATAACTATTAAATGCAGCTATACTATAAGGCAATATTTGATACACAGGATAATTAAATGAAATTGTAATAAGTATAGCTAATGGTATACTATTACTAGTATAACTTAATAACTCACTAACTCTTATATTAATTAACATCAGTATAAAAAGAAATAATATAGACACAGCACCAACATAAACTAATAAATAAGATAAACCAATGAAGTTTAAACCTAAAATAATTAAGTAACTAGATATACTTAAAAATAACCCTATTAAAAATAAAACAGATACTATAGGATTTTTGCTTATAATAACAAATATTCCACATAGTATGGATAATAATGAAATTATATCTAGTACTTCTGCCCTATAGCCATTAGTATAACTTTCACTTAATATAAATAAATTTTTAATACTTTTAAATTTATGAAAACCTCACCATCTTTTTTTTTAGACAAATAAATTAATCACTAATTAAATATTTTTTTTATAGTATAATTAATATACTAAGTGATTGATAATTCTTTTAGAGGATATACTAATATATACTAAAAATAGAATAAACGTGTATAGGATTCGAACCTATATAATAGTGGCCGAAACACTTAACATTACCATTATGCTAACACGCTTTTTACAAGTTTAAAATTAGCCCCAAACATGAGTCGAACATATATCTTGATATTAACAGTATCTTGCTCTACCGTTGAGCTATAAGGGCAAATTGATTTTATAAAAAAAGGTCTAAAAAGTCAAACCAATAGGAAGAAAAGGAATTGAACCTTCGACAGCATAATGCTACTGAGTTTACAGCTCAACCCGTCATACCAACAAACGGAACCTTCCTTTATATTTATATAAATATATATATATTGTTAATATTAATGATTCCCGTGCAACTTCCACTACACGAACCGTATTACGACTTAACACCCATTGAAGTCATGCATACGAAAATTTATTATTTTTAGAGCTAAAGTTAATTCTTTATAGTAACTAAAAACAATAAACCAAACTTATTGCACACACTACTTTCGGCGCCTGACGAGTGGTAAGTACCAATCTGAGATTAAATCCACCGTGACGTGGTGATTCACGATTACTAGTAATTCCTTATTAACGTAGTCGAATTTCAGACTACAATCCATATTATACCCCATTTTAGTTAGATTAGCTTAAATTCACATTTTCGCATCATTTTGTATAGGGATATGCGGCACGTCGATCGCCCACAATATTAAGGTCATGATGACTTGTCTTGGTCCCTGTTATCATATCCAATGTAATGGTGAACTGCTTTATTTTTCTTTAAAAAACAAATAAAGCAAGGGCTTCCGTTAATTTGAAGGATTAAACCAATATCTCACGACATTAACTGAAGACAGCCGTGCAACACTTGTAATATTATATTAAATATAAAAAAATATTTAATATAAATAATATTCAAATTGTGGTAAGGTTTTTCGCGTACTTACGAATTAAATAACATACATCACTACTGGTTTCAGAAACGGTCTAATGATTTCAGTTCCTGCGTTGCCGCATTACTCTTGAGGTGAAATGCTTACACTTTCATTTATAGGTTAAATTATTATCTAACCTATGGCATTCATAATTTTCTGCATGGACTACTAGGGTACCTAATCCTATTCGCTACCCAAGCCTTCGTCCCTCAACGTCAGTTATTAGATAAAAGGTCGCTTTCGCCTTTGACAGTCCTTAAGGTATCATAAAATTTCAACTCTACTCCCTAAATACTCCCCTCATCACATATAACTCTAGTAAAACCGTACCTTATTTTAGGCTGATTTTTACCGTCTATGTACCCTTTATACCTAATAAAGATGAATAACACTAGTCTTCTACGTATTACCGCGACTGCTGGCACGCAATTTGGTCAAGACATATAAATATTAAATTGTCATTATCAGTTTAATATTCAGAACTTTATTCGACAAAATCGATACTATACTTTCTGCCCGAATAAATTCAGTTAAAAATTTAATAATTTTTTTTTATTTCAATTTATACAGTTAATTAATAAATTGACTTTAATTTAATCTAAATTAAATTATTATCTTTTTATAAAACAAGTACAATTAGCCTAAGCTATACATTCTTCCAAGTTGCTGGTTCAGCCGTTAGGCCATTGACCAATATTCCCCACTGCTGTACTATACGTATTGGGATTTTTTCAGACCCAATGTGATCGATCGACCTCTCAGTCTCGATTACGGAATTTTAAGCTAGTTAAGTCATTACCTTATCTACTACCTATCCGTTATATTTATTGTCATCTTAAAGCGGATTATTATTCCTTTTTTTCTATTATAATTTTATAAGGTATTTATACCTTACTTTAAGGTAGTCAAAATATATTCTACTCACCTGTACACCACTTCTATTAAAATAAATGACTTTTAATTTCTTTATTAAATTAGACGTACGATTAGCATGTGTCAAGCACTTGAACAGCGTTCATTCAGAGCCATCATCAAACTCATTATTATATAATGGTATAATTTATACCATTACTAATAATTAATTTTATTATTTTTTAATAGTATATCGTTATATTTATATATTATTATTTATACAGGATAATGTTAAGCCGGTTCCTGTAATAGTCATTTGTCTATATTAAAACTTATTTATAGGCTTGTGTGTTCGTAAAACCATTATTTACTATATAAATATACTACTTTTTTTATAACATATAATATATATAATGATTAATATTTTCTCTTAAATACCTAAGTTTTTACTATATACTCTTTACATATGTATAAAATTACTATAAGTTTTGGACTTTCCTATATTATATTATATATAATATTTATTCTATTAATATCACTGTATCATATCTCTTATTTTATATATTTTATAAACCTTATTATATATTTAACGTTATTTAATTAAATTAATGTAAATCTAAACCGTCTTTAATATAACTACTAGTTAATACTACAAATACTTGAGCTTGTATAAATGCAATTCCTAACTCTAAACCAGAAAAAGCTATAATAAATGCTAAAGGTATTAATCCTAGAAAAAAGAATATAAAGCCCGATGTCATTATATTATAAGTGAAACCTGCTAATATATTTAATAACATGTGACCACTTAATATATTGGCACCTAATCTAAGTCCTAAAGATACATTTCTAGATAAATATGATATAAATTCTATTAATACTAGTAAGGGTAATAAAGCTAGAGGACAACCGGCTGGTACAAGTAAAGAAAAGAATTCTAAACCATGTTTTTGGAATCCTAAAATAGTTGCACCTAAAACAACAGTAAAACTAAGGGAGAAAGTTAATATAAAATGACTTGTAGATGCAAAGCTATAAGGAATCATACCAATTAAGTTATTTATTAAAATAAATATAAATAAAGTGTATATAAAAGGAAAATATATTTGTCCTTTTGTAGGGTTAATTTGATTTACTACTATGCTATGAATAGTAGCATATAATGATTCTTGGCTTATTGATCAATTATTACTTATTACTTTGTTATAATTTGTTGCTAATAAACTTAAACTTAATATAAATATAGTACCTAATGTTAAAAATAATCCTATATTTGTTAATGATATATGTAAGTTACCTAGTATAGGAGCATCTAAACTTAATAAATTTCTTATTTCAAATTGATCTAAAGGACTAGCAGCATTAAATATGTTATAACTCATATTAATATTTTTTTATTATTTTTATTAAAAGATATAATATTTACACCAAGAATATTTATTTATTATTAATTTTTCACACTAGATATTAATCTATTAAAATGTATCACATTTTTACAATATACTTTAGTTATAATTTATACATTTTATAACTATAATTTACTTATAAACATACGAGATACGAATAAACGTACAAATCTAGGTAATACATATTTAGATAATATATATAATATTACTGTTATAAATACAAAAGCAAATGTTACTTGATTAATAAAGTAAAAAGGTACCAATTGTGGCATTTTTATATTTTTCCCTTAGTTTTAATGATGTACAGGAATATAAATACTCATTGTTATCAAATTAGAGATAATAAATATTTGTCTATAAAGCTAAAACTAAATATATTTTTAATATATTTCTATGTAAGATTTTTTTTTATAAAAAAAATTATACAGTATTACTATATATTAATGAAGAAACTGAATAATGTAAACCATCTAATATAGGTGCAGGATATATACCTAGAACTACAGTAAATAAAACTAATGTAAATAAAATGAAAAATTCACGTTTACTTACATCAGGTAAATTAGCTTCAAAAAATTTACTAAATGATCCTCCAAAAGCTATTCTATTATACATGTATATAGTATATGCAGCAGAAAATACAATAGAAGAACTAGCAAATATACCTAGTAAAGGTAATCTTTCAAATACACCATAAAGAGACATAAATTCTCCTACAAAATTTAAAGTAAGAGGAACACCACAATTACCTAAAGATAAAATAAAAAATAACATAGAAAATAATGGCATTATTTGTGCAGTACCTCTATAAAAACTTATTAATCTAGTAGCTGACCTGTCATATAATACACCTCCTGCACAAATAAATAGACCACTGGATACAAATCCATGTGCTAATCCTAAAGTTATACCACCTTCTATACCTTGTATTGTATTACTAAATACACCTATAAGATATACAGCTGCATGTGATACAGAACTATAGGCAATAAGTTCTTTAACATCTATAGTTCTTAATGTACTAAAACTTGCATATATTATTGTTATTACACCTATAAGGTAAATTATATAAGTATAATCTAAAGAAGCTTTAGGCAATAAAGGTAATATTAATCTAAAAATTCCATATAAACTTAATTTTAATACAATAGCTGCTAATATTATACTACCACTTAAAGGTGATTCAACATGAGCTTTTAATAATCATGTATTTAAAAATATAGTTGGTGTTTTTACAGCAAATGCTATAAAAATACCGTAAAATAAAAATAGCTGTGTATAATAATTAAAATTAGTTTTATACAACGCATCAAAATCGGTAGTACCCATTATTGAAGAAATACTTAATATTGATAATAATAAAAATAAAGAACCTAACAATGTATATAAAAAAAGATAAAAACTAGCTCTAACTTTATTACTAGATCCGAATAATCCAATTAATATAAACAATGGAGGTAATATACTTTCAAAAAAAATATAAAATAATAATATATCTAATACTAAAAAAACTGCTAATAATAATGTTTCTAATAATAAAATTATTATAACATAAGATTTAACATTCTCATTAATAGATGTTCAATTACTTAATAGAGCTATAGGTGTTATTATAGTTGTTAATAATACAAAATAAATAGATAATCCATCTAATCCTAAATAAAAATCAAAATAACTTATTTCATAATATTCTTTAACAAATTGAAATTGATTACTACTGTAGTCAAATAAAAAGAATATTAATAAAGAAACTAACAAATTCAATATAGCAGTTATTATACCTATTTTTTTTATTCAAATAGTATTTAAAGCAGATACATTATAAGACATTCCTGCAGATATGGTGAATATTCCTAATATAGGTATACACAATAATAGTGTAAGTAACATCTTACACAGAATTAAAAAAAATAATTTCCCTCAGGATTAAATTAATTATTTAATTCAATCTTTACTAACACTATACCCAACTATACAGTTTGTAAGCAATGTAGGTAACATAGGCAATATACATAATATAAATAAATATTTATTTATGATTTTACATAACTTATTACCTATAATATTTTACTATATTATCTATTATAGTAAATATATATTACTAGGTAATATATCGAAACTGTATAATATACAAGGTACTAATATAATAAAAGCTATTACTAAAGGTAATAATATTGTTCAACAAAAAGACATTAATTGATCAAATCGTATTCTAGGAAATGAAGCTCTAGCTCATATAAAAATAAAAATCATAAGACATGATTTAATACCTAATGCTAAACCATACATTAGTCCTTCTAGTAAAGGATTTGATAGTACACTTTCATTATATCTATTATCAATATAATAATCATAACCAAAATATTGAAATAATTCAACAAAAGAAGGTATATAATTATATAAATAACCACCTAAAAATAAAATACTAGTTAATATACATATCAAAACAATACTAGCATATTCAGCTAAAAAAAAAAAAACAAAAATAACTGCCGCGTGTTCTGTCATAAATCCACTAACAAGTTCAGATTCAGCTTCGGCAAGATCAAAAGGTGCTCTGTTAGTTTCTGCTATAGACCCTATAAAAAATATTATAAATATAGGGAATAAAGGAATTATAAATCATATAGCTCTTTGAGCTTCTATATTTACAGTAATATTTAAACTACCTGTTAGCATTATTACTAATAAAATGGCTGAACTTAATATAAGTTCATAACTTATTAATTGTGCTGTACTTCTCAATGAACCAAGAAAAGCATATTTACTATTAGCACTTCAACCTGCTAATAATATACCATATGTAGATAATGAAGATACTGCTAACATGTATATTATTCCTAAATTAAAATCACTTAAAGCTAAACCAGGACCATAAGGTATAACTAAATAACCTAGCAATGAAAATATTAAGGTTATAATAGGACCCAAGAAAAATAAAACAATATTGGCCTGTGTGGGTGAAACATACTCTTTTAATAAAAGTTTCAAAGCATCAGCAAATGCTTGTAAAAGGCCATAATATCCAACTATATTAGGACCTAATCTTCTTTGCATGCTAGCCATTGTTTTTCTTTCTGCTACAGTTACATAGGCTACTGTCAATAATACAGGAACAGATACTAATAAGACTTCTACTATTGAAATCAAAGTTGGTAAATATAACATAGATATATAGATATATATACAGTTTATATATAAAAAAAATTATTTTAAATTTAACTTTTTTTTTACATAAAAAACTATTAGTTTAAGAATAATTTTACTATATAAAAATTATGTATTATTAAAATAAAAACAATAAGAAGAAAAAAAAATATTTTTTTTTGAACAAAAAAGTTTTTTATGATTAAGAATTCTTATCCAAGATTTGAACTTGGATCAAGATATTAGAAGTATCTTGCTCTACCATTAAGCTAATAAGAAGTAAATAATATATTTATACTATTTATAATTTTTTAAATTAAGCAACATATAATAATAAAAATGCCATCATAAGAGCAAATAAACCTGTAGCTTCAGCAAAAGCAAAACCTAATATAGCATATGAAAATAATTGACCTCTTAACGAAGGGTTTCTTGCTACACCTAATATTAAAGCACCAAAAACAACTCCAATACCTACTCCAGCACCTATTAAACCTGTAGTTGCTAATCCTGTACCTATGATTTTTGCAGCTTGTATCATTTTTATAATATCTATGTATAATATATACTTAACTTAAGTATAAATTTAAATTATTTATAACAATAAAAACTAAATTAATTACTACTATTTATATTTTAAAACATAAATTTAAAGGGTAGGGAGGAATCGAACCTCTTATTTATGATCTGCAATCAAAATGTAAACCATTTACAACATACCCTATATTACTAATTATAATATATTTTATAAAAATAGATAATACTATATCTATACTTACTATATAAATAGCATTTTTTTTTAACTTTGTAAAGGTAAACTTACAAATGCATGAGGTTTAGGTGGACTACTTAGTCCTCACTCTAAAGAAGGGTAAGATCTATTTTGAAGTGTTTGTAAAGTATCACTATAAAATTGTGGAGTTAATCAAGGATAACGAGTTGTAGCCTTACCATAAACTAATTGTAAATAAACTATGTGTAAAAATAATAATATAGCTATTACACTTATTATACTTCCATATGAACTTACTAAATTTCAACCTGCAAAAGCATCAGGATAGTCACCTATACGACGAGGCATTCCTTGTAAACCTAAAAAATGTTGAGGAAAAAATGTAATGTTAACCCCTGTAAAAAATATTCAAAAATGTACTTTACCTAACATCTTATTATAATCTAATCCTAACATTTTAGGGATTCAAAAGTATCAAGCACTAAATAATGCAAATACTGCACCCATACTTAAAACATAATGGAAATGTGCCACAACATAATAAGTATCATGGAAAGCTATATCAAGAGATGCATTGGCCAAAACTACCCCACTTAATCCCCCTATTGTGAACATAAACACAAAACCTAAAGCAAATAACATTGAAGGTGTTAATTGTAAAGATCCACCATAACATGTAGCCAATCAACTAAATATTTTGATACCAGTAGGTACTGCTATAATAAGTGTAGCAGCTGTAAAGTAAGCTCTTGTATCTACATCTAAACCAACTGTATACATATGATGACTTCAAACAACAAACCCTAAAACTCCAATAGACATCATAGCATAAACCATACCTAAATAACCAAATACGCTCTTGTTAGAACTAGCTGATATTGTAGTACTTATTATTCCAAACCCTGGAATAATTAATATATAAACTTCTGGATGACCAAAGAATCAGAAAAGATGTTGATATAATATAGGATCACCACCTCCAGCAGCTTCAAAAAAAGATGTATTAAAATTTCTATCAGTTAAAACCATTGTAATCGCACCTGCTAATACTGGTAATGATAATAATAATAGTACAGCTGTAACTACTACAGCTCAACCAAATAAAGCTAATTTGTGTAATTTTACACCTGGGCTTCTCATATTAAGTATAGTTGTTATAAAGTTTATTGCACCCAATAAACTACTTATACCAGATAAGTGCAAAGCAAATATAGCTAAATCTACACTAGGTCCACTGTGACTTTGAACACCACTTAAAGGAGGATAAAGTGTTCAACCTGTACCTGCACCATTTTCTATAACACTAGCAAATAAAAATAAAAATAAACTAGGTAATAATAATCAGAAACTTATATTATTTAATCTAGGAAATGCCATGTCTGGACCTCCTACCAGTAATGGTAATAAAAAATTACCAAAACCTCCTATTAAAGCAGGCATAACCATAAAAAATATCATTAATATGGCATGAGCAGTAATTATACTATTATATAATTGATTATCGGCTATATATTGAACACCAGGCCCACTTAATTCTAATCTAATTAATACAGAAAAAGCTGTACCTAATAATCCAGAAAATAATGCAAATATAAGGTATAATGTACCAATATCTTTAGCATTTGAAGATAAAAATCATCTTTCTGTTCATAAAGATATATTTCCTTTTATAATTGATAAACTAGACCAACTAGCCTCATCAGATGCTTGATCTGATACAGAAAATTTTCTTGAGTACATACTGTGGTTAGCTAGATTAAACAAAAATAAAATTATCAATCAATACTCTTTTTTAATATAATAATGATTACACAAATTAAAAAGGTTTACTTTTATTATAATAGTTTATTTCTAATAATTTTATTTTTTTTATTTATTAGGATCATAAAAAAACTTTTGTTTGTTTAAAATATAATTTATTCTTAAATCAGTAAATTATAATTTAAAAGAAAGAAAAGGAATCGAACCTTTGACAATTTATTAATAAATTTAAAATATCTAAATTTCCTTATACCAACAAAGGAATCCTTCTTTATACAATTTATTAAAAATAAATTGTATAAGAAAAAGTTAGAATACAAACTGAAAAGGAATAAAGTATAAATTATAAAATATTATGACAAGTATAAAATAAATGACCTAAACTGAGAAAAAGTGGCCTAGTTTTAATATAAACAACACAGAAAAGAATAATTCAACTAATAAAATAAACAAAAAATACTATTATTTTTTTCTATATATAATTTTAATATATTCTTTTAATATATTTCTTATTCTTAATATAAT
>Ga0210392_10000403_pt1 | contig 27541 bp, 23 predicted proteins | sample IncBWC30OmetaG_FD_161057 | JGI IMG/M metagenome (GOLD analysis project Ga0210392, IMG submission 161057) | Forest soil microbial communities from Barre Woods Harvard Forest LTER site, Petersham, Massachusetts, United States - Inc-BW-C-30-O ... | reverse complement strand
GCCGGCTCGCGTCGTGCACTCGGTCTATCGCTCAGCAAATCCGTGACCTGACGAACCGGATGCGGGAAATCCGCACGTCCGGGTCCGTGGGAGCCCTGGGAGAGCAATCTCCCGGGGCCACCTGGCCTCGTCGCCCCCGAGAGCACTCAGCCTTCGGCGTCACAGCCGGCTTCCGAGACTTAGAGCTGGTAAGGCTTCGCGTCTTAGCCTGCGTTGCCCGCGACGAACGGCGCGTCTGCGCGAGTTCGGTAGACGAGGATCTCGCCGCCGTGTTTCCGATCATCGAAGGCTTTGACCAGCTCGAAGTCGCGGAACAACGCTCGATATTTGGCAGCCTGACGGTGGTACTGCTCCGGCTCGAGCACGTAGCGATTGTAAGAATCGCCCGCGAAAATCAGATAATCTTCGTGCTTCCGGAGCCAGGTTGGCTCGAGCAAATCGAGGCTTCTCGTGGCCTTGAGGCTGTAGCGTTTGCGGTTGATGTAACAAGCGTAGCGCTCAATCGCGATGTGCGAGTGCTCGGGGATGTGCTCGGTCACCCAGGCGGCTGCGAGCTCTCGGTTGTCCTTCAGCATCAAGGGCCGCGTTCGGTTGATTGAGCCAGTGACGGGTGTGTAAGCAAGCAGTGCCACTACCACTAGGGCGAACGCCACGCGCGCTGCGCGCGGAACCTCGAGCCGCTCGAGGCGGCCCGCAATGAACGTCAACCCTTCGACCGTAAACCAAGCAGCGAGCACGAGCAGCGTGGGCAGCATCGGCACGATGGTCTGGCCGTTGCGCGTGTTGAACAGGTTGATGAAGCAAAAGTAGACCGCGCAAAACACGCTGAGCACGGTCACCTTCGCGTTGCGCCGCAGCACGCCGAGTAGCGCTCCGAAAGCCGCGAGCACGGCGCCAAACCCCTCCCATTCCCACAGATATGCCCCATAAAATGCCAGCGTATGGCCCTCCGCGCCGTCGTGCCCGTTCGCGTAGTGGGCGCGCTCCTTCATGAAGTCACTCGAGAATTCGTGAAAATCGAAGACGACGAACGGCGAGGTCAAAAGGAAGCTGCCGACGGCGATCACCGGCGCCGCGTACAACCACGGATTTCGAAACGCCCGTCGTCCGTCTCGAAGCAAGGCCGCAGCGCACACTGCGACGCCCACGAGGCCGCCGTTATACTTCAGTGAGGCGGTCAACCCCGCGAGCACCGACGCCCACACGTAGTCTCGGGTTCGGCCGAAGCGAAGCACGTTTACGGACGCGAGCACGCTTGCCGTCGCGGCCAAAGTGACCACGCTGTCCGGCGCCAGCCAACGGCTGTCTCGCAGCACGCTCGGTGACACCGCAACCAACAGCGCAGACAGCAGGCCCACACGGACGTCATCGGAAAGCGCGCGCCCGACGCGATACGCGATCCATACGGTCGCCACTGCGCAGGCGGTAGCGAACAGGCGGGCCGCGAAGAACGCGGAGGGCAGCGATGTAAACCCGCTACCGTCGATCGGCACGTCGAGCTCAGGCAGATCACTCAGCGAATGCACGATGCCGAGCACGCGGCACACGCCGTAGTTGACCAATTCGACCAGCGCGTTCACATAAAAGAACAGCGACGGATACCTGAAAAAGTGCGGGTTCGGGTCGTGCTGTTTCAGCATCCGCTGCACGATCGAAAAGTTCGTCGGCTCGTCCGGATGAAACAGAAATGGCAAGCCCCAGCGCAAGCTCGGGATCCGAAACGACACCGTCAAGACGCAGCAGGCAACGACCCCAGCGATTGACCAACGCCGCTTCCCTGTTTGGTCTGGCCCCGCAGGGGCATCCGTGCCAGCCGTCTCGTTCATCTCGCGGCGCTACGTACCGCGACTGCTACGCGACCGCCAGAGGTCGAGATTTCTAGGGCGCGCCGCCCTCCCCAGCGCATTCTACTGGGTCCGGGCCGTAGGACCAGACCGCGCGCGAGGTGCATGTCACCACGAACGGCGAGCAGTCACCGGGATAGTCGCAGTCGTAGCTCGCGACGGTCGCCGGTAGGTAACAGGCGCTGCCTGCCTTTGGTATGCCGTTCGGGCAACTGAGGGGAACCGGTGGATTGGTTGGGCCAGATCCGCTGCTGCCTGCGTCTCCACATGTTCCATCTTGCTCTTGATCCACCAACCACTCTGAATTCGTTAGGCATGCGGCAGACGCGTGAATGCAACCGAACGTGTACTCGCAATAAGAGCTGGTACCCCCGAGCCCTTGTTGGCAATCGCTACCATTGGTCGGTAGCGATTCCGGACAACTCGGCGCCGGCGGATTGATGGAACCGCCGACATCGCCGCCCAATCCCGCACCGGCGACGTACGCTCCTGGCTCTCCGCCTGTTCCGCCCCACTGCAACGGCGGCGGATTGCCTGGATAGCCAGCAACGTTCGGCTCTCCGCCCTGATCTGTCACCGAAGTCCCTCCGCATGCCGCGCTCGCCAGCGCTACTAATGAAGGAAGTAGAAGTTTCGCCCGTTTTGCTCGCCCCATTAGGTACAGTCTAAAAGCACACAACGTGCCAGCTCTGTGAGCTCGCAATAGCCGGGAATTCGGGGCCGCGCGCGAAGCGCTGGCACAGCCTGGCTCAGTCGCCGAACGCCGCCCGGGCGTCGCTGCCATGCTCTCTTCGAGGCGCGGCAGCATTCACGGCGATCAACGCTGCTGGCTCAAGACAGAAATTCGCTCACCGCGGCTGCGAAAGCGGCGGGGGCGAGCAGCATTGCCGTGTGTTGCTGGCCGTCGAGCTCGACGAGGCGGGCATTGGGCAAACGGGCCGTGATGGTCTCGGCGCCGCTTCGCATGCGCCCTGGGCTCGCGCCGCCGAGCAGCAGCAACGTCGGGATCTGCACGCGGGCGAGCTCCGACGCGTCCCCCGAAAACGAGCGCTGAATGCGAGAGTCGTAAGGCACGGTGTGCGCGAGCGTGCTCACCATCTGACTCCACGCTGGGCCGCCTTGCATGGCGCGCAGCTCGCTTTCGGAGGCTCTCGGCCCTTCGCGAAAGAACGTCTCGACCGCGGCTTCGCGTTCCCCTTTGGTCAGCAGCGCCTCGAGCCGCTCCGGCAAATCCGCGGCGATGCGATCCGCGTCCCCAAAGAATACCGGCGGCTCGTACGCCACCAAGCGCTCGAGCTTGTCCGGCTGTCGCGCGGCGACCTGCAATGAGAGAATCGCTCCCGACGAGTGACCCAATACATCGATCGGGCCCGGGATCGCCCGGAGCACCGCCAGCACGTCTTCGACCTCACGCTCGGGCGCGTAGGCTGGGTTGTCCCCGCTCTTGCCTCGACCACGACGATCGAGCACGTACACACAGTGCTCAGAGGACAGCCGCTGCACTACGTTCGTCCAAAGTTTCGCTGCGAATAGCGCGCCGGACACGATCAGTAACGCGCGCCCGTCGCCGTAGCTCTCACAGCTGATCGCAGTGCCATCCGCAGATTCGACGAGTAGTTGCACCATACGCGGCCATAGTGCGACGCCTCACCGCGCGGGGCGACGAAAAAGCGCACACCCAATGGGCCAGAGCACCCAAGAAGCCAACCCGGTCACGTACGAGATGACGCAGGCGCTCGAGGATGATTTCTTCAACGAAGTGGACGCGGCGGCGCATGGTGATCTGTCCCGGCGCCAAGTTGCGCTTCACGCATGCAGGCAGCCACTACTACAGTTACGATAAACTGAAGGCCTGCTACGGGCACACGCCGTACCTGCCTGACAATACCGACACAGCCCGAAACCGGGTTCGCTCTCCATGGAATATTGCGTCCTCGTCAATCGCCGGCGCTCCGGCTCTGGATCCGCGTGCGATTGGGCGTAGACTGATGCGCGCCGCGGCGACGGTTGCCGCGCGATGGAGGCCGTCATGAATCGATGGGTGATCGTGATGTCTTTGGCTGCGTGCTCGCTCCTGGGCTGCAAGGACGAGGTGCGCTGCGAGAGAGAGCGGCTCGACCTCGACAAGACGTGGGCCGAGCTGCACCAGTCTGCAACTCACCGCAAGCTGGAAGGGGTCGACGTTCCGACTTGGACGGATATCGAGAACAAGCTCGATCTCTTGGAGAGCTCTTTCATGACCCAGCAAGTGACCTGGGAAAGCGCTGACAAGGCCAGTCAGGCCATCCAATCTACGCTGCCCACGCTGCACACCGACCAAAATGTGCAGCTCGTCGGCTTCCGAACGTCTGCCGAAAGCGCGATCAAGCAACAAGGCAGTTTCGAGAAGGAGTGCCGCTGAGGCTAGAATGCGAGTCCGAAAGGATTCGCTATCGATGAACGACTCGCAGTCTCTGCCCTCCGCCTTCTCCCCTGGCAACGTCGCCGTCGTGACGGGCGCCGCGAACGGCATTGGTCTCGCAGCGGCTCGCCGCTTCGCAACGCTCGGCATGAAGTTGGTGATGGTGGATCTGGGCGGCACGGCGCTCGACCAAGCCGCCGAGGAGATCGCGAGCTTGGCCGCTAGCGACGTGATAGCCGCGGCGACGGACGTGGCTGATCCCGAGCAGTTGTCCCGGCTGCAGGTCGAGGTCGTCAGCAACTTCGGGCAAGTTTCGTTGCTGATGAACAATGCCGGCGTCGGCAACAATCCGGGTCTACCTTGGGAGCATGGCGACGCTTGGAAGACGCTCGTCGACGTGAACCTGTGGGGCGTCGTCAACGGCGTTCAGGCATTCGTGCCGGGCATGCTCGCTTCGGACAAGCCGGGCATCGTGATCAACACGGGCTCGAAGCAGGGCATCACGAGCCCGCCCGGTAACCCCGCGTACAACATGTCGAAGGCCGCGCTGAAGAACTACACGGAGTCGCTGTCGCACGCGTTACGCGGCGCCTGCGGAGCACGGATTACCGCGCATTTACTGATCCCGGGCTTCACGTACACGGGCATGACGGGCTCCCCCGAAAAGCCCGTCTCCGCTTGGACGCCCGAGCAAGTCGTGGACTTCATGCTGGAGGCCGTCACGGCCGGCGACTTCTACGTGCTCTGTCCGGACAACGCCGTGGACCGTCGTATGGACGAAAAGCGCATGCGCTGGGCGGCCGACGACATCATCCTCAACCGCCCAGCGCTCTCGCGTTGGCATCCGGACTTCGAAGCCGCGTTCGCCCGCTTCATGGACAGCGGCGCGCGCAAGTAGTCAGCGCGCGTCGCGACCGCGGGCTGTCAGGGCGCTTGTTGATTCTGAGCGAAGTTCGGCGTCGAGATGACTTCGACGGGCGCGCTCCGAGTCACGGTCGCGGCTGCCGTGACCATCGTCGTGGCCACGCCGTTCAGGCCGAGCGCTGTTTGAGGGAACGCTAGAGCGGCGCGTGTCGCGCCGGACGCTGCGTTGAACGTGATCCCACCAGCGGCGTTCAAGCGCAGGGTCCACATATCTCCCGAGCCAGCGCCCCAGGTGCTGGTAGAGCCCGCGAGCACCAGGCCGCCCGCTGGGGGTACGAAGACCGCGTTGGCCTGCTCGTTGCCGGTGCCGGTGCCGCCATAGCTGAAGTCGCTGATGATCCCACCCGCCGGGTCGACCGACAGCAACCAGGCTCGGTCGAAGCCAGAAGTTGCGTCGACCAGAAACCCCGCCAGAGCATAACCCTTGGGAGTTACGGAGGCGGCGTTCATCTTCTCGTAGTTGGCGGCGGTGCCGATGGAGAAAGCGAACGTAGGCTTGCCATTGGCTTTGGGCAACTCGGCATAAAAGCCGTCGGTGTTGTTGTTGGCGTCGATGAACTGACCGGTGACCAGGAACGTATCGGGGTGCGCACCGACCACGAATCTACTCGGAAACACGCTCAGTCTATCGTTCTGGAAGCGTGCTACGCCGTTGAACGTGCCGTCTTCGTTGATGAACGTGAGCATGATTTCGTCCTGAGTACCGACCAGAACGTAAGACAGAACGGCGAAATATTTGCCCGCCGGATCCTCGAGTAAATCGACCGGGGCAGACGTCATGAGCGCGCCGTTCGGGTCATTGACGTGAAACTCCGTGTCGAACTTGACCGCGCCGCTGGCGTCGACCTTGGTCAAGTGGCCCAACATGCCCATTGGGGTCTCGTTGACTGCAGCCACGAACGCATACCCGCCGTCCTTCGTGGCGATCACGTTTCCGACGCCACTAACGGAACCGGTATTCGGATAAGCGTACTCGTACTCCCAAGCGGGCGCTTGCTCGTTGTGTAGCCACACGTTCCGTGAAACGGCCGCGGCGCTGTGAATGCCGACGACGACGACATTCTTCTGATTCGACGTCGTCGCGATCCCGAATGGCGCAATACTGCCGGTGCCCTTGCCGTCGGCGAAGAGTTGGTTACGTCCGAGCTTGCCGGTGTTGGCGTTCAAGTCCACGAGCGCCAGGCGAGACAAGCGTGAGTCGACGCCCAGGCTGGTTCCGGTACCGACGACCGTGCCGTCCGCAAGCGCGGTGACGTCGGTCATGTTGTCGTTGCCGGTGGAGCCCGTTGCTTGTGCCCACAATTGATAGAAGTTCGCCGTACAATTCGCTGGCGTCGTCACATTGTTGAGGGTCACGGCCGCGGTGGTGCCCGTGCAGCCGCCGGTCCAGTTGACGAACACTGCGTTCGCCAGCGGCGCGGCGGTCAAGGTCACCGATCCGCCGGAATCTACCGTGCAGCTGGCGCTGCTGCCGTTGACGCAGACGGCGTTGGGCGTGCCGGTGGCGGTGATGGTGCCGGCTGCGGCGCCCGGGGACACCGTGCCGACGACGGTTGGACGGAAGCTCGCCACGCACGCGGTATTGCCGAAGATGGTGACGGCGTTCGGGCTCGCGGTACCGCCGTTGCAGTTGGCCGACCAACCGCTGAATGACCAGCCTGCGTTGACGGCGGCCGTCACATTGACCAATTGCCCGTAACCCACTGCCGCGCAGTTGTTCCCTGGGCAAGTGATGCTCACCGTGGCAGCTGCGGCTGGCACCGCGCTCACAGAAGCGCTGAAGGTGTCGATCGCGAACGCTGCGCTGCAGTTGGCGTTCAGGTTCTTCAGCGTCAACGAGGCACCGGTGGTTGGGGTGCAGCCGACGCCCGCCCAACTCATGAAGTGATAGTGCAACGCGGGCGTCGCGACCAACGTCACGGTCGTGCCAAAGTTTACGGCGCAACTGGCGCCAGCGCACAGCGCGGCGGTGTCGTTGCGCGTCGCGGTCACGCTGCCGTTGGTGCCCGCGCTGGCAGCGATCGTGAACGTGTTGAGCGCGAAGCTCGCCGTGCACGTCGTGTTCACGTTGCTGAGCGTGAGCGGATTGTTCGCCGCGGGCGTGCAGCTCGGGCCGGTCCAGCCGGCGAAATGATAGCCGTTGGCGGCGTCCGGAGTGGCCGAGAGCGTGACGCCCGCGCCCGCGTCGACCGTGCAGCTGTTGGCCGCGCAGACGTTGCCTCCGGCGGCCGCCGTTGCTGTGCCGCCAGCATTGGCTTTTGCCAGAATCGTGAACTGTTGCACGTAGTTTGCGTTACAAGCCTTGCTCGATGTCACGTTCGTCAACGTGATTGGCAGCGTCGCGCCCTGGCAGCCGGCGCCGGTCCAATTCACGAAGCGATATGTGGGCAGGAGATTGGGGGCAGTCAGCGTGACATTGCCTCCCGCGTCGAGCGTGCAGCGACCCGTGCCCAGCGGGCAGGTTGCGCTCGGGCTGCTCGAGGTCGCGATCACCGCGCCGGTTGCGCCGACCACCGTGCCAGTCACCGAAACGCCGAGCGCGTACGTCGCCGTGCACGTGAGGTCGCCCGTCGTCGGTGTAACGAGCAAGCCACTCCCGTTCTGCGCCCCCGTGCAGCCCGTCCCCGTCCACCCCGTCAACCGGTAGCCCGCGATCGTCGGCGCGACCAGCGTGGTGCTCTTCCCCGAGTCCACGGTGCACGCGTTGGTCGAGCAGCTGGCATTGACATCAGCGGAAGTGGCATTGACGGTGCCCGTGAGCCCACTGCCGACCAGGCCTGTCACCTTGAAGCGCGCCGCGTAGTTGGCGACGCACGAGATATCGCTGGCAATATTGGCGATCTGCAGCGGATTGGCGGTACCCGTGCAGAACGTGCTCCCGCTCCAGCCAGTGAAACGGTAGCCCGCCAGCGCGTTCGCGGCGAACGTCGCGCTGGCGCCGGCGTCGGCCGTGCACATGGTTGCGACGCACGCGCCGGACGTCACGCTGACCGGTGCTATCGTCCCGGCGGAAGAAATACTGAGCAGGAATTGCTTGGAAAACTTCGCCGTGCAGGCGACATCTTTGGTTACTAGAATGGCGAGCGAGGGCTGCGCCGCGCCCTCGCACTCCGGGCTCCCTGACCAACTGACGAAGCGGAAGCCATTGGCCGCGATCGCGTTCAGCGTCACGCTGCTGTGATCATCGACCTGTCCGCTGCAGCCAAGAGCGGTGCACGCAAGATCCGGGTTGCTGGTCACCGTGCCGTTGCCGGGTACGTCTACCGTCGCCGAGACCGCGCGCTGAATCGCGAACGTGGCCGTGCACTCCTTCAACCCGCTGACCGTCACCGTTGTCTTTGGATTGGTGCCGCTGCACGCGCCTGACCAGCCGACGAAACGTGAATCTGGGCCTGGCTCGGCTTCCAAGCTGAGTACGGTGCCGTCGTTGATTGGGTACTCACACGGGCCGGCCAAACACGCAGCCGCGTTGGCGACAGCGACGCTGCCGTTGCCAGCGAGCGTGAGCTCGAGCTGCGAGTTTGGAACGACGCCGCCTTCCGCCGGTGCACCGGCGTCCGAGCCAGCTTCGATCTGAGGTGGCGCGCCGGCATCTCCGGAGGCGCCCGCTTCGTTACCGGTGCCGCCTTCGCCCGCCCGGCTTGGCCCAGTCTCAGGACCGGTGCTCGTGCCTGCGGCTCCGGCTTCGTCGCTTGGATTGCACACGGAGGCGTCGCAAATCAGAATCTTCTTATGCGTGCTCGAGCTGCAAGCCATGAGCAGCGCACAAACCCCAGCTGACACCAACCATCCCAATCGCATGTGGGCGAGTGTATGCAGGAAGCCCGCGGGCGCAATGCGCGATCTGGTCTTCCGATGTGGCTATTTCAGGCCAACGTCCGCACAGCCGCACATGATTCCATCCTGGCGCAACACGTCGGCGGAGGTCGCAGTGCAGACACCGTTGGCGTTGCAGGTTTGGTGGGGCGGAGGCACACAGGTCAGAAAGCGCTCGCCGCCTTGCGCTAAAGTCGCTCCGTCCGGAAAGGCCTTGGCGCACGCGTAGTCGCAGATGTCACCCGTCGCCGAGGATTCGACGCAGCTGCACTGCATGTGTACCGAACCGTCCCAACCAGTTTCTGCGGACGCGTCGAAGGCCTGGCTGAACACCTGTAGGCAGACCAAGCTCTCGCTCGGCTTGCAGTCGTTGGCCGTGATGGGGCGGTTGGCGTTGCAAAAGCACTTCGACGCTGCAGGGTCGGTGGCGGAGGCGATCGGCAGATAGCAGATCGGCTGATCCGAGGTGCAATCCCACTGCGCGTAAGGGCAGTCCGGCTGGGCGCTCGGCGCGCCCCCAACGGAAGGCGCTCCCGCGCTGCTCGGCCCCCCGACGATGATGGTAGTGGCGCCCGGGTTTCCGCCGTTGCTCGTCCCGGCCGCGCTGCTCGGTGCTCCGGCAGCGCCGTTGCCGGTTGACGCTGGGCTGCCTTCAGCGATGCCGCCGCAACTCAGGGCGAGCCCACCGCCCATCAGCACCAAAGCGCGAAACAACGGATGGTCCGATAAAGGTTCGCTGCTCGTGTCCATGCTCACGCTGCTTTCGTTAAGCCCAAATGTTGAAACCCCGGCAAGATCACGGACTGTACGGCTTCGTCGTGCGCCGCTCGCAGTAGCCGAAGCGAAAAGTAGCCGAACGGCACGAGCTCTTCGTGCTCTTGCTCAGTGCCTTCGCACCAACTTTGCCGGACGAGGCGCAGCAGAGCGGGTAGCCACCGGCCCAGGAATTTGCGTTGCTTGTCGTCGAGCGTCGCCAAGTGCGCCCAACCAACACGACTGTGTTGCACTTCGTCGGCCGTGTGCCGGCGATTCAGCTCGCGCAGCTCAGGCATCGTGAGCGCGGGGCGCACATGCCGGAGCACGACGCAGCCCACGGTCTCGTTCATGCAGCACAGCGCGATCCGAAGCAGGCGGTTCTCCGCTTCCGTCGCGCCGCGAAACGCGATCGCCCGCTCGCCGCGCGGCACGAGCTCTCTCTCAGGGTGCCCGAAGCGCACGGCCCACTCGCGACAAAATTGCGCGTGCGCGTACTCGTCTTGCACGGCGCGCTCGGCCAGCTCAATCACGGCGGGAGCGGCGTTCTCAGCTCGCAGATCAGCGAGCACGTGCTGAAACGCGTGCCAGGACGTGAGCTCGCCGAGCGCGCGCTGCCACCAATAGCTGGCCACGCGCTCCCGCTGCTCCGTGCCCAACCCATCCATCGCTGTCGATGTTGCGAGCCGCGCGACCAAAATACAAGCCGTAATCGCGACGCTAGTTGTCTTCTGCCGGCGGCGTGCGCTCGTCGTCGGACTTGGGGCTGTGTTCGAGCCGTGCTTGCTCGACGCTCGATTCGAGCTTCTTCTTTTGCAACGCGTCCTCCGCGCGTTCAGCTTTGGTGCGCCCGTGCAGACGGCGATTCGTGTCGGCTTGTTTGACACGCGCCAGCTTGGCCTTCTGCTTGCGAAACTTGTTGAGGTTGACGACCTTGCTCATTTCCGGACCGACCCGCGACTGAACGCGCCGCGCGTGCGCTCAGTGAGACCGATTGCGACACGCTCGATGTCGGGAAAATGCCGCAAAATATCGCGCGAAATGCGCGGCTCAGGGGTTGGCAACCATATTGCATCGACCTGCTCAGAACGCGGCGCTGCGGCGCCCGAGCAACGGAGCATGGCAATGTTTACGATCCTATTCATCATTCTGATCCTGGCGTTGATCGGCGGCGGCATGGGGCACTCGCGCTACGGCTATGCAGGCTGGTCTCCGGCTGGCGTGCTGATCGTGATCCTGCTGCTGCTGATGTTTACCGGCCATCGAATCTAGCGCGCCTCGCCTGATTTTTGTAGCGGAGCGCGACAACTGCTTCGCGCCCCGCAGCGGAGCGTCTATAACCCTCCCGACGTGAGGGCATGAGGTGAGACGTGGCTTCTGCGCGGGCTGTGCGCTCGCACTGCTCTGCGGCGCGCGCGTACTCTCCGCGCAGTCTGTTTCGATCGACGAAGCCGAGCCTGCGCCGAGCAGCACTGCGCCCGCGGCAGTGAAGCCCGCGCCAAAGCCACCCGAGCCCGTGACTTGGCCGCGTGCCATTTCAACGCCAGTCGAGTATCCCGCGCAGGGGCAAGGCGAGCAGGAAGTCGTGCTCGAGCTCACCGTGTCGATTCAGGGCACGGTGACGACGGCCAGCGTCGTATCTGGTGCGGCGCCTTTTGCCGACAGTGCGCTGGTCGCGGCGAAGGCGTGGCTGTTCGAGCCCGCGAAGCGCGGCGCGGAAAACATGGCCGCGAAGATCCGGTTTGCGGTGCATTTCGTCCCGCCCTCCGAAGAGCCCGCCTCGCGCGCGCCAGCATCCGCGTCCCCGCCCGTGAAGAGCACTCCGAACGCGCCGCCCGGCGCCGCCAAGATGCAAGAGATCTTGGTCCTCGGTCGGCGCGAGCCGATTCGGCACACGCTTGGCCATGCTGAAGTGAACGACATGCCGGGCGCGTTTGGCGATCCCTATCGTGCGATTGAGGCCCTGCCGGGCGTCGTGCCGATCGCCAGCGGGCTACCGTACTTTTACGTGCGTGGCGCGCCGCCCGGCAACGTCGGGTATTTCTTCGACGGCATTCCGGTGCCGTATCTGTACCATTTTGCGGCCGGTCCGGGCGTGCTCTCGCCTGCGTTCGTCGATCACGTCGACCTGTATCCGGGCGCGTACCCGGCGCGCTACGGACGCTTTGCCGGCGCGATCGTCGCTGGCGAAATGGCGCCGCCGAGTTACCGCCTGCACGGCGAAGCAACGATTCGCTTGATCGACAGCGGCGCCACGATCGAAGCGCCGTTCGCCGGCGGTCGTGGCTCGGTGATGGTGGGCGGGCGCTTCTCGTACACCGCGGCCGTGTTGTCGCTGATCTTACCGGACGTATCGCTCAGCTACTGGGACTATCAAGGGCGCGCTCGCTACGAGCTCGACGCTGACAACAGCGTCGAGCTCCTGTCTTTCGGAGCCGGCGATTTTCTGTCGGACATCGAGACGCAATCGGTCGAGCTCTCGTCGAACGACCCCACCGTGCCGTCCACGTTCACGACCAGCCGGCGCGAAAATAGCATCGTCGACGTCGACTTTCACCGCTTGGATTTGCGCTGGGATCACCGTATTCGCGGCGGCAATTGGCGCACCGCGCTGATGCTGGGCCTCGACCGCACTGGTGGCGACAACGGCAACGTCGAGGTGACCAATCACATGATCGGCGCGCGCACCGAATACCACCAAGCGCTGGATTCGGAGCTGACGGTGCGCGCTGGGGCGGATGCGCTCTTCGAGTCCCTCGCGCAGAAGGTACAGAATGAAAACACGGGCCAAGTGAATGGCTCTTCGGCTTTCAACGGTCCTCCATCGTTCGACGGCAACCCGACGAACAACGACGCGGATCTCGGCTTCAACCAAGCGCGCCGCGACTTCACCACCGGCGCATGGCTCGACGCCGTGTTCGCCGTCACGCCGAAAATCGAAATCACACCGGGCCTGCGCGCGGATCTGTTCGTCTCTGGCGGTCGTGTCGCGCTCTCGCTCGATCCGCGCATCAGCGCTCGCTACACTTTGAGCAAGAAGCTCGCGATCACGCACGGTCTAGCTCTGGTCCACCAAGCGCCGAGCTTCGTCGTGCCGGTCCCTGGCTTCAAGCCGTCGTTGGCCGGCGGCCTACAGAGCGCGCTGCAATACAGCGCAGGGTTGTCCTATTCGCTGCCGCAGGGCTTCGAATCGTCGTTCGCGCTGTTTCAGAACGACTTTTTCAACATGACCGACCTGATCAGCGTGATTCAGCTCGAGAACGCAGCCAATCAGAACGTCACTGACATTCGCGCCACCGGCCACGCCTACGGCGCAGAGCTGATGGTTCGCCGCAGCTTGGCGCGCAACGTGGGCGGGTTCGTGTCGTACACGCTGTCGCGCTCGGTGCGCAGCACAGGCAAGTTGGAAGGTCCGGCCACAACCGATCGCACGCACGTGCTCAACGTCGCGTTGTCGGGCAACCTGGGCCGCAACTGGCGTCTCGGTGGACGCTGGCTGTTTTACAGCGGCATCCCCGCGAGCGTGACGGACATCCACGCCGCGCAGGCGCCGCCACGCACGCCGCCGTTTTGGCGACTCGACTTCAAGCTGCAGAAGCGTTGGTACATCAAGAGCCCAGACGCCTGGTGGGGCGTCACGCTCGAGGTGCTGAACACCACACTCAACAAGGAAGTGCTCAGCGGCGACTGCGTTGGCTCCGCGTGCAGCTTTCAAAGCATCGGCCCAGTCACGGTGCCGAGTATCGGCGCGGAGGGCGCTTTCTAGGCCCTTCTCTACAGGCCCTTGAGGGCGCTGATCGGGTGAGGCGGAGTGACTCGCCGTGGCGCTTTGCAGCACTGCGCCGCACGCTCACTTTCGCGCGACTCAGCCCGGCCCGTTCCCGAAATTCACGCTGATTTGCGCTTACCTGTGAGTGGCCAGCGCACGTTCTCTCACTGGTCTGGTTGTTGCTCTCTTGGCGCGCCAATGAAGCTTCCTTCTTTGATTGGTTGGGCGCTCCTGGTGGCTGGCTGCGCAAGTCAGAGCGCGCGCTTCGCTCCAGCAGCGCTGCCCGCTACGGCCCAGGCGACGCCGTGCCCCAACTCTGTCGCGTCTGTCGCGCCCCGCATCGAGACCAGCCACGTGTACCTGCTGTCACCGGGCAAGGATGCCGTTCGAATCGTAGTCAGCCGCTAGCCTCGAGTTGGGGGGTCTTGGGAGCCAGATCACGATCGTCTTGGAGATTGACATTCGGAAGGCGCCTGCGTCGAGAGACGGAAGGGGGAGGCGGGAATAAGCCGTGCAGTGCTCCCGTTCGTGTCCAGTGAGCCGCGTTGCCAGGTACGAGTTTCCCGAAAAAATGGCCAGGCTCGGCCGTGGGCTGTGCAACTTTTTCGAGTCGTATGGAGCAAAAGTGCGCCTGCCCCCTTCCCAACGCGGTGTCTCGCCCCACATTCCCCCCCGGGAGAAAAATGTCTAGCCGAACACGCCAAAACCCGACCGGGGCTCTGTCCATGCGTGCGCTGCTCGCCGCAGACCCCTTTCTACCGCACGACCTCCGCCAAGCGATCGCCAAGCATGAGGATTTCGCGCGTCATCAGCTCGTGCGCCTCGGCGCCAACGAGTGCGAAGCCGCCGAGTTGCTCGACGAGCCGCGCAGCGGCGGTTGCTAATCGCCCGTTATTTCGCGCTGACCAAGTCCATGGCAGTGAGTTTGCTCATGTGCTGGCCCCGGACAAAGCACGAGCGTGCTTCGTCCCTATGAGTGTCGGCGCCCGCAACGGCTCGCAATAGGCGGTTCAGCGCGTGGCGTCGCTTGCGCGGCGACCCACGCTGCGCGGCTGACTCAGGGCCGAACCCGAGACCCGTGAGCGTCGCGACAGATATGAGCGCTGCCCCTTGCTCTCGGCGTACAGAGCTCGCAGCTCCTGGAACGAAGTCACCTCGGAATTCTTGGCGATTCCCGCGTGGCCTCGGCACAGGAGCACCTGATGACCCCCGAAGGAAACCTCGAGCAGCTCGCGGCCGGCTCTGAGATCGCCTTGAGGTCGGAACGACTCACACACTTCGCAGCGCTTCTCCATGTGGCCTAGCGTTCCCGAATCTGGCCCGGCTGGCCAAGTTCCGACACAGGCGAGCAGGCGCGTGGACACCAAGCTGCCCATGCTCTCGCCTCTGACGCCCTCTGATTGAGCGGGCTCAGCGGCGCGCAGCGGTCGCGCGTCGCTGCTTGCGGCGCAGCAGTGCCGCAGCAAAGGCCAGCAGCCCAAGCCCGACGAACGGCGCGCGCGACCTGGAATGCCCGACCGAGCAGGCTCCGGGAGGTGCTGCTTGCGGATCGCTCGACGGGTCCGCGCCGCTACTGGTGTTGCCGGCCTGCGCAGGCTGCGACGGTCCAGACGGCGCGCCGCCCGCGCTCGCGTCGCCAGTGCTCGGGCCAGCACCGCTGCCGGAGGTGACGCCGCCGCTGCCCGCCCCGGCCGAGCCGGCAGGGATGCAGTAACCCGCTCGGCATACTAGGCCCGGGATCTTGCACAGCTCGAGGTCGGTGCCGTTGTCTTTGACGCCATCGCAATCGTCGTCGAAGTCGTTGCACTCTTCGGCGCGCGGCGCGCCTGGCGTGCACTGTGACGCGCCCGTGCCGCAGCCGTCCGCGTACTTCGCGCACCAACCGACGCCGCACACGGTGCGTGCGCCTTCATCGATCTGATTGTTGCAGTTGTCGTCCTTGTTGTTGCACAGCTCGGGCGCGCCCGGATAAATCGTCGGGTCGTCGTCGTTGCAGTCGTTGTCGCACAAGCCCCAGCCCTTGCTCACAGCGCAGCCCATCATCGTCGCCTTGCCGATGACGCCGTGTCCGTCCCCATCCGCGTCCGTGCAATACGACATGATCGGCAGGCCTTCGTCGATTTGACCGTCGCAGTTATTGTCCTTGCCGTCACAAATCTCGGGCGCACCCGCGTAGATCTTCGGGTCGTTGTCGTTGCAGTCGCCGGCTTTCGCGGAGTAGTACTGAGGCACGCTGCAGGCCATGGTGTAGCCCGACGTCACCGAGCCCACGCCGTCTCCGTCGTAGTCGTGATAATATTTGGTGCCGGCGCAGCCGAACGCGGTGCTGAAGAACGCGTCGCCCTCGGCGTCTCCGTTCTGCGAGCCGTCCCCATTGGCCGAGTTCGCCCAGACGTTGAAATCCACACCCCCGGGGGTTGCGGGCGCGGTCCAACCGACCTTGAACGTAGTGAAGCCGCCACTGCCCGTGCGCGGGGCGGTGTGCGTGATGCCATTGCCGGCCAAGTAAGTGCCAGAGTCGACGACCTTGAGCGTTCCGACGCCGCTCGCCTCCAGGTAGAAGCCGGCGACAGGACCGTTGGTCTGCGAGATGCTGACGGTCAGGGTGAGCAACTGGCCCGGGTTGACCGTCATCAGGTCGGGCGTGATGGTCACCGTGGGCGTTTTGCCGCCGTGGTGGCAACCGCTGCAGCCTTCGGTCGGCGCGCCGTTCTTGTGCGCCTGAGCGCGGCCGGGTAGGCACAAGGCCAGGAGCGCCAATAGCAGCGCGGCCACGCGCTGCGGCGCGGGCAAGCGAACAGCGGGTGGGCGAACAGCGGGCAAAATTTTCAGGGTCGTCAGCAGTTTCATCGAAGTTGTTCTGAGCACGCGCGCGCCTGTCGTTACTTAGCTGCCCGGCCGCCTGCTTGCCGCATTATTCTGTGGGAAGCACGGCGCGCGGCGATCACACTGAGTATGTGTGCGCAGAGGCACTACATCGCTCAATTTGCCGCAACATTTGCAAAAACACGCTGTTTTGGACGGTCGCGCCTGGCAGGGCGACGAAACTTGCACTTCACCGGCACCCGAAATTGCGTGTAACGCTGGTTTGGGCGAGCCATCGGGTTAACATGGCAAGGATGGGTGCTCTAGTCTTAGTGGTCGACGATAGCCCCAGCATCCGCGCGCAGATCCGCGGAGTCCTGCAGCAGGTGGAGGGCTTCGCCGAGTTCATCGAGGCCGGGGATGGCCTGCAGGCCTTCAAGCTGATGCTCGAGCGCCAGCCGGATCTAGTCATCTGTGATTTGATCATGCCCGTCTTCGACGGACTCAAGTTTCTCGCGCTGCGCGCCACGCGCCCGGAGCTGGCCAACATTCCGGTGATCATGCTCACCGCAGAAGGGGACGCGAACCGCAAGGTGGAGGTCTTCGATCAGGGCGCGTCGGACTACGTCACCAAACCGTTCAACGACCGCGAGCTCTTGGCGCGCGTGCGCGTTCACTACGGCCTCAAGGTACTGCAAGACGAGCTGCGCGAAGCGAACAAGCGGCTCGAGTCTCTGGCAGACACCGACGGGCTGACCAACTTGTACAACCGTCGTTACTTCGATGCCTTGCTGGTGCGTGAGCTGCAGCGCACCGCGCGCTACAAGACTCCGCTCGGTATCGTGCTCCTCGACCTCGACCACTTCAAGAACGTCAACGACACCTACGGCCACGTGATGGGCGACGAAGTGCTGCGCAACGTGAGCCAAATGGTGTTGTCGAGCGTGCGCGTCACCGACACCGCAGCGCGCTACGGCGGCGAAGAGATCGCCATCGTATTTACCCAAACTACGCCGCAAGGAGTGTCCGAAGTGACCGAACGGCTACGCGCGCGGCTCGCGGACTACAAGCACAGCTATCAGGGTCGCACGGTGCAATGTACCGCAAGCTTCGGGGTCAGCGTGTGCGACGGGCGCGGCGCTGCGCCCAGCCCGACCGAGGTCGTGGAGCGCGCTGACCGCGCGCTCTATCGCGCCAAAGACGGTGGCCGCAATCGCGTCGTGTTGTGGACGCCAGAGCTCGATCCCTGAGCCCATCACCGGTATCTTAAGCAGTAGCGACGCCCGCCGATTTCTGGTTTTGGCTTCACCCCTTCGGGTGTCACGAAGCGCGTCGTTTTCGCGGAGGTCCGGTTGGCGTGCGCCACTCCTGGAGGGCGTCGTACAGGAGTACGCTCCGCTGCGGTGCTCGCGAAAGCCCACCCCTTCGGGTGTCACGAAGCGCGTTCGCCAAAACGCAGAGCTTGGCGGGCGGGTGTCCCTAAGCGCTTGGCCGCGTCGCTCAGCGAGGTGGCTTTGCAGGTCGCCGAGTCGCGTTGCTAGTCTTTCGACGACCAGCCCATGCTATTGCACAGCACGCGATCGAGTGAGGCCTTGCCCGGGCCGATCAGCGCTAGCATGATGAGCACGCACAAGTACGTGAACTCGTCTGTACCCACTAAATCGAACAGACCATGAATGTCGCCGAGCTTCGCCGTCAAGATAGCGACGATCATGCTCACGATCAGCGGAATGGTCGCCAGCCGCGTGAACAAGCCGACGCTCAGCAGCGCGCCGCAAATCAGCTCGCTATAGGCGACGACCACCGCGTTCAAGCCGGGCGCGGGGATGTGCAACGAGACGAAGAACTGCGTCACCTTGTCCAGGCTGTGCACCTTGCCCCAGCCTGTGGACAGGAACAAAAGCCCTACCGCCAAGCGGCCGATCAACGGCGCCAGCCACCAAATACGGCCCAGCACGCGCAGCGCTTTCGAGCGGCCCTCGGCCGCGAGATCTTTCAACATGGCGATGGCCACACTCTCGCATTCGGCGGCGCCGCGGGTCCACTGGCTTGTCGACTCTTGCTCCGTTTCGCACTCACGGCGCTCTGCGCGCAGAGCGCCGTGGCCTGCACCAAAGCCGCGTCTCAGGCGCAGGTGTCAAGCTCGCCACACTCTCGCTCGAGCTCGTCGACGGTCGCGAGTGCGCCGGGCATTTCTTGGCGCTATGAAGTGAACGTCGAATCGGGGCGCGAGCTCGCCGTCGAAGCCACCTTCGATGCCAGCGATGGCTCGCTCTCCGCAGATGACGAAGCCGCGCGCTTCATGAGCGCGGTGCAGTTCGCAGAAGGCGCGGCCTGGGCGCCCGCGACGCAAAGCGGGACCGCGTGGCTCGTGCCGTGCACGGTGGGCTGCCGCGTGCGCTATCACTTTGCGCTGCAAGAAGCGGCCGACGCTTTGCACGACGGCGACACTGCCCTCGCGTCGGGCAAAGTGCTGCTGGCGCCGCCCTCCACGTGGCTCTTGCACCCCGGCTCTGCGCGGAAAAATGCGCAATTCGAGCTGCATGTCGAGCCTGGTCCGGACGCGCATTTCCTCACCGCGTTTCAACCCGCGCCCGGTGGCCGCGCGAACACGTATCGCGCCGCGGCGACCGTGCTCGACGACGCGAGCTTCTCGGCGTTCGGCGCGCTGCACGTCGCAGAAGTACCAGCCGGCGACAGCACGGTGTTACTCGGCGTTGCCCCCGAGGGCATGGTGCTCACCGACGCCCAAACCGAGGCTTGGGTTCTGGCTTCTGCGGGTGCGGTCGCCCACTACTATCAAGGGCACCTGCCCGCGCGTCACACGCTGGTTTTGATCATCAAAGGTTCCGGCGCTAACACGCGCGGAGAAACGCTGGGCGGCGGTGGTCCCGCAGTGCTCGTGCGCGCGTCCGATCTCGTCAATCCGAACACCACGCGCGACGATTGGGTGCTCACCCACGAGCTGCTTCACGCTAATTTCCCCGACGTCGGTCGCGAGCACGCTTGGCTCAGCGAAGGCTTAGCGACGTACGTCGAACCCGTCGCGCGCGCGCGCGTCGGCCTGGTCAGTGACACGAAATTTTGGCGTGATTTGAGCGACGGTTTGCCTCAGGGCTTACCGGAAGCGGGAGATCAAGGGCTGGAGCACACGCGGACCTGGGGCCGGACGTACTGGGGCGGCGCGCTTTTTTGCTTAATGGTCGACGTCACTTTGCGCGAGAAGACCGGTAACCGACACTCACTAGACGACGTACTGCTCGCGATTGGCAAAACCGGAGCCACAGATGATGTCTTTTGGGACATTCGGCAGGTGCTGGACATGGGCGATCGCGCCACTGGCACGACCGTGCTGCACGATCTCTACGAGCAGCTCGCGCAGAAGCCGGGAAATGTCGACTTGTCTAACCTTTTTGCGCGTCTCGGCGTGCGTGCGCAGGGTGACGCCGTCGTCTTCGACGACTCGGCTCCTCTGGCGAAAATCCGACGTTCCATCACGGCCCACAGTCCGGGCTGAGTGGATTTCCGGCGAAGCATTCCCGATCGAGAAGTTGACCGGGAGCGTGGGCGGCGCGACTCTGCGTGCCGCTCGAAGAGCCAGGGCCGTGAAACGCCACGGACTACGAGACAATCGCGTTCACCAAGCACACGTTGTTAGCTAACTTCACGAGGGTATCAGCAAATGAATTTCACCAACACACTGATGGCAGCTGCGGTTACTGGGATCATGGCCGGCGCAACGGGCTGTGGCGGGTCGACTCCTCCGGCGGAAGCTCCGGCGGCAGCGCCGGCTGACAGCGCTGCACCCGCCGCCGACGCCGCTGCGGCTCCCGCCGCGGACGCGACCGACGCAGCCGGTGCCAAGCACGACTGCAAAGGCAAGAACGATTGCAAGGGCAAGGGCGGCTGCAAGACGGATAAGAATGCCTGTAAGGGCCAGAATGACTGTAAGGGCAAGGGGGGTTGTAAGGGCTGAGCTTGTTCCGGCGCTGTGTGCTGCGCTGGCGGTTTGCCGCCAGCGTGGCTCATGGTGTTTCTCTTCATTCCACTTTCTCGGATGAGGACGCCGTGCGGAGCGTGCCCGGAACTAAAATGGCCTGGAAGTCTTGGAAGACTCCCCCGTCGGGGATCACGAAGCGCGTCAGATCACGATCTGCGAACGAGACCAGACCTACGAGAGCCGGCGAGACCGGCGCCTGCTGTTTCAGCCGCGCGGGTTGGTCGCGCAACAGTATGCGCAGCTCACCAGCAAAAAACTCCTCCGTCTAGCTCATGGCTAACAAATTCGGCTTACCCAACCTAGGGATAGGCCTGGGACTACGGACGACGCACTACTCGACGATCATCGCCGAGAAGCCGGACGTAGCTTGGTTCGAGATCATCACTGAGAATTATTTGAGGACGCAGGGGCGTCCCTTGGATTTTCTGGATCAGATTGCGGAAGCATATCCGGTGGTGATGCACGGGGTTTCGCTTTCCATTGGTTCGACGGACCCCTTGGATCGCGAATACCTCGGCGAGGTTCGTGCGCTGCGCGATCGGACGAAGGCGCTTTGGGTTTCGGATCACTTGTGTTGGACCGGTGTGGCCGGCAAGAACACGCATGATCTGCTGCCCATGCCGTACACGGAGGAAGCGCTGATGCACGTGGTGGAGCGTGTGCGCGCTGTTCAAGATTTTTTGGGGTCGCCGTTGGCGCTCGAAAATCCCTCCAGCTACGCCGAGTTTGCGGGTGATTCGATGCGCGAGTGGGAGTTCTTGGGGCGCTTGGCCGAGGAAGCCGACTGCGCCCTCTTGCTCGACGTGAACAATGTCTACGTCTCGAGCAAGAACCATGGTTTCGATCCGATGACTTACCTGAACGCGATCCCATTCGAGCGCGTGGTGCAGTTTCACGTAGCGGGTCACACCGACCACGGCACGCACATCATCGATTCGCACATCGGCCCGGTGATCGACCCGGTATGGCAGCTCTTGGCGGCCGCAGCTCAGCGTTCGAGCGGTGTGCCCGTGCTGCTCGAATGGGACGCCGAGATCCCGAGCTTCGAGGAGACACACGCCGAAGCGTTGCGTGCGCGTGAGTTCATCGGAGCCGCAGCGTGAATCGGCAGCCGACGGCGGACGCGCTCGGGCTGCACGAGCGCGCCAGTGCGACGCCAGCGCGCGCCGAATTTCAGCCCGAATCTCAGCTCGGCAGCGCGCCCAGCTGGACCGAGGGCAAGCTCGACCTGCGCATGCAACAGCAGTGGTTCGCCGCCATCGTCAGCACACCGGAGGCCGAGCCGGCGCCCGTCGACGAGCGCTCTGCTGCGCGCCTCATCACGCCCAGTGCTACACTCAGCTCGCTCGGACGCATCGACATCTACCGCCAGGGTTATCACGCGCGCCTGATCGAGTGTCTAATCGACGACTACCCCGTGCTGCAGCACGCGCTCGGGGAGGAAGCCTTCGAGGCGCTGTGCCGCCGCTACATCGCGCGCCACCCATCGCGCGCGCCGAGTCTGAACTTCTTCGGTCGGCACATGTCCGAGCTTTGCCGCGGCGAGGCGTTGCCCGAGCCGGTCTTTGCCGCCGATCTCGCTGCGCTCGAGTGGGCGGTCGTGCTCGGCATTCATGCCCCGACGGCGCCGTCGATCGGTTTCGAAGATCTCGGTCGAGTGCCGGCTGAGCGCTGGCCCGGCGCGCGCTTCACGGTGAATCCGTCGCTGCGTGTGCTGCGCTTCGACTACCCGGTCAATGCATACCTTCAGGGTTATCGAACCGACGAATCCCCGACCGTTCCGGGCCCCCGCAAGAGCGCGGTCGCCGTGTATCGCACCGGCCGCAGCGTGTGGCGCTTGGAGCTCGAGCTGACGATGGTGACCTTGGTCGAATCGCTGGCTGCTGGCGCCACGCTGGAAGCAGCGCTGGGAGAAGTGCAAGCGTTGCTCTCGGACCGCAGCCAAGAAGACGCGGCACGCTTGGTGTCACATTGTTTTCAACACAGTATTTCGAGCGGCCTATTCTCCGCAGTCGCTCTGTAGTTGATCGAATCCCGTCGGAGGGAACATATTGAAGGGGGCGATCGTACTACGGTCGGTCGAAGACATTTACTCACATGGGAGACGGGGAACATGCGCGTTAGCTTTGGGAAGATCTGGGGGGCGTCGGCTTTGTTGGCGTTGGGTTCGGCCTGCGGAGGCTCGAGCGCTGGGGCGGCCGGCTCCGCGGGCGTTGGCGGTATGGCTAGCGCGGCGGGCGCAGGCGGAGCGGCTGCAGGAGTGGGCGCGGCGGCGGGAGTCGCTGGCTCGATACAGAGCACTGCGGGCGTCGGCGGCTCGGATGCAGGCGCTGCCGGCGCGACGGACACTGGCGGCGACGCAGGCTCGGACACAGGTGGCGTGGGCGGCTTCGCGGGCGGTCCACCGGTGGACATCGGTTCGCAGCAGCAAGCCGAGAAGCTCGACGTGTTGTTCGTCGTCGACAACTCAGTGTCGATGGCCGACAAGCAAGGCGTCCTCGAAGCCTCGCTGCCCAATTTCGTGAGCCGCTTGGTCAACCCGCGCTGCGTCGACGCGCAAGGCGTGCCGAGCGCTGCGCAACCCGCGACCGGCGCGGCCGCCTGCGCTAGCGGTACGCGCGAGCTCACCCCCGTCACCGACCTGCATTTGGGCGTGATCACCACCAGCATCGGTGGCCACGGCGGAACGGTTTGCTCGACAGGAGCAGCCACCGACAATCTCGACGACAAAGCGCAACTGGTTCCGAGCATGCGCAGCAACGTCGCAAGCTTCAATGCTTCGGGCTTCTTGTCCTACGACGCGACCGGTAAGGCTGGCGTCACCGACGTGAGCTCCGTCATCACCGATCTGAAAGCCACGGTTATTGCCGCGGGCGAGCACGGCTGCGGTTACGAAGCGCCGCTCGAAGCCATGTACCGCTTCCTGGTGGATCCGGATCCACCGAATTCGGTGCAGATGGTCAACGGTCTGAGCACCCCCGTTGGCATCAACGACACTCTGCTCGCGCAGCGCGCGGCGTTTTTGCGGCCTGATTCCGCGGTTGCGATCGTGATCCTCAGCGACGAGAACGATTGCTCGATTCGCGATGACGGCGTCGGTTGGTTCGTCGGCGCCAGTACGCGCATGCCGCGAGCTACCGCCGCGTGTGACACCAACCCCAACGATCCCTGTTGTCGCTCTTGCGCGCAGCAAGAAGTGACTCCCCCCAAAGGCTGCGCCGCTCTCAGCGACGACGCTACGTGCAAGGATGTGCCCGCAGGGCAGCAGTACGCGACGTGGGACGCCCCGCATGACTCCTTGAACCTGCGCTGCTACGACCAACAAGGCCGCTTTGGCTTCGACCTGTTGTACCCGGTAGAACGCTACAGCAACGCCCTCAGCAACCCGAAGATTCTGAACCGTGCCGGAACCTTGGTGAACAACCCGTTGCTCGTTGGGCGCTCGGCAACGCTGCTCAGCGTGTCGACGATTGTGGGCACACCCTGGCAGGATCTAGCCAGCAAAGACAGCCTGACGGCCGGTCACGATCTGCAGTACCTGAGCGCAGCGGAGCTGACCAGCGACGCTCGCTGGCCGGTTTTACTGGGCGATCCGCCCAACAACGTGGCACCGAGCGATGCATTCATGAACGAGTCGATCACGCCTCGCTCTGGCGAGAATCCGCTCACTCACGACGAGATCACGCTGGCATCGTCAATGGATCCGACGGCCAATCCGATCAACGGCCACGAGCAGAACATGCCCGATCTCGACGATTTGCAATTCGCTTGCACGTTCCCTCTGGTGACGCCGAAGGCGTGCGCCAACGGGGATACGGCTTGCGCTTGCTCAGCGGACAAGTCCGGCAGCACGAGCTCCGTGACCGCGGCCAACAGCCCGCTCTGCCAACCACCCGCTGGCGGTCCGGCGGGCACTACGCAGTACTATGCCAAGGGTTACCCAGGAGCGCGCGAGCTACGCTTGGCACAGCTGCTCGGCGACCGCGCGGTCCCGGCGTCGATCTGCCCGAAGACGCTGACCGACGCCACGAGCGCTGACTACGCGTATCTGCCCGCTTTCAATGCTTTGCTCACGCGCCTTGCGACTACGCTGAAGTAGCGGCTGAAGGCACCAGCTCATGGAGCGCGCTCTCGTCACGGCGTTCCATGGCAAGCTCCGCTTCGAGGCTCACGCGGTCGCGACTGATGGTCGCGATTGCCAATGTCTGTTGCCCCTTACGAAACGCGACCGCGCAGTCGAGCGCGTCCACGCTGCCGGCGATGTCCACGCGGTCCCAAGACTCGGCGTGACCCAGGTAAGAGATGGTGCTGTCGTAGTGCGCGCTCCAGAAGAAGGGCACGGTGTCGAACGGCTGGTTCTTGCCGAGCATGTTCAGCGCGGCGGTCTCGCCCTGACGGGTCGCCACGACCCAATGCTCGACGCGGATCTTGTCGCCCGTACGCGCGTCCGGAAAGCGTGCAATGTCGCCCGCAGCAAACACAGCCGGAGCGCTCGTGCGCAAGTACTCGTCGACCACGACGCCGCGGTCGAGCGTGAGCCCCGCCGCTTCAGCGAGCTCGGTGCTCGGCCGCACGCCGATTCCGATCACCACCAGATCGGCCTCGAGCTCGCTGCCGTCTTCGAGTGTAACGGCTTGTGCGCCGATCGCGCGGGCGCGCGCGCCGAGCCGGAAACGTACGCCATGCGCTTCGTGCAAGCCCTGCACGGCGCGCCCCAACGCTTCGCCCAGCACGCGGCCGAGCGGCAATGCTTCGGGTGCGACCACCGTCACTTCCAACCCACGAGCGCGCAGCGACGCTGCAACCTCCAAACCGATGAAGCCCGCGCCGATCAACACGGCGCGCTTGGCGCCAGCGCTCTTCTCGATGATTCCGCGGCTGTCTGCGAGCGTGCGCAGGGTGCACACGTGCGACAGGTCGCTGCCTGGCAACTTTGGACGAATTGCGCTCGCGCCCGTGGCCAGCAGTAGCGCGCCATAGCTCAGCTTCGTGCCGTTCGAAAGTTGCACCGTTTTCGAGCTCGGGTCGATGCTGAGGGCCCGAGTTTTCAAGAGCAGCTCGATATCCTGTTGCTGATAAAATTCCGCGGATCGCAGCGGGATCCACTCCTCTGGAGCGGTCCCAGCCAAGTAATCTTTGGACAGATTCGGGCGATCCACGGGCAGCGAATCCTCGGCGCCGATCAGGGTGATTTTTCCGGCGTAGCCCTCACGGCGCAGCTTCTCGGCGGCGGAGTTGCCGGCGGCGCCCGCGCCTACAATCACGATCGATTCGGGCGCGGACGTCTTCGCGCGCTCGCGGGCCGCGTGTTTACCGAGCACGTACAACTTTCCAGCGCGCTCTTCTACGTCGAAGCAAGCGACTGGATCGCGCGCGGGGGCCCGCATTGCTTCGCCGCTTTCGAGCGAGAAGCAGGCGTGATGATACGGGCAGCGCACCGTCTCCCCAACCAGCAAGCCAAGGGCGAGCGGAGCGCCGTAGTGCGTGCAGTGCGCACCGATCGCGAACACCTTGGAGCCCGAACGTGCGACGAGGACGGCTTCGCCCTCCGCGTGTCCGACCAACATTTGCCCCTCCGCGAGCGAGCTTTGGTCGATGCCCTGGCTAAGATCCGGTCCGCTGAGCTCTTGATTGCCTGACATGCGTCTCTCCTGCGAGGCCGGCCTGGGCGGCTCTCGTGGGGCAGCATGCAACGAAGGTGGCTACTTGTCTTGGCCGGTGCGTTTGTCCGCTTCTGCGCGCGGGTGGAGGCGAAGAACACCGTGCTCCTGCAAGATTCGCAGCTTGGTGCGCGTGGCGACCGGCAGACGCTCGTAGTCACTTTCCGTGACCTCGTTCGGTCCGCGCCGAATGGCGATTCCGTCGGAGGCTTGGAATTGTTCTGTGGATTCGATCAGCATGGCGACTATCACGCTTGGCGCGCCCCCCCATTCGGTACGGACTTCGGCTCTCTAGATTTCAGTCTCGAGCTCGCCGAAATGTTCCCGCTCGCCATTGCTTTCGGGCAATTCGTCGCGGGCACGTACAAGACGGTCACAACAAGCTAGTGTTCGTGGCAGCGCAAAAGCGTTTATAAAAAGCGAGTGAAACATTTTCAGCGCAGAAAACCGTTGCTTTTGCGCATTGCTAAATAGCTGAGCCGCTTTGCAGCCACACATGCCAGTCCAGTGCGTCGCTGCTTGACCGTACAGCTAGGGTCAAATATAGCGGCTGACCTGTGAGTTTTGGGAGCAGGCGCGCCCGCAGTCGTTGCGAACGTGCTATTCCCGGGCTCCTTCAGCCCGTTTAGAGCAATCACTTGGCAAGCAGTCTCGAATCCCTCCTCGACGAAGGCGTCATCAGCGAGATCTATGGTCGTCTGAAGAGTGGCAAGGAAGCCGACGTTTACACGGTCTGTTATGGGGACGCGGTCGTCGCCGCGAAGGTCTACAAAGACCGCGCCCAGCGTAGCTTCAAGAGCAATTCGACCTACAAAGAAGGCCGCGCGGTGCGCAACTCGCGCTCTCAACGCGCGATGGACCGCGGCTCGAAGTTTGGCCAAGAGGCCGCTGAGGACGCCTGGAAGTCCGCCGAGGCGACAGCGCTGTACAAGTTGCACGCCGCTGGAGTGCGGGTGCCCACCCCGGTTCTGTTTCTAGAAGGCGTCCTGTTCATGGAGCTGGTCCGTGGCGCGAACGGTGAGCCCGCGCCTCGCTTAATCGACAGCGAGCTTAGCGTTGCGGAGGCGCGCACTGCCTACTTGGACATGTTGTCGCAGCTGGTGCGCATTCTGTCGTGTGATCTGATCCACGGCGATCTATCGCCCTACAACGTGCTGTGGGCCGCGTCGGGCCCCACCATCATCGACTTTCCGCAGATTGTTTCGGCGGCTCAGAACAGCAATTCTGAGTCTTTTTTCATGCGCGACGCGCGCAACATTCTCGGATACTTCGCAGCCATCGATCGCAGCCTGCAGGCGCGCCTGAACAGCGACACCCGCGAGATCTGGCGCGCCTACGTGCGGCGCGAGCTGAGCCCTGACTTTCTACCCACGGGGCGACCGCCCCCGCCCGAGCCCCGTCCGCAGTTCTTCGAACGTCAAGAGCGCAGCCCGCAGCAGAATCGCAGCTCGCAGCCAGCTCGTGGTCCGCAACAGAATCGCGGCCTGCAACAGAATCACGGCCCGCAACAGAATCGCGGCCCGCAACAGAATCGCGGCCCGCAACAGAATCGCGGCCCGCAACAGAATC
>Ga0210392_10000402_pt1 | contig 27577 bp, 26 predicted proteins | sample IncBWC30OmetaG_FD_161057 | JGI IMG/M metagenome (GOLD analysis project Ga0210392, IMG submission 161057) | Forest soil microbial communities from Barre Woods Harvard Forest LTER site, Petersham, Massachusetts, United States - Inc-BW-C-30-O ... | reverse complement strand
TGATCTCGGCCTCGGTCGCGCCCGAGTAAAACAGGAACTGCTCGAACTGGTGGCTGCCGATGTCGCAGAGGATGCCGCCGTATTTCGCCTTTTCAAAAAACCAGGCGGGCCGCGACGGCTTGTTGAGCCGGTGCGGGCCGAGGCCGATGACCTGGACGATGCGGCCGATGGCGCCGTCGTGCACGAGGTCGCCCGCGTGGATGGCGCATTCCACATGCAGGCGCTCGCTGAAATAAACCATGTATTTGCGGCCGGTGCGCGCCACCGCGGCCCGGGCCTCGGCGAGCTGGTCGAGCGAGGTGAAGGGCGTTTTGTCGGTGAAATAATCCTTGCCCGCCGCCATCACGCGGCCGCCGAGCGGGCCGCGGTCGCAGGGCACGGCGGCCGCGGCCACGAGGTGGACGGCCGGGTCGGCGAGAATCTCATCCACCGTGCGCGCGATCTTCGCCTGCGGAAACTTGGCCCGGAAAGTTTCCACTTTCTTTGGATCCGGGTCGTAAACCCATTTCAGCACCGCCCCGGCCTCGAGCAGGCCGTTGCACTGGCCGTAAATATGGCCGTGTTCGAGATGCGCGGCGGCAAAGACAAATTCGCCGGGATTCACCACGGGGTGCGACTTGCCCTGCGGGGCGTAATTCATGCCGTCGGATTTTTGGCTCATGGGGGGTAATTTAAGAGAGCGGCTAGGCCTTGGCCGTGGCGCGCGTCTGTTTTTTCAATTCGCTGATGGCCGCCTCGAGCGTGGCCAGGGTCTTTTTATCCATGCGATCGATGAAGAGTATGCCGTTAAGATGGTCGACCTCGTGTTGGATGCAGCGCGCAAAGAGCCCGTCGCAGTGCAACGTGTGCGGTGTGCCGTGCTCGTCATGGAATTTCACCACGATGATTTCCGGCCGGGCCACGTCGCCGCGGATGTTGGGAAATGACAGGCAGCCTTCCTCGGAGGTGGCCTCGGGCAGGGGTTCAGGCGCGACCTTGGGATTAGCGATCACCATCGGCATGAACAACTCCAGCGGCGGTTGGGCGCCGTCGAGCCGCCAGCTGAATTCCGCATGCACGCCGCGCAGATCCACGACGCACAGCTGCAACGCCCGCCCCACCTGTTGCGCGGCGAGGCCGATGCCCCCGGCGGCATACATGGTTTCGATCATCTCGGCGGCCAGCTGGGTGAGGGCAGCGTCAAAGTTTTTTACTTTTTCGCCCTTTTTGCGCAGGATCGGGTCGTCGTAATGAACAATTGGCAGCGGCATCGGTCGAGAGAGGTGTCCAGCGTGGGTTTATGCCCAAGCTGCTGCAAATAAATTTGTTTCGACTTTCCTTTTTGTCCAGCTTTTGGCCATGAACGCACCGGTTGATCCTTCACGCTTTCCGCCGGCGCGCGCGTTTGCGCTGGCCGGGGCCGGCCTCGCGCTGGCGGTCGCGGCGTGGATGCTGCCGGTGAATTTGAAATCGGTCACCCCCGCGCTGCTCAAGGCCGCCGGCGCGGGCACCCCATCGCTGGTGGATTATGGCCGGCAGCTGGTGGAGTCGGAGAAGATCGGCCCGGCCGCGCTCGTGCTCACCGCCGCGCAGACGGTGGGCGATGCGCGCGCGCCGGAGCTGGCCGACGACCTGGCCAAACTTTCTGCGCGCCAGCCGGAGTTTGTCGCCTGGGGCGGCTGGGATCCTTTTCTCGATCCGATTTTCAAGCTGCGCGAAAACACCGGCCGCAGCCAGAGCACTCCCGTGCTGGCCTTTCTCATCACCGAAAAAGCGCGCACGTCGCTGCGCGACTACCTTGCCGGCACGCGTTCGCTCGGCGTGGAGGACTTGTTGCGCACGCGGGACATTCCCACGGCGACGCGTTTCGTGCCGGTCGGCCAGCCCGGCGGGCAGGCGCTCGACTCGGTCATTTTGCTGACCGCGCTGCTTTACCAGGGCGAGCATCTCTCGCCTTCGCTCCAGCGCGAACTGCACGGCCTGGCCGGGGCGGCACTCGCGAAAAAGGAGTTCGGTGAACTGGAGCTGTTTTACCTCGACCTGCTTTCGCTTGGCAAACGCCTCGACTGGGGCCAGCTCAGCGAGCTGCTCAGCCGCACGGACAGCACGAAGACGGTCGGCGAATACGCGCACCTCGCCCGCGTCGCGCCCGGCCAGCTGCCGCTGATATATTCGGCGGCGTTGTTTTCCGACTCCGCCGACAGTGTCGCCAGCTACCTTATCCAATACGGGGAATCTGGCGCTGCGGACCTGCGCCTGGCCCTCGGGGCAGGGCAGGGCGCGGTGCGCCAGCTTTTGCTGCGGCAGGTGCCCGTCAACCGCTCGGCTGGCCCCGCATTTGGCGATATGGCCACGCTGGCGCTGCTTTATCCGAAACTTACGCTCGCCGTGAAATGGCTGGGATTTTTTGCCGGAGCATTTTTGCTTTTCCGCGGTCTGGATTCATCGCTGTTCGCACTGGGTGGTGGCGTGGGCCACAAGGCCATGCTGCTTCATTTGAGAAGCGGCGTGCTCGCGCTGTTTGCCGCCATCCTGCTGGTCGTCGCGACCGAACCCTTTTTACTCAAAGCCACGCCGCTCTCGGCCTATCGCTTAAAGATCGTCATTCCCATGCTGGCCAATGTGGCTACACCCTCTTCCCAACCTCAATCCTCAACTCATCCTGATATGGACACATCCACCCTTATCTCCATCGGCGTCTTCGCCTTGCTCCAGGTGGCCACCTACCTGGTCTGCCTCATGAAAATCGGCGAGATCGAGCGCCAGGACATCTCGCCGCAACTCAAGCTCCGGCTCATGGAAAACGAAGAGAACCTCTTCGATAGCGGCCTCTACATCGGCATGATGGGCACGGCCACCGCGCTCGTGCTCCAGGTGGTCGGCGTGATCCCGGCGAACCTGCTCGCCGCCTATTCATCGAACCTCTTTGGCATCGTGTGCGTGGCCCTGGTGAAAATCCGCCACGTGCGCGGTTACAAGCGGCAGCTCATCTTCGAGAGCCAGCCCGCGGCTGCTCCCGCCACCGCTTCCGTCCTTCCCGCCAAGGCCTGACCGCCTGCCATCCCCCATTTCGGGTCATGAACAAGACGCTCCTTCTTATTATCGTAGATTTCCTTTTTCTCAACCTCATCGCGCTCACGCGATGGGAGAAGGCGGAGCCTGCGCGCGCAAGCAATCCGCCCATCCCGCAAATTGCCGCCAACAACACGTCCTCGCCCGACCAGGACCTGGTTGAAGTGATGAAGCAATCCCTGGCTGATGAGCAGGCGACGCGCTCGCAGATCGCCCAGCAGCTCCAGTCCACCCAGGCTACTCTCCAGCAGCACGACCAGAATCTGGCACAGCTTCAGTCGGAAAAGACCCAGCTCGCGTCCACGCTCGGCGAGACGCAGCAAAAAGCCCAGGTTCTGGCCCAGCAATATGCCGCGGCCTCGCAGGACGCGTCCATGACCAAGGAGCAGCTCGCCGCGCTGCAAAAGGAACTCGAGGCCCGGCGCGCCGAGGCCGAAAAGCAAAAACAGGACCTCGCCGAGCTCGCGAAGCTCCATGCCGAGGAGCATCAGAAAATCGAGGATCTCAACGTCACGGTCAAAGTTGCCGAGCAGGAAAAGCAACTCCTCCGCGAAACCGCCGACAGTCTCAAGACGCAGGTCGAGGCCGAACGCGAGGAGCGCCAGAAAGTCCAGGCCACCACCACGCAGCTTGCGCAGGGCGTCGGCCAGCTTGCCCAGAAATCAGGTGAACTCACCCAGGAAATCCGTGCGAACACCCCGATCAACGCCAACACGCTGTTTGACACGTTCCTCGCGAACCGCGTGCCCACCACTTTTACCATCGGCCGTCCGGTGCTCTTCGGCTCGGGCGAAAGGACGAGCGAGGCGCACACCCTTCTCGTGCAGGACGGCACGCAGGTTTATGCGCTCGTGCATGTGAACGACACGCCGTTCGATTTCGGTCCGCAACGGCCGGGCGTGGACTGGCAGAAAATTTCCGTCACCTTTTCCAAGCCGCCTTATGAAGGTCCCGCCCGCTCGCTTTCCTTCCTGGCGCTCGATCCGCGCATCATCGCCATTCCCGTTGACCAGGCACAGGCCACCGCGCTCGGCGTGAAAGCCTACCAGACCGCGCTCAACCCGTTCAAATTTCCCAACGCGGTGCTCATCAGCGACGGCGGCAAGGGCTACGGCGAAGTTCCCTTCAAGCTCGACCCCTCCACGCCCGGATACGTGAAAATGGACAGTCACTTTTTCAAGCGCCTGGCCGGCGCCTTCTCGCCCTCAACCGGCGACCTCGTCCTCAGCGAGACCGGCGAGCTGCTCGGCATCATGGTCAACGACAGTTACTGCGCCATCGTGAACAATTTTCTCCCGGTCAAAACCATCACGACCGGCGACAATGTTACCGCGCAGCAGACCGGCGCGATTCTCAATATGCTCATCGCGCGCGTCGGAAACCTGCCGTACCGCCTGCAATAGCAGGCGGTCGCAGCGTTTTTCACTTGGTCCGCGGGAAAGTCAATCGGTGGCGGATCGATTGCTTTCCGTCGATGTGTTTTTGCGCTTTTTTTGCGCGTGCTTCAGCCCCGAAGTCTTTCGCGCACGTGAGGTCACTTTTGCGACCGGCTTGACCGCCACCGGCGGTTTAACTTGAACCGCTTCCGTTTTACCGGGCTTTGGCGTCGTCAGGACGCCAGGCGAACGGTCATGCACCGGAGTGATAAAATTGCTGAAATCGCGCGTTATATAACCAGCGGAGGTCCATTCGCGCAGCATCAGGACAAGGTGCCAGTCGCCGGCCGGCGGAGAGAAGAGCGGCAGCTCAAAAGAGGCTGGAGCGAATTCAGCCTGACCGGCCAATGAGCCGATGGAGACCCCGGCTAAATGCGTGCCTTCGAAAGCGCCCCCGGCATATGGGGCGGCCAAGGCCCAGAGTTCGAGTGCAAGGGTGCCGCTGTGATTCGCCGGCTCCCGGGGGTTTTCAATGTGTTCGACCGAGAGATGGACGCGAGCGCCCTCGATGCGATGGTCAATGCTTCCCCTCATGCGTGGCTGGAGGAACTGCTGCCGGCTTGGATAAGCGACGATATCATGCACCTCATCGAATCGGCCGGCGACGCCAGCCGCCAGGACCAGGACCATGAAATGTTCAGCGCCTCCGGCCGGCGGACGGGCGAAGGTGCTCATATCCATGTGTTCGATCTCATCGGCAACTTCGCTCATGGGTGGCAAGGCAACTTCGGCCACCACCTGGCCCGCGAGATCACCGGCCAAGGCCGGAACGGCGGGGCAGGCCCAAAGCTGAAGCGCCCACGAGTGTTGATAGGCGGTGTGATCCAGAACGGTTAACCGGGCGTGAAGATGCACACTGTCACCGTCGAAACGGTATCCATTGGGTTGTGACAGGCGGGCCAGGGAAACCGCCGGGCGGCGAATGGAGGTTGGTTGCGGCAAGGTCTGGTTCATATATTTAATAGTTTGGTTTTGACCGGAATTGGTCGATAGATTCATGGGCATCGCCACCCGCAATTTCATCCGAGCCGGCGACGCCACGGGGAACCTTTTTCAATGCAGTGCGAGAGGAGTCTCGATCGAGGGTTTTGGTAAAACGAGGTTCGAGCCATAGCAGAAACCTGATCGGACTACAAGCTGCCCATTCTGCCGGGATTTACTTGGCCAGGATGGGCTTATCGCAAATAAACCTGCATTCCTGCCTATCTAACAGCTAGTGAAGAACTCTGCTGGGCTGCCGTTGCGATCTTTGATGGCCGCTGGCGGCAAGGGTTCGTTTCGAAGCTGGAACAATTTTTCTCGAAATGATCAGGCGATGCGGGCGCGGGAAGCGGGCGGCCCCTCAATGCTTCGTCTCGGTCGCGCCCGAGGCGGCGGTGGCGTCGCGCCGGTCGCCTTCGCCGAGCTTGCGGCGGAAGAAATCGATCGCCATGCCGTAGCACAGGTGAGCGATCTCGGGGTCGTAGCGGGTGCCTTCGTCGCGGAGAAAGGCGTGCGCGCCGTTGAACTCGTGCCAGGTGAAGTGGACCCCGGCCTCGGTCAGCGCGGCGTAAACCTTGGCCCGGCCTTCAGCGGGAACGTGCGGATCCTGCCGGCCATAGATCATGAGCAGCTCGCCCTTGATTTCCTTTGCGCGCAGGAGCGAGTCGTCATTCATGCCCTGGCCGAGGCCGCGCTTGTGGAGGTCGGTCGCATAGAAGCACACGCCGCCGAGCACATCGGAGTTCATGGCCGCGCGAAAGGTGAGGTGGCCGCCGATGCAGATGCCCATCGTGCCAAGCTTGCCGGTGCAGGGCTCGTACGTTTTCAGGAACGCGAGCCCGGCGCGCGCGTCGGCGTCGTAGCTGGCAAGCTCCTTCGTGGTCTTGAGGGCGTTGCCGCGATCGGCGCCGGCCTGGTCGTAGGCGAGCACGGTGCCGGCCGGCTCGAACTCGTGGTAGATCTCCGGTACGGCCACGACGAAACCATGGCCGGCGAGCAGCGCCGCGGTGCGGCGGATGGGGCCGGTGACCTGGAAAATTTCCGAGAAGAGCAGGATGCCCGGATATTTGCCCGGCGCGGCCGGACGAAAAATGCAGGTGCGCATCGGGCCGGTCGGTGTGGCGAGATCGACGTGCTCGTTGTCTTTGATCGTCATGGGTGGGTGAATAGTTGAGCGTCAGGAGCTGAGGGTTGAGAGCTACGGGAAATGGCAGATGCGTCGCACCAATTAAAAATTCAGCTAGGGATGCCGCGCGGTTTCAGGCATGACAAAACAAAAGCGCGCGTCACTGGGGCCGTTTAGCCTCGGCCAATGCCGTTTGCACGGCCGCGATGCGCCGCCGATAATAAAGCGCGAGGCCGCCTTGGTAAAACAGAGTCACCAATGCGACTGTGCCATAGATCACGTAGAAAGCGGTTCGCACCATCGGCAGCACTTGCTGGGTATCCAGCCCGACGCTATCGAACATTTGCTTCATGTAAGGCGTGACCATCGAACGCACATACTCGGGATCGTAGTTTGTCATCTGCCTCATCACATAGAGCAAAATTACGACCAGCAGGTAGAGCTGGCTGCGCACGAGCCAGTTGATGCCACGCGCCCGGCCGCGCTGGAGGAGCTTCGCGCCATGCCATTCGCTCCAGCCGGCGGCGGCCACGAGCAGGCCGACGCTGGTGCCGATCAGGTCGCCAAACGCCATCGTGATCAGCGCGAACCCGCCTGACACGACGAATATGCTCAGGCCGTCGAGCCGGGCGACCTTGATCACGCGGCGCAAGGTATCGGCTGGCAAAGGTTGGGGTTTCATGGTTGCGAAAAATTCACGCCGGACAACGGGAGACACACCTTCTGTCGGCGCGACGCCATCGTCAAAGCCATTCCCTTGATCCTGCTTTAGAAGCGTTTTCGATTTTAAAAGAGGCGTATTATTGTAGCCGCCGAGGCTTCGCACTCGTCGCCGGAGTTGTTGACCCTGGCCCGGCCTCAGCCCATTCGACAAGCCCGTTCGGCAGGCTCAGCGTCCCGAGCATTGTCGAGGGGCGAGGCCGCTACATATGAATGCGCCAAATTAAATCGAAAATCCCCTCGTCCGGACGGGCGAGGGCGATGAGGAAAGTTTTGCTACTATTGTGTATCGATCCGGGGTTTTGAGTTGAGCCCGGCATCATTGGTTGTCAGGCTTCGATCAACCCCGAAAGTTATACCATGAATGCTTCCATTTCCACCCTCTTGGAGCATAAGGGCTCCTCCGTTTACTCCGTGCCTGCCACCGCCACCGTCGCTGCCGCCGTGGCTGAAATGAACCGTCAGAAAATCGGCTGCGTCCTGATCATGGATGGCAGCCGGCTCGCGGGTGTCTTTACCGAACGCGACGTGCTCACGCGCGTGGTCGGGGCCGAGATCGATCCGAAGACGACGCCGGTCGCCCGGGTCATGACGGCGAACATAAACACCATCACCCGCGAAGCCACGATTGAGGAGGTGATGACGATGTTTGCCGAGAAGCGCTGCCGCCATCTGCCCGTGGTCGAGGATGGCCAGCTGCTGGGCCTCATTTCCATCGGTGACATCTCGCGTTGGGTCGCCGAGGCGCATCACGCCGAGTGCGTGCAGTTGAAGCAATACATTGCCGGCGGCTATCCGTCGTGAGGAGGGTTCAAGGTTTCCGGTTCTAGGTTCAAAGTTTAACTTTGGACATAGGAGGTGCGGCGTTGATGTTGGAGACTCGAACGGCAGTCTCCGGCGCGGCGTTATCCTGATTTGAAAAAGTGCCTGTGCCATGCACATTGCGAGGTCATGAAAAAACTCTTTGTCGCATTTAGCGTTTTTGCGGCTGCGCTTGCCGTGCAGGCCAAGGTTGTGACCAAGCTCGTGCCCTACGAGCAAGGCGGCGTGAAACTTGAGGGCTTCCTCGCCTACGACGATGAAAAAACCAGCCAGGGCAAACTCCCCGGCGTGCTCGTCGTGCACGAATGGTGGGGGCTCAACGACTACACAAAGCACCGTGCGGTCATGCTGGCGGAGCTCGGCTACGTAGCCTTCGCGGCGGACATGTATGGAGATGGCTTCAGCACGACCGACCCGACCAAAGCGGGCGAGCTCTCCAGCCAATTTTACGGCAAGCCGCTCATGGCGGAACGCGCGCGGGCCGGCCTCGACCAGCTTCTGGCCACCGGCCTCGTCGATGAAACGAAAGTCGCCGCCATCGGCTACTGTTTTGGCGGCGCGGTCTGCCAGGTGCTCGCTTACAGCGGCGCGCCGCTGGCCGGCATCGTGAGTTTCCACGGTTCGCTCGTGCCCGCGCCGGCCGGGGCCTCGAACAAGCCGAAATTCCTCATCTGTCACGGCGCGCTCGATCCCTTTTCGAAACCGGAAGCCATCGCGGCATTTAAAAAATCGATGGATGATGGAGGATTCGACTACCAGTTCATCAGCTATGCCGGCGCCCTGCATGCCTTCACCAATCCCGATGCCACCGAGCTCGGCCGGAAAAACGGACTTCCCATCGCTTACAACGCCGCCGCCGACCACCGGTCATGGCAGCACATGCGCGTGTTCTTCGACGAACTGTTCGGCCGTACGAGAAATTAGCAGAGGTGTTTTTTCACACGAAGGACGCAAAGGCCACGAAGGTTTAAAAGAAGAACATCAGATGTCATTGCTAGAGATAAGTTGACTGGCCTCCACTTGGTTTTTCCTGATGTTCCACTTCAGTTTAAAGAGGCAAACGACCGCGACGATGGTCGGACCGGCCAAACAAAGTACAAGCAGGTTAAACAGATCGAAGGGTCCGTTCTGTATGACTAGCTTCAATCCGATAAGAAGCCATGGAGAGGCTGCCGCAACACCCAAGATGAGCCCGCTTATTTGCCACAACTTTAGCGCACGAGAGGCATAATCGCGTTTTTTTAAAATCGAAAATATCGAGGTGAGCCCCATCCATCCCGCTGAAAGCCAGAGCAGAAGCCCGGCTCCAAGCAATCTTTCTAGAAAGGTGGCTTCAGCTACAAACATCGCAGGTGCTGCGTAGCAAACGGCAAACGCTGAATATAAGAGCGTGAACGGCAGCGGGAGGACCAAGCCGAACAGGATCCCTGCAATCCAGATCCCATCGAATCGATATTTTGTGTTCATGGTTTTTCAGATTGCCCATCGTGTTCGCGCCATTGGCGGCAAAGGTCGGCCGCCGCTTCCGGCCAGGCAGTAAACTTAAAGATGAAGCCGCCTTTGAGCAGCAGGCCGGGAACCACCCGCCGGCTCTTGAGGATCAACTCCGTCTCGGTCCGCAGAAATACCGCTCCGAACTCCAGCATCCATTCGGTAGCAGGCAGGCCGAAGCGGATTCCCCAGGCTTTTCTCAGCTCATGCATGAAGTCCCGGTTCGGCAGGGGATGCGGCGCGGCCAGGTTGACTGGTCCTTCAAGTCCATCGTGTCTGATCACCCAATAGATGGCACGGATGAAGTCGGCCTCATGAATCCATGAAATATATTGGCGCCCATTTCCAAAATGTCCGCCCAAGCCGTGCCGCACCAGGCCCAGCATGATGTCGAAGGCGCTGCCGCGGACCGGGCTCATTACAATCGACGTTCGCAGCAGCACCTTCCGCGTGCGGGGCAATGCAACTTCGTTCATCGCGCGTTCCCACGCTGTAGCCACATTAATGCTAAAGCGCCAGGTGTCGGGCGCGTCGGATTCAGCTCCACCCATGATGCCGGTAAACTCGTCGTTTGGCGCATCGTAGCGATGGGCGTAGATGGTCGCAGTGGCTGCCTGGAGCCAGATCCGCGGTGGTCGCTCGGCTTGGGCAATCGCTTCGCCCACCACTCGCGTCGAATTCACGCGCGACTCTGTGATGGCCCTCCGATTGGCAGGCGTATAGCGGCAGTTCACGCTGCGGCCGGCGAGGTTTATGACCACATCGGCGCCTTCCAGCTCCCCGCACCAACTGCCGCGCGAATATCCGTCCCATGCCACGATGCGCCAGGGCGCGCTCGCAGACGTGTTCCGGCTGAGGACGACCACCTCATGACCGTCCGCCGTGAAGGCTCGCGCGAGCATCTGGCCGATCAGACCGGAGCCGCCGGGGATGATTATTTTCATGGCGAGTTCGATGATTGGATATGAATGGCTATCAGCGCAGTGCCACCCATGCGTAAGCAAGACGGCCTCCTCCGATTACATTCACCGAACTGACGGTCCCGGCGGCAATCCCGCCGGAATAGGTTGTGATGGAGAACGGAAGGAGTTGATTTGAATAATGCATTTTATTGCTTGTTTCGCATTAGGTACATCGGAGATGTCTAATTCCCTTCTGCCGTTAGGCCCTGGATTCATGTCAAACATGCCTCCGTCCAACACCGCCCCATCTGCACCCAAAAAGAGAGCGGTTCCATCCACCGAGTTCACCTTTATACCGGAATTATTTATGAACTGTATCTGTAGAGCGCCAATCCCGTTGTCGTAAACCTGCCAAGACTGCACGTCTATTTTCATACGGGAGACATTCGAAATCTGACTTTCAGCATAAGCCTGCGTCGCGTACCAGTCATTGTGATCGAATATGACTTTCGGCGTTCCCAAGCGATCTCTGTCGGTGATTGGACACTCTCCTCCGAAAAATTGGTAATAGCTGCTGCCTGATGGAATGCATGAAGGGGAACACGTTTCATAGGCAGACTGAAAGGCATGTGGAATGTAAATTCGGAAAGCCGGCAGGATAAGTGGGCGCCCAGTGTTATTTGTGATTTTGGCAACGAACTTAAAACGCCAGTCGGTTTTATCCATCAATGGAATGGTTGTGGGATAAATCGGCCCTAGCTCAATGGCCACTGACTCCCTTCGAAACGTATAAAGGGCTATGACGATGCCGAAGGTAATGGAGACAATCCAAGCGATGCGGGATAATTGCATCCGTCGTAACGGGGTTGCCGGCAGCGGAAGGATGGGCGGCCTCTCTGGCAAGGGCGGCGGGATAGGCTCTGGCACCGATGGAATGTGAACTTGCCGGGGGATCGGGCTGCTGACGATGCTGTCAATTTCGGTCGGCGTCAGCACGAGCCGCCAGCGATGGGCAAACTCAATGGGGTCGGTTTTTTGACGCGCTCGCTCCGCCACGGCAACACGCAAGGCCGTTTCAAGGGCCGGATCGGGCGTCCCCGGTTGCTCGCTCAGCCAAATCGTCGCCAGTTCAGGCCGAAATTCGTCGATCAATCTAATCGCCGCAGCTCGGCTCTCGGAGGCCCCGGATCCAGCACGCTTCAACCAAGCCTCCCATTCCCCCCAATTGGTATATTCTGTCCCTGCGCGAGCCGCCAGGGACTGGCTGGCGTATACCTGAGATAACGGTGTGACGCAGGCTTGAAGAAGGAAGGTGGCTGACGCACGGTCCGGCCAGCAAAGCAGGAGCTTAAGGGCATCTGCTACATCCGCTCCAGACGGGGCGACGGCGGCAAGTTTGGCGAGTTCCGCCAGCCGGGTTTCATTTGCCGCCCAAGTATCGATCGCGGCGGGTGGTCGTGTCGTTCCTGGCGGTTGGACAACTCCGATCCAGATTTGGGCTGGCGAAAGCGAGGTCCAACGCGTGCGCAGTGCGCGTAGTTGGATTTCCTGGTGGGCACAGGCCTCGGCCACAGCGCTGATGGCAACCGACATGTCCGGCCAGCAGGTTGAAAGAAACGCGCGGTCGCGCTCGAGTAAGGCTGACTGCCTTAGGGCCATTTGGATCTGATCGTCGTTCTGCCACCCGACGGGAAGCTCTGCTGGAAGGTGGGCCAGGGCGGGATCCGCGCGCCAATTATGGGAGTAGTCAACCTGCCTCCGTTGTCCGGCTTCGGCCGCTGTTCTTATGAGGGCGGCATTCATTTGGAGCGCCAATGCTTGGGCCTTCGCGTCCCCGCTCTTCAGCAAGATGCAAATACGCTCGAAGCGTGACGGCTCGGACTCCTCTGGCCGTGGTAGTGGCGTTGGCAGCAGAGCATCCGCTTCGAGCATTGCTTTCACTATAGCTCGTTCTTGCCTGTCGGAAAAAATGAGGTGCGCAATATAGGCAAAAGACGCACCCACCAAAGCATACCCGAGAATGATCGCCTTTATCGGATTTGTAATAACCCCGGCGGTTATACAATCAAGCGGCAGAAGAGTGGACAGTACGCCGCCGGCGACTAACGCGATACCAATAGACCGTAGTAGCGCTTTACTCCCTCCTCTCACCCATAAAAAGATGCCGGAAAACCCGAGAATAACCGTATTTAAAGATAGAATTCTAGCTACTACGGTTATAGTGTATATATTGAACATATGGTTGGGGTGGTTCTTGTATTTTTTAGTAAACGATGTTTCGCGCCAGCGATAAAGCGGGCGATTGACAGGTAATCTTGTTGGGCGCCATCACTTGTAAGAAATGTTTCGATGGATTTAGACTCGACGCTAAAGTCACATGCCTTGGCTTTCGCACAAAGTTCATCGAGATTTGGGAGCCGGTTCCGAGTTTTTCAAGCTATGCTCAACGAGGAAATTGCCGAGTATTAGAGCATCAAGTTTAGTTGAGAGGAATGTACGTAGGGCGTCGCGGGCGGTACAAACCATCGGTTCGTCAGCGTCGTTGAAAGAAGTATTGAGTAAAGCAGGAACACTTGTGCGGCGTTCAAAAGCTCCAAGCAGTTCGTAGATGAACGGATCTGAATCGCGACTGACTGTTTGCACCCGCGTTCGACCGTGATGGTGAACGGCTCCTAAGCGTTCGCGCCACCCATCACGGACAGGAACCACAAACTGCATGTAGGGCGATTCGCCCGACAGCTCAAAAAGATCGCTGGCTCTTTCCTTCGAAACCATCGCTGCGAAAGGCCGAAATGGCTCACGGTGTTTCACCTTTGAATTAATGTTATCGCGCATCGAACGGTAAATTGGGCTAGCGAGCAGACTTCGATGGCCAAGTGCACGTGGACCGTATTCCATGCGACCATAGCAGCAAGCAACAAGGCGTTCGGCTGCCAGCAATTCTGCGGCCCGCTCGACAAGATCAGATGGGCGTGTCCAGTGGACCAACTGACAATGTTCAGCGAGTGCGGCCTCGATTTCGCTATCACAGGGTTCTGGCCCCAAAAATGGGGTAAACCCAATATCCGAGCGAGGGGCGCTTGTCGCACGATGATGAACAACCAATGCCGCACCAAGCGCGCCACCATGATCACCCGGTACTGGAGGAATAAAAACGTGCTTAAACAACCCGCTTTGTAAGATCTTGCCGTTGATTACCGAGTTGAGTGCGACGCCTCCCGCCATACAAAGTGCATTGGAACGGGATTGCGTCCGCAAATGATGAAGGAGATGGAAGACTACCTGTTCGGTAATTTCTTGCATCGCTGCTGCGAGATCAAAATGGACAGCCGTTATGGGTTCGTCCCTCGCGCGTGCGGGTATGCCTAAAATATTTTGGAGGAAATGCGTGCAGTAACCGGGCATGAAAACCATTGCCGTGCGCCATGTGGTGTATTGACCCGCCGGAGCAAGCTGCACCAGGTGGGCAAAGGCGCTCCGAAAGCGCGACGCATCGCCTTCAGCGGCCATCGCCATAACTTTATATTCGTCCCAGCCTGCACGCATACCGAGGAAGTCCGTCACCATGCCATAAAGGATTCCAACCGAATTTGGTGACCGAATACTCCCGATCCGTCGAAAATTTGCCCCAGTCCATTCACCTAGCGACGCACTTTCATCCTCCCCCTGTCCATCGATCGTCAGTACTGCGGCATTGTCGAAAGGAGAGGTGAAGTACGCTGTGGCCGCGTGCCCAAGGTGATGTTCCACTCCTTCACATGGAGGCAACTGGCTGTTGACCGCAGCAGCGAAGTCTCGTGCGATGTGCTTGGGCCACATCAAATCACGCACGACTCGTAGTCCGGTAGTTGCCAATGCGGGTGCGTATGCAAGAGGGACATGTGGCGCGTGATAGAGGCACATGTTCAGATATTTAACCGGGGTTACACACCATGTATAAGCAAGACGGTCTATATCGGAAAGCGACAGACCCGTTTGGCGGAGTGCTGCCTGAAGGGCGTAAACCGGCAAATGAGACGTGTGTTTCTCGCGTGTGAAACGTTCTTCCTCCGCGGCAAATGCCACTCGCCCATCAATGATTATGGCGACGGCAGCATCATGGCCCAAAAATCGCAACCCGTAGTTCCGCCGGTAGAAATCGCCATTTTTTATTCCCGAGAAGCCGAGGACAATCATTGTGTTAACAAGAATATTGCACGCATTTTTGCAGGTGAGCCGCTTGAAGAGCGTCTAGTTGCATTCAGCTTATCATGGTATGAATTGCGAAAGGCGTTTAGTGCCGCAATGCCACCCAGGCGTAAGCAAATGGCAGCAATCCGAACACCACGTTGATTGCTTGATAGCCAAGCCGCCACCAGCCGTTGGTCAGGTAGGGCCGCACATCGAGCACCCATAACGCGGCCACTAGTCGCAACGACCAAAATGCCGCGAGGAATCCGCTCACGGCTCGCGCGAGCGGTGTTCCGCTGGCCAGTTCGGCCGCGAAGAACCACGAGCCGAGACCGAACGAAACCAAACACAGCCCAATAAAGGCGTAGTAAGTGCGGAACAGCCCCCGCGCGAACGGTGACAGCCGTCCCACTTCTCGCCACAGCCCGGTGGCCCAAGGCATCAGGGCTCCTGCTGCGACCAACCCGAGGTGAGCTAATGCAGCCATTTTCAGGATGAGTTCGGCATTCATATTCGTGGTGTGGTTGATGGTTGGAAATAGATGGCTACCGGCGCAGCGCGACCCACGCATAGATGAATGGCAGTATCCCGAACACTATGTTGGTTGCTTGATAACCAAGCCGCCACCAGCTGTTGGTCAGGTAGGGCCGCACATCGAGCACCCATAACGCGGCTACCAGCCGTATCAGCCAGAATGCGGCGAGGAATCCGGTCACGGCCCGCGCGAACGGCGTTCCACTGGCCAGTTCGGCCGCGAAGAACCACGACCCGAGGCCGAAGGAAACCAGACATAGCTCGATAAAGGCAAAGTAAGTACGGAACAGCCCCCGCGCAAACGGTGATAGCCTCTCCATTTCTCTCCACAATCCCGTTACCCACAACATCAGGGCGCCGGCGACGAACAACCCAACATGGGTAAGCGCGGCCAGTTTTAGCACGGTTTCAGCATTCGTATTCATGGTACCTCCTTGGCGATGTATCGAAAAAACGGGACGATCACCCGTTCAGCGAACGGGACGTGAAATAACAGCGGCAGCGGTATGGCGGTCACGAGCAGCATCCACAGCCAGCCGGGCCGGCCTGCGCCAAGACCCAACCGGCCGCCGACCGCGCTTTTTTCCAGGTTAATGCCCGCTGCTTGGAGCAGAAAATAAAGCGTCGGGCCGCCCCAACCGCCATGCGCTGGCAGCGAGATTACCGTCTCATGCACGAGACCCGAGACAAGGAACACCAAGCCGCCAGCCCGAGGCGCTCCCCATCGCCGGGCCAACGGTCGGAAAAGAAACCGCCGGGCGGCGTCGGCAAACGCCGCGTTCCAACGTTCGCCCCAAAATTCGGCGAGCGACGTCGCCAGAATCGGTGCCCGCATGATCGGCATTGCAGCCACACCGATGTGCCGCCAAGCCCACGAGGCGAAATCAAACAAACCGAAATGCAGCGTGAAGATTATGCCCAGCATGCCAACCCAACCGACCAATAAGTGTGAAACGGTTGTCACATGAGCCGCAGCCCATGCGGCCATGGCCAGCCCAAAAGCCAGCTTGATAATCGCGACCATCAGCTCCCGGCCAGTGGCAGCCCGTGCGGCTGGCAAGCTCGCGGTTAGAAACGCTTTCGCATTCATGCCCGGCCACAACAGCAGGTAAGTGGCGATCCGCCACGCGGCTGCTGTTCTCCAAAGGCCGGCCAGCGTAAGAAGTTTGAGCGCGAAAAACTCCGCACCTGCAATTGCCCACATGACAACCCAGGCGGGTGCCTCTCGCGTGCACCACCACACGGCAATGGGAAGCAGGCCCAGGCCAACTACGGCCAGACCCCGGCGGTTGCCGGCGCCGGGCGTCTGAGCCGTTACCATGACGGGATTGCTTTGCATGGAGCACTCCTTTGGCGATGGGATTAGTGATTTACCGGCAGGGCAGGTGGTTCCGGCGTGGCAAGGCGGGTTCCTTTGCGCCGCATCTTGTCAAAGTTGAACATATTGAAGAAATGCATGCCGCCGAGGATGACCAAGACCAAACCGAGCTTGGTGCTGAGAAACTCAAAAGATTCCTGCACCGTGGCTGGCTTGTCCCCGTATTTCAATGCGAGCGCGATATAGCCGATATTGATCAGGTAGAATCCGACCACCAGCAGGTGATTGACCGAATCGGCCATCTGCTCGCTACCGTGGAACGCCTGCACGAGAAAGATGCGGCCATTTTTATGCAGGGTGTGCGCCACCCAGACCGTAAGTGCGACACTCGCGGCGAGATAGATCAGATAGCAAACGACGACGGGATTCATGGTTGAATTTGGTTGAGGTTGACGATGATTTATTGATTTAGCTGTTATTTCAGGAAAAAAAGAAATTTAGCGGCAAAAAAACTCAGCCGCTGCCGGCCAGTTTGAAAATGGCGTCGCCCATCTTGGCGAATCGCTTCAGGGTTTTGGGTGAAAAGGCGCCAGCCCGTTCGCCCCAGGTGTTGGCGATCTCGAAAAATTCCAGCATGTCCACGAGTCGCTGCCTGGCCAGCGTGTCATCATCCGTGGGTTTCTTGGCTTGGGCGGCTTCGTCCGCGCATTCACGGAGCAGGCGCAGGGTGGGATCGGCCTCGCGGCGTTTGCGCTCAATCAGGATGTGATGAAAAGTTTCCCAGACGTCAGCCAGCGCCTCGAAATGGTCCCGGCGGTCGCCCATGGTGTGGGCCACGCGTACGATGCCCCAGCCCTGCAGTTCCTTTAGGGCGGTGCTGACATTTGAGCGGGCGATGGAAAGCAGCTCGACGATTTCGTCGGCCGGAAGCGGCCGGCCAGTGATGAAAAGAAGCGCGTGGATCTGCGCGACCGAGCGGTTGATGCCCCACTTGGTCCCCATCTCCCCCCAGTGGAGGATGAACTTGTTCATAACGGGCGTAAGTTTCATAATTTCTGTTATAACCGAAACAACAGTTTAAACAGTCGTCAAGTCTGAATTTTGACTCACACCACCGCGTGGCCACGTGCTGCGAGCGCCAGCCGATATCGTCCCTCGCGCATATGCACGCGGAGGCAGGCGCCGAACGCGCGGCTGAGCACGGCCGAGGTCACGACGCGTTCTTTTGGGCCGGCGGCCACGACCCGGCCTGTGCGCAGCACGAGCGCGTGGGTGAAGGCCGGCGTGATTTCCTCGACGTGGTGCGTCACGAGTACAAGCGCCGGCGAGCCGGGACGGCGGGCGAGGTCGTCGATAAATTTTAAAAACTGTTCGCGCGCCACCGGGTCGAGCCCGGCGCAGGGTTCGTCGAGAATAAGCAGCCGCGGGCGGGCCATGAGCGCGCGGCCGATGAGCACGCGCTGACGCTCGCCTTGCGAAAGAAACATCCATTCGCGTTCGGCAAGCGGGGCGGCGTCCACGCGCCGCAGGATGCGCCCGGCGGCAGCGCGGTCGGCCCGGGAGGTCTTTGCCCACAAATCGAGCTGCGCGAATTTTCCGCTCAGCACGGTTTCGAGTGCGGGCTCGGCCGGCGGCACGTGCGGCTGCAGCGCGCTTGTCACCAGCCCGATGCGCAGGCGCAGGTCGCGCCAGTCGGTCTCGCCATAAATTTTTCCGAACACGGCGACCTGGCCCGCAGTTGGTGGCAGATACCCGGTGAGTGCGCGCAAGAGGGAAGTTTTTCCGCTGCCGTTCGCTCCGAGTATCACCCAATGCTGGCCGCGTTCCACCCGCCAGCTCACGTCGCGCAGGATGCGCGTGCGGCCGCGCTCGATGGATAGCCGCGAGACCTCGAGAATGGGTGTGGGCGAAGCCGGCATCTGCGCAGCGTGAACGAGCTTGCGGCGCAGGGTCAATCACGCCTGAAACGTCTACCCTGAACATCCAACACCCAACATCGAACGTCCAACGCCCAAGTCGGATACCTTTCCGCCTCATACGTCGTTACGGATTTAGCGTTCATTGGATGTTGGGCGTTGGACGTTCAATGTTGGATGTTCGAGGCGCGAAGCGCCGCGGCATTGCGCGTTGCAAGCCGTCCCATGCAAGTTGCGGTTACGGATAAAAACTATTCCCGAACTTTTCCCGCGGGGCTGGAACCAAGGCGGTAACCTAGCAGGCGGTTAAAAAACTCTGCTGATCGCAACGGCGGCTCAGCAGAGTTTTTCAACCGCCTGCCAAACGAAAGGATACCCATGAAAACGACTCGTTGTCTTATTATTGCGCTACTCGCTGCCAGCCCTGTGGCCTTTGCCCAAGTCTCGGGCCAGGTGAATGCCGCGGGTGGTGTGACCAACCGCGTCTTGCCACCGACGGAATCACCGGCTGCTGCCGGTGCCACCGCTACCGGTGCGGCTGGCGTCAATGCCGACCGACCACTGCCGGCCGACGCGAACACGGCGGCCAACGCTGATGCCGCGGGCCAGATCCACGGCCCGAACGCCCAAGCCAGCGGCGCGGCGGACGTCGCGACCGCGCTCAACCCGTCCGGCACGATCCGCTCCATACAATCCACGACGTTTGATGCGCGCAACTCGCTCTTGAACGAAGTGAGCGATCGAATGGATGCGGGCAAAAAAATGGTCAGCTCGCTCAAGCGCGATCCAAGGGCGGTTAATGCCGACGTGCGCACTGAATTCAACGCCGCGTTCGATAACGTCAAAGCCAAGGAAAATATCCTGAAGCGCAGCCTGAAGGAAGCCCGCAATGCCAGCAACGCCGATGCCTGGTCGGTGTCGCAAACCACGCTTGCGGCCGACTACGAGGCTTACGCCACGGCCGTAGCGGAACTAAACGCGGTGATTCAGCAAAAATAAAATTGCCCACGGTGCCATCCGCTCCGTGTTTCACGCTCCGGGGGCCATGCGCCTCCGGAGTTTTTTGCGCGTGAGTTGTGACGATTATTGTTCGAGTTCGAGGTAGGGTGCGTTGCCCTCAACGCACCGCGGCTCGCTCGGGGAGCGAGCCCGACCGGCGCTGCCGCGCCAAAGCACACGGAAATGCCTCAGACTTGGATGTTGGGCGTTGAATGTTGGATGTTCAAGGCGCGAGGCGCAGCCGTGCTTGCGCGTGGAACTTCGCCGCGTTTAGTTCGCAGGATGAATTTTCATTTTTCGAGAGGCGGGATATCCGATGGGTGCTGACGTCTACGCCGAATTGACCGGCAAGCTGCAGCGCGCGCACCTGCTGGGCACGGTGGACAGCCTGCTCGGCTGGGACGAGCAGGTGAACCTGCCGCCGGACAGCGCCGGCCTCCGCGCCGAGCAAATGGCGTTGCTGGCCGAATTGAATCACGCCGCCGCGGGCGACGCGCGCATCGGCGAGTTGCTGGGCCAGCTCGAGGCGCAGTGCGATGCGCTGAACGACGACCAGCGCGTCGTGCTGCACCACGCTCGGCGCGACTATGACCGTGTGACAAAGCTGCCGGCGGATTTTGTGCGCGAAAAAGCCGCGCACAGCAGCCGCGCCTACCACGCGTGGGCCGAGGCCAGGGCGAAGTCGGATTTCGCGGGATACGCGCCGTTTCTGGAAAAGCACCTCGCCCTCGCGCAGCGCGAAGCGGAGCTGCTCGGGTATGGCGGTGCGCCGTACGATTACCATATCGACAAACACGACCCGGGACTGACGGCGGCGGCGATTGGACGGTTGTTCGCGGAACTGAAGACGGAACTCGGGCCGCTCGTCCGCGCCATCACCTCGTCGCCGGTGAAAGCGCGCCCGGACATTTTTCGCGGTTTTCCCGTCGAGCAGCAGCGGGCGTTCCTGCGCGAGGTGACGGAGCGGATCGGCTTCGACTACCGGCACGGGCGCATTGACGTGTCGTTGCATCCCTTTTGCTCGGGCAGTGGCGCGGACATCCGCATGACGACGCGCTTCGACGGGGACAATCCACTCGATTCACTTTTCAGCTCGATCCACGAGACCGGCCACGGGCTTTACGAGCAGGGCTTGCCGTCCGCGCACCACGCGACGGCGCTCGGGCAGGCCGCGGGCATGGGGGTGCACGAGTCGCAGAGCCGCCTGTGGGAAAACCAGGTCGCGCGCAGCCGGGCGTTCTGGAAATTCTTCGAACCGCGATTCCGCGAGAAATTTCCCGCGCAGACGAGCGCCATTGCTTCGGACGACCTCTACCTCGCCATCAACGCCGTGCAGCCGACGCTCATCCGTGTCGATGCCGATGAAGTGACCTACAATTTGCACATCGTGATGCGCTTCGAGCTGGAGAAGAAACTTTTTGCCGGCGAGCTGGCCGTGCGCGACCTGCCGGCGGCGTGGCGGGCAGCGGCGGGCGAGCTGCTCGGCCTCGAACCGGCGGACGACCGCGAGGGGGTGCTGCAGGACGTGCACTGGAGCGGCGGGGCGTTCGGGTATTTCCCGAGCTATTGCCTCGGCAACATGCTGGCGGCGCAGTTGTGGTTCACGGCGCAGCGCGCGCTGCCGGGCATCGTGGAGGATTTCGCCCGCGGCGAATTTGGCCGGCTGCTCGGCTGGCTGCGCGCCAATGTCCACTCGCAGGGCAAGCGCCATGACCTGCTCGCGCTCACCCGGCGCGTGACCGGGGAGGAACTGTCGCCAAGATTCCTGGTGCAGTATTTGCGCGAAAGGTACGGGGCATTGTACTTAAAGTAACAAGTAACAGGTACCAAGTATCAAGAACGCGCTGCGCGCGAACGCGGAAGTACGATCAATTACTAATTACCAACTACGAAATACTAACTACGGTCCGAGAGAACGATAAAGAGAATGAGAACGATTTGGCTGGCGGACAAATGACCAAGGGCAAATGACCAAGGACTCATAACCAATGACCCTGATCGACACCCATACCCATCTTGATTCGTACGCCCGGCGGGGCGATCTGCCGGCGGTGTTGGCCCGCGCGCGCGCCGCGGGGGTCTCCGCGATGGTTGCGATCGGCACGGAGCCGGACGACTGGACGTTGCACCGCGATCTTGCGCGGGAGCACGCGGGCACGGTGAGTTTCGCCGTGGGGCTGCATCCGTGCTGCGTGGCCGAGGGTTGGGCGACGGCGGTGGCGCAGATCGAGGCGTTTTGGGGCGCAGGTGCGGCGCCGCGCCCGGTGGCGTTGGGCGAATGCGGGCTCGACCGGTTTCATTTGCCGAAGGAGGCGATGGAGGCGGGCAAAATTTTTGGGTGGCAGCGTGCGGCGTTCGCGGCGCAACTCGAAATCGCGAAGCGGCTCAACTGTCCGCTCGTGGTGCATTCGCGCGGGGCGTTTCACGAATGCGTGGAAATGATCGATGCGAGCGGCCTCGACTGGGCGCGGGTGGTCTTTCACTGCTTTTCCGAGGGCACGGCGGAAATGGCCGAGCTCGCACGCCGCGGCGGACGGGGGTCGATCACGGGCATTCTCACCTATAAAAATGCCGACGCGGTGCGGGCGGCGGCACGGGCGCAGGGGCTGGGGCGGCTGATGATCGAGACGGATGCGCCGTATCTCACGCCGATGCCGCATCGCGGAAAGCCGAACGAGCCGGCGTTTTTGCGGCACACGGCGGAATACGCCGCGGAATTTTTCGGTGTGACCCTCGATGAACTGGCGGCGACCACCACCGCGAACGCGCAGGCGTTTTTTGGGTTGTTTTAACCGCGGATGAACACAGATGGACGCTGATTAGGATTTGTTGAACAGAAGGAAACCAATAAACGAAGTTTTTTTAAAAGCAGAAACGAACGCAGTCAGCGCGCTGTCACAATGCAGCTTTTAGCGCCTTTGCTCCTGCAGAGAAAATCCGCGTTAATCTGTGTTTATCCGCGGTTGAAAAAACTCAGGCCTCGTCGAACTTGCGGGCGAAAAGCGTCTCGAGTTCGCCCAGCATGGGCGCAGCGTCATCTCCGGTCGCGATAAACTTTACCTTCGAATCCTTGCCAGCGGCGAGCATCATCAGGCCCATGATGCTCTTGCCGTTTACCTGCTCCTCTTCCTTTTCAACGAAGACGTCGCATTTGTACCGATTGGTAATGCGTACGATCATGGCTGCAGGGCGGGCATGGATGCCCATTTTGTTTTGAACCAACAACTCTTTAACAAGCGGTTGCAAGGCAGATGTCGTGTCAGATTTTTCCATCAGTAAAAAATTAGTCAGCGAGGGTTCATAGGGCGGGCGCGGCTTGCAACCTAAAAACTCCCGGCTCACGCTCGCGCCCATATCAATGATGAAGTTAGCGATTATTGTGCCATGTAGGTTGGAGTCGACTCGATTTCCGCGCAAGCTCCTGCATCCGATTCGCGGCCAGCCGTTGTTGCGGTGGGTCGCGGAGCGAATTGCGATGCAAGTACCGGAGCTGCCGCTGTTTTTCGCGGTGGACGATGAGCAGCTGTGCCCGCCGCTGGCGGGCTTTCAAACCATCATGACCAGCCCGGCGCATGTGAGCGGCACCGACCGCCTGGCGGAGGCCAATCGCACGGTGCAGGCTGACCGCGTCATCAATATCCAGGCCGACGAGCCGTTGGTCACGGGTGCGCAAATCCGCGCGCTCGTGCAACTTATCTCTGGCGACGCGTCGATAGCGACGCTGGCTACGCCATTTAAACGTGCGGCGGATTTTACCAACCCAAACCAGGTGAAGGTGACCTTCGGCCCCGATGGGCGGGCCCTGTTCTTTTCGCGCTCGCCGCTGCCTTTTGCCCGTGAACGCGGCGGTGTGGTGGACGATGCATGGGTGGAGGCAAACCCTTGCTACAAGCATCTTGGGCTTTATGCCTACCACTCCCGATTATTGGAAAAATTTCCCTCATTGCCGCCGGGCCGCTACGAACAGATCGAAAAACTCGAGCAACTCCGCGTGCTCGAAGCCGGCTACGACATCATGGTCGGAGTGACCGATGATCCGAGCATCGGCGTGGACACGCTGGAAGACGCGGTGAAGTTCGAGCAGTCGCTCGGGTGAGGGATTATTAATTCAAAAGCCATGAATCCACGAACACCTTTTTTGGCTTCGGGGTTTCTGAATTAACCTTTTTAGATCTTAAAGCTTGTGGTCGGACACGCGCGTTACCCACATGACCTCGCAGGAGCCGTCGCCGGTATCGTCGCGCGTGAGGGAAGATCGCCAATGGTAGCCATTCGGGCCGGTGATATCGACCAGATAGCCTTCAAGGGTGACAAGATCATGGCGGTGAACCGCGAGCAGCTGGCGGCGCACGTTGTCATCAGCCGGCAGGCAATGGGTGTTGGCGGAGTGTCTTGCGATGACGCCGGGATCAAGCGGTGGCTCGTCCTTCCATGAATATTCGTACCAGCGGCCGGATTGGGAAATGCTCAGTTCGTTGAGGGCAGAGGCGATGGACATGGGACCCCAACCAAGGGCAAGGTCGACGGGCGCAAGTTCAGCCGCCGGGTCGAAGCGGTAACGCGCCCGGCTGAGCACGACGGCGGTGATAGAGTAGGTGGCCAGCGGTTTGATGACGTAGGAGTCATGCGGGAATGCAGGCGGCAAGTCGGAGTCAGTCTGGACGGGATCTGGCAACGCCGGGATGCCGCGCCAATGCGCGGCCGGTTCATGGAACACGAACCAAATGCCCGCCACCAACAAAAGCAGGGCGGCGATCTTTTTCATGCAGAAACCGGGGATCTTTTCGGCTACAGTAAAACCCAATACAAGCTACGCCTTAGATTTTCCCGGCCTTTCGCGCCTCGACCATTTTGTAGAAATCGACGAAGAGCGGGTCGGCATCATTCGGTCCGGGCGCGGCCTCGGGGTGGTATTGCACGCAGAAGACCGGCAGTTTCTGGTGGCGCAGGCCCTCGACCGTCTTGTCGTTGAGATTGATCTCGGTGACTTTGGCGCCGCGGTTCTCGATGGATTTTGGATCGGTGGCGAAGCCGTGGTTTTGCGCGGTGATGGAAACCTTGCCGGTCTCGAGGTTTTTCACGGGTTGGTTGCCGCCGCGGTGGCCGAATTTGAGCTTGAAGGTCGTGCCGCCGAGCGCGTGCGTGATCATCTGGTGGCCGAGGCAGATGCCAAAGGTCGGATAATCGGGCAGGAGCGCGGTGACGGTCTTATGGATGTAGGGCAGGGCGGCCGGGTCACCGGGGCCGTTGGAAAGGAAAACGCAGTCGGGGTTTTGCTCGCGAACCTGTTCGGCGGCGGCCGTGGCCGGGAAAACCTGCACTTCAAAGCCGTGCAGCACGAGCTTGCGGTAAATGGAATATTTCGCGCCGTAATCAAAGGCGGCGACGCGGAATTTCTTCGCGGGCACGCCGGGCGCATTCATCGTGGTGCGAACCGGAAGATACGGGGCGTTGTGATTCGCCGGGTCGTCGCCACTCCAGATGAATGGCTCCTTGCAGGTGACGTCCTTCACGTAATCGGTGCCGGCCATGTCCCGCCAGGTGCGTGCACGGCGCACGGCTTCGTCGTCGTCGATGGGCAGGGTGCTGAGGCAGCATTTCATCGCACCATCGACGCGAAGTTTTTTCGTGAGTGCGCGCGTGTCCACCTCGCTGATGCCGGGGATGCCGTATTTTTTGAGGTAATCGCCGAGGGAGAGTTGCGCGCGCCAGTTGCTGACGACGGGGGAGAGCTCGCGCACGACGAAACCGGAGCACTTCGGCACGCTGGACTCGGCGTCGCCGTCATTCACACCGTAGTTGCCGATCTGCACGGCAGTCATGGTGACGATCTGGCCGAAATACGAAGGATCGGTGAGGATCTCCTGATAGCCGGTCATCGACGTGTTGAACACGCATTCGCCGGCGATGGTGGCATCGGCGCCAAAGGCGAGGCCACGGAAAACTGATCCGTCTTCGAGGGCAAGGACTGCAGGCTTGGACTGAGGCATTGAGAGCTTATCTTTAGAATAAAAAAGACCGGCGCTGGAAAGGTAAAACCGCCTTGCGCTGAGGCACAAATCACAAACGCCAGTGGCCAAACGCCAAAAAATACTCAGCCTTTAAAAATTCCAATTTTTGCGCGGCTCCCGCCACAGAGCGGCTTTTTGGAATTTGCAGTTTGGCGTTTGGGATTTCCCCAAGGGTCACGGCGGCGTCTGCGCTTCTCTCGCAATGGCAAATACCGGGGAGCTGGCCTCTTCCGCCGGCACTGCGGCGGCTTCAACCTCAGTTGAGGCGCGCCGTTGCCGGCGATGCTTGATCGCTTTTTCCGCGCGGCGATCCAGCCAGCGGATCAGGCCAAAGCGCGGCTGGGGGCTGACAAATTCCCTGGCATCAAGCTGCTGGCCTTGGCGATAGAGGGTCTCCGGATCGACGTAAGTGCCGAAGAGCAGGTCCGGCAAGGGCAGGGCGAACACGCCGGAAATCGCCTCATTGCAGCGGATATCCGCATGGTGCCGCAGATGGAACGCGTAGGCCTTCCGCCAAAAGCGCCCTTGCGTGGGATGACTGACCAGCCGGTCCCAGGTGGCCTGCGGCCAGTGTTCGACCGCGTGGATCAACTCGTAGAGCGAGAGCGACCAGGCCAGTGCCATCCATCCGCCGAGAAAAACCGGGGCGTGTGGCAGCAGCCATTGGACCGGGGCAAAGAGGCAACTGCCCAGCAGGGCAAACACCGTCAGCGTGTACCACGGAAAAAACGAGGCTTCGTGCTGTTTCTCATCGATGATCGGGTAGCGGTTTTCCACCAGGCAGGGCATCGCCGGTTTCCCTTTTTTCGCCTTCTGGTAACCGACGCGGGTCAGCGCGTGGTGCAGCGTGTGCTGCCGGTAGAAATGGCTCAGGAATGGAATCAGCGGCGAATGGAGCACATAGCGGTGAAAGAAAAATTCAACAAACGCATTGATGCAGTGCACCATCAGGAAGACGACGATCAGGGAGCCCCAGCTGGCGGCGAACTGGGCGTGCCAGACTCCGGGGGCGATCAGCGCCAGGGCCCCGAACAGGGCGGCGAGCGAAATTCCGATGGTGAGGAGAAAGAGCGTGACTGAAAATTTCGGCTCAGCTTTGCCGCCGTGGGAGTGGTGAGACATGATTTTGGCAATAAAAAAACAAGCAGAAAGGATAAGGGGCGATAATGCCAACCTAAATGGCGCAACAAAATTAAGCACCGCCATTGGTTTGCGTCCCGGTTTCGGGAGCGGGTAACCAAGGATTAATGCATTTGAACCACGGATGAACACTTATAGGCACTTATTAATCTTAACCGCGAATGAACGCGAATAGACGCGAATCAGGCGGAAAGCCTTTGGGATTGGGCCCAGATGATGTTCCTGTCATTCCGAGCCGTGCGAGGAATGACAGTCTGGGGAAATCCCGAATCCGCGGTAATCCGCGCTATCCGCGGGAAAAATTCGTGCGGGCTCTTCCTCGCTCCTCATCAGGGAGTGCAGAAGGGTCCATTCGCGGTTTACAAAGGACCCTTCTGATCGAAATAAAACCACGCCAGTCATTTGACATAGACTTGTTAGGCCCCTAACTGTCCCACGCGAACCCCTTCCATGCCTTACCAAGAAGACCGCTCCGCCTGGCTTGAGGGCCAGGGACTTTGGCAGCACATCCCGGCGTCCGACTGGCAGGACTGGACCTGGCAGCTCAAGAACCGTCTCACGACCATCGAGCAACTTGAGCCGTACCTGACGCTCACACCCGAGGAGCGCGCCGGCTGCCTGTTCGCGAACCAAAAGCTGGCTCTCGCGATCACGCCGTATTTTTTCAACCTCATCGACCGCAACGACCCGGGTTGCCCGATTCGCAAGCAGGTCATCCCGCGCGAGGGCGAGATGGCCCTGGCGGCAGAGGAGAGGCTCGATTCGCTGGGCGAGGACGAGCACTCGCCCGTGCCCGGCCTGGTGCATCGTTATCCCGACCGCGTGCTGTTCCTTGTGACCGACCGCTGCGCGGCCTACTGCCGCTATTGCACGCGCAGCCGCCTCGTGAGCAACGCGCAGGACTACAATTTCCATCCCGAATACGAGCAGGGCCTGCGCTACATCGAGGCGCACCCGGAA
>Ga0210392_10000401_pt1 | contig 27609 bp, 41 predicted proteins | sample IncBWC30OmetaG_FD_161057 | JGI IMG/M metagenome (GOLD analysis project Ga0210392, IMG submission 161057) | Forest soil microbial communities from Barre Woods Harvard Forest LTER site, Petersham, Massachusetts, United States - Inc-BW-C-30-O ... | reverse complement strand
GGGAAGAGTCCTACGGCTTCTCGGGCTTCCGGAGCGAAGTGCCGAACGAACGGTGGGCGAAGGCGCCCCGGCAAATGATCCACAAGTGCTGCAAGGCGGCGGTGCTCCGGAGCGCGTTTCCCGAGGAAGGTCTCGGCTATGCCGCCGAGGAGATGGAGGACCAGCAGACCGAAAGCGGCGGGGTGACGATCGAGGGCAAGATAGACCACGGCGACGCCGGCCTGACCGCGCGCGACCGGCAGGCGTCCACAGCCTACGGGACGACACCTGGTGCTGCTAGAGGCGGTCTCCTGGCGCTGGAAGAGCCGAACCCGACCCTGTGGCTCCGGAACCTCTCGGAGCTTCTCGCGGACGCGGCGACCGAGACCGAGCTTGTCGAGATCGCCAGCAACAAGCGCGTGGTGGAGGCGCTGGAGAAGTCGCCGACGCTCATCCGCGGCCAGATCAACGATGCGCTACGCGACGCCCACCAGCGGCTGGCGCAAGCCGTCGAGACGCCCGACCGCGACCGCGAGTGGCCGGATGATCCGGTCGCCGAGCTTGTCGGCGAGATCGAGACGATGAACGCCGACCAAATCGCGACATTGGCGGTCAGCGCGGCGTGGCGCGCCAAAACCAGAAACTTGATTCCGCCCGACGAAGATCGGTTGCAGGACGCGATCGAGCGACGCAAGGCGGCGCTGGCAACCGCGAGGAGAGTCCAACCATGAGCGTCCCTGCCGATAACGAAATTACCGTAATGCGCCGGATCATCCATGATCTCGCGTCGCTCCATCCCGGCGCGCGGCATCGCGTCATGGCGTATGTGACCGCGCGCATCGAGGCGATTCCGGTTATCGCGGCGGTCGGCGGCGGCATCGAAGAGGGCGAGGCCCCCGGCATGTTCGATGACGTCCCGCAGATGCCGCCGTTAAAAGGTGCGGCGGCATGAAATCGACGCTGGCCGAGATCGACCTCGAGGCCGGCGGAACGGTCGCCGTGCCGGTACTGATCGACGCCGATCAACTCGCCGAGCTTATGCGGGTCTCGCTCCGGCACTTCTATCGGCTCGTGCACGAAGGCGAATTCCCCGAGGGGATATTGATCGGTCATAGCCGGCGATGGAGCGCCAGCCAGTACGCGGCATGGGTCGAGGAGCGACGCAACAAGCAAGCGAAGCGGAGGCGGTAATGCCCGATCTCCTGCCGGTGACGATTGACGACATGATCGCCGAAGTCTCTCGCGAGTGTCGCAAGCGGCGCGAAGTCTATGGGCGCGCGGTCCACGACGGACGGATGAACCGCCGCAAGGCCGATCGGCAGATCGACGTCATGGATGCGGTGCTTGTCCATTTGGAGCAGGCCAAAGCCGCAAGGGAGGGAATACGCAATGAAGATTGAACACGGCGCGTCCGGAATGCTCGCGCTGCTCCACACCTTCGTCTCGCAACCCGGCACAGAATGCGAACTGGACATCGAGCTTGCGCGCGACCGCAAGCGGGACCGGCTTTTCTTTCTGTTTACGATCGACAACACCAAGGTCGCGCTGTCGGTCCGGGAGACGCAATGGCTGGCCGACCAACTGCTCCACCACTCGGCGCCGCTCGGGCATATGCAAAGTGTTTTCCAAGGTCTCGGCAAGGCGATGCTTCACGCCTTATCGCTCGCGCCGATTCCGACGCTCCACTGACGGTTGAGCCGATGAACGACACCGAAGCGCCCGACATACTCGACCAGTCGATCGCCGAGCTTGGCTTGCCGGCGCGGGCGAACAACGCCCTGTCCTATGACTACACCAATGGCCAATTCACGCGCCGCGATATGACGGTTCGCCAACTGGTCAGCAAGAGCGCTGGCGAACTCATGCGCGAGCCGAACTTCGGCAGGGTTAGCCTAGAACATGTGCGGGCCAAGCTCGCCGAGCATGGCCTCTACCTGCGAGACGAAGGACCGCCGCCGCCGCAGCCTCGGTTGCCGGTGTTCGCGTCGCTCACGGTCTCGCACCGGCTCGCGCTTATCGAGGCGAAGCTCGACATCGTGCTATCGATCCTCTCCCGTCTAATGCCGCCGCCATGACGCTGCCGCGTTGCCGCTGCGGTCGCAAGGCGATTGCGTTCGCGCCAGGACGTGCCCCTACCGTCGCCCCAGGCGGGTTCCTGGCCGATCGCGGCCAGCGCGCCGGAGCATGGTGCGCGCGGTGCGCGAAGGCGCTCGGCTGGCTCGGCGCGCCGGCAGGCCCAACCATAGCGGCGGCGTGCTCGGCGCCGCGTAGCGCCCGGAAAACCGTCGTAACAGGCAAGAGAAAAGGAGTCTCCTCATGAGTGAACATACCGAGACGACGTCACGCACTTCGGGCCGGCGGCGCCAGCCGCGTGACGAAGCGCGCGAGTTATTGAAGTCGCTGCGGACTGAGAACCCGGAAGCGGATCGGAACGCGCTAGTCCGACTCTATTACGACCACATCCGACCATTGATTGCTGGCGTCGATGATCCGGATGCGGTCGCGGCACTGTTAGTCACTCCGGCCCTTGAATGGGTCGGCGCTAATATTATCGACCCCCCGCAGCCGAAGTCGCAGAAGCCGCAGAAGACGCGCGCAGAACGGGCGGCAGAAAAGACGGCATTGGTCGCCGAGATCGCGGCACGCGATAAGAAGCGCATCGACGAAATCGTAACCCGCCGGTTGCTTGAATGGGAGATAATCGACGGTCGCCGACTGGGCGATCTGACCGGTGCGGACTGCCGCAACCTGTCGGAACGCTGTGGCGTGTTCTTGCATGTCATCTCAGACAATATTCCGGCGCGCGCCAAGGTGCGCAATCACTACACCGAGTTGGAGTTGCAGGCCCTCGCGCGTCATCACAAGCTGATCGTGCCGTGACCGAGGAGGAGCGGCAAGCAAAGCGCCGCGAGGCGCAGCGTATTCGTTCGCGTCGGTGGTATCTTGCCAATAAAGAACGGCACCGGCAGCTAGGGGAGGCTTGGCGCAAAGCGAACCCGGAGGCGTTCAACAAAATACAGCGCCGTTCGTGGCACAAGGCACATCCCGAGAAACAATGGCGCGTAAAACTGACGGCGGAAGAACGTCAGAAGCGCCGACGGGACAGCAGTCTGGCATGGTATCACCGAAACAAAGCGGAGACCGCAAAGGCGTGGCGCGAGCGGTATCACAACGATCCCATCTTTCGCGCCAAGCTCGCCGCCCGTGCAAAGCAAGTGCCTCGTAACCAAGAGAAGGACAAGGCAAGGCACCGACGTAACTATGCAAAGCATCGGGATCGAAAGATCGCTTACGCGAGAACGTGGAGAGAGGCCAATCGAGAGCGGCACCTGGAAGCGGTCGAACGCTGGCAACTAGATCATCCAGAGTTAGTTCGCCAATATGCCCTTCGCAGTCGCGCTAAAGTGTCTGCGGCAATAGCATTTTTGCGGTCGCTTGGTTTTCTCGATCGTGGATCGAGGGCAACTGCGGGAATCACACGTAGCGCGGCGCTTGCCTATGCGCGCGAGCAAGGTTTGCTTTGAGGAAGTCGCCATGAGGCAGCATATCGAATTCGCTTTGTCGCGTCCGGTATTCGATCCGGAACGCCAGATCGTGCAGGGGCATTACTTTTGGGTCGGTGAGACCAGCATCAGCGCGTGTCTGACGGTCAACATCGGCTTGGAATGAGCGCGCTATGCTGGCGGACGTCCGTTGTGGCAACTCTCGCTCTGCCATCAGCGGCACGGCAGGCCGGTCGAAGTGCTCCGGTGGAGCCTGACAATGCATCGCAAGGTCGAAGCGTATCGCGATCGGATATTCAGCCGATGCGGAACCAATGAGCCGCTATACGAAAGCGGTCCAGACGAAGGTGCGCGGGTAACGCGGCAATGGCGCAAGCCGCTATCGATCGAGGAAGTCGCGCGCATGGCGCCGACGCCGGAAGTGCGCGAGCGCAAGGGGAGACCATGAGCGCGATACCCGGTTACTGGATGCACGAACAGTCGGGCCTGCTGCGCCCGGTGATCCTGGCCTATCTGGAGGGCGCGGAATTGGCGCCCGAGGAGATGGCGCTAATGCGCGCCTATCTGCGCCAGTGGATCGATCATCCCGTGTGGCAGGGGACCGACATCGACCAACTGCGCGCTACGGTCGGCAGCCTGACCACACGGCATGACATTAGCCGCTGGCTGGACGTCGCGGAGCGCAACGGGATCGACCCGCTATGAGCAAAGTCGCGCTGTGCGTCATGCGGCTCGCCGACATGTGGTTGACGCATCCCGATATGGACACGACGCACCAATGCACGCGGTGCGGCGAAGCGGTCGGAATCTATCCGTCAGGTATGGCGATCATCGCGCGCGCGAAGGCGGTCGAGATCATTTGCCAGCGTTGCGTTACCGAAGCCGAGACGCGGACGGCGCGACCGGCTCCCGGCGCGCTCGCCGAAGCGGTTCGCCGGTTGCGGCGGCGATGAGATGGAACGCGGTCGCCCCGCACCGAGAGTTGGCGACGTCAGCGTTAAGCGCCCGCGTAGGCGGCCCGCAAGGGTGCGGTAGCGCAAGAGCCATGCTGGACCGGATGAAAGCTCCGGGGCCGACGATCAGCGCGAGCGGACGAACAGCAGCAGGCCGATTAGGACGGCGAGCCAGAACGCCGCGCGCCATAGGTCAACGTCCTCGATCATAGGCCGGAGCTTCGCGGCGCTTTGCAATCCATGCAAGCAACGCGGGCCAGCCGCGCGCGTATGTATGAAATTGCGGAAGGTTTTTCGCGGCGCTCGGCTAACCCGCTGAAATTGCGCGGTGATTAGCCAGGATCGACATTGTTGACCACATTATAGCCTTTCATGCCATGCCATGTCAGGCGGTGACATTTCCCGGCGAAACCCTTGTCGTTCCGGGCGTTTAGCTCGTATGACGCTTGCGCGGAATGCAATGTCATGTCAGGAGATGTCCTCCTGGTGCGTATGAATTCCGTACGAAAGGGAACCTCGACCATGACCAAGACTACCAACTGCAAGCCGGATTGCGAGACGGAAGCAAAGCGCGAACGGCTCTGGAGCGCAATCGAGCGAGCGCGGATCGAGACCGAGCGCGGCCTTGATCCGGCTGCCGAGCTTCGGCTCGTGACCGCCTGGAACGCCTTGGCGGCGTTCAATCGCGACAACGGCTGAAACGGCGAGCGGCGCCCCTGGCAGGGGGCGCCGCTTCTCAACACAAAGGAAACTTCGACAATGACTGCTAGCACTGCAATGATCCCGACGCAAGCTACCAAGCTCGCCAAGGGAACCGAGATCAAGACGGCGAAGCCGGGGAGCAAGCTCCGTTTCGGCAATGGCCTCTACCTGCTGGTGTCCGCCAATGGCACGAAGTCGTGGCAGGTCCGCTACTACGTCGCCGGCAAGGCGCAAGCTACGATCGTCGGTCGCTGGCCGCGCGTCTCGGTCGAGGACGCGAAGGCGAAGCGCGCCGATATCGCGCAAACGGTGCACGATGGCGGCGATCCGACCAAAGAGCGTCAAGAGAAGCGCGCGGCGCGGATCGAGGCCGACGCGGCGACGGTGCGGAAGGTCGGTGACGCCTGGATCGCGACCGCGAGCAAGACTGCGAGCAAGGTGCCGTGGTCGGAACCCTATGCGCGCGCCGTCAAGGGCCGCATGGCGGCGTATGTCTATCCGGCGATCGGCGACCGCGCGATCGGTCGGATCGGCTCGCATGACGTCGAGGCGATCGTGGGCGGCGTCGTCAACGCGAAAGGGCTATACCTACGCGCCCAGGCGGTTCACGTCCGCCTGAACCTGCAAAAGCTATTCGACTATGCGTTGCGACGGAAGCTGGTCGCGGAAAATCCCGTCCGCATCATTGCCGAAGATTTGCCGCATCGAACGATTGGCGGCGAGGATAGCGAGGAACAATGCCGCGCGTTCGTCGCGACGATCGAGGAAGCGCGGACGGTCCTGCGCGCGGTCGAGACGGCGCGCGCGCCGGTTTTCGAGAAGCTCCTGCATCGGCTTATCGCGCTAACCGCTGTTCGCAAGATGGAAGCGATCGGCGCAGAATGGTGGGAGGTCTCGGAAGGCGAGGACGGCTGGACGTGGACGATTCCGGCGGTTCGCATGAAAGGCCGGAAAAACAAAAAGCGGTCGCATATCGTGCCGCTCTCGCCGCAAGCGGTCGAAGTCTTGCTCGCGGCGCGCGCGCTCGCGGCGGCGTTGGGGATCAAGAGCGGCGCGGTATTTCCCGGCCATAGCCGTAGCGGTGGTCTCGCGCGCAACGGTCTCAACAAGGTCGTGCAGCGGACGATCGCGCGCGTCGGCCTTGCCGGTCGCCATACCATCCACGGCTGGCGCTCGACGATGACGACGCTGCTAATCGAGCGCGACTTTCGCGACGAACGCGCGATCGACGCGATGCTCGCGCATAAGCCGATCGGTGTCTCGCGCGCGCAGAAGCATTACGACCATGCGGTGTTGCTTCCCGTTCGGCGTCGGCTCGCTTGCGTATGGGCCGACATGCTGCTGCTCGGCGCGCCGTCCGCCTTCGCGCTTGTCGGCATGGTCGAGCCGAGCAACGTCGTGCAACTGAGGGAGGCCGCATGAGCGGCTATGTGTTCGCCATGGGCGCCTGCATTACGTGCGGGCGCCTTTTCTCTTTCAATCCGAACGCCGTGCCGTCCACGACCGCGCTTACCGGCGAGCGCGAGCCGTTGTGCCGCGTCTGCGTGGACGCGATCAACGAGAAGCGCGCGACGCTCGGCCTGCCGCCGTTTGCGATCCTGCCGGATGCCTATGAACCCTTACCGGAGTCCGAACTATGACAACGCTTGTGTCGTCCGAACCGACGCCAGGACAGCGGATAACCAACCTGCATTGCTGGATCGCTACCTATCGCGATGGCTCAGAGGGGATGATCGGCTCGATCCTGCCGGGGATCGGCCAGACGCCGCTGGTAAGCTCTCGCTTGGAAACCGCCGAGTCATTGGAGCGGTTCGCGCGCGAAGCGCAACGCGCAACGCTCGACACCGCGCATCCGGTGGTCAACGTGCGGCTTGTGACCTTCGCTTCGACGGAGGGCCGGTAAATGCTCGCCGACGATGTCATCGCTAATGTCGGCTCGCCGGAGGACGCGCTTTATTGCGGCGCGTTCGCCGACTTGGCACGACGGCTTCGCGGCGCGCAGCGGTTCGATCTCTCGCCGGATGTCATGCGCTCGGCGTTTACGGTCGTGCAATCGCCGATCGGCGCGCAGCTTCGCGCCTTGTCGCTCTGCCGGCTTCCGTTCCGCTCGACGTGGCTGGAGTGGCCGGGAGGCTTCGCCGGCATTGCTTCGGAGCGGACGGATTGCACGGCGCCAGTACCGAAGCGGATGGGCGCGCTGGTCGATACCGACGAAAGCCTGCAACGCGGCTCGATCGCCTATGCGTGGATGCATCCGAGTATGGGCGTCAATATCTGTCCGCTCGGGATTACCTTCGACTGGCGTCCCGAGCCGGAGCCGCTCGACGATATCGCCAACATAGCGAGGTGGCATAGCATCGCGACCGAGGAGAAGTGGCGCGAGCTTGCCGCGCAATTTCCGCGTGTCCGCAATAGCGCGCGGGCGGATGTCGTCGCCGACAATATGCGCTTCGGGATTGTCATCAATCCGGCGATGCTAGCGTTCACCGAGCGGGCGATGCATGTCTCGGCTTACAAGGCGATAATGAATGCGGCGGTGAAGGATATCGAGGGCGAGGCGCCGCTGTTGCGCGCGGCGATCATGCTGCTGAACTCGCGCAATCTCGCCGAGTATCAACCGCGACCGATCTCGCCGAAGCTCAACAAGGCGCGGACGCGGAATAGCAAGCCGCCGCTGCTCGACTATACGCATATCTCGATCAAGCTCTCGCGGGCGCTCGGCGAGCGCGCCGGCATGGCGGCGGACGCGCGGCATCCGTCGCGGCTCCATCTCGTGCGCGGCCACTTCAAGATACGGGCGAGCGGGGTCTATTGGTGGTCGCCCCATGCCAGGGGCGCCGACGTCGGTCGGCCTATCGAGCGGCAACGCCGCTCCGTCATGGTCTAGGCGGCGGCGGCGATCCGGGGCGCCATAGTCCTAGCGCCCCGGTCGCCGGCCAGCGCCTAGCCCCTGTTCTAGCCTGACGGCGGGGCCGGTCGCCGCTCCGGCTCGACGATCAGCGGATCGCGCTTGTCGATTTTCGCATAGGTGAGCGCCTGCCGAGCGACGATCTCCGCGCGCGCCGCCTTGCGCCATGCGTCAACCGCGATTGCCGCGCCTCCCAGGAACAGCAGGGTATCGCCGAATACCAGCCATTCGATCGCCGTCAAGGTCGGACGATCACGAGCCGCGCGCTTGCGTCGAGTTGCGACACAAGGCGGGTCTCGCGGCGCGGCGCCTGGATTTCGCGGTCGGCGACAATGTCCCACTCGGAGATATCCGCCGCATGGGCCAAGGTGATGTGCACCGGACTGGCCGCGCCGCCGAGCTCCTCCGCCGACCGCCACAGCGGGATCAGGAACGTCCCATCCGAAGTCTGGAACAGGTCATAGTCGGCGTCTGCCGGTAGTCCGCTGATCGTCATATCGAGCCGCCCCGGCGCGAAGTCGGGCCGTCCGCCAGGATCGGCGCAGAGCCGGCATAGCGTCTGGATCGCCAGCGCGGATGGGCGCGGATTTTCGGCTTTCTGCGGAAACAAGCCGCACAAGTAGGTCGAGCCATAGTCAAACAGCGCATACCAGAACAACAGCCTGCCGAGCTTGGCGCAGCGGAACAGGGTGAGCAGCGTATAGTACGCGTCGCGCTTACCGTCCCAGCCGGCTTCGTCGGGCTTGTGTCCGCGCGAGTTGTACAAGGTCGGATGGAACTCGGTCAGGTCACTGTCGCGCTGATAGGCGATGGAGAGACCGTCGAGATACTCGGTAACGGAATAGCCGGTGCCGGGGACGTCGGGGGAGGCAGGCGGATAGTAGTGACCGTTTCCGCGATGCATGGCGGCATTGATCGCGCCCATATCCGCACCGCAATAGCCGGTGATCCAGCCCTCCGGATGAGGTGTCCCCGCGACAACGCTTGGGCCAAGTACCGCCGCGCTATCAACTCGACTCCCCCAGACGGCATCTTGGATCGCCTTTGTTTGCTCGACCGGCACCATGCCTTGCCCAAAATCCGTATTGGGTTCGTTAAGACCTTCCGTCCAGCAAATACCACACGACGGATCGCTTGCGAGAGAAATCATCGAGGGCACGTCATTGGTCGTGGCGTCGGCGCCGGGGCAGATCGCGACGCGCGTTCCCGGTAAGGCGCCGACAACTTGTTGGAACCAAGGGCGCTGGTGCGCGTCTTTTCCGTTGTAATGATACTCACGGATCGGCAACGCATAGCCGGTGCCGGCGGTCAGGAACCGCAGCGCGGCAATGACTTCCTCGGGCCGATAGTCCGCCGGCCAGCTACCCCAACTATTGTGCTCATCGAGGCTGCTAAAAGTGTTGACGCCGAACGTCTCGACAAGCTCGACGGCGCGCCGCGCTTGCTGGCCTTCGCCGCTTGGCGGTTGCTCCGGCTTCGGCGGGATCGGCGCCGACCCCCCCGATTCGAGCGCGGCGACGCGCGCCGTCAGGTCCGCGACGTCGTCCACCACGGCAGACCAATCCTGCTCAGTCGGAACTGTTACCGGCATGTGAATATATCCTTCGGGGTTATCGCCGCATCATGTCGAGGCAGGCGGCGAGCAGCGGAGCATAGACCTGCTCGCGGTGGCGGTTCTCACTGTGCACGAACCAGCCGAGACCGGCGAGCAGGATAACCAGGATCAGGAATTGAGCCGGAAGCCGCGTGATCGCCGCGAGCAAGACGCCGCGCAAGTTGGGCGGCGGCTGATCGCTCATGCGCGAGCTTCGAGCGCGTCGAGCCGACCGGCGATTGCCTTAATCGCGTTGACCAATGCAAACAAGAGCGGCCCGCTGTCGAGCGTGCGGAGATCGTCCACCGGCTGGCCGTCAATGAACCCCGGCACCTGCCCCACCATCTCGGGCATGACGGTTTCGGCTTCCTGCGCGATCAGTCCGACGAATATGCGCCCTTCCGACGCCACCGTGGCGTGCGGCGATGGTTCGCCTTCCGCGTGCGCGTCATTGCCTTTGTAGGAATAGACCACCGGACGAAGCCCGCACACTTGCTCCAGCCCCGGCAGATAGTCTCCCTCGACGTTCTTAATCCTTGCATCGGACGCATCGAGCCATGGTCCGCCGCCGTTCTTGTATGCATTCGCACCGCTAAAGGTGAAGGCCCCGGCATTGCTAATCGTGATGTAAGGAACGCCGGGAGCGGCTGTATTGGCGATGATCGCCCCGCTGGCGCTATTCCAGTTGAGCGTGAGGCTGGTCTGCACCGCGACGATGCCGGTGGAGCGGGAAACCGAGAGAGCTTGCGGCAATGTCCCCCCGGTATCACTCATCGGATAGAGGATAAAATTCGAGCCGGCGTTGGCACCGCTTTCCGGCGCGCTGTCGCCCAAATACATGGTCCAGCGTTGGACGGCGTTGGTTGCTCCAATGAGCGCATTCGAGGACCCCGACGCCGTCTTGTTCAAGGACAGCGCAGAATTGGTCTGGCCTCCTGTGACGCCGTTTAGCGACACAATGGGCGAGAGAACTATGCTGCCATTGCCTCGGTTTATGTAGATTGGCGACCAGAGATAGCTGCCGGCATCGGTAAAGCATTGCAGCGTAAAATTCGATCCGGCGCTGGAGCCGCTTTCCGCTGCGCCGTCGCCCAGCAGCATAACCCAGCGCGCCCCACCGCTGCTGTGGCCAGCCACCCCCGATATATTATTGCTGCCGCCGAGATGATTAAGCCGCAACATGGAATTGCCAGCAGCGATGTTAGCCAAGGCATCGCTGACCGGCGCTGCGCCTTTGCCGTTGAGGTAAGCGTATCCTCCGGCGCGCGTGACGGTAAGCGTCGGCGGCCCGATTGTGGTCCCATTGTCTGCAAAAGCCTGTAGCGTCCAATCCGATCCGGCGTTGCTGCCGCTTTCCGGCGTGGGATCGCCCATCTGCATGACCCAGCGCGGCGAGCCGTTGGTATGGCCGGCGAAGATATTGCCTGCCCCTGAAGCAGCCTTATTCAGCCGCCACGCGACGCTTTGCCCCGTTGGCGTCTCGACGTATGGCGTTGCTCCGGTGCCGTTCAAGTAAGCGAAGCCAGCCCCGCGTATCACTGTGAACGTCGGCGACGAATTGGCCACGCCTGAATCGTTATACGCCACGAGGTCAAAGCTCGATCCGGCATTGCTGCCTGATTCCGCTGTGGCATTGCCCAAGCGCATTTCCCATCGGCGCGTCCCGGCGGTAGCGCCATACAAGCTGCGCGGCGTGCCCTGCGCGCCATTGATGGTATCGCCCGAGACTGACGTGATCGCTCCGGTCATGATACCGCCAGCTAAGGGCAGGTAGGTTCCTGAAGCGGCTTGCAGCGCGGTGATCTCATCATGCGCGGCTTGGAAATTATCGCGGACGCTTTGCGTCGTGGGGTTGCCATAAACCGGCTTTGAGGGGTCGATATTGGACATCGGCGCGCTTCCTTTAGGCGAACTTCGCGGTCACGCCATAGGACGTGAGCAAAGCCGCAAGGTTGGTTTCCGTGTCGATCCGCGTCGTCGGATCAATGCCGCCGTTTGCGCTCATCTGTGCATCCTTCCACGCGAGATAGTCGGCGTCGGTCGATGGCACATACTGATTGCGAGCGGACGCGAACACGCGACTCGCGTCGCCGGTAAAGTCAGCGTCAGGTGCGGCGATATGCGGTCCCGTCCCGCCGACAATCCAATACCAATCACGCGCGTTGAATCGCCTCATGTCCGCACCTCATTGCTGCTTAGAGATATTGACCGCCAGAAGCCTGCACGCCGACGGTGCTTCCGGGGAAGTAGTTCGCCCCGCCGCCATTGGTGAGGATAATTCCGTTCGACTCGACGTCGAAGCGCGGGCCGGTCGCCGATCCGATAAAGCTCGCGGAGGGAGCATCGATCACGCCTGCCCCGCTTGCCACCACAAAGCCTTGACTAAAAGACAGTCCGGTGACGTTCAACGTCGCGCCGGGGAACCAGATCAGACCGCCGGGGCCGACTGCGAATGGGGCGACTGTTGCTCCGGTGAGGCTGTTGCCAGACCCTTGCAGCGTTACCACCGAGCCATTGGAGACTGTGACTTGATAAGCGCACGAGAGAAAGCGGCAATTCTGCACATCGACCCACGCGGCGCTGTTAAGCGCAACGCCGTGACCTTGGTTCTGGTATATCGTATTGACGTTGCCGGTCGCGGTGAAGCTGATGCCATTAAGGGCAACCTGACAGCGCCAAATGGGGAGACAATTCGCGGTGGTCGCGCTGATGATGACGTTGCCCGGTTGGTTCGGGTTGCCGAGGATGGAGAGGCCACCTTGCGGCATCCCGAATGGAGGGCCGTAAAGCACGCCCTCGAAATATCCGGCAACGGTGTTGGCATTGTAGGTTCCGTCTGCAAGCTGGATCGTGCCGTTATAGTTGTTCCAGTCGAACCGGCCATAGACCGCATAGATCGCGGCTTGCAGAGTCTTGAACGCGGTCCCGGCAGTCAGTCCGTCATTGCTATCGCTGCCGGTCGCCGGGTTGACATAGATCGTCGTATTCTTGGTGATCCGCGTCCGGTAGATGAACAGCTTCTGAAGCGCCTGCAAGAGTTGCGTATTGTCGGTCTTGTTGAGCGTCAGCCCCGACGACTCGATGACGTGCGACAATTCCTCTTGCAGCGCGTTCATGAACTCATAACGGACCACGGTCGCGCCGAAGCCGCTCGATCCTGGCGAGCCTCCGGTAAAGAATCCCGGCGTCCCTTGCGCGCGCGGCGCGGGGAGCGTTGGAGCGGCGGACGGATCATCAATGCGGTGCATTTGCGTTCACTCCGTTAGCTTCCTAGGCCGTCCCACACCGAAGCGTCATTGTCCCAGAGCGAACCGCCGCGGTCCCATACGGCGACCGGCGTGGTGTATTGGAACATCGGGACGGTGTGCGCTGGCGCATACATGCGGATCAGGCATTCGAGTTGAGCGTTGCCCCAGGCGGCGAGCGGCTCATCCGCGTGCGAGAGATCAGCGCGGAAATAGGTGTAGTTCTCCGTCGTCGAGTAGACCGTCCAGGCGTAGTCCCACGCGCTGTCATAGAGCGGCTGCTCGGCGCGGTTGATGTCAACGCGGAACGCGGAAAAGGTCTCGACCTTGATCGTGTAACCATGCGCGGCTGCAAGCTCGATAAAGTAGTCAATCGACTGCCCCCCGCGCATCGAGAACTTGGCGCACACTGCTGCCTGCCGCTGCTGGACGGTATCGAGGGCTTCGCAGTCGGGCAGGCCAAGCGTCGCTTCCCACTCCGGCAGCATTTCGGCGGCGACGGTGCAAGGGAACGTCTCGGCGATGACTTCGCCGGCTCGCGTATGCAACCGCGCCCAGGTCGGCATAAGGGTGAGCAGATGCGCGGCTTGCAGCGTGCCCCAGCCGCGCTGCCAGACGCGACCGCGTGGTAGGAGACGCTGAAACTGCCAAAGGTAGTCGGTCGCGGACGCGACGGGGAGCGGCATTAGATAATCGTCAGGTTGCCCATGACCGGCAACGCTCCGGCTGGCGCAGTGACCGGCGTCGCGGGGATCGTCATGTCGAAGCGGTTGACGCCCGGTGTCGCGCTGATCGCGGCGTAAAGCTGCGACGGATAGACGGTTCCCGCGATCTCGCCGATCGCCAGGAAGGCGTCTTGTAGCGATGCGAGGATGTCGGCTTCCATCGCGACCGTCGAGGGATCGAGATTGGCGAGCGTCACATCGATCGGTGACGGCACTGGCGCGGCGACGAACACAAGCGCGGTGACCGGCTGCACCGGCCAGATATGTTCGGCGACGGCGAGTTGATCGCCGCTCGCGGTCGGTCCTCGAATCTCCTCGCTCGCGCAACCGTCGGTGCCTTGCGGAAAGCCGCCATCGGCAGCATTGGCAACGTCGAACATCGGATAGACCTGAACCTGACCGGCGCTCGATTGTATCCAGGCGCGCGTGCAGCCGGGCACCTCCATCGCCCACTCGATGTAATCGGACGCGGCGCCGCCCTGCGGCGGTTGAGCATACTTGAACAGCATTCGCGTCCGCAGTTCGTCTTGCTTCTCCTGGTCGCTGCCTCCGGTCAACGGCGAGACGGTCACGCCGCCTGAGTTGATCCCCGGCACCGGATTGTCGATCGAGATCGCAACGCCGGTATCGGCGTTCGTCGCGGCGCCATTGACGGCGGCGACGATCGGCACGACCAGCGCGCCGGTCGCATCAACGGTGCCATCGGCAGTCGTCGTATAGGGAGTGCCGTCCTGGCGGGTTAGCGACGCTCCGGAAGGCAGCACGAGATCGGCGGTGCCGGTAAATTGCGCGCTGCCGGTCGCGGGCGTGCTGTCCTTTTGATAGACGCCGATCATCGCCGCCCAGGCGTATAGATATTCGTCGGTCGCGGTAAACGGAACCGACTGGCGGCTGATCCAGTCAACATAGCCGTAAACCGAATACGCGAGACCGGACATGCACCACGCGAGGGCGCGCAGCACCGCGTTGCGGAGCAAGCCGTCGAGACCCGGCACCCCGCTTGTCGTGACGTCTTGGATTGCTTGATTGCGCAGCGCGGTCAAAGTCGGTCTAGCGAAGGGCATATTTACCTCACCATCGCGCGCTGGCGTTGCATAGGCGGCGGCGGAACGCGAACTGGCGACGGCAGGACGGCGAGGCCTTGCCACGCCCAGCCGAACGTAAAGCGGGTCACGGTTCCATCCGGCTTTAGGATCGCGATCCCGATCCCGAGCAAGGTCGAGCCGACCGCGGCGCCGAGCCAGGACGTATTGACGGCGATCTGCTTCGCCACCCCGTCATCGACCAGCCATTGCAACGCCTCTTCGGCATAGCGGCGCGCGAGACCGAGCGTGTCGCGGGTTTTCTTGGCGCGCTCTAGCTGCCAGAGGTTCGAGCCTAGCGGCTGATCGTTGTAAGGATCGGCCCACCAGCCGCGCCGGTCGCTCGTGCCATCGGTCGGAACGAAGTCGGGCGTCGCGAGCTTGTCGGAGAACAGCGACACCAGGCACGCAGTCTCCAAGTCTTGCCCGGTCTGGAGATCGCCGACCGCCAGGGTCCAGTCGCCTTGCGCGTTGACGTTATCCCACAGGATGTAAACGTCGCCCGCGCAATTCGCCGGCTGCAACACGCCATCGGCAGAAGGAACTGGCAAGCCGGCTTCCTCGATCCAGCCGGTCATGGGCGCGCCTCGAGCGCAGCGATCCGCGCGGTAAGCTCGGCGACGACGGCGGAAAGCTGATCGAGCGCGCTGACCGCCGCCGCGTCGAATTCGAGCGCGTGACCGTCCCATTGCGACGCGCCGATCGGCGGCACCCATACGAAACCGTCGCTGCCGAGCCGCGCGGAATTGTTCGCGTCGGCGCTGACGCGCGCCGGCCCTGCCGGCCCGGTCGCTCCGGTCGCGCCAGCCGGACCCTGCGGCCCGGTCGCTCCGGTCGCTCCGGCAGGGCCTTGCGGCCCCGTCGCGCCGGTCGGCCCTACCGGACCGGGAACCGTCGAATCAGCGCCGGCGGGGCCTTGCGGCCCTGTGGCGCCGGGTGTGCCGGCGACCCCTTGCGGACCTTGCGCGCCGGTCGCGCCGGTCAGGCCGATCGGACCTTGCGGCCCCGTTGCTCCGGTCGCGCCGGTTGCGCCAGTCAAGCCGATCGGACCTTGCGGCCCGGTTGCTCCGGTCGGACCCGCAGGACCGGGAACCGTCGAAGCTGCTCCTGGCGGGCCTTGGGCGCCGGTCGAGCCGGTCGCGCCGGTATCGCCCTTCGGCCCCTGTGGTCCGGTGGGCCCAGCGGGTCCGGTCGCTCCGGTCGGCCCAGCGGGTCCGGTCGGCCCAGCAGGTCCAGCAGGCCCAGGCGGTCCCGCCGAGCCGCCGCCCCGGTTCGCGTCGCAGTAATGCTTGGTGACGACTTCGTTCGGGTCCGCAGGCTCATACGCCATGGTCTGCCGGCCCTCGACGTGCACGAGAGGCGTCGTCACGGTCACACCGTCGGAGGCGTTGACCTCGACGGTCGGAACCGTGGTCGTGTGCTTGCCGGTCGCGGCGACTTCGATGTTGCCGCCATTGGCGAGCTTTATGACGCTGCTGTGGCTGTCATAGAGCGCGACCTCGCCGAGCAGGAGATTGCGTAGCCGATACTTCTGATTGCCGGTTGCGACGATGACGCCGTTTGATCGGTCGCCCGACCCGAAGATCGCCATCGCGTCCGACCCCGGCATTGCGTGCGACGCGAGACCGTAAATCTGCAACACCGGCAGCGCGTCGATCGTCTCGGGCGGAAAGCCGCGCACCTGTGCACGATGGATGGGGCCGGTGTCGTCGGTCGCGGTAATCTTGACCGGCGCGATCGTCATCTGGGCGCGGCGATAGAGCCGATCCGTCACGCTCATGTGCTGACGGTCCCGCCCTTCGGATTAAAGCTGTTGTCGGCGTTCGGCTTGGTCGGATTGGCGTTGTTTACGTCGTCCTGCGTGACCAGCATGTTCGGCGATGTCGGCTCAACGGTGAACGCCTCGGGCGGCCATAGTCCTAGTTGCGCGTGCTGGCCGGCTTCGTCGCGGACATAGGTGACGGTGCCGATCAGCCAGCTTTTGTTGGCGAGCTTCAACTGTGGCGCGGTGATCGGCGCGAGCTTGTTCGGCTCCCAGAGCTTGCCGGCAGCGTCGCGCCATGCGTCGCACTTGACGGTAAAAGCGAAGCTCTGCCCCCATCGGCGGTTCTTTTCCCAGAGCGCGCGCTTACCGGCGAGCGGCTGGCCCATAACGAATTGCTCGCTGATGACATAGAGCTTGCGGAAGCGCGGCACTTCGTCGTCGCGGACGATCTGGCCGACGGTCGGCGAGTTGATTCCGGCGTCGGTGCCGAGCGCCATCATCGAGATTAGATGGCCTTCGTATTCCTGATAGCGTTGATCCATCGAGAAGCTGACACCAGCGGTCTCGACGTTCTCGCCGACCGTAAAGCCCGACGCCATCGACTCGGTGCCGACCTTGGCGAGCATGACCGAGCCATCCGGCAGGTCGTACGGGATCATCTCGGAATAGCGGGTGATCCGGTCGATGATCTCCCAGACGGTCTCGCCGAGATTGATGTTGAACTGCGGCACCTGAATGCCATCGCCCGCCGTGCTCTGGACTTGGACGCCGTACGGCGCGGCGAGCTTGCGAACGATGTCGAGCGTCGAGCCGTTGCGGATTTGCATCCCCTCTTTGCTTTCGCTTCCGGCGCTGGTGTTCTCAACGATCGCCGAGCAGTCAACGAGGTCCTCGCTCTTGCTGCGCCCGATGATCCGGATCGTGTGCTGCTCGCCGCTGATCTCGGAGGTGTAGCGGTCGACATAGCCGGTCAGCACGAGATCGGCGCCGATTTGGACGGTGCAAGGCTGCCCCGGCTTTAGGTCGATGTCGGCGGCATTGGGATACTTCTCGGTCGCCTCGATCGAGAAGCTCGCCGGAATCGCCGCAAGGGGTCGCGTGACGGATACCCGCTGCCAGCCAGTAACCGCCTGGAGACCGACGATCAGCGTCAGGACGTCGCTCGATCCTGGCGGCGGACCATGCGTGACGACGCCGTGCGCGTCGCTCATTGGTTCAACGCCGGGAAGGCGGTCGGCAGGAACAGCGGATGCGGCGGATCGGCGGACGCGACAAGCCCCGGCTCGCGCGGCGTGTCCTGATAGAGCGTCCAGGCTTCGGCGAGCGATGGCATGGGCGCGCGGGTGTCGATCTCGACCAGCCATGCGAGATTGGCGCCGCGCACCGCGAGATCGAGCGCGACGGCGGCGCGAAGCGTCCGCAACGCCTGATAGGTCGCATCCTTGCCGGCGTCGCCGGCCCGCGTCGCTTCGGCGTCTAGCGCGCCGCATACGGCGATCCGGACGGCTACGGCGTCTTGGTAGGAGTTCGGCAGGTAAGCCTGCGTAGCCTGCGCTAGAGCCGCGCAACAGGCACATCGGAGGGTGGACGCCAAAGCGTCCTGCGCGGCGCGCGCTTCGGCGGACAAGGGACCGGCCCCGGCGATCGGCGGCGGCATCCAGCCGGCGAGCGGCAGGAGGAGCCGGATCGCGTCGGCGGGATCATTGGCGGACGCGGCGAGGGCGTTCGCGAGATCGACCCCGGCAGCGGCGAAGGCGTCGGATTGCGCGCTCATAGGAAGCTCGCGGCGGTGTTCACGAGATTGGCGGTCGAGTTGACCAAGGTCCGCGCCGTCGTCGCCGCGGCGAGCGCGCCCTGGACGGTCGCGGTCACCGGCTGGAGGGTCGACCGGCTTCCGGTCCCATACCTGCCATAGAAGCCGGCGAGACCGCGGACGCTGTTGAATATCCGGCTGGCGTCATTGACCGCGCTCATCGCGATCCCGGTGAACTGACCGACCGAAGCGGTCGCCGCGTGCGCGACGCTGGCGACGCTCGCCAGGGCGGACCCTAGGTCGGAGGCCGACGCGATGTTGAGTTGAGCGGCGGCGGCGACGACGGTCTGCGCGGTCGCGGTCGTGGTCGCCGGATATTTGACGTCCCCGGCGACGATAAAAGAGAACTGAAGCTCGACGACGCGACCGCGCTCGCGCCGGTCGGCGCACTGGAACTCCAGCAGCACGCATTGAATGCTCCCGAGCGTCGGATGCACGAGCGTGCCGGCGCCGGATTGCTCGCAGGCCCGAAGCATGGCGTCGCGCTGCTGATAGACGTCATCGCCGACAAGAAACGCCTGGATCGAGAACCGTCTCGGCAGCTTGCCCAAGTCCTCGGCCCAGGCGTCGTCTCGATAGGGGTATTCGTGGATGGCGACGCGCCGGCCTGCGGCGGTCATGCCGGCATCGAGCACGAAGCCGACGCCGCGCCACGACCCGGGTTGAAGCTGCTGGAACCACGCGCCGTCCGCCCAGGACGCGCCCGAGCTATCCGGTATCTGCGATCCGCCGAAGCTCTGGCCGATCCGCGCGACGTCGCTCACGACGCTGCCGGTGGTCTGCACGAGCCGGTTGACGCCGGAGATCGCGCCGCTGATCGGCCCGAGGAAGCCGCTCATATGCTCGCCATGTCCTGATGCTCGACGCGGACGGGCGCGACGTTGACCGATCCCGATCCGGTCGCGGTGACCGCGCTATTCGGCGGCGGGTTCTTGTGCGTGATCGAGACATCGACCGCGCCGTTGACCGGCGCAGCCTGCCCGACCTGGACAGGCGGCGCGGTGGCAACAGGTGGTGCGGCTGCAACAGGGGGAGCCTTGGCGCTGGCGACCTGCTGCGCGTAGTCGATACGGACGCCGGCATTGCTGACGGCTGGGCGTTCATACTCACGCTCGACCAGGGCGGCTGCCTGACCTGATGACTTGGTGGTGCGCAGTGCCGCCATCATGCCGGCATACTGTGGCGACCGAAGCTCCTGGCGCAGAAAGCCGTAATTCGCCTCGTCGCTCTTGGGGTCCAGGTTGTTCTGCTTGGCGTATGCCTCGAATGCATCGCGCCGTGGTCCGGTCCACTGCGCCCAGCCGAAGCCGCCGCGCCCGCCGCCGATTGGTGCCTTCTCCTGGACGGCTTGCAGACCAGACTCCGCTTGTAGGTTGCCGACCAAGCCGGATGCCTGATCCGGCGTCAGGTTCAGATCGGCGGCGAGCTTGTCGCGGATGGCTGCGCCCCGCTCCACCTTGGCTTGCGGTAGGTTCATGGGTCCTGGCGCTGCCTGCTGCTGGATCGCCTCGGGGCCTTTCCATAGCCGCTCCAGCCCCTTCTCGATCCAGCCGCCGCCGCCATGCGGACGGCCCTGCTTTTCCAACATCTGGTCGTATGTGAGCGTCTCGCCGGTAGTCGGATTGCGGAAGGTCGGCATCCCGAACGCGCCGCCCGACTGCTGTTCGTAGCCCATGCCCTTCGCTTGGTCCTCGATCTCCTTCTGTCCCGCCTTGTTGCGTTCATAGGTGGTGATAATGGCGAGCGCGGCGGTGATCGGGAGAAGCGCCGCGGCCAGCGGACCAAGCGCGGCGACGACGGTCCCGATATTGGCGACGATCCCGACCGCCCACTTGACGGCGAACGCCAGGGCGATGTCCTCGGTGACATCCTTGATCGTGTCGAGGTGGTTCAATACCCATTGCAGGCTATCGAGTAGCTTGCCGATGCCCTGCTCGACCTTCGACCAGTCAACGCCTTCCAGCCACGCGGCGAATTTCTGCGAGATGCGATCGACGGCGGCGACGATCTCAGGCGTATGCTTTTCCACGAAGTCGGCGAAGTGCTGGAGCAGCGGGCCGAAGTCGCGCGCGACCACGACGGATATCTGCTGGCCGAGCCGATCGAACGCAACGGCGAGCCGACCTTGTGCCTCGGTGAACCGTTGCAGGCTTTGCTTCTGTTCGTCGGTGAGGTTCTTGTATCGGCTGACGTCGCTGAACCATTGCCCGAAGCTCTGGCTGCTCTGGCGGAACGTCTCGACCAGCTTATCGCCCGAGGCGCCGAGCAATTCGTTAGCGGCGCGCGCGCGGTCGAGCGGGTCCGGCATCGCGGCGATTTTCTGGATCAGCTCCGGCATGACATCGGCGGTCGCGCGTATGTGGCCGGTCGCGTCGCGCGCGTTGATGCCGAGCTTGTTGAACCACTGGAGCGCCGCCGCCGCGTTGCCGCTGCCGACGTTGATATTGCCAAGGGTGTTGTGCAGCCCCTTTAGGCCCTCGGTCATATCCTCTGTGCTGCCGCCCGCGAGCCGCGTCGCGTCCTCGAACTGCTGGAGCTGCTGCGTCGTCATGCCGATGTTGTCGGCGTTTTGCACGAGCGTGTGCGACCACGCGGCGTATTGCGATACCAGCTTGACCATGCCGGCGATCGACGCGGCGCCGGTTATGGCGCCCATGACCGGCACGATCGCGGTCAACGTCCGGAGCACGCTGCCCGCCGCCTTGGCGATCCAGTCGAAGCCGGTCGCAACCTTGCGCAGACCGGACACGTCAACGAACTTCGATACCTGCCGCGATAGGCGATCGAGCGGCGCGCGCATCTGCGTCATGCGCCGGTTGATCGCGTCGATCTGCTTGGTCGCGTTATCGACGACGGTATAGGTGACGGAATAACCGGCCATTATTGCCGCTGCTCGGCTAGCTCGCGCTCGCGTTCAGCGATGCGCTGCGACTGCTCGGCCCACCAGATCAACTCTGATCCGGTAAGTCCCCAGGCGTCTTTTGGTCCCCACCCGTAGAAGCGGGTAAGATCGGCGACAAGGTGTTTCCAGTTAGACGGAAAAGCGGCGTATAGGGTTCCAAAAAACGCCACGCCTCCTCCATCTGACTGATCCGCATTTTCTCGACCACTTCGCGCGGAACGGCGGCGACTTCGGCGATCAGCTTGATCTGGTAGCGCCGGAGCGTGAACATGTTCGACCCGGCGGCGATCTCGAATTCCGCGCGCTGCACTTGCAGCGCGGTCGGCTCCACCAGATGCAAGGTTGTGAAGTGTTTCTTGAGGTATTCGATCGGCGGATCGATATCGAGGTCCATCTCGCGCGGCGGCGGAAGCGACTGATCGAGACCGAGATCGAGATCGGTGAGCGCGTCCATCGCCTATGACTCCGATACGTCGATACCGTCAAAGCGCACCTGAAAGGTGCCCTCGGCGGCGCGCACTTCGAGCGCGCTGGTGTTCCACATGTTCGATCCGCCCACCACCTTGCCATTGGCGAGCGAGACCAATACCTCGACGCAGCGCATATCGTTGAAGTCGCCCACGGTGATGTCGCCGCTATCGCGCAGGGTGGCTTCAATGAAGCCCTGGAGCGGAACCTCGCTAAAGCCGTGGACGCTATCGAGACCGACAAGCGTCTCGCGCTTCCACTTGGCCGGCGACCAAGTGACATCGCTTACCACCATGTATGCATTGCCATCGATGGTGACGCCGGTAATACCGGCAAGCCGTTCACATGCAGCCATCATATCCCCCTTACGACTTGCGGAACTGGAGCAGGATCGCGATCTGCCGAAGCTGATTGACCAAATCAACCGGCGCGAGGATCTTCACCAGCCCATTGCCGGCATTCTCGACGACGATGTTCTGCGCGAACGTCCTGCTGTTCTGCACATAGCCCGCCGCCTCCAGCGCGCGATATTCGGAGATCACCGACGCGCGGATCATCGGCGCGTTGACGCAGTTTGATCCGGCGAGAATGATCGTCGTATCGCTCACCAGCTTCTTGCGCGCGTAGCGGGTCAGCAGATAGTTGGACAGGTCGCGCGACACGAACATCAATCCATACATCGTCTCGACGTCGAGGTAGCTGTCATCGTTCGCACCCGCCGCATTCTTTTGGTAGGTTGTCGCCATGCGCTCGATGATGACCGTGTCATCGTCACCGACGCGCGTCGTGCTCATTCCGTCATACAGCAGCGTGTTGCGCTCGCCGAGAATCCAGCGATCGGCGATCGGCGGCGCCTGCAAGGTCGTGTTGATATATTGCAACGGCAGGCCGGGATCGACGCGCAAGCTCGCCGCGCTCGCCGCGGTGATCTCGGCGGCCCAAATCCAGATCGGATCGGGCGAGCCGTTAAACGCCGTAATAGACATGTGCTGGTCATTGCGCGCCATGCCGAACGTCGTGCATTCGCCGAGCGTCCCGCGATAGGCGGAAAAGCATCCGCCATAGACCATCTCCTGCCACGACCAGCGACCGACATCGTCGGCCAGGAATGACTTCATCGCGTCGAGCGACGCGGTGTCATTGTAGGGCAGGCAGATAAAGTCATACGGCTGCGATGACAGGTTCGCCAAGCCGTTCGTCAGGATCGGGTTCGCGGTGCCGCCCGCCATCGCCGCGAACGCGACGGTGATCCCAGGGACCGGATATTCGCCGCCTGCCGCGCCCAGGTAGTTTTGGAGCAGCACGATATCGTTGCCCGCTTCGCCCTTGTTCTTTGCGGTCAGCGTCAGGACGTCGGCGGCTGCGACCGCGGTCACGGCGAGATTCGTGTTGGCGGTGATCGCCGCTTCAAGGTTCGCCGCGGCAGCGGTCGCGGTATCGCCGCTGTTGACGACGGACTGAATGCGGATGCCGCCGATGTAGACATTCAGCGTCCCCGAAGCGGTCGCGGTGCCGGTCAGCGTGATCGTCCCGGTCGCCGCGGCGCTCGCCGCATTGTCGGCGAGCGGCAGCATATAGACCGCGCCGAAGCTATCGCGCTGCAGGTAACGCTGCGCCATCTGGGCGAGGATCGAGCCGGCGCCGCAAAGCGTCAGCACTTGCGCGAGGCTCTCGACCAAGATGGGATTATCGACAACCGCCTGACCGGCGCTGGTGATCTGGCCGATCAAGAGCGTCTTTTGTAGCACCTGCGACGTGTTCGCTTGGCTCGGGTCCATCTCGACAAAGACGCCGGGAACCCGGTTGCTGGTCGGATAGTAGGTAAAGTTAATGCCCATCGGTCAGTCCCTCTCCTGGCGTACTGCTGGCGGATCGACGACGGGCGGATCAGTGGTCACGTCGCCGTCGCGCAGGCGGCGCGTCCAGAACATGTCACTGTCCGGAACTTCGCGCCCCTTATCGGGTAACACCTGAAAGCTAACCGGATCGCGCACGGTGCGGCCCGGAACGGGATAGATCATCATCGATGCGCTCCTCATGCAGTGCAGTTACGGCTCATCCGGCCAGGGACCATTGGTCGGCGGGATCGGCGCGTCGCCGGTCGGAATTTGCACGACGGCGGCGGGCATATCGCCCGCCGTGACCGGCGCCTTAAAGATATCAACCTCGATCGTTTCGAGCGGTATCGACGGCGGCTGGACGCCGTCCGCGTCGGTGATCTGCCAATCGATGTTGAATTCCCACTGATACCAGAGCCGCGCGCGATCGAGATCGAGATACCGCGCGCCGGAGAACGACGCGCCGCGAACCATGCGGCAATTGCCGACCTCCAGATTGAGCACCGAGGCGAATATCTGCGCTTCGATATCTTCGAAGCCCATCGACGGGTCCTGGCCGCGCCGGTCGCGTTGCGCGTCAAGCTCGACCGCGACGCCGACGCTCTTGTGGATGATCTGGATTAGCCCGTTCCAGACTTGGTTCGGCTCGGCTTCCTGGCCGAGCGGTAGGACATAGGCGGCGGGCAATACCATCGACGTGTTGTAATTGCGCAGCCCTGCATAGAATTCCGCCGCGCCGGCAACGCGACCGCCAAAGATCGGAGCATTCGCCCGCAGTTGGGTAATGAATGCCGCCATAATCACGGCGCCTTGGTTTCCTTCCAGGTCAACGCATTTTCCAGCGCCTTGCGCACGCGGCGATCAAGCTCGCCGGCTTCCTGCGCCATGACGCGATCGAGGAACGGACGCGGCTCCAGCACGCGCTTGGTATAAACGCCCTTCGCCCGCATGTGCCGACCGGTGCGGCGGTTGACCGGCTTCACGGCGCGCGCTCCGGGGTTGCCGCCGCCCTTGGCGCCGGCCTCGAGGAACAGCGCATAGAACTGCCGCGCGCGGACGGCGAAGCCCTCGCCCGACTTGAACACGAAGGTCTTAAGCGAGGCGCGGAGATCGCCCGAGACGCGGACGGGCGGCGATCCTGGCGCCGACGCGCGATAGCGGCCTGCGGGTCCGGAATACAAGCGCCCGCTGCCCTGGCTCTGATTGATAAGCCGTCCGGCCTTGTTTTTCACGTCATTGCCCGCGGCGCGCATCAGCTTGGTCAACTCGCGCTTGTCGAGCGCGACCGTGCCCCAGTGCGTGACGGTCAACTTGAGATCGCTCACCAGAAGCGGCCCCCGCCGAACAGCAGCAAGAGGACGATTATCAACAGGACCAAGCCGATGCCGCCGAAGCCCTGCGGGCCGTAGTAGCCGCCACGGTAGCCGTAATAACCGCCGAAGCCGCCGAACAGTACGAGCAGGACGATAATGAGCAGCACTAGGTTCATAGCGGGTTCACTCCAGGCGGCGCCGCAGCCGCGCCGTCGTATGGTTCGGTTAGCAGCGCGTTGCGCGTGCCGTCGCCGTCGTCGGGCGTCGTGCGGCTATGCTCTAGCTCGCATTCCATCTGGATGAACCGCTTCCGACCGGCGATCTCGGTCGAGCGGCGGACGCGGAATAGCTCGGTGCGCCAGTCGCCGGTATTGGGTCGGTAGGTCGAGCGGATCACGACGTCGATCGTTCCCGGATAGTCCTGCCAGCGGATGTAGATGAAATGCGTCACCGGGCCGTCGATCTGCGTGCTCTGGTAGAGCGTCGAGGGCCGGCTCGGCTGGACGTCGGCGTGGACGGTCGCGATCGGGACCAAGGTCTCGGATAGCGCCAAGTCGTCGGCGGGCACTTGGTCGCGGCGATAGAGCGTCACCAGCCAGCGGAGCGCGCCGATCGACGCCGCTAGAGCGCCTGACGGATTATCCGGCATGGTTCATCCGCCCGAAGCTCCGGCGCCGCGTAGCCCCTGCCGCAAGGCCGGCGCGGACGGTGTTCGGCTCATCCCGCGAAGGTCCAGAGACGATACGGGTCGAGAAGCCGATAGAAAGCCGCCGGCATCTCTGCCGGAACGTCGCCGCGGTTCTCATAGTAGTGCGCCGTGCCGATCAGGATCGCCGTCCGGATCGGCATGGGGACCGCGGACGGGTCCGCGTCGTCATAGCCGGCGGTGTAGTCGATCAGCATCGACTGTTGCGGTATGCGCGGCAGCAGTTGCGGCTTGACCGCGACATAGCCCGGATCGACCGCAAGGTTCAGGTCGTAATCCTCGGGATCGGCTAGCTGCATATCGCCGAGCGGCCCCCAGGTGATCTGCTCGACCGACTGGCACGGCGCGCGCGGTAGCTCGATCGGTCGCTTTGCCAAGGGCGGCCAGTTCAAGGGAAACACGATCAAGCTCTGCGGCACGAGCGGCGTCGCGGTCGGCGGCGGCGCCCAGGTGATGGCGAATTGCAGCTTTTGGGTGAACAGCGCGCGGTTTAGATAGGCTTCGGCCTCAAGCCGCGCGTTCTGTATATACATCTCCACCAGATCGTCGTCATAGTCGGAGTCGATCCGGCAGTGCCGGCGCGCGAGATCGACCGGCACCGGCTCGGTCGCGGGCGCTTCGAGGACGTGCAAGCCGCCATACACGGCGGGTTACTTCCTGACGACGCCGCTCGGTTGCCGCGGCGCCGGATCCTCGGTCCCGGCGAGCTTCGGGACCATGATATGCAACGGCTGCGCGAGCCGCTTCGCGGCAAGCTCCTGCGCCGCCGCCATTGGCACGGCGATCAGCTCGCCCGCCGTGTAGTGCGAAAAGCGTCGCATGGTCCGCATCTGAACCAGCGTGCCGGCGACTTCGCCGCTCATTTGGTCGGTCCTCCTATGTTACGACAACGCCATTCGACGGTGGCGCTGTGGTCGAGCCGTTCGCGTTCGTCGCCGTTACGACGCAGGTCGCGGTAAGCCCGACGGCGGCGGGGGTTACGTCAACGGTCGCGGAATCGGCGCCGACGTTCGCGCCGTCAAGCTGCCACTGATAGGCGTAAGCGGTCGGCTCGCCGCTCCACTCCCCCATCGTGCAAGTGAGCGTTGCGCCCACCTGCTCGACATAAGGCACGGCGACAACCGCAGGCGGCGCGGTCGGTGGAGGGGCTTCGCCGGTCACGCCTTGCTCGGCGAGCCGCGCCGCTTCGTCCGCTGTGAAGGCGGCGGACTCGCCGGCATTGTAGCTCGCGAAGTGCTTGGAAAACGTGACCACCACATCGCGTTGCGGAATTCCCTCCACCGACATTATGCGTCTCCCAGGTTTGTTAGAATTACGGAGGATCGGTCAGCGTCGGCGGCGGGTTCGCGCCGGTCGCGACGGCTGGCCGGATCGCGGTTGCCTGCGACCACGTTGGGTTGAGCGGTTGCGTCGAGTAAGGCGCCCCAGGCGCGCCGGGAACACCGGAGAAGCCCCAATCCTGCGTGAGCAACACGACAAGCGATTGAAGGTGTCGCATGTTGCAATCGTGCTCGGCGATCACACGGAACAGCGATTGATCGCGCTGGAACGATGAGACCATTGACGTGCCGTCATTGTAGGCTGCGACGTCGGACGCATCGACGACGACATTGTACGTGTCCGCGATGACGAAGTCGGCCATATCGACAAAGTAAATCTCCGACGCCTTGGTGAATGTCGTCATCACGAGGTTGGTCGGTATCTGCTGCGTCGTGCGGACCGGGTAGCCTTCCCACATGCCGCGCTCGATCTCATCCTTGAAGTAGAAACCGCCGACCTGATCGCGAGCGAGCGCGATAAAGCGCACGAGCGTCGGCGACATGATCCACGTCGGTCGGATCATGCGGGACATACCGTTTTGCAAGGCGAGGATCGCCGCCGACGACGCGGCGAGGATCGCGGTCAACTGATCGCCCGCTGCCGGCGTCGCCGGCATGGCGGCGACCGTTATCAGGTTCGCCGGCAACACGAGATGGCGCATTCCGATCGGCCCCTTGTCGGTGCCGTCGCCGCGTAGGAATGCCAAGTCCTCGCGCCGCGCGATCGTCTGCACGAGATCGTCGCGCACGATCTCCTCGACGCCGATCGGCGAGCGGCGGATCAGGTCATTGCT
>Ga0210392_10000399_pt1 | contig 27639 bp, 24 predicted proteins | sample IncBWC30OmetaG_FD_161057 | JGI IMG/M metagenome (GOLD analysis project Ga0210392, IMG submission 161057) | Forest soil microbial communities from Barre Woods Harvard Forest LTER site, Petersham, Massachusetts, United States - Inc-BW-C-30-O ... | reverse complement strand
GTTCGCAGGAACGGCGTTCGGCGGCGCGGGCGTTGTGCGGTTTGATTTGATCACCCATGCTTGCGGCCGTAAGTCACGAGATAGAGTTTCGTGCCGGGGACGGTTTTGAATTCGGTGGGGCGTTTTGCCCCGGAAAGGTCGTAGCAGATGCGAAGGGTGCCGCCGGCATTGAGTTCGTAGATGCAGGGGAAGGTCTTGCCGGTGTTGGGGCCTTTGACGCCGGTGATGGTCATGCCTTTCGGGCTGGCGGCGGGGTCGATGGTCCAAGTGCCGTCATCCGGGCTGCCGGCGACGAGCACGTGATATTCCTTTTCGGTGAGCTTGAGGCTGATGGTTTTGAGGACGGCATCGGGCATCGGCTGGCCAGCGAGTTCGGCCTTGATGGGCAGCCAGGTGCCTTGAAGCGATTTTTGGTCGTCCGGTTTATCGGCGGCGTACGCTGTCAGGGAGGCGGCAATGAGGAGGCAGGTGCAGAGGAGGTTTTTCATGGTTCTATGTTTTGGGTTGTGGCCAATACATCCAGCGGCCGGTCAGGTGGCCGGTTTGGGTTTAACATGATTGCGCGGTTTGAAACTGACGATGACCTCGGCGATGGCAATCCAGATGAAAACCGAGCCGAGGTAGCAATAGGCGCAAACCGCCTCCCAAAAGGCACGCGGGTCGGTCGCCCGATGAAAGATAAAGTGCGCCCCGGGGCCGCTTGAATACTTGCCGCGAACGTAGATGTCGATGGTGCCAGTTTTGACGGCGTCCAAGCCCTGATAGATAAGAAAGCCGCCGCAGAGGATCACCGCCGCGCAAATGGCGTAACGTAGCGGCACGGAGTCGCAAAAGATGGGGCGGCGGGTGCGCAAGGTGCGTTTGACGATGCCGTACACGACCCAGGTGAACAGGAGCGCGAAGGCCGACAGGGCGGCCACGGAAGAAAATGAAAACAGGACCGCGACACCAAGGCCGAACAGAAACAGGAACGCAATCAACGCCCACGGGAGGAGCTTGCGCATCAGCAACTGGCGGCTGGTTGGCGGGGTGCGGGTTTTTTGCATGGGGTTTTATGGCCGGTGTTTGGTATGAGCGATGGCGTCAGCCCCATGGTGTTTCCGCGATGTGTGATTCGCCCATGATCCGGAAAAAATTCCACCAGTCTTCCTGTTCCACGTTTTCGGCGTCCAATTCCGGACGGGTCAGGAAACGGCGCGTTTCAAAGATGGTCGAGAGTTGGGTGAGCGGTTTCTTGGCGCCAATGTCGTTATCGGCAATGAACCACAGGGCCTCTTCGGCGGCGGAACGGAAGACGTTCTCCGCATGCAGGCAGGCGATCTCCTGCCACTCAATGGAAATACAACCCCCGCCATGGGAGGAGATCCACGAAGCCAGCAGTTCATGGTGGTGGGCCAGGCCGCCATTCGCGGCATACCACTCCTCCAGCAACGGAAGGCGGGCATGAAACCGTTCCAGAGCGACTTCGGCGGGGGCCACCGGGGCGGCTTCCTCAAACGTCTGGCCACGGACGGTGAATTGTTTGAGGGCGATGTCCTCCGGCGCAAACAGGAACCACCAGAGCAGGGGAACGCAGCCGGCGCTGGCGAGCAACGTATGTTCACCCGGCTTGAACGCCGGGTTTTGGAACGAGGGATAAATCTGATCCGAATCGCAGCGGGTAAGATAGGCTCGGTTTGCCATGCGTATGCTTTTTAACAGTTCTATCAGCCCGGTCAAGGAAGGGATGCAAGAGGTGGCGGCGGGTCTTGGTGGGCGACCACGATGGCAGTTGGAGATGGTCCTCTGATTGTTGCGGGCGGGAGTTGGAGGCCCGTTACAACGTCACTTAAAGCAGGAAATATGGGAGAAAAGAAATCCTTGTATAATGAATTTCTGGCAACTAGGGTAAGCCCATCGTATTCAGAGGGCAACACCGCTACTTATGCAAGAGGCATGATTGCATTCCTACAGTGGTTGGTACGCAGGGAACAAAGGAACGGCTGTCAACCCAGCCTTTCCGGGAGGGGTTTTTCATTTTTATTCCACAAGTCCGATTCCAGTCCGGTCGCGTTTCCGTTTTTTGTTTGGAGGATATATATGATGTTTTTCTCCCTGAACCAAAGCTGGCGGACGAAGGTGGCCATAATTTTCTGTGTCATGACGGCAGGGGCCGGCATAGCGGTGCGGGGCCAGACGGCAGCGGACACAAACGCGACCGTGGCGGTGTATAAAAAAATGAGCCTGGAGCAGTTGATGGACCTGGATGTGACCTCGGTGGCCAAACAGGCGGAACCGTACGGGCAGGCGCCAGCGGCCATCCAAGTCGTCACGGGCGACGAGATCCGGCGGGCGGGGGCGTCCAGCATCCCGGAAGCGTTGCGGCTGGCGGACAACCTGGAGGTGGCACAGCAAAATTCCCACGACTGGTCGATCAGCGCGCGCGGCTTCAACTCCGGCCTGGCGAACAAGCTTCTGGTCATGATCGACGGGCGGTCGGTCTATACGCCGCTTTTTTCCGGCGTCTTTTGGAACGCCCAGGATTATCTGCTGGAGGACATCGACCGCATCGAAGTCATCAGCGGCCCGGGCGGCACGCTCTGGGGCGCGAACGCGGTCAACGGCGTGATCAACATCACGAGCAAGAGCGCGAAGGACACGCAGGGACTTTACGTCGAGGGCGGCGGCGGGAACTGGTTGCAGGCTTTTGCCGGGGTGCGTTACGGCGGCATGCTGGCGACCAATATTTCCTACCGCGTGTATGGAAAATACTTCAACCGTGGCGATGAAGTGTATGCAAACGGAAACGACGCCCCTGATTCCTGGCAGATGGGCCAGGGCGGATTTCGCATTGATGACGAAGCCAGTCCGCAAAATAATTTCACCCTGCAGGGCGATGTTTATGACAGCGATGTCAACGTGGCAACGGGCGGCAAAGGAAAGGCCGGCGGCGGAAACATCCTCGGCCGCTGGTCGCACACCATGGCGGATGATTCCGACCTGAGCCTGCAACTGTATTATGACCGGACGCACCTGCGCGACCCGATCAGCAATCAATTTGGCACCGCGCAAATGCTCGTGGACGGCCTCGATACCTACGACCTGGATTTCCAGCACCGTTTTCACCTGGGCGAGCGTAACCACATCGTTTGGGGGCTGGGCTACCGGTTCACGCAAGACGTGGACCGCGGGGCGTCAAACCTGGCATTCCTGCCGTCAACACTGGATCGCAACCTGTTCAGCGCTTTTGTGCAAGATGAGATCATGGTGATGAAAGACGTGTTCTTCACGCTGGGGACCAAGGTGGAGCACAACGATTACACCCACTTTGAATTTGAACCGAGCGGCCGGCTGCAATGGAACGTGACCCCCGACCAGATGCTTTGGGCCGCGGTTTCGCGCGCGGTCCGGACGCCGTCGCGGGTCGATCGCGACACCCGCGAGCCGGACTCGCCCACGCCGATCCTGGCCGGCGGGGCCAACTTTGAATCGGAAACATTGATCGCCTATGAACTGGGGTATCGCGCCCGGTTGACGCAAAAAATTTCCACTTCCATCTCGGCTTTTTATAATGACTACGATGATATCCGGAGCCTGAGTTTCACGCCCGCCACCATCATCCCGCTATTCTTCGCAAACAACCTGGAGGGGCAAACTTATGGCGGCGAATTCACCACCGACCTGCAAGTGCTGGAATGGTGGCGGCTGCATGCCGGCTATGACCTGCTGCTGGAAGACATCCATGTCAAGCCCGGCCAGATGGACATCAACAATGCGCGCAACGAAACATCCGACCCGAAGCACCAGGTTTTCATCCGCTCATCGATGGACCTGCCGCGCAACATCGAGTTCGACACGGGCCTTCGCTGGGTGGACACGCTGCATAATAACAACGGGGCGGCGCTGGGGACGGTGCCCAGTTATTTTGAGCTGGAGGCACGGCTGGCGTGGCATCCGACCAAAAACCTGGAACTGGCCATCGTCGGGCAGAATCTTTTGCACGATCACCACCCGGAATACGGTTTTCCGGGCCCGCAGCGCGAGGAGATCACCCGCAATGTTTATGGAAAGGTGAGTTACCGATGGTAACGGGCAGAGTACATAAAACGGCGGGAAATTTAACCCTCGGGTGCCTTGGCATTCTGCTGCTGTCGTTGCTGACGGCGGGAAACGTGATGGGGCAGTCGAAGGAATACCAGATCAAGGCCACGTTCATCTTCAACTTCGCGCAGTTCATCGACTGGCCGCCGGCGGCGTTCACCGGGACGAACGCGCCATTTTGCATCGGCATCCTGGGCGATGATCCGTTCGGCAAATATCTGGATGAAACCGTCCAAGGGGAGAAGATTGACGGGCACCCGCTGGTGGTCCAGCGCTACCATCACGTGGAGGAGGCGACCAATTGCCAGGTGCTGTTCATCAGCCGGTCGGAAACGAAGCGGTTGAAGGACGACTTCGCCTCGTTAAAAAGCCAAAGCATCCTGACGGTCGGCGAGGTCGAGGGATTCTGCAAGGACGGCGGGGCCATCCGGTTCGTCACGGAACAAAACAAAATCCATTTCCGGATCAGCCCGGACACCGTCAAGAACGCCAGCCTGACGGCGAGTTCCAAGCTGTTGCGGCTGGCCGAAATCATACCCCCGGGAGGAGACTGACATGCTAAGAAACCTGCCCATACGGAGGAAGCTGATGGCGGTGAACCTGCTGATCAGCGGCGTGGTGCTGGTTCTGGCCTGCGCGGCGTTCATCACCTACGAGGTTGTCACGCTGCGCAAGGGGATGGTGCAGGGGTATACGACGCGGGCGAGCATCATCGCGGCCAATTCTTCGGCCGCGCTGGCATTTGCGAACGAGGCTGACGCCACCGATGTGCTGTCTGCGCTCAAGACGGACCCGCGGATCGTCAAGGCCTGCATTTATGACAAGGACGGCCATGTGTTTGCCAAATACCCGGCCAATGCCGCAGACGATTCGTTCCCCAAATCACCCGCCGGCGAGGGCTATCATTATGAGCCGTCCTACCTGTCGGTGTACTATCCGGTGATCCAAAACGACCGGACACTGGGAATCGTTTATGTGCAGTCGGATCTGACGGCGTTGACGGACCGTTATTATGCCTACGGCTGGCTTTCGGCGTTGATCATGGCGGGTTCAATCATCATCGCCTCCATTTTGTCGGTGTTGCTACGGAAACAGATTGCACGCCCGATCCTGACGCTGGCGGAGACGGCCGGAGCGATCACCCAGAAATCGGATTTCTCGCTGCGGGCAACCAAATATGGAAACGACGAACTGGGTCTGCTGACCGATGCGTTCAATAAATTGCTTGGAAGCATCGAGGAGCGGGACAAGGCGTTGCGCGGAGAAATCGTCGAGCGCAAGGGCGCGGAAGACAAGGCGCAGGCACAACTGGCGCGGCTGGAATTGCTACACCGCATCACGCGGGCCACGGGCGAGCGGCAGGATTTGCAGAGCATTTTCCAGGTGGTCATCCGCACGCTGGAGGAACAACTGCCGGTGGATTTTTGCTGCATCTGCCTGTATGACCAGGCCACAAATTCACTGACGGTCACCGGGGTGGGGGTGCGCAGCCAGGCGTTGGCGATGGAACTGGCATTGACGAAGCAGTCGCACGTGGAGATCGACCAGAACGGGCTTTCGCGCTGCGTGAACGGTCATCTGGTGTACGAACCGGACGTGCAGAAAATAAATTTTCGATTTCCGCAGCGGCTGGCGCGCGGCGGGTTGCGGGCGCTGGTGGCATCGCCGTTGTTGGTGGAGAGCCAGGTGTTCGGGGTGCTGATTTCGGCGCGGCGGGCGGCGGACAGTTTCAGCAGCGGGGAATGCGAATTTCTGCGGCAGCTGAGCGAACATGTGGCACTCGCGGCGCACCAGGCGCAGTTGTACGAGGCGCTGCAGAAGGCGTACAACGACCTGCGCCAGACGCAGCAGGCGGTGATGCAGCAGGAGCGGTTGAAGGCGCTGGGGCAGATGGCCAGCGGCATCGCGCATGACATCAACAACGCCATTTCGCCGGTGGCGCTGTACACGGAATCGTTGCTGGAAAAGGAGCCGCAACTGAGCCCGCGCGCGCGGGATTACCTGACGACGATCCAGCGGGCGATCGACGACGTGGCGCAGACGGTGGCGCGGATGCGGGAATTTTACCGGCAGCGCGAGCCGCAACTGATGTCCCGGCCGGTGCAGCTGAACCCGTTGATCCAGCAGGTCATGGATCTTTCGCGGGCGCGCTGGAGCGACATGCCGCAGCAGCGGGGGGTTTTCATCAAGCCCGCGACGGACCTGGCGCCGGAACTGCCGGCGATCATGGGGATGGAAAGCGAGATCCGCGAGGCGCTGGTGAACCTGGTCTTCAACGCGGTGGACGCGATGCCGGAAGGCGGGACGCTGACGCTGCGGACGAAGGCGCCGGCCAGCGCCGGGCAGCCGGTGCTGGTGGAGGTGAGCGACACGGGCGTCGGCATGGATGAAGACACGCGCCGGCGCTGCCTGGAACCGTTTTTCACGACGAAAGGCGAGCGGGGCACGGGCCTGGGCCTGGCGATGGTGTATGGCATGGTGCGCCGGCACGGGGCGGAGATCGAGATTGAAAGCGCCCCGGGCAAAGGCACGACGATGCGGCTCAGTTTTACGGTGCCAGCGACGCAACCGGCCGCGGACAGCAAGGTCGGGCCAACGCCGACGGTGTTATTGCGCCAGCGCATCCTGGTGGTGGATGACGATCCGCTGCTGATCAAATCGCTGCGGGACACGCTGGAAACGGACGGACACCAGATCGTGGCGGCGGGGGCGGGGCAGGAGGGCATTGACGTTTTCCGAAAGGCGCACGAGGGTGGCGAGCCGTTTGCGGTGGTCATCACCGACCTGGGGATGCCCTACGTGGACGGCCGGCAGGTGGCCAGCGAAGTGAAGCGGATATCGCCCACGACCCCGGTGATCATGCTGACGGGCTGGGGGCAGCGCCTGGTGGCGGAAGACGATGTGCCGCCGCATGTGGACCAGGTTTTGAACAAGCCGCCGAAGCTGCGCGATCTGCGCGAGGCGCTGGCAAAATGCCTGCAACCGAAAAAAACTTGAAGTGATTTATGGCTGAAGTTCCGCCAGCAAAGATATTGATCGTGGATGATGAGAGCGCACAGATGAAGGCGTTGTGCGACACGCTGGGGGACCATCATTTCGAGACGACGGGATTTTCCTCGGCGAGCGCGGCGCTGGCCGAGCTGGAAAAGACGGAGTTCGACCTGCTGCTGACGGACCTGATGATGCCGGAGATGAACGGCATCGAGCTGCTGCAGACGGCGTTGAAAAAGCGGCCGGGTTTGGTGGGCATCATCATGACGGGCGAGGGGACGATCGCGACGGCGGTGGAGGCGATGAAATCCGGCGCGCTGGACTACATCCTGAAGCCGTTCAAATTGAGCGCGATTTTGCCGGTGCTGGACCGGGCGCTGGCGGTGCGGCGGCTGCGGCTGGAAAATGCGGCGCTCGAACGCCGCGTGCGCGAGCGGACGGAACAATTGGAAGAGGCGAACAAGGAACTGGAGGCGTTCTCCTATTCCGTCTCGCACGATCTGCGCGCGCCGGTGCGGCATATCGATGGTTTTGCCGGCATGCTCAAGGAGTCGGAAAAGACGCTGTCGAACGAGGGGAAGCGATATCTGAACCTGATCACGGGCGCGGCGAAGCGCATGGGGGGGTTGATCGATGATCTGCTGGCATTTTCCCGAACCAGCCGGACGGAACTGCGGCGTTCCAGCGTGGATCTCGAGAAGCTGGTGGATGAAACGATCGAACGGCTGAAACCAGAAATGGATGGCCGGAACATTGAATGGGAGCGGAAAGCATTGCCCGTGGTGCAGGCCGACCCGGCGCTGCTGGGCCAGGTTTTCAGCAACTTGCTGCTGAATGCGATCAAGTACAGCCGCACGCGGAATCCGGCCAGGATAGAAATGGGCTGCGGGGATGGAGCGCCGGGGGAAGCGGTCGTTTTTGTGCGGGACAATGGCGTGGGGTTCGACATGAAGTATGCGGACCGGCTGTTCGGGGTTTTTCAACGGTTACATCGGGAGGATGAGTTTGAGGGCACGGGCATCGGTCTGGCCAACGTGCGGCGCATCATCGCGCGGCATGGCGGGCGGACGTGGGCGGAGGGGAAGGTGGGGGAAGGGGCGGTGTTTTATTTTTCGTTGCCGAAAGCCGGTTAAAGAGCCATACATAGGTCGCCCCGGGAAACGGTTATGAAACAAAGCCAGGGTTTGCGGCTGAAAGCAAAATGATTGCTTCACAACAAACCACCAACATAACATCGGACAACCTGCCACCTTATGAACAACTGGACCCTGCAAAAGCGTGTCGCGCTTGGCTTCACCATCATCATCATCATCTCCGTTTTGATCTGTGGTTATGCCGCGTGGCGGCTGGCCCACATCAAGCAAAAGGCCGATGTGATTGAAACCGACAGCATTCCGTCGCTGTATCTCATCGGTGAAATGAATTCATGCGTGGACCGGGATTACGCGGGTGTTTTGGAATATCTTCAGGCCACCAACGTCACCGAACGCAGCCAGTTGGAGGCCGCCTTCCCCAAATTTGCCGGGGATCTGGACCAGGGCTTCAAAGAGTGGCAAAAAACCGTCAACGACGACACCGACCGGCAGTTTGAGAAGGATTTCAAGGCTGGCCGGGAGGAATACCTGGCCGCCCGCGCCCAATTTCTGACGGCCGGCCGCGCGGGCAAGAGCCAGGAGACCGAAGCCCTGTTCAACGATGAGTTCAAACCAAAGCATCTCCGGCTGGAAAAAATCCTGGATGATCTCGCAAACGACAATTACGGCGACGCGGTGAACAGCGGCCAGGACATCAGCGCCTCCATCACCGCCACGCGCTGGGTGCTGGGCATCGGCAGCCTGGTGAGCCTGGTGTTGTGCGTGCTGCTGGCCGGTTCCATTGTGAGCACGCTCAAAACCACCTTGGGCCAGCTCCTGACCGCGCTCGCACAGGTCAACACCAGTTCCAACGAAATGGCCGCCACCCTCAAGGAGCAACAGGCCTCCGCCAACGAAGTCGCCTCCACCACGGTCGAAATCTCCGCGACCGCCAAGGAGATTTCCGCCACGGCCAAGGAACTCGGCAAAACGATGAACGATGTCGCGAGCGTATCGGAGCAATCCTCCCAGCTGGCTTCCGGCGGGCAGGCCGGCCTCGGCCGCCTCGAAACCACCATGCGCCAGATCATGGAGGCCACCGCCAACATCAGCGCCAAGCTGGCCATCTTAAACGAAAAGACCGCCAACATTAACACCGTCGTCACCACCATCAACAAGGTGGCCGACCAGACCAACCTGCTTTCGCTCAACGCCGCCATCGAGGCCGAGAAAGCCGGCGAATACGGCCAGGGCTTCGGCGTGGTGGCGACGGAAATCCGCCGCCTGGCCGACCAGACCGCGGTGGCCACTTATGACATCGAGCAGATGGTGAAAGAGATGCAGTCGGCCGTGGCCGCCGGCGTGATGGGCATGGACAAGTTCAACGAGGAGGTCCGCCGCGGCACGGACGAAGTGGGCAAGGTCACCACGCAACTCGGCGACATCATCGAACAGGTGCAGACGCTCTCGCCGCGCTTTGAGTCGGTCAACGAGGGGATGAAATCGCAGAACGCCGCCGCCGGACAGATCAGCGACGCGCTGGGCCAGCTGGGCGAAACCGCGCAGCAGTCCGCCCAGGCCCTCCGGCAGAACACGGAAGCGATCGAACAGCTTTCCCTGGCGGCGCGCGGCCTGCAGGAAACGTCGATGCGCTTCAAGGCCAAAAACTAAACCGCCCGCGCCGGCGTCGGGGGCGAAACAGCCAATGTCATTCAGCCTAAAATGTTGCAGAGTTTAACCTGTCACCGATGACTTTTTTGCTCTTCCAAATCGGTGCCGACCGCTACGCGCTGGAGATCCGCCGCGTCGCCGAGGCGCTGCCGCGGGTGAAGCTGAAAACCATTCCACAGGCGGCGGCAGGCATCGCCGGCGTTTTCAATTATCACGGCCAGCCGGTTCCGGTGGTGGATCTGACCGCGCTGGCATCGGGGCGGCCGGCCAGCCAAAGCCTCAGCACGCGGCTGCTGGTGGTGCACTGCGCCGCGGCCGACGGCACCCCGCGCCTGCTGGGTTTGCTGGCGGAACAGGCGACCGCCACGGCGCAATTTGAACCGCAGGATTTCAAGGAGCCGGGCGTCACCACCGCCGGCACGCCGTATTTGGGGCCGGTGACCAGTGACGTGCGCGGCCTCATCCAACGGGTGGAGATCGAAAAACTGCTGCCGCCGGAAGTGCGCGAGCAATTGTGGCGGCAGGCGGAGGTGGTGACATGAACGCCATCCAGGACATCGAAGCGCGGCTCAACCAGTTCATCGGGCTGGATGCCGGTTCGCTTGGCCCTTCGGCGATATCTTCGGCGGTGCGGATGCGCATGAAGAAACGGAGCGTCAAACAAGCGGAGGAATACGTCGCGCTGCTGGCAACCTCCGAGGCCGAGCTGCAGGAGCTCATCGAGAACATCGTCGTGTCGGAGACGTGGTTTTTTCGCGACCGCCAGCCCTTCTTTGCGCTGGCGCGGTGGGCCGCCGAAACCTGGCTGCCGTCGCATCCGCAAGGGGTGATGCGGCTGTTGAGCGCGCCGTGCGCCACCGGCGAGGAGCCGTTTTCGATGGTGATGGCCCTGCTGGACGCGGGAGTGCCGCCGGAACGGTTTGTCGTCGAAGCCGTGGACATCAGCCTGATGGCGCTGGCCCGGACGCGCCGGGGCGTGTACGGCCGCAACTCGTTTCGCGGTCATGGACTGGAATTTCGCGACCGATATTTCCGGCCCGTGGCGGAAGGCTGGCAACTGGACGAGGCCGTCCACCGGCAGGTCCAGTTCCGCCAGGCCAATCTGCTGGACCCGGCTTACACCGGCGGTGCCGGCGTCAAGGACGTCATCTTTTGCCGCAACATGCTGATTTATTTTGACGAACCGGCGCAACGCCGGCTGAGGGCCGTGCTGGACAGCCTGTTGTCGCCCGGCGGACTGCTCTTTGTGGGCCATGCGGAAACGTTCATCTTCCAAAATTCCGGTTTCATTCCGGCACAAATGCCGATGGCGTTCGCCTTGCGCAAACGCGGGATTGAGCCGGCAGAATCCATCATTGCGCCCCGCCGTGGTGTCACGCCGAAACCCATGCCGGCCAGCCCGCGGAGAACGGGCCGGCCGGCGCTGTCGCCGGCCGTTGCCGTGCCGAGGGCCAAGGTGACACCCGCGCCAAGCCCGGCCAAAACGGCGACGGCGACCGACCTGGCAACGGATCTGGCCGAAGCCCGGCGGCTGGCCGACGCGGGGCAATCCGCCGCCGCCATCGCAAAATGCAACGCCTGCCTGCAGGCGCACGGCCCGTCGGGCCAGGCGTATTATCTGCTGGGCCTGGTGAATGACGCCGCCGGGAACACCGGCGGCGCAGGTGATTTTTATCGCAAGGCGGTTTATCTGGAGCCGGATCATTATGAGGCGCTGGCGCAGTTGACGTTGCTGGCGAAAAAATCCGGCGATGCCGCCGCCGCGCGCCAATGGAGCCAGCGTGCCCACCGGGCGCATGAAAAACTGGCCGCCAAAACACCGGGAAGGAGCCATGGCAAATCATGACCGCTCCGATGCTCAACTCGTGCTGGAAACAGATCGGCATCTGGGGTGACCGCACCTGTCCGGAACTGAAGGTGCACACCCATTGCCGCAACTGCCCGGTTTATTGCCATGCGGCCGCCGCCTTGCTCGACCGCGAACCGCCGCCCGGTTATGAAGCGGATTGGACCGCGCGCATCGCCCGGCCCCGTGAACGCAAACTGACCGGCGACAAGTCCGTGGTCATCTTCCGGATCGGCGCGGAATGGCTGGCCCTGCCGACCACGGTGTTTCAGGAAGTGACCGACCTGCGGCCCATCCACCCGCTGCCCCACCGCCAGGGCCGGGTGGTCCAAGGTTTGGTGAACATCCGCGGGCAGCTGTTGGTCTGCGTGTCGCTGGCCGAACTGCTCGGCCTGGAGCCGGCGGCGGAACTGAAAAAGCAACAGCCGCGTGCGGCTTTGCCGCGGTTGCTGGTCGCGGCGCACAAAAGCGGCGGAGTGGTGTTTGCCACCCAGGAAGTCCACGTCGGCCACCGGTATCATCCGGACGAATTGAAACCGTTGCCGGCCACGGTGGCGTTGGCGGCCGCGCGGCATGCGACCGGTTTGCTGGCGTGGCGCGATCACAATGTCGGCGTGCTGGATGACGAGCTGTTGTTCTACACCCTCAACCGCAGCCTCACATGAGCGAGGATTTAAGCCAGTTTTCGATGATGGAGCTGTTCCGCCAGGAGGCGGAAAGCCAGAACGCCATCCTGACCGGGGGATTGCTGGCGCTGGAGCGGGATCCCACCGCCGCCGCGCAGCTTGAGTCATTGATGCGCGCCGCCCATTCCATCAAGGGCGCCGCCCGCATCGTCGGCATTGATGTGGTGGTGGGACTGGCCCATGAGATGGAGGAATGTTTTGTCGCGGCGCAAAAAGGCAAAATCGTGCTGCGCTCCGAGGCCACCGATTTGCTGTTGCGGGCCGTGGATTTGCTGATGCGCATCGCCCAGACGCCGGAAGACCGGATGGCCGTCTGGCAAGGGAGCGAGGGCGCGGCGGTGGACCAGATGGCCGGGCAGTTGAAGGCCGTCACGCAAGGCAAGCCCGAAGCAAAAGCAGCCGGGGGTGCAGAAGCCCGGCCAGTTTCAACCGCCACCGAAACCAGACCGGCGGAAATCAAACCGGAAGCCGCAGCGCCAACCGCCGCCGCCGTCACCGACCGGGGATTGCGCGTCACGGCGGCAAATCTCAACCGCCTGCTGGGCCTGGCGGGCGAGTCGCTTGTGGAATCGCGCTCGCTGACGCCGCATGTGGAATCGCTGCTGCGCCTGAAGCACCAGCAACGGAAGCTTTCCAAAGCCCTGGAAAAATTGCGCGAGTCATTGGCGGGGCATCCGCCCGATGACGCCGCGCACGCCCGCATGGACGAAGCCCAGCAGCAGGCCGGGGTGTGTTTGCAAGCGGTGGTTGAGCGGCACGCGGAACTGGAATTATTTGTGAACCGCTCGGCCAATCTTTCGCACCGGCTGTATCGCGAGGCGCTGGCCAGCCGGATGCGCCCCTTCGCCGACGGCATCCAGGGCTTCCCCCGGCTGGTGCGCGACCTGGCCCGTTCGCTCGGCAAGGAGGTCAAACTGGAAATTTTTGGCGAGGCCACGTCCGTGGACCGCGAAGTGCTGGAAAAGCTGGAGGCCCCGCTCACCCATCTGCTGCGCAACGCCGTGGATCACGGCATGGAAACGCCCGACGAACGGCAGCGCGCCGGCAAACCGCGCGAAGGCACCATCAGGCTGGAAGCCCGCCATAGCGCCGGGTTGCTGCTGGTGTTGGTGCAGGACGACGGACGCGGCCTGGTTTGCGACGAAGTGCGCGAGACCGTCCGCCGCCGCAAACTCGCCCCGCCGGAAGTCATCGAGAAGTTGAGCGAGGATGAACTGCTGGAGTTTTTGTTTTTGCCCGGTTTCTCGATGCGCGAGGAGGTCACCGAAGTTTCCGGCCGGGGTGTGGGGCTGGACGTGGTGCAGAACATGGTCAAGGCGGTGCGCGGCCAGGTGCGGGTGAGCACCCAGCCCGGCCAGGGCATGCGCTTTCAACTCCAGCTGCCGCTGACGTTATCGGTGTTGCGCGCGCTGATCGTGAACATCGCGGGCGAGCCGTATGCCTTTCCGCTGGCGCGCATCCACAGCACCGTGCGGGTGCCGCGCAACCAGATTGAAATGATCGAAGGCCGCGAACATATCCCGCACAACGGCGAGCAGGTCGGTTTGGTTTCAGCCGGCCAGCTGCTGGGAGCCGGCACTTCGGCGGAGGGCGAGGAATTGTCCGTCATCATTTTCGGCGAACGCGGCAAACGCTTTGCCCTGGCGGTGGAAAAGTTTCTGGGCGAGCGCGAACTGGTGGTCCAGACCATCGATCCGCGCCTGGGCAAAATCCAGGACATCAGCGCGGCGGCGCTGCTGCCGGATGGCGCGCCCGTGCTGATTTTGGATGTGGACGATCTGATCCGGTCCATCGAAGTGCTGGTATCGGGCGGACGTTTGAGCAAGGTGCAGGCGGCCGGCGGAGCCGTGACGCACCGCCGCAAACGGGTGCTGGTGGTGGACGACTCGCTCACCGTGCGCGAGCTGGAGCGCAAGCTGCTCGGCAACTGCGGCTATGAAGTCGAGGTGGCCGTGGACGGCATGGACGGTTGGAACGCCGTGCGCACACAGCCTTACGACCTCGTGGTCACCGACGTGGACATGCCGCGCATGGACGGCATTGAACTGGTCAGCCTCATCAAGAAAGACGCGCGGCTCAAGGCGCTGCCGGTGATGATCGTCTCCTACAAAGACCGCGAGGAAGACCGACGCCGGGGCCTGGACGCCGGCGCGGATTATTATCTGACCAAGGGCAGCTTCCACGATGAAGCCTTGCTGAACGCGGTGGCGGATCTGATCGGAGCGGCGGAGGCGGAAGAATGAAAACAATGGCGAATGAACGGAATCATTCCCACACCCAAAGGCATAATGCGTATCGGAATTGTCAATGACCTGCCGGTGGCCGTGGAGGCCCTGCGCCGCGCGATCACGCTGCGGCCCGCCCACCAGATCGCCTGGGTGGCGCGCCACGGCGCGGAGGCTGTGGAGCTTTGCGCGCGCGACAAGCCGGACATTGTCCTCATGGATCTGATGATGCCGGTGATGGACGGGGTGGAAGCGACCCGCCGCATCATCGCCGTCAATCCGTGCCCCATCCTCGTGGTGACCGCCAGCGTGCGGGATCATGCTGCGAAAGTGTTTGAGGCCATGGGTGCAGGCGCGCTCGATGCCGTGGATACGCCGGCGTTCAATGCCGGGGCGCCGCTGGCGGGCGCAGCGCCGTTTCTGGCGAAACTGGACCTGATGAGCCGTTACCTCAACCCGGCGAAAGGCACACCGGTTGACCCGCCCAAATCCATTTTACCCGCCGCCGCCAAGGCGCAGTTGTTGGCCATCGGCACATCGGCCGGCGGACCGGCGGCGTTGGTGGCGATCTTATCACGATTGCCCAAGAAATTTCCCGCCGCGGTGGTCATCATCCAGCATGTGGACGTGCAGTTCGCCAGCGCCCTGGCCGAGTGGCTCAACAGCCAATCCACGCTGCCGGTCCGGCTGGCGCGGGAGGGCGACCCGATCACGCCCGGCACGGTGCTGGTGGCGGGCACCAACGACCATCTGCGGCTGACACGGTCGCAGCAGCTCGGCTACATCGAGGAGCCGGCGGATTATTTTTACCGTCCGTCGGTGAATGTTTTTTTTGAGAGCGTGGCCCGGCATTGGCGGGGCGAGGTGGTGGGCGTGTTGCTGACCGGCATGGGGCGCGACGGCGCGGAGGGTTTGAAGGCGTTGCGAGATGCCGGCGCGCACACCATCGCCCAGGATCAGGCCACCTGCGCGGTATATGGCATGCCCAAGGCGGCGGCCCAGTTGAACGCGGCGGTGGAAGTGCTGCCGTTGGATCAAATTGCGGCGGCGATTGTGCGTCGCTGCCGCGTGAATGTGTGATAAGTTGCTGTTGAGCAATAATTAATAATCATGTCCAACCCAGCATCGCATCCCGCCAGCCCGCCGGAGGCCACCTTCAATGCCTTGGTGCTGCTGGTGGATGACCAGGCCATGGTAGGTGAAGCCGTGCGCCGGATGATCGCCCGGGAGTCCGACATGGATTTTCAGCACTGTGCCGACGCGCAGGAGGCGGTGACAACCGCCAACCGGATCCATCCCACGGTCATCCTGCTGGATTTGTTGATGCCCGACATGGACGGACTGACCTTGCTCCGCCAGTTGCGGGACAATCCGGCCACCCGCGAAACGCCCATCCTGGTGCTGTCGGTCCGGGAGGATGCCGTCATGAAAGAGCGCGCCTTTGAACAGGGGGCCAACGATTACCTGGTCAAACTTCCCGACCGGATCGAACTGGTGGCCCGTCTGCGCTACCATTCCCGCGCCCACCTGCTCAGCCGGCAGCGGGACGAGGCGTTTCACGCCCTGAAGGAAAGCGAACTCCACCTGACGGAAAAGAACAAGGAAATGACCAGGTGCTGCCAGGAGGTGGAAACCGCCCTGGCCCAAATCCAGCAACTGCGGGAACTGCTGCCGATGTGCGGCCAGTGCAAACGGATACGCGACGACAAGAACTACTGGCAGCAGATTGAAAAATACCTGTCCCAACATACGGAAGTGAAGTTCAGCCACAGTTATTGCCCGGAATGTTATGATGAATGGATGCGCCAGATGGACGCCTACCTCGCGGCGAATCCGCCCGGCAAAGGAGGCGCCGCATGAATGATATCGCCAGCCCGCCGGCCGCCACGCCCGGCGCAAATTTCAAGATGAACATCCTGCTGGTGGATGATCAGCCCATTGTGGCCGCGGCGGTGAAGCAGGGGGTGGCCGGCATACCCGACCTTGAATTTCATTACTGCAGCGACCCGCTGGTGGCGGCCGCCACCGCCGGCCGGTTGCAACCCACGGTCATCCTCCAGGATCTGGTGATGCCGCAGAAGGACGGCCTGGCGCTGGTCCGGGAATATCGCGCCCAGCCGGCGACCGCCGACACGCCCATCATCATGCTTTCCACGCGGGAGGAGGCCCAGCTGAAAAGCGACGCCTTTGCCGCCGGGGCCAATGATTACGTGGTCAAGCTGCCGGACCAATTGGAACTGCTCGCCCGGCTTCGTTACCACTCGAAAGTGTACTGGAACCGGGTGCAGCGGGACGAGGCGTTCACCGCCCTGCGCGAAAACCAGCGCCAGTTGCTGGACAAAAACGCGTTCCTGATCCGCACCCATGAGGAACTGACCGAGGCTTTGGCGAAAATAAAAAAGCTGCACGGGATGCTGCCGATCTGCTGTGTCTGCAAAAAAATCCGCAATGATCAGAACTATTGGCAGAGCATTGAAGGTTACATGCAAGAACATGCCGGCATGAACCTGGCCCAAAGCCTCTGCCCGGACTGTGTGCAAAAGGCACTTTCGACCGCCAAGGAAGGCCGGCCGCCCGGCCCGGCCTGAAACCAAAACCATTTCAACAACGCACCCCATGAACACTGAAAACCCGCCTGAATCCGGTCCCCAAAGGACCGCCACCTCCCGCCGGATTGTCGTCTTGTTGGTGGATGACCGGCCGATGACCGGCGAACTCATCCGCCGTCTGCTGGTGAATGAACCGTGCATCGAACTGCATTACTGCCAGAGCGCCTGGGATGCCATCAAAAAGGCCAAGGAGATCCGACCCACCGTCATCCTGCAAGATCTGGTCATGCCGGACATCAACGGCCTGACCATGGTGCGGCGCTACCGGGAAACGCCGGAGACCAAGGACACGCCGGTGATCATCCTGACGACCAAGGAAGATCCGATATTTGTACAGGATGCCCTCAAGGCGGGCGCGAATGATTATCTGGTCAAGGTTCCCAACCGTGCCGACCTGGTGGCCTGCCTCCAAAAGCATGCCTGGCTTCCCGCGCCGGAGGCCAGTCCCGCGCCGCCGGCGGAATAGGCTTGGCTGTGCTACATCATTTCTGTCAATGCTCTAGTTTTTTACGACTTTTCCTTCAGGGAGCGGCGGAACCACGAAGCCATCGGACGAGAGATGGACGGGACGCGCCACGACTTGTTTCGAGAAACTCAAACCGGCGTTGACGGAGGAGGTGCGCTCGCCAAATTCATTGCCGGTGCTGGTGGATCCGGTCGGTTGGGTCTGCCAGGTGGAGAAATTGTAATACCAATCCTCGCCACCGGCGGCGCGGGGCTCGATCCGCAATGGCTCGCCGAAATTGTAGCGCAAAACATTGCGGGTCATCCCTTCCAGCACGGTAGAATAGGTAGGCTCATGGGTGGTCGCGCAGCCGGCGAACGCCAAGAGACTGATTGTTGCCAGAGCAAGGGATCTAGTTTTCATAATGGCATATGTGAACCGATGGCGAAAACCGTAGCACGGTGGCCATCAGCGCCATCAGCCTTCGCTCCGCAGCTACGGCTCGACGGGACGGCGCATGGTTAGGCGTGTTTGTCATATTGGCTAAATCCTATGCACCGGTGACGTAAACGGATTCCACGGGAAGTCTATCTCGATGGTATGTGAGTCGCCCATACGTTCCGCTTTTACAGTGATACACATGAAGCGCCCGTCATCTGAATACCGAAGAGGGTCGCACTTGGAAATTTTGTAGCCAGGGTAACCCGTTCGTGTGAGTCGCTCGATCTGCTGCTGCATGTATGACTTGGCCATAGAGACTCGTGCGCAGACCAGCAGCAGTAGCGAAAGGATCAGGACGCCGATGATCCAGTGCTTACGCTTCATAAAATGCGGGGTGTTGATTGCACGCCTAACGATCCAATCCCGCGACGGCGGGACACGCGGGAACTGTGGCAGGGTAAACCCGGATGCTCAAGCGTGAACCGGCGGTGGCCAACCCCGTTGGCCTCAGCCTTCGCTTTGCTTCGGCTCGACAGGCCGGCGACTGGTTGGGCCACAAGGCCGTCATACTTGCTTCCTTCGGAGATAAGCTCTGAATAAAACCAAAGCCAATATACCGGTCGGAATCGTGATAACTGAAAAAATGCCAATCATGCTAAAGCCAGACAAAAGCCCACCAATATCAAATCCTAATACAAAATATGACTTCGAGCCCGCCTCGTCTGGCTGATAGCCGAGCAGGAAGCAAATCGCCAAGGTGACTAAAGTTACAAAAATGGGACCAGCGATATATGCACCAATCAGCCAATATCCTAATTTAATTTTTGAGGTGTTCATATGTGGCCTAACGACAAAAGCTGAGCCACGCCGTATGCGTGACGTAAACCGCGATAGCGAAACGGCGATGGCCAATAGGCGTTGGCTTCGGCCTTCGCTTGGCTTCGGCTCGAGAGGCCCGCCTTCGCGCAGCTACGGCGTGGCAGGCCGGTGACTGGTTAGGCGGCATCATCGTCTCTCAAGTCTCGTCTCGGGTTTAATGCAGGGCATCGTAAATAAGGAAGCATCACCCTTTGCGACGACCATGCCTGAATCAACTGGCTCCGGAATAACAACTATCATCGAGTATGGGGCCGCGGAATAAACGCCCGGCGAAGGACTCGATGGCTCAACCGGCTGCCTTGAAAGCGATGCTGTCAAAACAACAGGCGATATGCTTGAAGAAATAATCGGTGATTCGCCAGAAGCAATGATGACGCTGATGCCAAACAAAACCAATACAGCAATGCAAGAAATGGTCAGCAGCGCCTTCATGTTTATGGATTTAGACATTGGTATCACGGATGCGTTCACTGCCGCCTAACGACCCAAGCTGAGCCATGCCTTATTCGAGGCGTGAACCGCGATAGCGGAACTGCCAGCGCCGTCAGCCTTCGCTCCGAAGCTACGGCTCGACAGGCCGGCGACTGGTCAGGCGTCATGGAATACCTCCGACTGACATTTTTGGACACCGGCCAGTATCCTCAATGGAACGTGGATTTACCAGCCAGCAACCGCACGAGGGGCAAATCATCCGATGTTTTCGGTGCAGAAACCTGGACAGGAAAAACATCGGGACAACAAAGCCAAGAACAGCGGTGACGATGAAAAGATAAAACACGACATTGTGATCATGGAGCCAATACCTAAATACCCCGCCAACTCCCAAAAATGCGCCCAGCCATAAGACGAGCCAGACCACACCCAACCAGCCAATCTCACGCTGGAAACGGCGCCGTGCAAAAATGAACCCGGTCTTGGTCATGTGGCGTAATGATGCCTAACAGTTATTCGACCGCAGTTTTGCGGTTAATCCCGAAGTCATGTTTACGGTTATAATTCTTGTTTTCTTGCGTGTCAATAAGGGGTTGTAACTGTTGGATACCGCGTAAATCGCTGCGCTCCACGTGGTGGGTGGGATATCGTGATTGATGGATGATTGGATGGTTGGATTGGGAAACGACTCCTAACGTCGTCGCCTGCAAATCCTTCAATAGGCCAATGCCATTGGGGAAAAAGCGGAAACGGTTTGGCGGAGATGGGTTAAAGGGTTAAAGAGTTGAAGCGATAGGGACGGAGGCGGGGCGATGTGGGATGCGGGATGGAAAACGACTCGTCACCTCGTCGCCTGCACGGAGATTGAAACGTAGAAGTTTCAGTTAGAGCCTCGTTACCTCGTCTGCTACAAATCTTTAGAAATGCCAATGTTTTTGTGTTTTTGTCCGATTTTTGGCTTGGGTCATCATTTGCAAATCATTTATTTTATACCATTAGCGAAAGCATTTTCCATTTTTTGGTTGGGGAGGCATTCCCACTCCGATTTTTTGCAGAAATATGGCAAAAATCTGCATTCTACATTCCCCACACAAATTCAAGTTTTGAAGGTCTGTGATACGGTCGGGGGTATGACAGACATAAATGTCAAAGTACCGGCGTACGGCCGCCAAATGACGGATGGGCGGGCGAATGCCGCTTGGAGGCGTGCCTGCGTCGGTTGCAAACAAAGTGCTGCGGCTGGTTCCGCTCGGAGCGGGACACAACCGCCGCCCATTTCTGAAAACCGTCAGCCGCCAGCAAGCCCAAACACCATGAACTACGATGATCTGCGACGATATTCGATGATCTACGACGGAAAAATAAAAAATTTTATGAAAGGCACTAGCGTACGGCCACCCGGCGCGACAGGCAGACCTGCGCTCCGTGGAAGGGCACAACCAGTTTATCCGGGTAAATCCGACCTAATCCGACCAAAACTATGAATCGAGGACGAGAACGAGAACGAGGACGAGGAGGAAAGGCCGGTGCTTACCGGATTTGAACTGTTATGAAAATGAATTATGATTGGCCCGTGAAACTAAGAGCGCTGATTATTGTGACGCTGTTGCTGTTGTGCCGGCTGGCGCCGGCGCAGACGAATGACGCCAACACGGTGACGATTGATGTGAACGGCCTGATGGACGCGGCGCAGTCGTGGGCGCAGGCGAACCTGGATGATGACGTGTTGCAGGCGTTGCAGGGGGTGGACCGGACGCAGGTGGAGGATTTCCTGAAGCATTACCAGGATTATCTGAAGGGGGATTATGTGCTGGACCTGGCGCAGTTGAACACGGCGGTGACGACGGTGTTGCCGTTGCTGGAGGCGCATGAGGAGACGCAACCGTATGCGGCGTGGTTGCGGTCGCGGATGGATTATTTTGAGGCGGCGCAGGAGATGCAGGCGGCGGCGGCCGCACCAGTGACGGGGACCGGAACGAACGCGCCGCCTCCGAAGGTGGTGACGAATATTGTCAGCACGGTGCGAGGGGCCAATCCGTCGTTCAAGGCGGAACAAGAGATCTGGGTGAAGAAGGTGGCGCCGCGTCCGTGGCCGAAGGCGGCGGCGGAGCTGGTGCCGGAATTGAAGCCGATCTTTGTGAGCGAGAAGGTGCCGGCGGAGCTGGTGTGGCTGGCGGAGGTGGAGTCCGGATTTGATGCGGGCGCGGAAAGCCCGGCGGGGGCGCTGGGGATGTTCCAACTGATGCCGGCGACGGCGAAGGAGTATGGCCTGAGCCTGTGGCCGTTTGATGAGCGGAAGCAGGCGGAGCCGGCGGCGCACGCGGCGGCGAAGCTGTTGCACAAGCTGCATGCGCAGTTCGGCGACTGGCGGCTGGCGGTGGCGGCGTATAATTGCGGGGAAGGGCGGGTGGCGAAGACGCTGGCGCGTTACGGGGCGAAGAGCTACGAGGGGATTGCGACGCATCTGCCGGCGGAGACGCAGATGTACGTGCCGAAGGTGGAGGCGACGGTGGCGCTGCGCGAGGGGGTGAATCTGGAGAAATTGAAGGTGCCGGACGCACTGTGACCTTGCAAATCACGTCTGCCTTATGTCTAATTTGCGCGTGCTCAACCAGCAGACTCTCAATAAGACCGCGAACTTTTCGGGCATCGGCCTGCACAGCGGCAACCGGGTGAACATGGCGATCCTGCCTGCGGCGGCCAACAGCGGGTTCATCTTCCGGCGCACGGACCTGGACGGCAAACCGGAGGTGGAGGCAAAGGTGGAAAACATTTCCATCACGAACCGCTCGACCACGCTGGCGAAGGGGAATGTAAAAATCCATACGGTGGAACATGTGCTGGCCGCATTGGTGGGGCTGGGCGTGGACAACGCGGTGATCGAGCTGGACGCCAACGAGCCGCCGATCGCGGACGGGAGCTCGCGGGATTTCACGGCGGTGATCAAGGCGGCCGGGCTCAAGGAACTGCCGGAGAAGCGGGAATACATCACGCTGACGGAACCGATCGAGCTGCGCTTGGGGGACACGTTGATGACGGTTTTTCCGGACGAGAATTTCAAGATCACGTGCACGAGCACGGACAAGCGGAACCGGTTCACGCAGTTTTATTCGACGGAGATCACGCCGAAGACGTGGGAGAAGGAGCTGTGCCATGCGCGGACGTTCGTGTTTTTTGAGGAGCTGGAATACCTGTTCAAGAACGGGCTGATCAAGGGCGGCAGTTTGGAGAGCGCAATCGTGATCCGCGACGATGCGGTGCTGACGACGGAGCCGCTGCGTTACCACGAGGAATTTGTCCGGCACAAGATCAGCGACATCATCGGCGACCTGGCGCTGCTGGGCAAGCCGCTGAAGGCGCACGTGGTGGCGGTGCGGCCCGGCCATGCGGCCAACTGCGACCTCGCACGGAAAATTTTGGAACAATTGAGCCGGCCATTGCGCGTGGCGCAGGCGTTGACACCACCCGGGAAGGCCGCGCCGGAAACGCAACCCACCGCCTCGGGCGCGATGGACATCAACGAGGTGATGAAGTACCTGCCGCATCGCTATCCGTTCCTGCTGGTGGACCGGGTGCTGTCGATGGATGCCAAGAAGATCACGGCGTTGAAAAACGTGACGATCAACGAGCCGTTTTTCCAGGGCCATTTTCCCGGGCACCCGATCATGCCGGGCGTTTTGCAACTCGAGGCGATGGCGCAGGTGGGCGGGCTGCTGATGATGCAAAATTCGGTGCCGGGCAAGCAGATCGCGTATTTCATGTCCGCGGAGGATGTGAAATGGCGCAAGCCGGTGCTGCCGGGCGATTCGCTGGTGATCGAGGTGGACATGATGAAGGCGCGCGGAAAAATCTGCAAAGCCAAGGGCGTGTGCAAGGTCGACGGCGACGTGGTCAGCGAGGCGGAAGTGACCTTCATGCTGCGCGATGTCTGAACCAAACCCCAACCTCCAATCATTCCAATTTTTTTACCCATAAACTTGTGCCCACGAAAAAGAAATCGAAGCTAATCCATCTGACGGCCATCATCCACCCCACGGCAAAGATCGGCGCCGGTTGCGAAATAGGACCCTATTGTGTGATCGGGGAAAACGTGGAGATCGGTGAGAAGTGCCGGCTGCATTCGCACATCGTGGTGGACGGCCACACGAGCATCGGGCGGGAGAATGACATCTATCCTTTTTGCAGCATCGGCCTGGGTGCGCAGGATACGAAGGTGAAGAGCGGCATCAACCGGACGGTCATCGGGAGCCATAATATTTTTCGCGAATATGTGTCCATCCACGGCCCGGGCGGCGAGGGCGGTTATACGCGGATCGGTTCGCATAATCACATCCTTGCCTACGGGCATATCGCCCATAACGTCCAATTGGGGAACCATGTCACGATGATCAATGTCGCCACGTTGGGCGGCCATGTCATCGTGGAAGACCGGGCGGTGATCGGCGGACTGGCGGCGGTGCACCAGTATTGCCGGATCGGCACGATGTCGATGATCGGCGGCTGCTCGAAGGTGGTGCAGGACATACCGCCGTACATGATCTGCGATGGCAGCCCGGCCGGTTCGCGCACGATCAACAAGATCGGGCTGGAACGCAACGGCGTTTCCGAGGAGGCGCAGAATGCGTTGAAAAAGGCCTATAAAATTCTTTTCCGCAGCGACCTGGGCGGGACCAACGCGCTGGCGAAAATTGAAAGGGATCTGCCGCAACTGCCTGAACTGAAGCATCTCATCCAGTTCGTGCGGGCGAGCGAGCGGGGCATCAGCAAGTAACGGCCCGATAAATCCGCGCTTGCAGCCGGGGAAAAGTTTGATAGATTCCCCGTCCGTTTCGGCCGGGGTAAAACCAGGGCCGGCCGGGTATGCCTCGGTAGCTCAGTTGGTAGAGCAGTTGACTCTTAATCAATTGGTCCACGGTTCGAGTCCGTGCCGGGGCACCACTTTCAAGACCCGCGTGTTCAATTTGAATGCGCGGGTTTTTTGCTTTCACGGGCGGGGCATATGGCGGATGGCCGGCTTTAACAAATCGAATTTGCTTTCGCCGCCCAGCCTGCTCTGCTAGAAAAACGTTGTGCGTAAAATCCTTTTGGTATTCAGTCTGTGGTTGGGCGTCGTTGCCTTGGCCGCCGCCGCGGACACGTATTCGCTGGCGGATGGCGGGTCGTTGTCCGGTGAAATCGTGAAGCCGGATGACAGCGGCATCATGATCCATACGACCGAGGAGGTGTACACAAACATAGCGTGGGCCCGATTTTCGCAGGACACCTTGAAACAGCTTTCGGCGAATCCGAAGCTCAAGGCATTTGTCGAGCCGTTCATTTTGCCCACCGAGGCCGAACGTCCGGCCAAGGCGGAAATCACGGTCAACGCGGTGGTGCGTCCGGAACTGCCGGCAAGCCCCTCAATCTTTGGCGGATTGTTCAAGTCGGGTCTGGGATTGTTCATCCTGCTGGTGGTTTATGCGGCGAACCTGTATGCGGCATTTGAAATCTCCATCGTGAAGGCACGGGCCGCAGCCCAGGTCATGGGGCTGGCCGCCGTGCTGCCGATCATCGGGCCGGTCATCTTCCTGATCATGCCGATGCATGTGGAGCCGCCGCCCCCGGAAGAGAATCCGGCGGCCGCCCCCCCGGCGCCCGGTTCCAAACCGCAGGAGCAGATCCAGATCGGCGAGGCCTCCTGGAAACCGCAGGAGGAAACAGACAAGGAGAAGAAGCCGGAAGCGCAGGTTTATTCCCGCGGCAAGTTCACCTTCAACAAACGTTTTATTGAAACGCGGTTTGCGGCGTTCATCGGCGGGGCAAGTGGCGAACAGGCGAAAAAGTTCTCCATGGAAGTAAAAACGATGAAGGATGTGCTGACGGTTGAACACATCGCCCAGATCGGCGCGGCGGAAGTCATTTTTGAGACCCCCCGTGGCCAGGTCACGGTGGCGATGGCCGACATTCAGGAAATCAAACTCAACCCCAAGACGCATTGAAATACCGCAGCATCCTTCTTTTTGGCGCCCCCGGTGTGGGCAAAGGTACGCAGGGCAAAATTCTGGGCTCTGTCCCGAACTTCTACCATTGTGCTTGCGGTGACGTGTTCCGCAACCTGCGCGCGGACAGCCCGCTGGGCCGGCTGTTTATCGAATATTCCGGCCGCGGCCAGCTGGTGCCCGACAAGCCGACCATTGAGTTGTGGCGGCATTTCATCGAGAACAACACCAAAATCGGCCGGTTCCATCCTGAAACCGACACGCTGGTGCTGGACGGCATTCCGCGCAATGTCGCACAGGCAAAAATCCTCAAGAGTACGCTCGACGTCACCGCGGTTTTTTACATGCGCTCATCGGACGAGGAAAAGCTCATCGCCCGCATCCAGCGCCGTGCCGTGAAGGAAAACCGCCTTGATGACGCCAACCTGAATGTCATCCGCGACCGTCTGCATGTCTACGAAAACGAGACCAAGCCGGTCCTGAAATTCTACGGGCGCAAACTCGTGCACAACATCAATGCCGACCAGTCGCCGGCCAAGGTGCTGGTGGACATCCTGCGTCACGTGGCGAAAAAATAACGCGGCCATGACGGCGCTGCGGATCATTTTCATGGGCACAGCGGAACTGTCCTGCGCCAGCTTGGAGAAACTTTGTGGCGATGTCCGGTTCCAAGTCGCAGCCGTCGTGACCCAACCGGACAAGCCGAAGGGACGTGACCTTAAGCTGCAGCCATCACCCGTCAAGGTTCTGGCGCAGAAGTTGAACCTGCCGGTGATGCAGCCGTTGAAGGCGCGGGATGAGGCTTTCATCGCTGAATTGCGTGCGTTCAAGCCGGACTTGATCGTCGTGGTGGCTTACGGCCAGATTTTACCCCAAAGCATCTTGGATCTGCCGCCGCACGGATGTCTCAATGTTCACACTTCATTGCTGCCCAAATATCGCGGGGCGGCGCCGATCCAGTGGGCCATCGCGAATGGCGATGCCGAGACCGGGGTGACGATCATGAAGATGGATGCGGGCCTCGACACCGGGCCGGTTCTTTCCCTGAGCCGCACGGCGATCGTGCCGGCGGATGATTCGCAAGTCTTGCATGACCGCCTGGCCCAACTTGGCGCGCAACTGCTGGTGGAAACCATCCCGGATTACGTCGCAGGCAAGACCCGGCCGCAACCACAACCGGCGGAAGGCTCGACCTATGCCGCGAAGATCAAAAAGGAAGACGGGCAGATTGACTGGAACTTGTCGGCGAGGCAGGTCTGGAACCGATTGCGGGCTTTTACACCGTGGCCGGGGGCATTCACCTTTTTGCTGGCGGTGCCGAAACCGCAATTGCTGAAAATCTGGAAGCTTGAAGTCGTGGAAAAATCCGGCCGGGCAGGGGAGGTGTTGTCCGCTGACAAAGAAGGGATCACCGTGGCTTGCGGGCAGGGCGCGGTACGCATTCTCGAACTTCAACTGGAAGGCGGCAAGCGGCTCACCACTGCGCAGTTCCTCGCCGGACATCCGGTGAAGGCGGGTACGTTGTTATCAGCTTAATTCACCGGCACCGGCCAGCCGCTGCTCCAATCGATTTTCCCGATGGCCAAACGTGAACGGCCGTGCGTGTCTGCATCGTAGTAGTGATAACTGAAATGTGTCACGCCGTTGGTGCCGCCATCGTCCACGATGCCGATGTGGCCGGGGCCGATGAAGCGTCCGCTGCTTTGCAGAAAGGGCGAGCCGCCACCGGTGGCGAGGTCGTTGCCATCCCGGTCGCGATACGGGCCGGTGATTTTTTCCGCACGACCGATGCGCACCTCGTAGGTGCTGTTGGTGCCCTTGCAACATTGTCCCCAGTTCACGAAGAGATAGTAATATTTATCATGCCGCGTCAGGCACGAGGCTTCGATGGAATGGTTCCATGCGAGTTGCTGGGGCGGCACATTGGCCGCCTTGCGCAGGCCGGTCTGCGGATCAAGTTCAGTGAGGTAAATCCCCTGCCAGTACGAGCCGAACGCGAGCCAGAGCCGCCCGTCGGTGTCCAGAAATGCGCTGGGGTCGATCGTGTTGTAGGCGTAGCCGTTGGTGGAATGGATGACTTCGCCGGCGTCGTGCCACTGGAAGTTTTTTGCGGATGGATCGAGCGTGGCATTCGTCGCCAGCTCGATCGCGGAAGTCTGCTTACCCCACGCCGACACCGAGTAATAAAGAAAAAACCGGCCATTCACCCGCACCACATCCGGTGCCCAGATATAGCCGTCGAATCCGGGCGCAACCGCCCTCGTCCGCTCCAGCGTACGCTCG
>Ga0210392_10000398_pt1 | contig 27687 bp, 26 predicted proteins | sample IncBWC30OmetaG_FD_161057 | JGI IMG/M metagenome (GOLD analysis project Ga0210392, IMG submission 161057) | Forest soil microbial communities from Barre Woods Harvard Forest LTER site, Petersham, Massachusetts, United States - Inc-BW-C-30-O ... | reverse complement strand
GCTCGCCCCTTCGCGGTCTTCCATGCTCATCTTGGATTTCGTGTAGTTGTAGAAAACGCTTCCGCTGCGGACGGCCTCCGGCGTGAACGAAGCGTGGAAATCGTAATTGAAATCGTTGCGAGCCGACGACACCCACTTGAACTTCCAGCCCATCCTCCGCTTGAAGCGGGCAAGTTTTTTAAACGGCGCGCGCGAGATCACGACCAGCGACGTGTCGCGTTGCGGCAGATGCAGGCCGGCACCGTCAAAATGATCGGCCCAAAATGAACAATGTGCGCATCCTTCGGTGTCGTCCGGGCCAAACATGAAATGATAAACAATGAGCTGGCGCTGGCCGGCAAATAGTTCGGCGAACGTCTCCTCGCCGGCCGGGCCGTCGAAAACGTATTCCTTCTCCACTTTCGTCCACGGCAGATTGCGGCGCTTTTGTTTCAGTTGATCGTGCAGCCGCATGAATTTTTTTTCTTCAACGAGCAAAGCCTTGCGGGCGGCGAGCCACTTTTCAGGCGATACGACCTTGTGTTCACTGGTGCCGGTGCGGGTGGTGAGTTTTGCCATGACGTTTTACTGGGTTGAATGAAGAAAACTGGAAAATACAAAACGACAAACATGATATAATTTAACCACAAAGACACGAAGGACACAGAGGTCGATCCGAAGGAAACACCCATCCATTTTACCCGAAGGTCGCCAAGATCACCAAGATCGATCCAAGGCCTGATCAGGATCAGTGACCATCAGCGCCATGCCCTTCGTAGCTTTAGCGAAGAAGGGTACATCCGTGGTTAAACCTGGATCGATCTTCGTGTCCTTCGTGCCTTCGTGGTGAAAATCCGAATCTTCATTGCCAGCGATGCACAAGATATCTGGGCAAATCTCCCCAGCCCCAGCAGGGCATTCTCCTCACATGCATCATCTTGTAATTAATGAGGTTAGCTGCCTTCCTCTCCCTCCCGCAAGCCACCGGGCTTTTGCCGCCGATAAAAGCACTTCCATTTTTCATGAAACACCTGATCGAATTCTGCGCGTTCTGCCTCTCCCTCGGGAAGACCACTTGTGGTTTCTCGAACAAAGGCGACGCCGGAGAGAAAATCTCTTTTGGGTCATTCTCCGTGCGCACGGCGCTTCCGGCGGTGAAAAACTTATTCACTTACGCCGTCGATGAAAACTTCTTCTTCGAATGCCATGCCTCTTCGTCGGATTATTCAAAACTCGACGCCCTCAAGGGGATCTGGAGCAGGAAATTGACCCCGAAGAACACGAAGTCGGTGAAGTAGAAAAGTGGAGCGGGCTGTTCAATCCACTCCTTCGCTTGAAAAAAGCCATGAATCGCGGATGGTAAGCGGCCATGGGCCCTGAGATCACACCCACTCCGAATGGACCGTTAAAAGCGGAACGAATCCCGGCGCTTAAGAATGACCGGGGAGAAACCATCGATACGGACGAATTGATTTTTCTCTGCCGCTGCGGCGCGTCGAAGAACAAGCCCTACTGCGACGGTTCGCACGAAGCGGCCGGCTTCTCCGACCAGCGGTTGCGCACAGAAAAAAGCTCCGTCTCCGAATTTGCCGGCAAGGACATCACCGTGGTCGATGACTTCAGCCTGTGTGCGCATGCGGGCGAATGTGTCGATGGCGCGCCCGAAACGTTTTTCACCAAGGGTCCCGGAGGACGGGTCTCGCATCCGGATGCTTCGTCCACCGGACAAGTCATTGCCGCGATCCGGCGCTGTCCCTCCGGGGCGCTGCTCTACAAACTGCGCGGGAAATTGGTGCATGAATATTCCTCCGATCCGGGAGTGCGCGCGGAGAAGGACGGCCCCCTCCACGTGCATCAGGCAAAACTCAACGGCGAGGCCCGGCCGGCGACCGAGGATCATTACACGCTCTGTCGCTGCGGCGCATCACGGAACAAACCCTTCTGCGACGGCATGCACGCCAAGATCAAGTTTCACGCTGACTGAACGTCCCCGTCCACTCGGCTTGGTCGAAGCCAACCAGCCCGAACGCATCGCCCAGGACAAACGGGCGTTTGACGAGCCGGCCGTTGCCGGCCAGCAGGGTCAGCGCCTCCGCTTCGGTCATCGCCGGAAGTTTATCGGCCAGCCCCAGCGCGCGGTACTCCTGTCCCGACGTATTGAACAAGCGGCGAAGGTTTCCGCTTTGGTAGCGGAGCATGCGCTTTAATTCCGCGACAGACGGCGGCGTTTCGCGGATCGGTTTTTCGACAAACGCCACGCCATGGGCGCGCAGCCATTTGACCGCGTCGCGGCATGTGCTGCAGTTGGAATAGGTGTAAGCGGTCACGGGAGGCATACGATCTCACCACGGAGACACGAAGATCACGGAGATCAATCCAAAGAAGTTTTGGCTACAAAAACTCCTTGAAACACCTTTCGTTTCCTTCGTGTAACATTAGATTGCCTTGGCCGTAGAGGAGATTACCCAGGCCGCCTGTTTTACATTGACGCACATGATCGGCAATAAATATTGCGCGCCTTTGTGCCAACCAAAACCAAATTGATCGGCCCGGGCGGACAGCTTTATGGCGAGACCCAGCCGTCGAGCGATGAGGTTTCGTTCCGCGTCAACAACACCAGCTCCGCGTATTATAGTTCGCCGTACTATCTGCTGCACAAAGACCAGGTGCTGCCCATTCCGCCGCCGCGCGCCAGCGCTGCGTTGCAGCTGAAGCTGGATGACTTCGTCGGCCCACAGATGATTGCGGCGATTCGATCGGCCGGGAAGATCGTCTTTCATTCCGTCGGCGACACCGGGGCGGCCAAGGTCGATCACCAGCAAACTGTCGCGATGGCGCTGGCCGACCAGGCCAGCGTGGCCGATGCGATGGTCCGCGATCTCGCGGGCCCAAATCCACCGGCGTTCTTTTTTCATTTGGGCGACGTCGTCTACCATTTTGGCGAGGCCCAGTATTATTACGACCAGTTCTATGAACCCTACCGGTTGTACGACCGGCCCATTTTCGCGATTCCGGGAAACCATGACGGCTCGGTCTTCGGGCCGACCTCGAGCGCCCCGCAGAATCCCACGCTGCAGGCTTTCCTGGATAATTTCTGCGCCGCGTCCGCCGGACCGTCGCCCGATGCCGGAGGGATGGTTCGCACCGCCATGACCCAGCCGGGCGTCTATTTCACGCTGGATGCACCGTTTGTTTCGATCATCGGCCTTTACAGCAATGTGCTCGAGGGCCCGGGCGTCATCTCCTCGCAAAAAGGCGCATTCCCGACGGTCAGCGACGTGCAGCTGGGTTTCCTCCAAAGCGAGCTGCTGCGCCTGAAACCGCTGCGGCAGGCTGGCCAGCGCGCCGTGATCGTCGCTCTCCATCATCCCCCGCTCTCCGTGGACGCCAATCACGGCGGCTCCACCGGCTCCCAGCAGGATCTCGACACCGTTTTCCAGGCCGTTGGCTTGTGGCCTGACCTGGTGCTTTCGGGCCACGCGCACCTTTATCAGCGTTTCACGCAGCGGGTGAATAACAGCCGGCAGCAGATCCCGTATCTGGTCTCGGGCAGCGGCGGCTTTGCGGCCAGCCCGCCCCAGGAAAACGTGGGACCGGCGCCGATCACCGTGGGAAACGACACCATGGAGATCGATCCCATCATAAAATTTGGCTATCTTACCATCACCTGCGATGGCAGCACGCTGACGGCCACGTTCAATTCGCCGGCCGGCAACGGAACCGTGGCCGCCTTGGACACCGTGTCGGTAAATTTGAAAACGGGCTTGCTGGCGACAACCGCTCCCGCCCGGCACAAAGCCGTTCGCACAAAAAACAAAACCATCCACGGAAAAACCAAGGCGGCTTCACCACGGAAAACGCGGAGCAAGATCGTAAAAAAGCGGCGGAATTAGAGGGCCGAAGCTCTCAGACCGGGGCCTTTCACGTTTGACAATCGTGGAATGGCTTTGGAAAATTCACTCCCCCTTCGTTCGACGCCGCCAATGACAGTGCGCGCTTCGCTTTCCGCAGGGCAGCACGCGATTATGGACCTGTTTTTCCCCCACGAATATCTTCAGGCGGCCCTGATGGTTTCACTCTTGAGCGTTTGGGTTCTCGCCGGGCTTTTCTATTACCTCAATCGCTACACCAAGCGGGATTACTTTTCCATCTGGACGGTGGCGTGGCTGTTTTACTCGTTGTGGCTGACCTTGAGCCTGCAGCTGCCCAGCACTGAGTTCACCCATATCGAAGCCATCTTCAAAATGGGCTGCGTGGTCATGTCAGCGGCGTGCCTGCTGTGGGGTACGCTGCGATTTGTAAACATCCCGGTGCCTCAGACATTGTTTACGTGGTTCCTGGTGTTTCTCATCGCTTGGACGTTTGCGATGCCGCATTACGTTTCGAGCACGCTGCAAGTCCAGTTGCCGGTGTTCGTCCTGATTGGTTCCGGCAGCATTTTTTCCGGCCTGTGCTTTTACCGCTTGCGCTTCCGCATGCCATTTGTCGGCGCCGGGATGCTGGGGTTTGGGTTCACGCTCTGGGGACTTTATCTCGGCACTTATCCGCTCACCACGCCTTACGAGGATCTTTATAGCACGGGTTTCTTTGTGGCGGCGGTGCTGCAGTTGTTCATTGCGGTGAGCATGATCGTGCTCGTGCTGGAGGAATACCGGTACAAGACCGGTGAACAGCTGGCGCAAAGCGCGGCCCGCAGCCGGGAACTGGCCGAGCAAGCCGAGTCGGCCAATCGCGCCAAGAGCGAGTTTCTGGCCGTGATGAGCCACGAGGTTCGCACCCCCATGACATGCATTATCGGCATGTCCGATCTGCTCCGTGAAACCAAGCTCGACGATCTTCAGCAGGAATTTGTCCAGTCCATCCACCACAGCGGCGACGCCCTGCTCGAGATCATCAACGCCATCCTCGACTACTCCAAGATCGAATCCAATCACCTCAAGCTCGAGATTGAGCAATTCGACCTCTGCCTGCTGGTCGAAAACCTGATGGACTCGCTTTCGCCCCGCGCCTTCAACAAAGGCCTCGATTTTGCCCTCGTCATCGCCCCGGATGTTCCCCGCCTCCTGAACAGCGATGACGGACGCCTCCGCCAGGTGATCATCAACCTGGTGGGCAACGCCATCAAGTTCACCGAGAAAGGCGCGATCGTCCTTCGCATTGACCTGCTCGAGCCGGCCGGAAAATTCGCGCGGCTGCGCTTTGCGGTGCACGACACCGGCATCGGCATCGCCAAAGAAGACCAGGCCAAGCTTTTCGCCCCATTCACCCAGGTCAATTATTCCGCGACCCGTCGCTTTGGGGGCACCGGGCTCGGCCTGGCGATTTCCCGCCGCTTGGTCGAACTGATGGGCGGCAAGGTGAGCTTGGAAAGCGAGCCCGGCAAAGGCTCGACCTTCTCCTTCGAAATCCAACTTGAAGTCAGCCCGGGCGCTTCGACCCCGATCGACACCCAGTCGCTGGCCGGGACGCGCCTTCTCCTGCTCGCATCTTCCCCGGCCACCCGCCAGGCCGTCGAAATGACCCTTCGCTCCTTGAATCTCTCCTGCGAAACCGTGGCCAACCCGGCTGAAGCCATCACCCGCCTCCGCTCCGCCGCCCAAAATCCCGGCCAGGCGTTCCAGATACTTTTGGTGGACGCCCAATCGCCCAACTCCCAATGGCAGGGATTGGCCCGGGAAATTCATTCCGACCCAAGCCTGGCCGGGCTTAAATCCGTCGGACTTCGGCCCATTACTGATTTCCGGCGGCAGCTATCACCTTCGGAAGAAAAATTTGACGGGGAAGTTTTCAAACCCGTCAAGCAATCGCAGCTCTTCAATTGCCTGCTGGCATTGTCCGGCAAGCCCAAGTCGTCCGGGGCGCCCTCCGGGGCAGGGCTTCCTTCCTCCGACGTGGTTCCTTTGCCGCATCCCCTGCGCATCCTGGTGGCCGAGGGTAACGATATCAACCGCCGCATCGCCCTGTTGATGCTCGAAAAAATCGGCTGTACCGCCGACGTCGTCACCAACGGCCGGGACGCGGTCAACTCGGTCAAACGGACGACTTACGATGTGGTTCTCATGGACTGCCTGATGCCGGTCATGGATGGTTTTGAGGCCACCCGCCAAATCCGCAAGTGGGAGGCCACCCGCACCGGATCGCGCGGCATCCGCATCATTGCCATGACCGCCAATGCCGTGCGCGAAGATTGCGCCCTTTGCCTCACCGCCGGCATGGACAGTTATATCAGCAAGCCGATCCGCATCCCCAGTCTCCGGGCCGCGTTGCAGGAAATCCTGGATGCAAAGGCCGGATTGACCGCGCAAGACGCCAAACGCTGAACATTCGAAGTTCAGCGTTCAGTCACGGATCAATCTTCTTGGGGCCAGAGATAAACCAGACTTTGGCGATCCTGCCCTTTTGCACTTCGTAGATCGCGACCAATTCGATCGTACCCGTGCCTTCAGGAAAGGTGCGGGTTACCTTTTCCTGATCGATCACGACCGAGCCCATCACGATGCGCTTGATGAGCGTTGCGTGAAGGTTGGGTTCTTTGAATCGTACAGCGAAACGCTCGCGCAATTCCGCTGAACCGGTGGCCAGCAACTTCGATGGATGTTCGAATTGCTGGACATCCTCGGCGTAGGTCGCCAAGAGCGCCTCGATATCACGCGCGTTGTAGGCATCGAGCTGTCTTTGCACAACCGCTTCAGGATCGGAGAATTCTGTCATCAGTGACAATCAGTGTACATCAGTGGTTAAAAACTGGATCGATCTCAGCCTTCAGTCTTCAGCTTTCAGTCCTTCACTTCGCCGCCGCCACTGCCGCGACAAACGCCTTGGCTTTCGCCGTGATGGCGGCCCAATTTTTTTCCTTCAGCGCCTTGCCATCGACGAGCGAGCTGCCCGCGGCGGTGGCAAACGCGCCGGCCTTCAGGAATTCGCCCACGTTTTCCGGGTTCACCCCGCCGGTCGGCACAAAGTCGATGTGCGGGAATGGTGCCTTGACCGACTTGATGTAGGCCGGGCCGAAAAATTCCGCCGGGAAAATTTTTACTGCGTCCGCGCCGGCTTCCCAGGTGTTGACGATCTCCGTCGGCGTGAGCGCGCCGCTGAAGACCGGCACACTGTAACGGCGGCAGAGTTTGATGACATCGGGCCGCAGCGCGGGTGTGACGATGAATTTCGCGCCGGCGAGGATGCCCGCGCGCGCCGTTTCGACGTCGAGCACGGTGCCAAGGCCGAAGAGAAAATCAGGCAGCTCGACGGTGGCCTTTTCGAGCATGCGGATGGCTCCGGGCGTGGTCATGGTGAGCTCGATGCTGGTGAGCCCGCCCTCGGCCAGCGCCTTCGCGCAATCGAGCAGCCCATCCGGCGAATCGGCGCGGATCAAGGCGATGACCTTCTCGGCTTTGAACTTGGCAAGAATGGCGTCTTTTTTCATGGGAGCGAAAAATGAGTGTAGGCCAGCCGGCGACAGGAGGAAACAAATTTCTTGCGCCGGGTGCCGGGAGCGTGTCTTTTGCCCATCCTGCCCATGCCCGGGTGGTGGAATTGGTAGACACGCAGGTCTCAGAAGCCTGTGCTTAACCGCATGGGGGTTCGAGTCCCCCCTCGGGCACCATTATCGAGTTTTCCCCAATCATGGACAGCGTTGTCCAAAGCGGGTTTTTCACTCTGAAAATCAACGATTTTTCCCATTGTGGACACATCGTCGCTTGGGACGGTGTTTCCCAGATTTGGACATGTTTTCCCAGATTTTAGGGACGGTATTGGGGACGGCAGGGCGTTCGCCAATTTATCCATTTCTCGAAACAGTGGAATGCTTTGCGGATCAGTATAACGGTCGGTCTGCCGCCATTCGCTGTGCCGGGCGAGTTTTACGCGGGCAAGTTCAGAAACCCCCACGCTCGCAAGCAGGCTGGCGAACGTATGCCTCAGGGCATGGAAATCGACCCGGTAGCCGCGATCATCCTCGACCGTGATGCCGCAGGTCTTCAAATCCTTCGCCAGCGTTTTGACGCTGGGCAGACCACGAGGAAACACGCGGCCAGAATGACCAACTCCCTTGGCTTTGAAATTTCTTAAAGCCACCGCCAAAGTGGGCACCAACGGAATTTCCGCACTCTTTTTGCTCTTGGTCGTTTCAGCACGCACGTTGATGCAGGGCAACCGGCCATCCAATTGAACGTCCGACCAAAGCAGCTGTTTCATTTCGTTTCGACGAAGCCCGGTGCATCCGGCGATGAAATAGGCCAAGCTCCGTTTGCCACTCCTCTCGATGAGAAGGTTAAATGCGTCGAGGGGAAGAGCCCTCCGCTTAAAAGTTTCACGCCCTTTGGTCTGTTGCTTGACCACCACCTTGAGCGGGTTGCGCTCGATGCGTCCTTGACGCTCCGCCCAATTGAGGAAGGCATTCGCATGCCCGAGGTACTCGTTGCGGGTCTTGGCTGACAGCTTCGTTTGTTTGCCAAGCCATGCCGTGAATTTTTCCGCAGAGACTTCGCGCAGAAGTCTCCATTTGCATTCATCAATCAGGCGTTGCAGCCGGTACTGCGTGTGCAACACGTGAGACTTGCACCGATCCCTCGCGGTTAAATCGCTGATGAATTCGGCCAGCTGTTCCCGCAAGGGACGCTGAGCCGCATCTCTCATTGCTTTGGGCGGGCCAATACCGAGCAGGTCGCGTTCTTGTTCAAGGATAAGCTGGGCCGCTTTCGCCTCGGCGATTTCCTTAATGTGGGTGTGCAGCGAAACCTCAAAAATTTTCGGCCCGTCACTGAGGCGATAACGTAGATGGTAATTGCGGCTGTCGTTGCGGAGAAAAATGCGCTTATACATGGTGCCCTCCAGAAGAATTCACAAATTCGAGATAAGCTTTGAAGTCTCTTAACCAAATGCGCCGGGCACCACGCACTTTGATTGAGCGCAGCTTTCCCTCGTCGATGAGACGACGCACTGTTTTTACTGAAACACGCAGGAAGTTTGCCACCTCAGCAAGTGTTAGAAGCCGTACGCCATTCAATAAAGTTTCAAGGCTCACGGCTTTCCTTCCTCCTCAATATCGATGTCCTCGGGGTCAATTGAAGTTAGCCGCTTAGTGGGATCTGATTTCTTCAGTAAATTGTCGATCATTTCGGGCGGCATACCGGCCTTGCTGAGTTCCTTTCGGGAGAGTTGCGAAAGCCGTTCGTCCTCTTGCGCGAAAAGTCTGCTAAGATGGACGTGGCTTATCTCAATATTGAATCGCTTGAGCCATTCAGCGAGATAACGCCAGCTATGGCCCTTCTCTCGCATGAGGTAGATGGCGCGGAAATAAGCGCCAATGCTGAAAACCCTCGGCGCTATCATCGCGGCTTTCAAAACGGTTTTGGGTGGCATGATCTCCGTCGGGGAACCCTTGGGCGAGGGCTTTGGTTTCACCTTACGATGTTTCATGTATCGAAATGTAACAAAATGTAACATTCGAAGTCAAGTGGCTTTCGTGCAAACGACTGTTTAGCGGTCGATAGCCCTTGTAAAATGGCAGCGGGGATAACTGGTACAGCCCAGAAATTTGCTTCCGGCATTTACTCCCGAGCGTGCCATGCGCTCGACCAATGCTGAACCGCATTGAGGGCAGACCGAGCTGGAGGCATGGCGCTCCGCCAAGGACGCCAGGTGCGCAGCCTTGTTTAGGCGAGGGTCACCTTTCAATCCAGCAAGGCTCGCCACGACTGTGGTTACTTCGGCTTCACTTAATAGCAGGTCGCCAAAGCTTCTGACGTAGGTGGTCAGTCCTTCGGTCATCACATTCGACGGCATGGGTGTCTTAAATTCACATTCCCCTATAAAAAAGACGATGGAATGGAAAAAGGCGGGATTAAGGTGCAGGTAATCCGCAAGGCATTGCGTGTGGCGGAAATTTTGCCGCAATGGGTTCTGGAATGGAAATTTTTTTCCAAAATGTGACACCGTCCATTGTGCTGCGTACGCGTCACCAAATATCCAGCCCTTATAGTTCTTCGTCTCTATAACAAAAATGCCGTAACGAGAAACAAGAACATGGTCGATCTGGGTTGTGCCGTTGCTAGACGGCACGATGACATCGTGGCATCGACGGTAAACCTGCCTATCCAGTTTAGCCCACATCCCAAGCTGCGTTACTTTCTCTCCGACCCAGCCTTTGATGAGACTACGTAACATGGGAGAAGCTTATTGATTATTCCCGACAGGAATAATTCTCGCGGGGAATGCAGGTATAAGTCAATGCACTTTGGCCAAGCTACCAGCATCCAACACGCGGAATATAGTTGGCCGGCGGATCAAAAGTATCCGCATGGCGTGCACGCCCAAGGTCTCACAGGAAGACCTTGCAGGCCGCCTCGCCAGTCGCGGACTTCTTCTCAGTCAGGGACAAATAGCCAAGCTTGAGAACGGTCAACGACCGATCGCGGATTACGAGTTGAAGGCCATTGCCCGTGCGCTGCGCGTGCCGATTCAGGCACTGTTCGAGTAGGTTTAAGCAAAAGCGAGGGTTGAGAGCAGGTGTTGCCAGTCCTCGTTGGAACCGAGAGTTATAGCCTCGCGCAAACGGTAGGCCCATTTCGATCCGAGCTTACGACAAATTCCCTCCATATCCCTAACGCCAAGCGCAGCAGCGATCTGGCCAACCCGGGCCCGCCATGCGATTGCCCCGGGCGAATGCCACGCAAACACCCGCGTGCAGGCCAGCCATGCGTTTTTTGCCCGCCGGTCGAATTCCACCCTTCGGCACCCTTTCCACTCGTGACGGCGCAGAGTCAGCCCGGCTTCGAGATATTTGCCGACATATGCCGAAATCGCTTCCTTACCTTTGCGCAGTGGCAGCAGTTCTGCCCGACCTAGCCGATAACGTGGTAACACCTTTCGCAGCCGTGACCATAAGGTCACGAGGTCAGATGCCGCCGAGGCTTTGTAACGAGCGCGCAGCTCACGAAAGCCCTTTGTGCGGCCATGTTCGCGATGTTCCTTCTGGCATGCGTCGAAAGCTTGCCAGTCAAAAGCATCGGGGCATGTGTCCCACAGGACAGCAACCAGCAGGTGATAATGCGGTGCGCCTCGCTTTTGCGGCTCCAGGACACGGATGAAGCTCACGATCCACGCACCCTGCCTGCGCCGATAATTATTCCACCGCCGGGCAAACTGGGTTGGGTGCAGATTATCTTCGTCGGTAATCGTAAAAAACAGGCAGTGATTGCGGCCCCAATGATCGCAAAAAGCAGCGACATTGAGCCGCAAGTGAAAAGCCGACTTGGCTTCGGCTACTGACGGCATGCCGAAACGTTGAAGAAAACCATCCTCCCGCTGCTCCCAGACCGCGCGCTTATTGTCCTGCGAGGTGTAAAGCCCTTGAGCCGGATCGAGTGGTTTGAGCCGATATCCTTTTTTGATTTTGGCGGAATTGTTACTATTATGACGAGGAAGGGCGGCGGGCGCCGGCGCGGCGCCTTCGGCGCCGCATCCGGCGGCCCGCTCGCCCCGATCCAATCCGCAATTAAAGGGACTGTCCGGCGTGGTTTCGAATTGGTGGCCAGACTCCTCGCCCTTCTTCGCACTTGATCCAAGTGCTGGCTCCTCGCTGGGCAGGGCCGCGTTCATGAGCCCGCCCTCTTTGCGCTGGCAATGATCGCGATAATCGCCGCTTGAAGCTCAGACCGAAGTGTTGCCCACGCCGCGACAATTTCAGCCAACTCAGGGCAGAGATTCCCAGCGTTTGGGGACGGTATTGGGGACGGGGACGGGTTTTCGCTTTTGCATCGGTCTTCATCTTCGTCAGTTCCGCCAGACTCCCCGGGGGTTCGAGTCCCTCGGGCACCACGCATCGCAATGCGATGCGTGCCCTCCGAAGCTCGCAGAGCGAAGGAGGGCGGCTTCGTGGTGAAGTCTGCATGAATTAAACGCCCAAGAACTTCGCGATGTCGGGGATTCGCTTCGCCCGGCGGCCGGCGGCATCGCGGGCGAGGTACAAATCCTCCGCGGGCGTGGCTTCGATCTCCTCGTCGTCCTCGGTCACTTCCTCCTCGTCGATTTCCTCGCCTTCGGCGTTGGTGAAGACCCAGTCCTGCTCCTCGTCGAACCAGTGCGACAGGCGGCGGGCCTGCGGCTCGAGCACGAGCGCGGGATTTTTCACGCGGCCGGCTTTCACCTGCTCGAAGAGGCAGGGATAAAACTGATCCTGGAAGTACGCGAGGAAATCGCTGAGCCATTTGTTGGCCACGCCTTCGCGGCGGTTCAGCAGCACGATGTCGGAAAAATGGACGCAGGCCTCATACCACGCGAGCAGTGGCGGATTTTTTTCCGCGAGCGAACAGTTCACCACGGTGATCACGCGGGCGAGTTCCCCGCCCTGCGCTTCGAGCCAGGGCTTGAACACGTCGATCTGTTCCACCGGGTTGCCCCGGCCCTGCGCCACAAAAAACACCTGGGTCGCATCCGGCGGCAGCGTCGCGTCGATGGTCTCGCCGGTCCACGTCCAGCGCGAGAGGCCGGGAAGTTTTTGGTCCAGTTCGCTGGCGGGTTCGTCCGCGGCGAGCAGCACCGCCGGCTTGGCGCCGGCGGCAAGGCCGCCATCGATCAAATCGGCGACCATCTCGCGCCGGCCGGAACCGGCTGCACCGAGGATCAAGTAAACAAGGGGTTTCACGTTTTGCGTGTTCAAGGTTTGGCGTTCGCCGTAGTTGGTAATTGGCAGTTTGTAGTTGGTTACTGGTCACCGCCCACTGGTCAAAGCGTTTAATGCTGATCCGCTAAATACCAACTGCTAACTACCAAATACCAATTACGTCTTGGTGGGGCTCCAACCGTGAACTTCGTCAGAACTTGAACGTCCGGTTCTGCGCGGCGTGGCGCATCCAGTGGTCGAGGAGCACGAGCGCGGTCATGGCTTCGACGATGACAACCGCGCGCGGGAGCACGCAGGGGTCGTGCCGGCCGCGGGCGGCCAGCTCGGTCTCGGCACCGTGAACGTCCACGGTTTTTTGCGGCTGCAGGATGGTCGCGGTGGGCTTGAAGGCCACGCGGAAGAAAATTTCCTCGCCGTTGCTGATGCCGCCCTGGACTCCCCCGCTGCGGTTGGTCGGCGTGTGCACCTGGCCCTCGCGCATGACGAAGGCATCGTTGTGCTGCGAGCCTTTCAGCAGCGTGCCGGCAAAACCGCTGCCGATTTCAAAGCCCTTGGTCGCGGGGAGCGAAAGCATGGCCTTGGCCAGATCGGCCTCGAGGCGGTCGAACACCGGCTCGCCGAGCCCGGGCGGCACGCCGCGCGCGCGGCAGGTGATGACGCCGCCGACGGAATCGCCCTCGGCGCGCACGGCCTTGATGAGTTCGATCATTTCGGCCGCGGTCGCGGGGTGCGGACAGCGCACGGATGAGGCCTCGACTTCGGCGAGCGTGGGAAATTTTTCCAGCGCCGCCGCGGGCGCGGCGATGTCGCGGACTTGCGAAACGAAGGCGCGGATTTCAACCGGGCCGCCGGCCGTGGCGCCGGCCAGATGCAGGATTTTTTTGGCCACGGCGCCGGCCGCCACGCGGCCGATGGTCTCGCGCGCGGAGCTGCGGCCGCCGCCGCGATGGTCGCGGTGGCCGAACTTTGCCTGATAAGTGTAATCGGCGTGCGAGGGCCGGAATTTTTCGCGCATCTCGTCGTAAGCGCCGGGACGGGCGTCGGTGCTGCGCACGAGCAGGGCGAGCGGCAACCCGGTGGTGCGGCCTTCAAAGACACCCGACAGGATTTCTACGCGGTCATCCTCCTTGCGCGGGGTGACAATATCGCTCTGGCCCGGCCGGCGGCGGTCGAGCTCGGCCTGGATTTCTTCCGCCGTGATCGGCAGCCCGGGCGGGCAGCCATCAATGGCTACGCCGACCGCAGGGCCATGGCTTTCGCCCCAGGTGGTGATAGTGAAGAGTTTTCCTAAACTATTTGGCATCGCAAACGACGAGTTTGGGTCAGCCATGGCGCGTCGCAAGCGACAAAATCCGGAACTCCCGCCCAAAACCGCGCGTCAGATACAACACGGTTTACAAGGCGTTGTTTTTCGCTTCTGATCCTCCCTCCCAAGATTTCCGTCCATCCCAACCCGACATCCTTCATGCGCTCGCGCTTTCTTTGCCTCGTCTTCGCCTTTTTGTCCGCCGCGCTTTGCGTCTCCGCGCAAACTCCGCCGGCCGTGCGCACAGAGCCGGCCGGGCCCGTCGTGCCCACCGAGCCGAATGGGTCAGCCACGCCGACCGGGCCGGGACCGGGCCGGCCGGCCGTCATGCCGAATCCCACCGCCGGCGCACCGGCCAGCACCGATGAGGCTCCGATCAACGGCCTCCAGCTTTCCGACGCGCCCATCGACTCGGTGCTGCAGCTGCTTGAATCGTTCACCGGCCGCACGATTCTCCGGCAACAGAATCTGCCCGCCGCCACTTACTCGATCAACATCACCCGGACGATCCCAAAGGAAGAAGCCGTTCGCGCCCTTGAGACCCTGCTCGCCCTCAATAGCGTGGGCGTCGTGCCGCTCGGCGACAAGTTTCTCAAGGTCGTTCCCCTGCCCCAAGCCAGCCGGGAGGCGCCGGAAATGATCACCGGATCGGCGCTCGACCTGCCGCCCAGCGGCCGCATCGCAGCCAAACTTTTTCAGCTCCAGTTCCTGAACGTCAACGAGATCATTCCGATGTTCCAGCAAATCATGTCCCCCAGCGTGGCCACCCCGCCGATAACATTTTCCAGCGCCAATGCGGCGCTCATCGTTGACAGCGTCTCCAATCTTCAGCGCATCGAACTCCTGCTCAAGAGTATTGACCAGCCGCTGGCGGCCAACCTCTCGCCAAAGTTTTATACGCTGCAATACGCCAAGGCCAGCGACCTCGTGAACAAGCTGCACACCATCTTGCAAGGCCCGCTGCAATCTCAACTCGGCTCCGCCACCACTTACACCGCCGATGATCGCACCAACCAAATCATTCTCATCTCCGATTCGCGGCAGTATGCGTTTTTTGACGGCCTCATCGCCAAGCTCGATATCAAATCCGACCCCAACACCCGCAACGAAGTCATCTACCTCAAACACGCCCTGGCCAAGGATGTCTCCATCCTTCTCGGCAACTTGATTAACGGCCAGACCAGCGCGGCGCAAAAAACCGGCCAGACCACCGTGACCCCCGGCCAACCCAACCAGCCGCCGCACCCGAATATCGCCCCCGCGCTTAATTCCCTCGGCCTGAAAGACGATGGCACCACGGAGTTTAGCAGCTTTGTCACCGTGGTGGAGGACGATCGCAGCAATGCCATTGTCGTCTCGGGCACCGGCGATGACATCCGCCTCATCCAAGACGTGGTGAACAAAATCGACATCCTCCTCGCCCAGGTTAGCATCCAGGTAATTATCGCCGAAGTCTCCCTCGATGACACCGAGACCAGCGGCATCAGCGCACTGAATCTTACCGGCGTCACCGACAGTGCGCACGAAACGCACATCGCCAGTTTCGACACCGGCAGCAGCAGCTCCCCCGCCGCCAATGGCCTGGCCGGCTGGGCGGTCAATGTCAGCAAAGTCAGCCCCCTCGCCTTCACGGCCGCCTTGAACAACACCGGCAACAAAAGCAACGTGAAGATTCTTTCGGCGGACTCCATCACCACCACCCACGCCAAGGAGGCTGATTTTCAAGTCACCTCACAACAGCCCATCATCACCGGCTCGACCTCCACCCCGACCACCGCCGGCACCGCGACAAGCAGCGGCTTCTCCCAAAGCTCATCCGTCACCTACAAGGACATTGGCATCGAAGTGAAAGTCACCCCGCTCATCGGCAACGACGGCAGCATCTTCCTGACCATCGACCAAAAAGTGGATAACGTTGATAGCACCATCATTATTGACGGCAACTCCCAGCCCATCATCGGCCACCGCGAAGCCACCTCCTACGTCAACGTCCAGGACGGCGAGATGGTCGTGCTCGGCGGCCTGCAGCAAAGCACAAAAAGGCTGACCCGCACCAAGCTCGGGTTCTTTTATGAAATTCCGATTCTCAGCAATCTTTTGGGCCAGCATAACAACGATATTCAACGCACCGAGCTGTTGTTTTTCGTCCGCCCGCACGTGATTCCGCCCTCGGAAGGCACCGCGGACACCGCCAAGCATATCAATGAACTTTCCAGCAAGGACCAGGTGAAGGATTTCCTTACCGACCCCGCGAAAGAGCCGAAGAAGCCCACCCTGCTCGAGAGATTCTACAAATAATGGCCGCCGCCCGCCATGCCTGCACTCACCACGGAAAACCTGCCTCCCCCGCTCGCTGCGCGCCTTGATGACGCCCAGCGCCAGGCCGTGCTCGAAGTCCCGCGCGGCCAGCGGGTGAAAGCGCTCGCTGCCGCCCTCAAATTGTCCGAGCCCGACGCGCTGGCCACGCTCGCCCAGGATGCGCAGTTCGATCTCGCCAGCGACCTCGAGGCGGACGCCGATGCCATCGGCCTTTTCCCCGCGCGCCTCGTGCACGATTTCCAAGTCGTGCCCATCGCCATCGAGCCGGCCAAGCCCGACGCCCAGGCGGCCACCGCCGCCACGCCGCTCCATCTCGCCGCCGCCTGGCCGCCCGACAATGTCGTGACCGACTGGGTGCGCACCTTCACGCCCCGCCCGATCGTCTGGCACCTTGGCGTCGCCGAAAAAATCCACCATCTCATCCTGCAACACTTCGGCGTCGGCTCCGGCTCGCTCGAGGGTAGCGACGACAATTACGTCGCGCCCGAAGCGTCGCAGCAAAACGCGGAAGACGTGGACGAAGACGCCGCCGTGGTTCGCTTCGTCACGGATGTCATCAGCCAGGCCATCGCCGACGAGGCCACCGACATCCACTTCGAGCCCCAGGAAGGCCAGCTCCGCATCCGCTACCGCGTGGACGGCCTGCTGGTGGCCGTGCCCGTGCCGGAAAACCTCCTCCGTTTCCAGGATGCCATCATTTCGCGCCTCAAGATCATGTCGCGCCTCAACATCTCCGAAAAGCGCCTCCCGCAGGACGGCCGCATCAACTTCAAGGCCAACGGCACCGCCCTCGATATCCGCGTTTCCACCATCCCCACGATTTACGCCGAGTCGATTTCGCTGCGCCTCCTCAACCAGAAAAAGGAAGCCTACTCGATGGAACGCCTCGGCATGGGCGATGACGAGCAGGCCCAGATCTCCCACGTCCTCGACTACCCGCACGGCATCATCCTCGTCACCGGCCCCACCGGCTCCGGCAAAAGCACCTCGCTCAACGCCTTTCTGCGCAAGATCAACTCCACCGACCTGCGCATCGTCACCATCGAAGACCCGATCGAATACGAAGTCCCCGGCGTCAACCAGATGCAGGTGCGCCCTGAAATCGGCCTCTCCTTCGCCGGCGCGCTCCGCCACGTGCTCCGCCAGGATCCCGACGTCATCATGGTCGGCGAAATCCGCGACCGCGAAACGGCCGACATCGCCATCCGCGCCTCGCTCACCGGCCACCTTGTCTTCTCCACGCTCCACACCAACGACGCGCCCGGCGCCATCACCCGCCTCGTGGACATGGGGATCGAGCCCTTTCTTGTCACTTCCGCCGTCGAACTCATCGTCGCCCAGCGCCTCGTGCGCCGCCTCTGCCCCGAGTGCTCGCAACTGGAACCGGTCAACAAAATCAAGCTGCGCGACAACCTCGCCATCCTCGGCCTTGACCCCGCCGAGGCCGACCAGATCCCGATGCTCAAGACCACCGTCGGCTGCGACCGCTGCCGCGGCACCGGCTACCGCGGCCGCATCGGCCTCTTTGAAATCCTCAAGCCCGATGAAGAGATGCACGATCTCATCCTCAAGCGCGAGAGCACGCGCGCCCTCGCCCAGTGCGCCCGCCGCCACGGCATGCGCACCCTTCAGCAAAGCGGCTGGGAAAAAATCAAGGCCGGCCACACCACGTTCGAGGAAGTCCTGCGCGTCATCACGGTCGTTGAGAAATGAGCTCTCGAACATTCAACATTCAACATTCAACGTCCAACATCCAACGACGGACGCTGAAATTTGAGGCCGGAGATTTGATTCCTAGGAAAGCCAATGGGCAGAGCGCATCAATGGAGTCGTACTTCGACGTTGGATGTTCAATGTTGAATGTTGAATGTTGAATTTCTGATGCCCCGCTTCGCCTACCATGCCCGTGACCGCGCCGGCGCCGCCGTCTCCGCCACGCTCGACGCCCCCAGCCGCAAGGACGCTCTCCGCCTCCTCGCCGCGCGTGGCCTCCAGGTCACCAATGTGGCCGAGGAAGCCATCGCCCAGAAAACGGCCGCCGGGAAGAAATCGGGTTCCGCATCCGCGTCATCCGGTGTTCCGCGCGCCGCAGGCTCGGCGCTCAATCCTTCCGCAGCCGGCCTCACGCGCAAGCAGCGCCTGCCTTTTCTCCAGGCGCTCCACGACCTCACCACCAGCGGCCTTTCCGCCGGCGAATCCGTGCGCCTTCTCTCCACTCGCCTGCAAGAGCCCGCCTTGCGCGCGCTCTGCACCGGCTTGTGGAACCGCCTGAGCGAAGGCCAGCCGCTTTCGAGCTCCATGCAGGATTTTCCCGCCGTCTTCGACTCCTCGACGATCAGCCTGATCCAGGCCGGCGAAGCCACCGGCTCGCTGAACGAGGTGCTCGGCCGCCTCATCGCCCACCTCACCGAGCAGCGCGAATTGCAGCGCCAGCTCCTCACCGCCCTCGCCTATCCCGTCCTGCTCATGTTTGCGGCCGGCGGCGTGGTGCTGTTTTTTCTTTTTTTCCTGCTGCCGCGCCTGCAGACGCTTTTCGATTCGCTCGGCGGCAAGATCCCCACCTCCACGCAAATCCTGATCGCCTTCGCCCACTTCGCGCTGCACTGGGGCTGGCTCGTGCTCATCCTGGCGGCCTTCGGCGCCATCTCATTCTGGCGCTGGCGAAAGACCGAGGCCGGCCGCACCGCCACCGATGCCTTCGCGCTCAAAATCCCCTTGCTCGGGCCGTTTGTCACCACCCGCACCGTGCACGCCATCAGCCACACGCTCGCCTTGCTGCTGGAGAACGGCATCACCACCGCCGAGGCCTTGCGCATGACCGAACGGCAGATCATGCATCGCGTCCATCGCCTGGCTTTTGGCCAGGCCATTGACCGCGTGATCGAGGGCGAGTCGCTCTCCCTCGCGCTCAGCCGCACCGGCTGCTTCCCCGAACTCATGCTCGACCGCCTCGCCATCGGCGAAAACACCGGCAACATCGTGCCGAGCCTGAAGGACATCGCGCGCAACCATCAAAAAATCATTTCCCACCAGCTCGACGCCTTCACCCGCATCCTCGCCACCGTCATGCTGCTGACCGTGTTCATGTTCGTCGGCTTCCTCGCCTTCGCCATCGTGAGCGCGATCTTCAACGCCAGCGCGCAGTTCAACAAGATGTGATCGGCGTTGGCTTCGCCTCCGCCATCTCAAATTTGTACCGAGGCGAAGCCGACATCAGACAATCTCAGATCTCAGATTTGCGGAACGTAATTTTGGCATTCGCTGCAGTTGGTAATTGGTAGTTCGTAGTTGGTTGCCGGTCGCTGCCACCGCTTAAAAACGTTTACGCAGGTTCGCTAAACACCAAATGCTAACTACCAAGTACGTCTCTATTTCGCGATCTCCACCGATGAAATCAACATGGTGGCGTTGAGCTGGTTGGCATCAGTGCGGTCGGCGGCTATGCTGCACTCTTCGATGGTGATGTAGGGCGCGCGCTTGCTGAGCGCGACGTAGAATTGCTGCAGGGTCGGCCAGTCCACCTTGTGCACGGAAAACTGCACGGAATGCACGATAAACTGGTCGGCGGGTTCGTCCGGGCGGCCCTCGATCGAGTTGTTGGGCATGGTCGCCAGCGTGTTGATGTCGTCCTGCAAGTGCGCGCCATCAATCGTGCGCGAGGGATCGAGCTGCGAGAGGGCGTGCTTGACCTTCGCCTCCGTATTGGCGCGCCCGTCGAGTGACGTTTTCTGGGCCGCCAGGATCATCGAGGTATTTCTAAAATCGAACCCAAAGCCGCGCACGTCGCGAAGCACATGGAAAAATCCCCAGAGCGCGAGGATCAGCAAAAATCCGGCGAGAAGGATTTTTTCGGTCAGGAGGCGGCTGAGAAAAAAGGCTTTGAGGGCTTTCATGTGGCAGCAGGCTTGAGCGCCTCGGGTTTGAAGGTGACAACAAACTTGAAGGTGGAGACGCCGTCACGCGTGCGCTGGTCGCTTACCTCGACCTTGTCGCACGCGGGCAGGGCGTCCAGCGCGGTCTGGTAGCCGCCGACATCGCCGGGGGAACTGGTCTGCGCCTCGATTTCGAGCGTGTAATTTCCGCTCGTGGTGGCGCGGACGAACTGCACGCTGGGCGGTTTGCACGAACTGACGAGCGCGATCATTTCGAAGGGCATGAGCCGGTCGGTCGAACGGGCGCCGATACTATCCACCAGTTTGTTGGCGGCATCAATTTTTGCGACCCCGGGCGCCTGCGCCTCGACGATGGCCAGGCGGGCCTTCTGCCAGAATCTTCCGCCCACCAACGCAACCTCGCCGATAAGGCAGAGCGCGATCATGGCGGCGCAGCCGAGGAAAATGCGCCACAGGACAAGATCGCGCGCCCGCTGCTGACGGCGATGGGCGAGCTCGGCCTTGTCCCGCACATCGAGCTGGTCGGCGAGCGCCACCGGCAAACGCGAGACAAAGTCGCCGGATCGGAAAACAAATTTATCCTCGTCCTCCGATGGTTCCGGCGCCGGCGCGGACGACAGAGTGATGACCTTGCGGCTTTCGCCGGCGGAGCGGAGCAGCTCGTCGCGCACTTTCACCCGCTCTTCCTCCGGCGTATCGGGAGCAAACGTGTGGGTGGAAATTTTTTCCGGCGCCCGGCCGTCGGTCCAGTGCAACAGGGTGAGATCGTCGCCCGTGGAAAGCAGGAGGGTCGTGGCGGGTTTCACCTCACCGCCGAGGAGCGCAACAAATGACGGGATCACCAGGTTGGCCCCGGCCCACTCCGCCGTTTGCTCGGACGTGAAGCGCTTGCGGTAGGCGGCGTAGAGCAACGCGAGCGACGTGCCGGGCGGGTGATAAAATCCGTAGTAAAGCTGCGTGAGCGGAAAAGGCGCGAAGCCTTCAAGCGCCAGCTCGGCTTGCGCGGCGAGATCGGCCGGCGTGGCCACGTCCGCGACGGAAACGGTGCGGACAAAAAACATCGCATCGGGCAACAGGACGACGGTCGGAGCGGGCGCGGCGCGTTTAAAGAAGTCGAAAGACGAAGGAGACATGCTCAGGTGGGCGGAGTGGCGTCGGGTGAAGGCGAGGGGTTGGCAGGATTATCAATGATTTCCTCACGAACTTCCAGCAGTGTAAATGGATAATTGAGCTGAACGGCATTTGTGACGCTGGTGCCATTGCTGGCCGGGGCCGCGCCGGGGCTCGTGGAAGCAGAGCCGTTAGCCGTGGTCGCTCCATTGGCCGCGTTGGTGGCCGTGCCATCCGCCGTGGCCACCTGCTCGGTGGCGGCGATGGCTTTCGCCTGATTCTTCTGGGTGACAACCGTTTCGAGGCGGAAGCTGGAATTGTCCTCGTGCACCGTCACGATGATTCGCAAGGCGAGAATCTGTGTGCCAACGCCCTTGGGCACGGCTTGGGCACCGAACAGGTTATTGGCGTCAGTGGTGTTCTTGAAATAGCCGGGGCCCTGCTGCTTGTAGTCGCCCGTGCCCTTCAGGTAGGAGGAGAGCTGCCCCTGCAGCGCAGGGTCGGACTGGCCGAGCGCCGTCAGGGTGCCGGGTCCGGCCGCGTTGAGATTGGGCGGATCGAAATCATAAAGGGAAAAAGTGCTGGCAAACTTATGCCAGAGGTCGTTGGGCTGGCCGTTTTCGTCATAAAACTTTTTGTTCACGAAATCGATGGCGGCAAGTTCGTCGAACGAGCGGAGCGAACGCTGGGGCGCCGCGTAAGGGATGGCCGCGCGGTCATAATCAGGCGTGCCGGCGTCGGTGCTGGCCACATGATCCTTGCGCATCCAGGTGAGCAGCGCGTCGGCGAGTTGCTCCGCATCCGACTGGGTGACGCCCCACGAGGTAAAAAGATTGGTGAGCTGGTTGGCGTCGGCATGCGGCAGCGAAAGCTTGCCGCTCTCGTCCTCGAAGGTGACCTCGATCGTGCGGCCGGAGGCCGGCTCGTAGCCGGCAAAACCCAGCGGGTCGCTCCAGCCTTCGGCGGGACTGTGCAGGGCGCCGTCGGCCTGGATAAATTCGTCGAGCACGCCCAGGGTGACCTCAAGCGCGGAATAGGCGTCGGCGCGGAGACGGTTGGCCTCGGCCGCCCGCGCCGAGACGAGAAGATCGTTGCTGGCCCGGTCGATGAAAGTCACCAACGCCAAGGAGGCAAAGGCGATCGTGATCAGCACGATCAACAGGACGGAGGCTCTTTTTTTGCTCAACATGGCGGAAGTCTTAATAATCCGGCAGGCCCTGGCCGGGGGTGCCGAGGCTGATGACCGACTCACGCGTAATCTTGTCGTAGGTGAACTGAAGCCGCAGTCGTTGCGGCACCACCGGTTGGTTGGAGTTGTCCCGACGCAAAATGGTCTCGTTCTGCCAGCGCTTGCTGTCGGCATCATAGTAATCGTAGGTCATCGAGGTGACAAAGGGCGTGACGAGCACCTCGCGGGGCGGATCATCGGAAAAATGTTTTTCGAGCTTGGAGTGCCAGAGCAGAAAGAGTCCCTGGCCGGGGCGAACCTGCAACGAGCAGATGACATCGGGCAGCGGCGGCTGGCCCTGCCAGTCGAAGAGGCGGCAGCCGGCGGGCAGCTCGAAGGTGAGTAGGTTGTCGCTGCTGCCGTTTTGCGGCCGGATTTCCTCCACCGCCACCGGCGGCGTGACCGGAGCCGCGCCTGGTTGGGTGCTGGCCGGTGCCTCGGGCGGAAGCGTGGCGATCCGAAATTGCTGGTCGAGAAACCGCGTGGCCGCGCGCACGTGCAGTTCCAAAAGCCGCGACTCGCTGCGGTGGCCCCACAGCTCGCCCATCGAAAAAATGAACGTGTTGAGTCCAACCATCACCAGCATCACCAATGCGAGCGAAAGCAGGATTTCCAAAAGCGTGAACGCGCGCCTATGCGGGCCGGATGGTTGTGGGCGGGGTGCCCTCACCCCGCATGAGGCGTTGTGCCGTGTGAGGGTGCCCGTCACACAAATAGCCGATCCCAAAGGTTTGGCGGAGTTCATTGCGGTGCCGTTCCCTGGATTTTCGCAATTTTGGCCTTGGCCGCGGCCAGCAGGGCGGTGTTCTTCGTCGGATCGGCCCAGGTGGGACGCAAAACCATGAAATTTTCCGTGGCCGTCTCGGGTTTTTTTGCGCTCGGGTCGTTGATCTCGCAGGTAAACGCGACGGCAAAGAGATCGGCCGTCTGCGTCGGGTCGATTTGCGCGTGCCAGCTGACATGGCGGCCGTTGGCGGAGTCAAATTCGCCGCCTTGCTCGGCCTTGTCGTGGTCCGGCTCGGCGAGCAGTTGCGCGCGGGCAAATTCGATGTCGTCGTTGCGCGCATTGGCGCGCTGGGCGAGGTCGTAGCCGTTGAGCACATTGACGTAGGACGAGCCCAGCACGACCGCCGCCATGACAAAAATCAGGAGCGAGATCAGCACTTCAAGCAACGTGAAGCCGCCCGAAACCGGGCGGCGGTAGACGGAGGACGCACCCGCGTTCATTTTGGCTCCTCCAGCACTTCTGCGCAGGTCCACGGATCAATGGCGATGAAGCGCGCCGCACCGTTGCTGTGAAACTGCACGCGGAAAGGCGTGCAGGTGCCATCGCTGTATAAAGTCACAAACGGCATCGACTGTGTCTCGATCAGCTCGCCACCGATGAGTATACTGCTGGTGGATTTTCCAACGGGCAGGAAATCCACCGTGAGTTTGTCGGCAAATTGCACGGGAAATGTCTGCGCAGGGGTGTTGTCGGTGTTTTGGGTGCTGGCGTTGGTTTGCGCGCCGGCATGGTCGCTGGCTTGCGGATCGATATTGGCGCCGATGACAAAGGCCTTCGCCTTGGAGTCAAAACCCAGGCGGATGTCCTGCTGCGTGGTAAGCGCCTGCTTGCGGGCTGCGGTCAGGGCTTTCCAAAAAACCTCATCCGTGGTCAGGGCTGAGTCGCCACGGGGAGAAACGCTGATCGTCGCGCCGATCAACAGCGCAATCAGCGCCAGCGAGATCAGGATTTCCAGCAGCGTAAACGCGGCGCGCGTTTTACGCACACCGCTTCTAAGCGCCTTCGCCGAGGCGGCCCATGAACCCGCCGGGCGTTCCTCTCCCACTGTCATAAGTCACCAATTGCCGATGTCGCTCGGTTTATCGGGAGGGCCTTTCGACCAGACATCGTAGCTGTTTTTATTGTGGGTGCCCGGGTTGGCATATTGGTAGGGCTGTCCCCATGGGTCGAGCGGCAGCTTGCCATCGGCGACATAGGGCCCGTGCCAGTTGTCGGCATTGGAGCTCGGCGCGGTAACCAGTGCTTGCAGGCCGTCGCTGGTCGCTGGATAGGAGCCCATCGCCATTTTATAGGTGAAAAGCGGGGTCTTGATGCCGTCCTGGACAAAGATCTTGGCCGCCGACACCCGGCTGTTGTCGAAAATGCCGCCGAGGTCGGCGACGGCAAGACCGACCAGCAAGCCGAGGATGGCCAGCGCAATCAGGATTTCGAGGAGGGTGAACGCCCGCGCCGCACGGCGGAGCTTGGAGTGGGTGGGGAGCAACATGGGAAAAATAAAATTAGGCCGGATTATTTCCTTTGTCGAGACACTGTCGCGAGGGGAAAAGTTGCAAAAAAACCCCGAATCCAGCCAAAAATTCAAACCGTATGCAAACCATGGTCGCCGGTGTAAGGCTCAGGCTGGCGCGAGCGACGGCGGAACAGCCCAAAGCCTTCATCCTTGAAGTCATCAATGGACGATCTAAAACATGGGCGAATGTAGAGCGACGAGCTAGAACTTCGCTCTTTTGTCTACCCAAAGGGCTGAACCTTTCGCTGACAAACGTCCCCGTAGCTCAACTGGATAGAGCAGCGGTTTCCTAAACCGCTTATCCCGGTTCAAGTCCGGGCGGGGGCACCAGTCAGGACAATATATCCTGCTATGCTTAGGTATGTTTCACGTTTATCTCCTCTGTGACGAAGCCGGGCGTCACTACATTGGAATGACGGCCGATTTGCAGGCGCGCCTGGAACAGCATCAATGTGGCGGCACGCAAACGACGCGCCGCATGACCGGACGACTGAAGCTTGTTGCCGCTCGTGCATTTGCGATGAAGCATGAAGCCGCCGTTATCGAGCGAAGACTTAAATCTTGGAAGAATCCGTCCAAAGTTCTGGCGTTTCTGAACGGAAGTGCCGGATAGAGCAGCCCCGACTTGTCGGGGCTTATCCCGGTTCAAGTCCGGGCGGGGGCACCACCTTTAGACCAACGTCTTACTGCAGGCGTCGCGACGACGGCCTCTTAGAATTGACAGACGAATCATTTTTGGTACATGCTATCTTGCCGCTTATGAAGAATAAAAATCCCCATGCCGGCAGCGACTTTGACGATTTCCTCAAGGAAGAAGGCATTTCTGACGAGATCGAGGCCCGCGCATTGAAACGTGCGCTAGCCTTGAGCGTGCAAGACCTCATGGCCAAAAAGAAGCTGACCAAAACCAGCATGGCTGTGCGCATGTCGACCAGTCGCGCCGCCGTTAATCGACTGCTGGACGGCACCAACACCTCGGTGACGTTGGGAACGCTTAACAAGGCAGCGAAGGCACTCGGGAAAAAAGTCAGGATTGAGCTGGTTTCCGCCTAGAAGCGACGGCAGCCATGCCCGAAAAATGCGGGTTGACAACCCGCGCGCGAACCGCACCGTCAACCTTCCCTGTTTTCATGAGCACCACCACCGATCAAAGGCCCCAGAGCCTCGTCCCCGAGAACTTCCCTTTCACTGCGCCGCAGATGATGAGCCGCTATGTCACCGACACCGGCAAAATCCTGCCGCGCAAGTACACGCATCTCTCCGCCCGGCAGCAGCGCGCCATCACTCGCACGCTCAAACAAGCGCGCAATCTCCTGCTCGCGCCGTAATCCGCGGTTGCGCCAACCTTTCACCGGCCGGAGTTTTTGCTCCGGCCTTTTTTGCGCCATCATCGACCACGGATTTCACGGATTTTCACGGATGGCGATTTTCGGAAATGAACGGCCTTCCTTTCTTTACTGGTAAACAGACTTCGCCGCCAAATCCGTGACATCTTCTTGTATCCGTGGCATCCGTGGTTGATTGAACTGTGAAAGGTAGGATGAACCCACTACCCGCCCGCCTCTACCGCGGCACACCGCACAACCTGGCGTTCCTCGCGCGCCGCCTGCGCGCCGGCGAACTCGTCGCCGTGCCGACCGAGACGGTTTACGGGCTGGCCGCCCACGCCCTCGACGCGCGCGCCTGCGCAAAAATTTTCCGCGCCAAGGGCCGTCCCACCCACGATCCGCTCATCGTGCACATCCATGCCCTGGCCCAACTCGACGCCCTCGCCGAGACCAATGACGCCGCGCGCCGTCTCGCCAAAAAATTCTGGCCCGGTCCCCTCACCCTCGTGTTGCCGAAGAAATCCGCCGTACCGGCGATCGTGACCGCCGGCCTGCCGAGCGTGGCCATCCGCATGCCGCAGCATCCGTTGATGCGCCGCCTGCTGCGCCGGTGCGAACTGCCGCTGGCCGCGCCCAGCGCCAACCCTTTTGGTTATGTAAGCCCGACCACCGCCGAACACGTCCGCGCCGGGCTGGGCCAGAAAATTCGTTTCATCCTGGACGGCGGCCCAACCAGCATCGGATTGGAATCAACCATCGTGGACATACGCGACTCGCAGCGGCCACGGCTCCTGCGCCCGGGCGCCATCTCCCGCGAACAGATCGAGGCCGCCCTCGGTAAAAAATTATCTTTAGCCGGCAAGCGCCTGCGACCAAAAGCTCCCCTACCCGCTCCGGGCTTGCTGGCGCGGCACTATAGCCCGCGCACACCGCTGGTTCTGCACAAAAAAATTCCGGCTCGGCTCGCTGCCAAAAGCGGCTCGTCAGAGGCGTGGCTCTTCTTCGCGCAGCCGCGCGGGTTGACCGGTCCGAACATTTTCTGCCTCGATGCGCGCGGCGATGCCCCTCGGGCTGCGCGCAAGTTATTCGGGCTCTTGCGTACACTCGACGGTCGCGGGTTCAAAAAAATCCACGCCGAGCTGGCCCCCGGCCGCGGACTCGCGGAAGCGATCAACGACCGGCTCCGCCGTGCCGCGGGATTGGGCGCGCCGCTTCGCGTCGAACGCTGAACATCCAACATCGAACGCTCAACGCCCAAGTCAGACACACTCCGGGTGGGGTGATTCGCGTGAATTCGCGCCTGCCCTTCGTAGCTTTAGCGAAGAAGGGTCCATCCGCGTGAATCTGCGGTTAAAAACTCCTCAGCGGTTCAGCACGGCTTTCAGCTCGGTCAATACGCGTTCATTTTGCGCGCGCTGGCCCACGGTGATGCGCAACCATTCTGGTAAACCATAAGGTTTAAGCGGTCGTACGATCACACCGCGCCGCTGCAGCGCCTCGAACACCCGTGCGCCGTCGCCGACTTTCACCAGGATGAAATTCGCCACGCTCGGCACGAACTCCAGCCCCAGCGCACGGAATCCCGCCTCGAGCTGGCGCAACCCC
>Ga0210392_10000396_pt1 | contig 27811 bp, 14 predicted proteins | sample IncBWC30OmetaG_FD_161057 | JGI IMG/M metagenome (GOLD analysis project Ga0210392, IMG submission 161057) | Forest soil microbial communities from Barre Woods Harvard Forest LTER site, Petersham, Massachusetts, United States - Inc-BW-C-30-O ... | reverse complement strand
GAATCTCGGTGCTGATCTTGCAGTCGTCGTCCGTCGCGCATTGGTAGGCGCAATTCTTTACTGTGTTCGGGGCACCCGCAGTGCCAGCCGTACCACCGGTGCCACCCGAAGCGCCGCCAGTGCCACCCGAAGCGCCGCTAGTGCCACCCGAAGCGCCGCCAGTGCCACCTGAAGTGCCCCCCGAAACACCGCTGCCTCCGGAGCTCATCGGTTCGCCACCTTCGCCGGCCGCGCCGCCCGCGTCCGTTCCGCTGCTGCCGCTGGCTGCGCCACTTCCGCTACTGCCCGCCGCACCCGCGGCACCGGGAAGGATTGCGCCACTGCCCGCATGAGCGCCCGCAGCACCCGCGTGTCCCGAGCTGCCCCCGGTTGCGAACATCGACGTGTCGTCGTCACCGCAACCCGCGGCGAGCATCCAGGACGCCGCGAGCAAAACCACAGAGCTAAACCGCAGCGATGGCGCCATGAGCAATTCCTCCGCCCTCGCTCTAGGTCAGCTGCGTGCGCGTCGCAACCGGGAGCCGTAGGAAGCGCGCAGGCTGCGGAAATGCCAGGGGCTACGGCCGGGCCGAGGCGCCAAACAGCAAACTGTCGGCGGCCCCTCGCGTCAGCATGAGCTCGGCTCGGAGCGAAGCATCGAAGCCGCCAGCCCGTCCAGAATATCGCGCTCACTGACGAGCAGCTCGTCGATGCAAAGCTCATTCATCAGCGTCGAAAGTACCACCGCTCCGCCGACGATCACCTCGGCGCGAGCGGGCTCGACCAGCAGCTGGCGCCGCTCGGCGACGGTGGCGCGGGCCAAGCGAGTGCTGAGCATCGACACTTGCGCGGCGCTCAGACGGCTGTGGTGAGTGCGCGTGGCATCGTAGTGAGTGAGGCCGAGCTGCATGGCCGAGAGCGCCGTCACCGTGCCTGCGAGGCCGACGACGCAGTGGGCCTGCTGTGCGTCGATGACCTCTCGCACCCGCAAGAGCTCGCGGCGCACATCGAGCTCGCAGGCTCGTAGCTCCTCGGTCGTCGGCGGGTCGCCGTGCAGGTGGCGCTCGGTCATGCGCACGCAGCCCATTTGCACGGAGATCGCCGCTTTCGGCTGCTCAGTGCCGAGCACGAATTCAGTCGAGCCGCCGCCGAGATCGATGACCAAGAATGGACCATCGCTCTTCGGCAAGCCGTACGTCGCGCCATGAAAGGATAAGCGCGCCTCCGCGTCACCAGTGAGCAGCTCGGGGCGCGCGCCGAGCACGGCTTGTGCCGCGTCGAAAAACTCTTGGCCATTCTCGGCGTCGCGCGCCGCGCTGGTGGCGACCGCGCGCAGCCGAGTCACGCCGTGCGCGCTGAGCTGCGCTGCATATTCCGAGAGCACCGCCACCGTCCGAGCGATTGCTTCGGGGGCCAGCGCGCCCGTTACGTCCACGCCTTGCCCCAAGCGCGTCATGCGCATCACCCGCTCGAGCTCACGCCCGGCCGAATCAGTGATCAGCAGCCGCACCGAGTTCGTACCAATGTCGATAGCGGCAGACGCGCCGCTACCGTTGCTGGGCGCGCTCAAATGCCTTGCCCGCCGATCTGTCGCTTGAGCCCGATCAGCGTCAAAAGCTCCATGCGCGCCGCCGCATCATTCAAGAAAATGCCGTGCAGCTTGCTGGTGGTCGTCCAAGAGCCCGGCTTTCTCACGCCGCGGTAACACATGCAAAAGTGCTGGCATTGCAGGATCACCGCCACACCTTGCGGATGCAGGTGCGACTGAATCGCGTCGCTGATCTGCTTGGTGAGCTTTTCTTGAACCTGCAGGCGCTTGGCAAACACATCCACCACGCGCGCGATTTTACTCAACCCGACAACGCGACCGTTCGGGATGTACGCGACGTGCGCCTTGCCCACGAACGGGACCATGTGATGCTCGCAATGGCTGAACAGCTCGATGTCGCTCACCAGCACCAGCTCGTCGTAGCCTTCCACTTCCTCGAACGTCTTCGCCAAGTACTCCGCCGGGTCCTGCGCGTAGCCGGCGAAGTGCTCTGCGTACGCGCGCACCACGCGCGCCGGCGTGTCCAGCAAGCCCTCGCGCGTCGGGTCTTCGCCGAGGAAGGTGAGGATGCCGCGCACGCTCTCCTCTGCTGCGGCCACCTGCTCGCGCGTGCGGCGCGGCTTGGCGTGGTCTACATCGTCCGAGTCGTCATTGCGGCTGGCGGTCATCGAGCGTCAGCTTGCTCCGCCGCGGCGCCCGGCTCAACCAAAGAAGCTCGAGAGCTGGGTGAATGGCTGCGCTCACGGACACGCGGGCTCGAAGCCCTGAATGCGTAAGCCGTAGAAGACCACGGTGTTCGCTGTGTTGCCCACGAACACTAGACCTTGCACTTCCTTGAGTGTGTCGGCGAACGTCTCCACCGGAGCGCTAAACAGGCTGGCCCACTTGCTGGCCTCGAATGAAATGGTCAAGGTTTGTTTCATGCCGGAGGTGGACGGCACATCAGCGGCCCACTGATCGCCGCCGTCCCAGTGCGAGCCGGAGCGGACCTGAACGTGCAGAGCGGCGGTCGCGCTATAGGTGAGTGTTATGCCTGGCGCGCCGGAGACGTCAGCGGTTTTGCCGAACTGATTCGTGATCAGCACTGGCACGACATTCCAACCCGAGCCCATGAAGACCACCTGGGCCACCTCGGTCTGACCTTCTTTGGTCAGGATGTCGCCAACAGGCGTGCACGTGCACTCGCCGTTGGTCGCGGTCCATTCGGTGATGCGATCGATGGAGGCTTTGCCTGTGCACTCCTGAAGCGGCGGCAGCCCACCCGAACCACCGCTCGCCCCCGCGCCGCCACCGACGCCGCCAGCTCCCCCGCCGCTCGTGTTACCCGCGCTGCTCGTGTTACCCGCGCTGCTCGTGCTACCCGCACTGCTCGTGCTACCCGCACTGCTCGTGCCACCGGCGCTGCTCGTGCTACCCGCGCTGCTCGTGCTACCCGCGCTGCTCGTGCTACCGGCGCTGCTCGTGTTGCCCGCGCTGCCACTCGGCGACTGGCTGCTCGGTAAGTCCGCGTGGCAAGCGGGAATAGCGGTGGCCACGTAGCCGAGTAGGGTTAGCGTCGTGCTGAGCTTCATGAGGTGCCGCTGAATGTTACACCGCTTTAGAGCCACGCACTCAAGCAGCGTTCGGTGTGGCAACACACGATCTTTCCACGGAACGCTCTTTTGTGCGGTCGCATCGGCGCAATAACTCGAGAGCGGCGGGGCAGAGCGCCTCTTTGTTCCGCATGGTGCGCCACTCCCAGCGCGAGCTGGATGTCGGATTTCCGACATCCAATTTGAAAGGAGAAGCCGTGCTGTCTGGAAACAATCGCTCCCAATAGGAGTGATGCCGCGGCGCCCGCCGCGCGTCTACGCACGGGCCCGTTTGTCGGTGGCCTGCCCGAGTCAGTCGCGGTATTACCGCGCTTCGTCTCGATCATGCGCCTCGCGATTGTTGCAGTGTCCTCCTACGAGGAGAACGGACAAGTGAACCCGATCCCGAACGCGGAGATCGACGTCCAATTGTTCAGCGAGCGCTTGGCAGAGGCGGACGCGGGCTTCACCGTGCATGTGTTTCCGGCGCAACGGGGGCTGGCCGAGGGCATCGAAGAGCTGATCGCGGGGTTGGAGGAGCGGCCTCAGGCTTTGCTTGTTTATTTTTGGGGGTACGCGCTGCTCAGCGAAGAGCGTGGGGCTACGTTGCTGCTCGACGGGCCCAAGTTGTCGTCGTTCACGCTGGCTCGCTTGCGTCGGCAGCTCGCCGAGCTGGCCGACGTGGCGCTCGTGATTTTAGACACCACGCTGGCCGAAGGCTCGTTTGGCGAGCCGATCGACGCGGTGCGCGCCATCGGCGGCGCGCTGAGCAGCGGTGATTCGAACGTGTCTAGTTTGGTCGCCGCGCGCTTACCGGGATCGAGCGTCGCGCAGGGCCCGCCGCCGTTCACGGGTCTGCTGCAAATGATTTTGGACGCGCAGACCGGCAACGCGAACGACCTCACCCCGGAAATGCTGTTTCGCGCCATGCAGTCCGAGGAAGTGATGTTCGCCGACATCCCCGCGGCCGGCTGCTTCCTCGCCAAGCGTGATTTCGTGCTGGTGTCCGGCGTCGCGCCACCGAGCGTCGCGCCGCCAGCGCCAAACGTCGCGCGGCGCCACTACGAAGACACGGATGAAACGACCGCGCCGCGCGCTGAGCCAAGCGTGTTGCCTCCTCCGCCACCACCGCCGCTGGCGCGGCCACCGATTCGCTCGGCCATCGTGTCCGTGGTCGACATCGACATCGACATCGACATTGAGCTCATCTCCGAGCCCGCTTCGAGCAAGCCCGTTCCGAGCGAGCCTGCTTCGAGCAAGCCTGCTTCGAGCGCGGCTCAGTATTGTCGTCACTTGTTGGGCGAGTTCGAGCGCGCGAGGGATCGCGACGGCGCGTATCGCGCCGCGGTGTGCTTGGAGGTGCTGGGCGAGGCCGACATCAACGAGTCGCTGCTCGCCGCCGCGCACCGCCCAGAAGGGCTGCAAGCGGTGCGCAGCGCGCTTTCGTACTCGGATTGGTACGAACGTCTGAGTGCGGGCTGCGACGAACCCAAGACGACCGCCGTGTTGCGCGCCCTGGGCCCGGCGCTCGCTCGCGTTGGGTTCCAGCACGCGCACCGCTTGCGACGCGAGCAGACGTTGCCCGAAGAAGCGCGCCAAGATCCTGAAAAGAGCACGGCGACGCTCGCGAAGGCGCTGCATTGGACGGCGCGTCTGCTGTCCGTGCCTGCAGCAGAGCTCTACGTGCTCTCCGAAGTGCCGGGCTCCGTCGCGTTCGCACCGGGCGCCGAGCGACCGTTGCTCACCTGCGCCCGCAGCCTCGGCAGCGGCTTCAGTTTGCCGGAGCTCGTGTGCTTGTGGGCGCGCGAATTGTCCTTTGCGCGCCAAGAGCAAACTGCGCTGTGTTACTTCCCGGACGCAAGCGAGCTGTCTCTGTTGTTGCTCGCCGCGTGCGCGGTGAGCGGCACGGCCAACCTGCACTCGATAGGCAGTGACGCCAAGCGCATCGCGAGCGGCTTGAAGCGCGAGGTGCGCGGCACTAGCCTGGAGGCATTGCGCGCGGCGGCGCAGGCCCTCCCCGTGCAGGCCATCGAAGCGCACGCCGACGCGTTCATCCGCTCCGCCGAGCTCGTCGCCGGCCGCGTCGCGTTGGTTGCCTGCGGCGATCTCGAGCTCACCCTAGCCCTCGATCGCCGCTTCCCCCGCGCCGGTCTCACGACCGCACAGGAACGCCACGCGGATCTGCTCCGTTTCACGCTCAGCTCCGAGCTCGGACAGATCCGCTCGACTCTCGGCGTCTCGCTGGCTTGACGTGCGGCGCGGCGCGCACAGGGTTGATTGCTATGGCGCGGCGGCCTGCTCGGAAACGGGCGAGTCGCCCGCTTGGCGTAGGGCTTCGCGTAATTTGGCGGCCAGCACGCGCACGTTGGGTTCTTCGCACATCGTGTTGTGATCGCCCGGGCAAAATTGCACGTCGACCCCGCCGCTGAGGTAGCGACCCCAACCGTGCTGTTCGTCGTCTTTCACCGCTGACCAAAGAGACATCGACCCGAGCTCGCGAGCGCGAAATAGCGTGGCCTTGCCGTCCCACGCGGGCGGCCGATAGCGGTCTTGAGCCACGAGCCAGGAATCTTGCACCTGCTCGCTGCGAAAACTATCGGGAAAGAGCTGGCGTAAGCCGCGGTTCATGCGCCGCGCAATTTCGTAGCGCTCGTGAATCACGCGGCGCCCGAAGGAATCCAAAAGCGCCCCGGGCCCACGCGTGGACAGCCGCCGAAAATGAATCTGCGCGCGCTCTGCGAGCGAGCGCATCGGCAGCTCCGGACTGTACGAATCGATCAGCCCCAAGAAGGCGATGCTTTCGCCTTGCGCGCTGAGGCGCCGGCACATCTCGAACGCCGTGATGCCACCGCCCGAGTAGCCGCCCAGAAAGTACGGGCCCTTCGGCTGTACCGAGCGCACTTCACGCAGGTAGTGGTCTGCCAGCTCTTCCACCGTGTAGAGCAGCAGACTCGGATCGTCCGCGCCCGGCGGCTGCAGGCCGTACATGGGCCGTTCGTCCCCGGTCAGGATGGCCAGCTTGCGCAAATTGTTCAGCGTTCCGCCGAGGCCGGCGATGCAGAAGAACGGCGGCGGAGCACCCTTCGGTTGCATCACGACCAAGGACGCCCAGCGCGACTTCTTGACCGTACGCGCGGGCGACTCACTCACTGGCACTTGATCGGCGCGGGCCGCGCCGTTGACGGAGCTCGGCGCTGTCTCGGTCGCGGCTACCGCAGCTGACCGCGGCTCGTCATTCTCGAGTGGCGTACCGAGCTCCTCGGCGATCACCTTGGCGCAGCCTGCAATGGTGGGCGCCTCGAATAGAGTCGAGAGCGGTAGCGAAACGCTCCAGCGCTTGCGGATCTTGTTGAACAGGCGCACCGCGACCAAGGATTGCCCGCCGAGCTCGAAAAAGTCGTCCCGAATGCCAATTTCACTGAGACCGAGCAGCTCTCGCCAGATGGCGGCGAGCTCGCGCTCCAAGTCATTGCGTGGCGCCACGAAGTCCGCGCTCAGGCTCGGTCGGGCGAAGCCTTCTGCTAGTTTTTGTGCGGAATCGGTGCTGACCGACGCTCGCCTTGGGCGGGCGCGCGCTTCGATCTCGAGCAGCCAATCTTGCACGTTCACCGAAGATGCGAGCACATGGCCGCCCATGCGCGCGGACAGAATGCGGTCGAACGCGTCCATGCCCTCGGCGTTGGAGATGCCGAGGCGCACGGCGCTGCCCATGCTGTTCTGCGTCATGCTGCGCGTAGGTTCTTGGCCGGGTGCGCGCGAGTGCTCGGCGCGCTCGCGCGCCTGTGCCGTGAACGAAGCGGACTTTGCCACACGCTTCATGGTGAAATTGACGACTTCCACCAGCACGCGGCCCGACTCGTCGTACAGCGTGGCATCGAACAGCGCGATGTCGTTCGCGCTCTGGCGATGACGAACGTGGCTGAGCACGCGCGGCGTGAGCGGCGCGAACAGCGTCACGCGACCATAGGCAAACGGCACGAAGAAGTCCTTTGACTGGTCGAAGTCTTCGAGCAGCCCCTGCGCGCCGCCCGTGGCCATGTCGAGCAGCGCGGGATGTAACGGGTAGGCCCCGAGGTCGACGTGGAACACCTCCGGCAAGCTGAGCGAGATCAAGGCCTCACCTGCGCCGTAGCGGATGCGCTCGACATTGGCCCAGCGTTGCCCGAAATCCATGAACGGTTGCTCGAGAAATCCGCCGAAAATGCGCTCGCGCAGCGCGCAGCGATCGCTGATCTCGCGCACGTTCACGGCGGGCGGCGCAGCTTTTTCCACATACTCGACGCGGCCCGTGACGTGCGGCTCGCTCTCTGAAGGACCGTAGAAGGTGAACTCGCCTCGGTGTGGGCCCGCCCGCCGCAGCCGCAAACGCAGCTCGCGAGATTCACCGACGCGCGTCACGAAAGGCGACAGGAACGTGACGTCGCTGATCTCGACGAAACCGGGCTGTTTGTGAAACTCCAGGCCGGCGCGCGCCAGCTCCAAATAACCGGTGCCCGGTAGTAGCGCCTCTCCGCCGCGAACCACGTGCTCCGAGAGCAGCCAGTGCTTGGTGCGACTGAAGGAGGTCACGAAGCGCACCTCTTCGCCGCTATCCACTGCCACACGCTCCAGACAAGGATGGGGCGCGGCGCGCCCGAACTCGACGCCCCGCGGCTGTTCGGCGAGCGCGACGGCCATGCCGATCTCCTGCCAAGCATTCCAACCGATGGACACGACGTGCGTGCGGCTACCGAACGCCTCCGTTTCGGCGAAAGCGTCCAAGAAGGCGTTGGCTGCGGTGTAGTCGACCTGCCCCTCGAGCCCGAGCACGGAGCTGACCGAGGAGAACAACGCCACAAAATCGAGCGAAACGCCCTGAAATACCTCTTCCAAGACCAGCGCGCCGCGCACCTTCACGGCCAGCACCAAAGCGGCCGACTCCTTGGTCTTGAGCGAAATCAGGCCGTCGTCGATCGTGCCCGCGGAGTGAATCACGCCGTTGATCCCGCCAAACCGCTCGCGGGCGAGCTCGACTGTCGCGCGCATGTCGCTGACACTGGTTACGTCGGCACCAACGACCAGCACTTGGCCGCCCGCCGCCTCGATGGCTTGAAGCTTGGTGATACGCCGGCTCACTGCGCCACCTTGAGCGAGCAGCGCGGGCCACGCAGAGCGCTCGGGCAGCCCCGTGCGGCCGATCAGCACCAGCTTCGCGCGCGCGGTCTTGGCGAGGTGCTCGGCGACTTCCAAACCGATGCCGCCCAAGCCGCCGGTGATCAAATAGACGCCCCCCTCACGGACCGGGCTCTTCGGGCTCGCTGCCAGCGCGAGCGGCTCGAACGACTGAATCCAGCGGCCGGACTTGCGGAGCGCGACGATCGAATCGGCCGGGCGGGCACGGAGCTCGGTGAGCAAGCTCTGTGCGGCGAGCGCCAAGGCGTCGGGGCCCGAGCCTAGCGTGGCAACGTCGATGTTGCGCGTCCAAATAGTGGGAAATTCCCGCGGAATTACCCGAGTCGGGCCGAGCAACAGCGCTTTCTCCGGCTGCTTCGGCGGGTCGCCGGCGACTTGCACGAGGCCGGTCGATACCACCGACAAAGTGAGCGGTCTCTCGTGCGCACCGAGCGCCTGGGCCAAGAACAACAACTGGAAGAAGGCCGGGCCGAGCGCTGCCTGCAACTCGCTCAGCTTGCCGCGCGCCGCAAACGAAGGCAGCGCCCAGCGCGCTTTCTTGGAAACGGGCCAAGCACACACGATCTGTCGCGGGAACAGCTCGCGCAGCAAGAGATCGTCGATCAGCGTCTCGTAGTCGGCGGCTGCGTCGGGGCGGATCGTGTACCGATCCTCTCCGACTTTCATGAACATCTCACCGGGCTGTACGTGAATCACTCGCTCGGCGGCCAAGCCCTGCGCCACCTTTTCCAAGAGGCCCAGCGCGTCGTCGAAGACGAGCCACGGCCCGAGCTGGTCTTCGCTGGGCGGCGTTGCAGCGCGTTTCCAAGTGGGGGTCGAGAACCACTCCGCGACGTCCGTCCGCTTGCGCAACGCCTGCGGCTTGGCGCTCTGCGCGGTGGGTCGACCCGCCTCGATCCAATAGCGTTGGGGGTCGAAGGGGTAGCTCGGCAGCGCGACGCGGCGGCACGCTTCCGTGCCGCAAATCAGGCCGAAATCGAGCGCTACGCCGGTGAGCCACAGGCGTCCGAGCGTGAGCTTCAAGAACGCGGCGTCCGAAGCCGCTTCTAGCGGGTGACGGAGCGTGGGCAACGCGACGGGAGCCGGCACTTGCTGACGCGACAAGCTGGCCAGTGTTCGTCCCGGGCCGACTTCGAGCAGCACGCGATCACCGCTCTTCAGTAACTCGACCAAGCCTTCCGCAAAGCGCACCGTGCCCTGCAAGTGCTTCACCCAGTAGCTGGGATCGATCGCTTCTTCCGGCCTGATCCAAGTGCCGGTCAAGTTGGACACGAAGGGCAGCTCGGGCGCGCGAAAGCGCACGGCGCGACAGGTCGCCTCGAACTCCGCCAAAATGGGCGTCAACATTTGCGAGTGCGCGGCGACCGAAATATGGATGCGCGTGGTGCTCACTTCACGCGCGTCGAGCAAAAGCGCGAGCGCTTCGATGGCTTCCACCGGGCCCGAGGCCACGCACAGCGTCGGGGCGTTCACCGCGGCGATCGATAGCTCGGCACCGAGCAGCAGACGCAGCTCGGCCTCCGGTAGCTCGACGCTGAGCATGGCGCCGGGTGGCAAGGTCTCGAACAAGCGGCCGCGCGTGGCGACCAAATTGATGCCTTCGCCGGCTGAAAACACGTTGGCCAGCGCGGCCGCGACGTATTCACCCATGCTGTGGCCGATGCATGCCACCGGCTGCACGCCCCACGACATGAGCAGCTTCGCCATGGCGTACTCGGTGGCGAACAGCGCAGGCAACGCCAAGGAAGGCCGTTCGAGCTCCGTGCCGGCTTGCGCTTCGCCGCCCGCTGCTGGAAACAGCCGAGCGCGAACTTGCGCGCCCAGATCGGGCGGCAACCCGCCCTGTTTTCCCGGGCGACTCAGGGCGGCGAGGCATTCCTCGATCGCGTCGCGATACACGGGCTCGGTCTGGTACAGTTCGGCACCCATGTTCGAGTACTGGGCTCCGCCACCCGGAAACATGAACACGACCGACAGCGTGGCGCGACTCTGCACCTGCGTCGGTAGCCGCTTCGCGTCGGCGCTGCGCAAGGCCAGGGCCGCTTCGCCGACACTCGCGCTCGTCAGCACACGGCGATGAGCAAACTGCTTACGGCCGAACTGCAGCGTATACGCGACGTCGGCCAGAGACAGCTCGGGATGCTGCTCGAGATGCGTCGCCAGATCAGCCGTGACGCGTTCGAGCGCGGCGCTGGTCTTGGCGCTCAGCACGAGCAGCTCGGGCCGTCCGGCTTTGCCGACTCGAGCGCTGGGCAGCGGCGGGGCTTGCTCGACGATGATGTGTGCGTTGGTGCCACCGGCGCCGAGCGCCGTCACGCCCGCGCGTAGGGGCGCGCCGTTGCCTTGCCAGGGGCGCAGCTTGGTGTTGACGAAGAACGGGCTATTTTCGAAGTCGATCTCCGGATTGGCGACTTCGAAATTGATACTCGGCGGCAACTGCTCGTGCATCAAGCACAACACGGCCTTGATGAAGCCAGCCATGCCCGCGGCTTCGCCCAAATGCCCGATGTTGGCTTTCACCGAAGCCAGCGCAACGTAGCCCTTCTTCTCGGTGTGCGCGCGAAACGCTTGGGTCAGCGCGGCCACTTCGATCGGGTCGCCTACACGCGTACCGGTGCCGTGAGTCTCGATGTAAGAAATGCTCTCCGGATCGACGCCGGAGATGGCAATGGCCTCTGCCACGGCGCGCGCTTGCCCGTCGACGCTGGGCGCGAGGTACCCCACCTTTTGTGAACCGTCGTTGTTGATGGCCGAACCGCGCACCACCGCCAGCACGTTGTCGCCATCGGCCAGCGCGTCTGCCAAGCGCTTGAGCACGACGCAGCCCGTACCACTGCCGAACAGCGTGCCTTGCGAGCGCGCATCGAACGGGCGGCAATGACCATCCGCCGAAAGGATCTCACCTTCCTTGAACAGGTAGCCCTTGTGCTGAGGCAAGGACATCGTGGATGCACCAGCGAGCGCTACGTCACACTCGCCGTTCAATAGGCTCTGGCAGGCCAGGTGGATCGCCACGAGCGACGACGAGCAGGCCGTTTGCACGTTCAAGCCCGGCCCCTGAAGGTTCATTTGATATGAAACCCGCGTGGCCAAAAAATTCATGTCGTTGCCGGTGTGGCGTGCGAGCCACTCCCCGACCGTGTCCATGACCTCCTGATTCGTGACCAGGTGGTACATCATGTAAGTGTTCATGCCACAGGCAGCGAACACTCCCGTCGCGGGCACGCGGTCTGGATCGTAGCCCGCGTTCTCGAGCGCGCTCCAAGCGACTTCGAGAAAGAAGCGGTGCTGCGGGTCCATCACCGCAGCGTCACGCGGGCTCATGCCGAAGAAGCCCGCGTCGAAGCGATCGATGTCTTCCAGGATCGGCCAGGCCCTCACGTACGCCGGATCTGCCAAGAGCTCCGGCGTTTCGCCAGCGGCGAGCAGCTCTTCATCCGTAAAGAATTTCACGGATTCCACGCCTGCACACAGATTGCGCCAGTAGTCCTCGAGCGTGGGAGAACCGGGGAAGCGCCCGGCCATGCCAATCACTGCGATCTGCGCGCCTTCGCTCAGATCCGGAGCTTCCTCGCTCGTAGTCATCGCTACTCGGACTATCGCTCAGCCGGCAGGGGCCAGCAACGCCTGTCGAAAGAAACCGACTAAAAGCTCAAGGTAGGTATTCGGCTCGCTTTCGACGAACCCGCCATGGCCAGCCCCGGGAACCGGATGCAGAGTCTTGGGCTGCCCGGCGGCAGCGTACAACGCCTCGGCGTGACGATACGGAACGATGGTGTCGGCGGTTCCAGCGATAATCAAGACTGGCCGCGGCGCGATCTTCCCGATCAAGTCGAGCGGGCGGAGCACGTCGACCTGCATGCCGCCGCGTTCGAGCGCGTACAGCGCCGGCACGCTGCCGAGCAGACCCAAAGGGCGATGCGTGAACGACACTTGTTCGCGTTGCACCGCCGGCGTTCCCGCCAAAACCACGGCGCTCAAGCGCGGGTCCTGCGCTGCCACCTGACAGGTCGTGTAGCCACCCATCGAAAAGCCGTACGCGCCGACTTTGCCCGCGCCGAGCTCGCTGCGAGCCGAAATCCAAGTGATGGCCGCGCTCAAGCTTTCACGTTCAGCCGCGTTCCAATGGATGCTGCCCCCGCTTTCGCCGTGACCCGGCCAATCGAAGAGCAGCACCCCGAAGCCAGCGGCGACGAGCGCGCGGGCCTCCGCGCTGAGCTGCGCGCGGTTGGCTCCCGCGCCATGAGTCAAAATGACGGCAGCATGGTTGTGCGATGGCACGTACCAACCGCGGAGTGTCCCCGCAGGAGACTCGAAGCTCACGTCCGTCGCGCCGCTGATACCCGATGCTTGGGCAGGCAAGCGGACCGCGTGCTGCACCGGGAAAAACTGCTGCTGTTCGGCGAAATAACTGCGCGCCCCGAGCAACACGAAAGTGACGACGACGAGCAGCGCGCCGAAGACGATCGAGTTTCGGGGGTTGCCCATGTCAGCGCTTCGCTGGACGGACCGCGCCGGCACGCCGCAACATGGCGTCGCGCCGCGCCTGCGCGCGGTCCAGGCCGGCGCTGGCTGCTTGCGGCTTTGCGCCGCCGCCGTCGCGCTCGGTGAGGTGACGAGCGAGAGCCGCGACACTCGGGAACTGGAACATCTCTACGAGCGAAATAGCTTTACCGAGCAGCGTCCGCAGCCGGCCATTGGCCTGCATGGTCAGCAGCGAATTGGCGCCGAGATCGAAGATATTGTCGTGCAAGCCCACTTGTTCGACGTGCAAGAGCTCCTGCCAAGTCGCCGCGATCGCCCGCTCCAGATCGCTCGAGGGCGGCGCGAACGCCTCCTTGCGCACGAGCTTCGTGGCCTCGGGCAGAGGCAGCGCTTTGCGATCGATCTTCCCGTTCGGAGTGAGCGGCAACACTTCCAGCGCGACGAACGCGCTCGGTATCATGAACTCCGGCAGCTTCGAAAGCAGGTAACCGCGGAGCTCCGCCACTTCCAGCGTGCGGACGCGTGGCGGAGCGGCGGGGGCTTGCCGCGCGTAGCTCGCCAGCTCACCCGTGAGCGCGGGCCGCTGCCGCGCCGGATGCCGCTTACCCGCCGCCCGCTCGCGATGCACGAACCAGGCGTCGAAGCGACCTGCCTCGCTGGACCACTCGAGCTCGACGTCGTAAGCGGCGTTGAGCTCGTAGAGCGTCTCGGGCTCCCAGAGGTCCGGCTCGAGCTCGGCCAGCTCTGCGCGTAGCTCCGACACGCGCGCGGGCGGCGCCGCTTCGGCCAACCGCGACAGCGCGTGGAGCTCACGCCGCACGCGCGCGTTCCGAAGGCCGGTCACGTGCAGCGCCACCAGCCCGTCAGCGAGCCGCTGCCCTAGCGCCTGCTCGGTCGTGGCGTCGCTGACGGCCCATTCTTCGACTTCATGCGGCGAGATCTCGGCGGGCAACGTGGAACCGCGCTTGACGATCACGACATCGCTCCGAAAATTGACTAGCTCGTTGTTGGCTCGGCCGCGCTTGGGCTCGTTTCGCAACAGTAAAAGCTCGGGGCGCGAGGCCACGAACAACTCGAAAAACTCCGGTGCCAGCACGAGCTCACGATCCTGATCGAGCCGCCGCTCGACGCGCGCGAGAAACTCGGCCGAGCTGGCGTCGTCCGGCGAAAGGGCCAGCTCCACCGAGGTATGAAAGGCGCGTTGTAGCGGGCGACTGCGCACGTCACCCAAGAACAGCTTGCCCCCTGGGACCAGCGCTACACACAAGTGATCGAGGGCGGCGATCAAGTACGCCACGGAGGGGAAGTACTGCACCACCGAGTTGATGACGATGGCGTCGAACGACGCGGCTTCGACGTTCAGATCGCCCGCCCCAGCGCGCACCAGCTCGACCGACGGCAGCGATCGAGACTGCAAGCCGCGCCGGACGTTGTCCAGCGCCGTTTGCGAGAAGTCGACGCCCAAGTAGCGATCGCAGGCGCCAGCCAAGCGAAACAAGAGCAGGCCCGTGCCGCAGCCGACCTCGAGAATGCGTCGTGCGCCCAGGCTCTCGATCCGAGCGATGGTGTGGTCGAGCCATTCGGCCATGTCCTTGGCGGCGATGGGCAACCCCGTGTAGCTGCTGTTCCAGCCAGAGGTATTGAAGGTGGCGTCCGGCGCGGGCGCGCTGTCTTCGGTGCGATAGGCCTCGTTCCAAATCTGCTGCCAGACCTCGGTGCCCGCAGCGCTTTCATCGGCGGCGCTCGGCGACGCGCTGACGGCGCGCGCTGCATCGGGTACCAGGTAAGCCACGAGCCGTTGATCGCCGGGCGAGTCTTCGCGCACCACCACCACTGCTTGGCGGACGGTGGGGTGACGCGCCAAAACACTCTCGATTTCGCCCAATTCGATGCGGTAACCGCGCAGCTTCACCTGGTGGTCGAGCCGCCCCAGAAACTCGATATTGCCGTCTGGAAGGAAGCGCGCCAAATCGCCCGTGCGATACAAACGCCCTGGCTCCGGGGGGAATGGTGGCGCGCTGAACGCGTCGGGAATGAAGCGCTCGGCCGTGAGCTCGGGGCGATCCAGATACCCGCGCGTCACCCCCGCGCCACCGATGCACAGCTCGCCTGCGACGCCGACTGGTGCCGAACGCAGATTGGCGTCGAGCAGCTGGATGCTGGTATTCGCGAAAGGGCGACCGATGGTCACGGGCGCGCCGTTCGACACGAACGCGGTCGTCGACCACACGGTGGTCTCGGTGGGGCCGTACATGTTGAGCAGCTGGCCGCGCTCGAGCAGACCGGTCAGCGTGTCCGCGAGGCTCACTGGCAGGGCTTCACCACCGAGTAGCAGGCGATGAAGCCCAGCGAGCGCCGCGTGCGCCTCCGGATCCTCGAGCAGCAAGCGCGCCAGTGACGGTGTGCACTGCAGGTGGGTGACTCCGTGGCGGTGGATCTGCTCCGCTATCGAGGCGAATTCATCCGCCAATGCGGCGCCCGAAGAGCACAGCTCACTCAAGCGGTGGAGGTGCGTGAGGTGCGCGAGCACGGCATCGGAGGCGACCCCAAAGTCGATCAGGCAGGCGATTTCGTCGACCCCCACCGACGCCAGGTCGGTCATCAGCTCGAGGCAGCTCTCGGGCGTGCCAAATAGGCCGTTGGTCTTGAAATAGCGCTCGAAAGCGTGCGCCATCAAGGCGTCTTCTTCTTCCGGGGTGAGCTCGGCTTCCGCCATTTCGCCCCCGTCTGTACCGCCCGCTCGCGCGAACGCTGGGAATTGCCAGCGCGCCTTCTTCACGAGATCGGTCGACGTCTTTAGGTAGGCGGTGAAGGGCTCGCGCACCAGCTCGCGCACGGCGTCGACGCTCTCGCCCACGAGCGTGTGCAGCATGAGCGTGACGTGGCCGGGGCCCTCGTGACCGTGCTTGGCTCGCGCCGCGCGATACGCGCCGAGCTTCTCGCGTAGATCCTCCACGCTCTGCCCGAGCATGTTGGTCAGCACGTTGAAGCCCATCTCCCCGGCGGTCGTGAAGGTGTCCAAGCTGCTGGCCGCGGTCAGCCAGATGGGCGGGTTCGGCTGCACCGGCCGCGGCAGGATCTTGACTTGGATCTCCTGATCGTTGCCGTTTTTGACGGGTATGGATTCACCGCGCCAGAGCTTCCGGATGGTCTCGATGCCCTGCAGCGTGACTTGTTTGCGGTTCGCGTAATTGGCGGGCGCGAGCGCGAAGTCATTCACGTGCCAGCCCGAAGCGAACGACAACCCGACGCGGCCGTGCGAGAGGTTGTCGACGACCGACCACTCTTCCGCGATGCGGATGGGGTTGTGCAGCGGCAACACCACACTGCCCGCGCGGAGCTGCACGCGCTCGGTGATCGTAGCGAGCGCGGCGCTCGTCAGCGAAGGGTTGGGGTACAGCCCACCGAAGGCATGAAAGTGGCGCTCGGGTGTCCACACCGCCAAAAACCCGTGAGTATCAGCAAATTTCGCGCCCTCAATCAACAACCGATATTGATCCCCGGAAGCCTCCGCTGCCTCGGCCGCGAAGTAAAACAGACTGAAGTCGACCTTGCGCGCCAGCCCCGGCGTCTGGCGCTTGGCGCGGCGCGCGAGCCCCGCCTTGTCGCCCTCTTCCTGAATCACGACCTTGAAGCCGCGCGACAACGTCCAAAATAGCTCCAGCACGGAGATGTCGAACGAGATGCTGGTCACCGCGAGCCACGTGCCGCCACCGGTACCCACCCGCTGATCCATGCCCAGGAAGAAATTCGAGACGTTGCGGTGCTCGACCATGACGCCCTTCGGACGTCCCGTGGAACCCGAGGTGAAGATCACGTAGGCGAGGTGATTGCCTGTCACAGCCGAGTGCGGCTTGTGCGCTTCGCCCTCCGTCTGCAAGCGCTCGTCCAGATGCAGGAGCGTGGCCGAGTGCGCGGGGAGCCGGGCCGAAAGCGCCTCGCTCGTGACGATCACGCGCGCGTGGCTGTCCTCCAGCATGATGGCGATGCGCTCGCTCGGATACGCGGGATCGAGCGGCACGTAGGCCGCGCCAGCCTTGAGGATCCCGAGCAGGCCCACCATCATGGACAGTGAACGCTCCATGAAAATGCCGACCGTGTTGTCCGGGCCGACGCCGAGCTCGTGCAAGCGGCGCGCGACGCGATTGGCGCGTCGATCGAGCTCGCGATAGCTGAGCTCGTGCTCGCGAAACACGACCGCTGGCGCGTCCGGCGTGCGGGCGGCTTGCTCCTCGAACAGCTCGTGCACGCAGCGATCCGCCGGAAAAGGCTGTTCGGTCGCGTTCCAAGCGCGCACCCGCTCGAGCTCTTCGGTCGGCACTCGTGACAGCTCGCCGAGGCTGCCCCAGGGCTGCTCGGCCATCGCCACTAGCGCGGCGTGGGCCCTGCCCAGCATGTCTCGAGCGCGTGACGCGTCCACGCGCGTCGGGTCGAAGGCGAGCTTGACGAGCAGCTCCGGCTCGCCGTACCCGAACAGCGTGAGCGGGAAATTGGTCTGCTCGATCCAGTCGAAGTCACGCCGCTCGTAGTCGCCGCCGAGCGCCTTCAGCGCCGAATTCAGCAACGCGTCGTTGTAGACGATGATGCTGTCGAAGAGCGGCGAACCACTGGGCAGCTCGGACGCCGCTTGCGCCGCCAGCAAGGGCGTATGCTCGAAGGGGCGCGCCGCTACCTGCCCCGCGCGCAGCTCGACCAGCCACTCGCGGAGCGGGCGCTCGGGCGTCACCTGCACCCGGAGCGGCAGTGTGTTGATGAACAAGCCGACCATGCGCTCCGCGTCCGGCAGCGCGGAGCGGCGACACGCGCGCACCACACCGAAGACCACGTCGTGCTCGCGACTGAAATCGCTAACGACGAGCGCCCACGCGGCTTGCACGAACGTGCTCGGCGTGACTCCATTCTCGCGCGACAGCGCGCGCAACCGGTCGGTCTGCGCGAGCGATAGCCGCGCCGAAACTTCGCCATACAGGGCGCGCCGCACAGCGAGGTCCGAAGGTCGCGAGGACACGGCCAAAAGCTCGCTACGCGCTTCGCACAAGCTATTTTTCGAGGAAAAACCGCGCAAGAGCGCGCGGAAATAGTCGGCGGCGGGGGCCGCCTTGTGGCTCAGCTCCTGCTCGAGCCAAGCGATGTGCTCGGGGTACGGGCGGGGCCGCGCCATGCTCGGCGCTTCGCCTTTCAGCAAGGCTTCGTAGGCGGTGAAAACGGCGCGCACCACGATGGCGAAGGAGCCACCGTCGAGCAGCAAATGCGGGAAGGTCCAGACGAGCCGAAAATTCTCTTCGCCGAGCTTGAATAGCCGCAAGCGAAATAGCGGTGCTTGACCGAGCGGGATGCCGCGCACGCGATCCTCGCGCAAGAACTGATTGAGGGCGCGGCTCTGCTCGCCTTCGGAGAGCGTGCTCAGATCTTGCTGTTCGAGCGTGAGCTCGACACTGGGCAGCTGCTCCTGGACGGGGCTCCGTAGGCCTTCCCAGCGCACGCGCGTGCGCAGCGCGCCGTGCATGTCGGTCACCCAGCGCCAAGCGCGCAGGAGCGCGTCGGGCACGATCGGCTCGCGGAGCGTCGCGATCATCTGCTCGATATCGACGCCGCTCTCCGGTGCTTGAACGTGATGGAAGAGCATCCCCTGCTGCACCGCAGTCAGAGCGAAGGACTCGGCGGACAGCACAGAACTCATGAACCCATTCCTTTGTGTTCGTGGGGCTCTGGCCCCGAAACGACTTGCCGACCCTCAGCGCGCGAGCGCCGACGAGATCATCACACTGGCATCCAAAAGCGAGTGCACGCCGCGCATCGGGTCCTCCGCCAATGAAAACCCGAACTCTTCCTCGAGCGCGAGCAGGAAGGAGAGGGCGCCCAGCGAGTCCCAAGCTTCGAGCTCGGCCGGCCCGGCTTTCAAAGCGGGCAATTCGGCCAGCCGAAAGCAGTCTCGAGCCACGCGCTGCACGCGCTGTTCGACGCTCTCGCCCGAGTCGGCACGCACCCCGCCGCCGAGCGCGCGAGCCGGCACGCCACCGACGCGCGCGCCCGCTGGGATGGGTCCGGAAACCACGCTGCCGTCGAGCACCACGGCGTCGTCGCCGATCACCGAGCCGCACAGCACGGTGACGCTGTTACCGATGCGCACGCGCGCGCCGATCCGAATTGGACTGATCGCGGCGTGTGCCTTCGTGTCGCCGGCCACGTGGTAGTCGGTGTCCATCGCCAGCACGAAGGCGCCAACGCGTGTGCCGCTGCCAATGCTGATCGAGCCGCGCGCTGCGATGCCCGTGCCGTGCCCGATGCTGACGTCGTCGCCGATGCTGATCAGGCCCCCCTGCTCGGCCAGGAAGTGAGACATGACCGGCTGCGAGGAGAAGTGAAAGCGCTCACCAATCTCGATTCGGCCGCCGTTGACGATGCGGGGCACGCCGCGCACCTCGGCCCCCTGCCCCACGCGGTCACAGCCGCGCAGCAGGATGCGGGCCGAGAGCTTCGGCCCTAGGCTCTGAAGCAGGCCGCCGAGAGCGCTCATCGCTCGAGCTCACCCGTAAAGCGGATCACGTCCGGCCGATGGTATTCGGTGCTCGCGTCCCAGACGAAGTCGTCACCCTGTTGACCGAACCCGGAACGCTGAAAGAACTCCAGACAAGGCTTGTTCTTTTTCGTGGGTAGGTATTGCGCGCGCACGCGGGTAGCGCCTTTACGGCGCGCCGCGGCCACGGCAATAGCCAACAAAGACTCTTCAATCTTGCGGCCCATCACCCGACAGCTGAGCACAAAATCACGAATAATTGCCTCATTTTCGGCATATTCTAGGCTCACGATCCCGGTCAGGCCCGCGTCACCAAAACGATCGGAGACGCTGACCGTCCATAGATCGTGCCCTTCGGCGTCGACCCAAGCCACGAGCTCCGTTTCGGTGAAGCGGCGCGTGCTCAGGTTCAATTGGTTGGTCTTGTTCAAGAGTTGCGTCGTGCGAGCGACGTTCGCGTCGCCCACCTTGGCGACCCGCGCCTCGATGTTCAGCCCCTTCAACCATTCGTCGAGCGACTCGACCTGCACGCGCAGTGTCTCGCGCTTGCGTTCGGCCGAGTACAGCTCGGTGCGCTCGGCATCTTCGCGGCTCCGCGCGGGCGCGTCGAAGCAACCGAGCGAGCGCAGCGTGCTGGCGTAGAGCAGCTTGTCCTCGGGCCACTCGGGGACCAGCACCTCGGGCAGCGCGTCGCGTACGCGCGCGCGCTCCACCGGGTTATCGTCGATGAACACCACCGACTGCAGGCCCAAGTTCAGCTCGCGCGCGATTTCGGCGATGTTCTTGGCCTTGTCTTGCCAATTGATGCGCCAGGCCACGAAGTCGTCCTCGCGTAGCACCATTTCCGGATGGCTGCGCATGGCTTCGAGCGCGACGGACTCGTCGTTCTTGCTGGCGATGGCGAGCACCACGCCGCGGCGTTTGAGGCTCTTGGCGGCCTGCTGAAAGTCGACGAACGCTTCGCCCACGGCGTCGTGACCGCCGAGACGCAGATTCTCCCAACCGTCGTCGCCCACGATGCCGCCCCACATCGTGTCGTCCAAATCCAGCACGAGCAGCTTGCGCGCTCCGCCCGAAAGCCCGGAGAGCGCCGCCTTGATGTCGGCCGCAGCGGCACGGAACACATCCGTGTGAAACGGGATTTTGCCCATGTACCAGGGCTTGGGCAGCTGCGCGCCGCGCGCCGCGAAGGACAGCCAGCGCTCGGTGTTCAAGACGAAGATCCCGGACTCCGCCTCGAGCCCGGTCATCAGCCGCAAGTTCATGGCCGCGAGCACGCGCGTGAGGCCGCCCTTGCGCGCGTCGATCATGCCCAGGCCGCGCTGGTGCGGCGGGATCACCCAAGTTGGCACGAACACGGTCTTGTAGGCGCGTGCGCTCTGCAGAAGGAGCGCGCAAAACTCGTCGACTTGCGCGAGCACTTCGCTCTCGTCTACCGCCTCGTAGGCGAGCACGCGCGCAAAGGCGGGAATCACGGCCTCGGGGCGCGTCCAGACCACCAGCACGTCGCGATCTGCAGGCGCGGGCGACATCAGCGTGGGGATCACTTGGCCGAAGGGCGCGCTCTCGAAATCGACGATGGGCAGCGTCGCATCTTCGTTCAGGTGGCGCTCGAGCTCGCCGATCGTGAAGTCCGACGCGATGTAGCCACGCCGCAGCGGCGCGGGGCGCTCCATTGCTTCGGGCTCGAGCGGCTTGGCTCGTACCTCACTCCCCTCGGCTGCGGCTTCCCCAGGATGCAATTTCCTGAGCACGCGCGCCGGGATGCCCCCTGCCACGACGCCCGCCGGGATCTCCCCGGAGACGATGCTGCCCGCGGTGATCACGGAGCCCTTGCCGATCTTGCTGCCTGGTAACACCGTGACGCGCGCGGCGATCCACACGTCGTCGGCGAGCTCGATGGGTGCCGCGACTGCATCCGGCACGGCGTCTGCGCTCTCGGTGTCGCAGATCAAGCAATACTGCCCGATGCTGACACCGTCGCCGATGGTCACGCTTTGGTTCGCCGAAATCAGCGTGCCAAAGTTCATGATCACGGACTGACCGAGCGTGAGCCGACCCTTCGGACCGGTGCGCAGGAGCGTCGTGCCCATTTCGCAGGTGAGCACCGTCCGTGCGCCGATCGCGATATAGCCCTGGTTGTCGACGCGCGGGCGCCCGCCGATGACGCGCACCCCTTCCCCGACTTCGTCGCAGCCGCGCAGGAAAGCCAAGCCAGCTCCGACTTCTTTCGCGTACAGGGCGCCTGCTCTCACGGTATCCCGCACGCGTTCGCCCAGGGGCCGCCCGCTATCTGCTAGCAAAAAGTGCTGTGCTCGTGCCCAAAGCCTCTTCATCAATATCGCTCGAATCTTGGGATTCATATCGCAGGCGGAGGGCCGTCACAACTTCGCTCCGCCGCGCGATCGATGAGTATTTCAACGGCTCTGCGCCACTTCCCGCCGCGTCCAACCTGCCGGTCAAGCCAGCGGATTCAAAGCGGACTTAGGCTTGCCCGAGTCGCGCGGGCTCAGGCTCGCGAATTCCTGGCGCCAGTGTAGGCAAACTTCGTGGTATCGTGATGATCATGGCTGCGTTCGCCTTGGGCGGAGGTTTCGGATGGTGACTGCAACGCCTACGGCCTTCATGCCTCGCGTGAAGTGGTCTTGGCTCTGGGGCTCGCGGAAGACCGACGTCGCGTGGACGTTCATGCCGTTTTGGGCGGGGCTCGTGCTGGCCATCGCGCTGTACCTGACGACCAGCACGGGCGTGATGAACCAGCCGCCCGCGTGGAGCCTGAACCTGTTCGGCCACCCCATTCATATCGCCGCGTTGCTGCTGTACGTGTATAGCCCCCTGATCGACGCGCCGCACCTCTGGGCGACCATCGCGCGAACCTATACGGATCGCGAAGAGTGGGCGCAACGCCGCCGGCTGTTTCTCGGGTCGCTGGGCTGGTTTTTGATAGGGCCGGTGGTGATTCTGCTACCGTACGTGCTGCGCGCTACCGTCGGTTTTCCCGCCGGAAAAGAGCCGAGCGTTTGGCTGCTCTGGACACGCTTCTTCGAATTTTACGCGCTGTTTCACATCGCCAAACAGCATTGGGGCTTCATCTCGCTGTACAAGCGCAAGAACGCCGACATGGCAGACGCGCGCGAGAACGCCGCCGACGCGCTGTTCTTCAAAACCGCCATCTGGCTGCCGTACCTGGCCATGCTCAGCGCGCCTTGGTATGTGGACTTCGACGGGCAGCCGTTCACGTTCTTGAGTGGTGCGATCGGTCAGCACACGCTGGGCTGGCTTCTGCATGCCGCCTGCAATGTCCTACTGGTAGTGTTGTCCGCGGCGTACGCGCTATTTCAGTACGATCAATGGCGCAAGGGCATCGCTCGCAACGGTCCCAAGCTCGCCTACATCGCCACCGTGATCGGACTGTATTTCATCACGTTCTCGTTCAACCCGCTGGTGGCCACGTTTTGGGTGGTGATCACCGGGTTCGGTCACTGTGTACAGTATCACCGTGTGGTTTGGGCCTACGGCGCCAACAAATACGCGGGGCCGAAGACCAAAGAAGTCGACGCCGTCGTCGCGCTGCCCACGCGCATTTTCGCAAGCCCTGGTCTCTACATCGCGCTCGGCGTGGTGTACGGCATCGTGACCTTGCAAGGCCCGCATGGCTTGCACATTCAGCAATGGGTGGGGCATGCCTTCGACGGTTCGGGCTTGCACCGCCTTTTCGCGTACCTGAATCAGCACGATGCCTTGAATCTGGGAACGCGGCTCGCGGGCGCGTTCATCGGCGGCACGCGTCTGCACCATTTTTACGTCGATTCGAAAATCTGGCGCGTCAGTAAGAACGCCGCGCTCGCCAAGAACCTCAACGTCGCGGCCTGACGCCTCTCGCTCGGATGCGGAACGACAAGCTCCCTGGGCTCGATGGCCTGCGCGCCATCGCGGTCGCCCTCGTGTTGCTCTTTCACCGCTACCTACTACCGGTGGGCTGGCTCGGCGTGCAGATCTTCTTCGTCCTTTCCGGGTACTTGATCACGCGCATCTTGGCGCGTTCCAAGGCGCAGCCGCTCGGCGACTATTTGCGCAATTTCTATGGCCGGCGCGCACTCCGCATCTTCCCGCTCTACTACGCGGTGATCGTGCTCTTGTGCCTGGCAACCGCGGCGGGCGCGAAGCTCACCGGCGTGAGAGCAGGGCTGCCGTTCGCCGCGACGTACACCTATAATTTTTGGTACGCGACCAAGGCCAGCGGCTACTCGCTGTTCATCACGCACTTCTGGACGCTGTGCGTGGAAGAGCAATTCTACTTGGTCTGGCCGTTCGTCATGTACCTGTGCCCACCTCGGCACACCAAGCGTCTGCTGTTCGGGTTGATCGCCATCGGGCCGCTGCTCAGGCTCGCGGGCACGTGGCTACTGGCTCAGCCGCACGCCACCGCACTGCCGGACCCTTCAGTCGCCCTCGACGTACTGACCACCACGCACCTCGACGCTTTTGCGACCGGCGCCTGCTTTGCGCTGTTTCCTTGGGGCGGTGCACCGCGTGCATTGCTGCTGCTCGCGTTCGCTTGGCTCGCGGCCGGCGCCGCGCTGGTGGTCACCCGGCACTTGCCCTGGGCGAGCCTCGGTTACCCGATCGGCATGGCGCCCGGCTACGGGTATTTGTGGGGCTACACGCTGATCAACTGCTCGAGTGGGCTGCTCATCGACTGTCTAGTGAACCGCCGCTTTCTGCCGGCCTTCTTCGAGCTTCGCCCGCTCGCCTACCTGGGCCGCATCTCCTACGGCCTGTACGTGATCCACTACCCGATGCAGGCGATCGCCGACAGAGCACTCCCGCACGCCGCGTTCTCCGTGCGCCTCGGCTTCCAAATCGTCGCCACCGTCGCCTGCGCCAGCGCTTCCTTCCACTTCTGGGAAGCGCCCTTCCTGCGCTTCAAAGATCGCTGGTTTCGCGGCTCGCGGACGGTGAGCGTAGACATTTGAGCGGCTCGCAGGTGCGCCGGCACACCTTCTGCAGCGGTGAGCTGGGCTTTGTGATCTCGCTGCCGCCGTCGCGCTAGTCCGCGCCGTGCTCTAGTCACGGCGCCCGCTGGACGTCGGATTTCCGACATCGGATTTGCAGAGCAAGGGGTGCCTGCGAAGTGAGAAGAGCCTGGGGAAGGTGCCCCGCAGTCGGCGTCAGCAGGTGAGGAGCGACGGGGGGCAACTTCAGCGGAGAGGGAGGGATTCGAACCCTCGGTAGGCTTTTGACCTACGTCCGCTTAGCAAGCGGGTACCTTCGGCCACTCGGTCACCTCTCCATTACGGTTTCCAGAGCCTGGGAGGGCGAGAACCTAGCCGCAGCGGCTGGGCCGTCAAGCAGGATCGCCCACGCTGGATTTTGGGGCGATTTTGCGGCGGCTTTTGGGGTGGAGCGCGCGTTTGGGGGCGGTCGCGCTAAGCTCGCGGCGTGCTGCTCAGCCGTCCTGATGTGCCTCGACCTTCGGCCTCTGCTTGTGACAAGGCGCGGTCGTTGCTCGAGCGCGCGCTCGGGCCGTCGAAGGTGCTGACCGATCCGGACGCGTGCGAGAGCTACGTGCGCGATGAATCGGAGGCGGTCGGCGTCGTGCCGGACGCGGTCGTGCTCGCGCAAAGCGCGGACGATATTTTGGCGGCGCTCGCGGTGGCGCGCGAAGCGGGCGTGCCGATCACGCCGCGCTCGGGCGGCACGGGGCGCACGGGCGGCTCGGTTCCGGTTGCGGGCGGCATCGTGCTGTCGACCTTGGGTATGAAGTCGATCGTGGAGATCGATCGGCGTGAGGGCCTCGCGGTGGTTCAGCCGGGCGTGATCTTGGCAGATCTACACGCCGCGGTGGAAGCCGAGGGTTGGTTCTATCCGCCGGATCCGAATTCGCTCGCTTCGTGCGCGCTGGGCGGCAACGTAGCCGAAAATGCGGGCGGTCCGCGTGCCTTCAAATACGGCGTGACGCGCGACTACGTGCTCGGTTTGGATGCGTTTTTGATCGGTGGGCAGCGCATCCGCGCGGGGCGCCGCACGATGAAGGGCGTCACGGGCTACGACGTCACCGGCCTGCTCGTCGGCAGCGAGGGCACGCTCGGCGTGTTCGGCGACATCACTTTGCAACTGATCCCGAAGCCCGAGAGCGTCATGACGATGATGACGCTGTTCTCGAACGTGCAGCAGGCCGGCGCGGCGGTGCAGGAAATCATCGCGCTCGGCCTAGTTCCACGCTGTATCGAGCTTTTGGACGCGACCACTTTGGAGGCCATGCGCAGCGCGGGAAATTCCATCAATGCGCAGGCCGGCGCAATGCTGATCATGGAGGTCGACGGCGACGAACAGGCTTGCGAGCGTCAAGCGCAGCGCGTGTCAGACGCCTGTGACACGGCGAAGGTGCTCGAAGTGCTGGTCGCGCAAGACGCCGCGCAGCGCGAAAAGCTGTGGGCGGCGCGCCGGCAGATGAGCCACGCCGTACGCAAGCTCACTAAGAAGAAGCTGAGCGAAGACGTCGTGGTGCCGCGCATGCAAATCGGCACGTTGCTCGACCGCGTCGCGCGGACCAGCGAGCAGACGGGCGTACGCTCGCTCACGTACGGACACGCGGGTGACGGGAATTTGCACGTGAATTTCCTATGGAACGAGGACGACGAGCTGCCCGCGGTGGAGCGCGCGATCGAGCAGCTATTCCACGACGTGATCGAGCTGCGCGGCACGTTGAGCGGCGAGCACGGCATTGGCGTCCTGAAAGCGCCCTACTTGCCCCTCGAACAGTCGCCCGAGCTGATCACGCTGCAGCGCGATTTGAAGCGCGTGTTCGATCCACAGAATCTGCTGAACCCCGGGAAGATCTTCCCCGCGGGCAGCCACCGCGCTTGTTGAGCGCTCTGCAGCGCGTGCAGCGCCCTTTGACAATTTGACAGGTCGCGACTTCGGGTCGCCCGGCGGCGCGTCAAATTGACCGCGGCGCGCCTGAACCGGCGCTCACGAATACCACTGTTTTCTGCTGAATCCGCGCTCGACGGGCAGTGGCACATGGCTTGCTAGGTCTGGGCTCGTCATGGCTCGCAGTCATTCTCGCTCCCGTTCCCGCGGTGTAACTCCTGTCGCAGCCGCCGTCGCGGCGCTCGCGCTGGGGCTTAGCGCGTCGGGCTTGTGGTGGGCCGAGAGTCGCAGCGCTGGCGAAGACGCCGAAACTTCGTCGCACAGCGACGCCAACCAAATTCAGATCGCCGCGCAGAGCTTCCGCGCGCAGCACAGTGAAGGCTGCCCCACACTCAGCCAACTCGAAGAAGAGCACTTCCTCGATCGCGCGGCGCGCGGCGACGACGCTTGGGGCAACCGCTTCCGCATACACTGCGATAGCAACAAGCTCTCCGTCAGCTCGGCCGGCCCCGACGGCGAAGCCAATAGCGAAGACGACATCCGCGCCCCGCGCTGACGCCAGCGTCGAGCGGACGGCTCGTGTCGGAAAGCGCCCTCACCCATCGCAATTCCATGTCGGAAATCCGACATAGAATCCGAGTCGTGGAGGGACTGGAAACCTCCGGGCGGGCGCATCAAGCCCTGGCTTTTGTAGGCCACGAAGGAACGGGCGCGCAAACCGTCAGCACACGTCCCAAGGTTCCCAAGCAGCACACCTCACGCCGCCGCCGCCACGCCTGCCCGTGATGTAAAGTCGTCCCCATGACGGCCCCTGCCCCGCGTCCAACATTGAGCGACGTCACTTGGCGTCCTCCGCTGATCGAAACCGAGCGCCTCGTGCTGCGCGGCTACGAGCCCGGAGACGCGCCCAGCATCCTTCGCTATGCGTCCGACCCCGAGGTGACGCCGTTTATGGCCTGGGACCCGTGTCGCAATTTGGACGACGTGAATGGGTTTCTGAACGGTGCAATCGCACCGCACTACGAAGCGTACGAGCTGGACTATGCGCTCGCGTTGCGCACGGCACCGGACGCCGCCATCGGCGGGCTCGGGGCCTGTTGGGACTCGCGCGCGCACCGCGTGATACATCTCGGCTACATCCTCGCCAAAGAGCATTGGGGTAAAGGCTACATGCCGGAAGCAGTGCGCGCGCTGGTTCGGCGTGCCTTCGAGACCACGGACGTGCAGCGCATCTTCGCGCCGATTTTCGCCGAGAACGTCAAGAGCCGGCGCGCGGCAGAGAAGGCGGGGCTAAGCTTCGAGGGCGTGCTGCGTTCGAATGTCGAGCACCAGGGTCGACGCTGGGATCAGGCGATTTACGCCGTGGTGCGCTGATCGACGCTGCTGAGCTCACCAGCCGCCGAAAAGAGCCAGCTCGCGGCGGCTGCGCCAAGCCCACGTCAGCACCACGGCGCCCATGGCTAGCGTGAGCACGTTGATCACGATTTCCACGACCACACCCCCCGTATCCGCAGAGTGATAGATGCCGTTTTCGAGATCGAACAGCACGTCGAGCAAACCCAGGTAGATGCTCGTGGTGCCCGCGGCGATGCTCCACAAGAGCGCGCTCGCGCGGCGTCGAAACAGCGCCACCGTCGCAGCCAAACCGGCGAATGTCATCCA
>Ga0210392_10000395_pt1 | contig 27859 bp, 44 predicted proteins | sample IncBWC30OmetaG_FD_161057 | JGI IMG/M metagenome (GOLD analysis project Ga0210392, IMG submission 161057) | Forest soil microbial communities from Barre Woods Harvard Forest LTER site, Petersham, Massachusetts, United States - Inc-BW-C-30-O ... | reverse complement strand
AAACCTTCACAACCTGCGCAACCGCGTCCATGAGGCTGTCAACGGGAAACGCGATCACGCACGAGACCAAAACGTGACCTGGAGCCGTGTCCGCTCCGCCGCCGCGCACTCGCGCCACCAGTCCCGTTTCTTTCACTTCCGCCACGAAGCCCATGATGGCGGACTCCGGCAGTGACACCAGAACCCGGTCGCCAGCCGCCAACTTGTTGCCGATTCGGTCTTTCATGCGATGCCCTCCATGTCGCCGCAGGGTTTTTGCACATCCCCGCCGCCCCTGATACAGGGTATTTACTCACATACAGGTTAAATACAGGCTTCCATATAGCGGTTAGCGTTTCAGCGTGAATCGGTTAGTGATTCAGCGTGGAAAACCCCGAAAACCGCAAAATGACGCGGTTAGTGATTCAGCGTGGAAAACTTGCGCTTTTCCACACCTTTCTGTGGAAAACCCTAATCCCCGAACGGCAAAAGCAGGTTTGACGGAATTGGTGGTTTTGACCGCCTAAGTTCAATACCATCAGCGGTATAGGTGATATTTGCGTCAGGATAAACGCCCTTTACTTTTTCAAGTGCGCGTAAATAATTGAATCTAAATGTCTTCACTTCTCCATACTCCTGTCCAACCTGCTCTCTCAATTTCGCCCAGGAGATCCTTTGAACCTCATTTCCGCGCATCCTTGGAAGCCGTTGAGCGAGGTTGAAATAAACGTCGAGCTGAAGGGGAGACTTCCGCAAAGCCTGAATCGCCCGGTCATCGAGCGGGACTGAATGGTAAAGAACCCCCTCGAAAAAAGACTCGGAAAGTGTTACCTCGGTATGCCACATCGGCTTGTCAACGAGGCTGTCTTCGTCCCAGACTTTGTACTCGACAATCGCAGGAGTAGGCTTGAACGTCGCAGCTCCGCGACCGCCCCGGCCAGTGAGGTAGTTTAAGCCGATGGTCATAGGCGTGGCCGCAACCCGATTCATCTGTTTTTTGAACGCAGTCAAACCCCCTCTCACGCCACCTGAAGGACTAACCAAAAGATCGTCCCGCAGGAACTTTGTCATGCTTCGATTCATGTCAATCTTTCGCTTACTGGTTCGCTTCGCTTCGTTACAAATGTGGATCATCAGCAGACGTGGAATCGAGCCGTAAGGCAAACCCTGAAGCTCCAGCCGCCGCGTCACGGGGTTCATCAAATACCCAGGGGTGAGACCAAGGACAGCACTTCCATTTCTCCGCTGGAATGGCTGTCCAAAAGGGACTTCGCTATAGGGAAATCCAGTCTGCGCAAAGATGACATGCATGTAGCGAATCTCATCGACCGTAGGTTCGCCTATCGTCGCAACCGTGTTCCAATAACGCTCTCCAACCGTGCCGATTGGTATTAACGCTGGCTCATCGAAAATTGACATTCAATCCCTCACTTCTTCAGTTGCCGGATCGCCGTCAGGAAAGCGGCGGCGTCCTGTTGGTGGATGTCGAACCCATCCGCCCGGCTCCGGCTCCGTGGATGGCTCCCAGAGCGCGAAAGCGGACACGACAGATTCAAGGTCTTTGTAACACCAGTGATCGCTATAGCCCGGCGAATCTACCGGGCCGATAGCGATTTTGAAGGTGTAGAGCATCGGGTAAATCCAGACGGCGCGACCGTCGCCCAGATCGCGGAAGGCGATGGCTCCATAGTTGCCGCCTAGTGGCTGGCCCACGGCCTTCCCCCCTTCGCGTTCCACGCTTGCGCAGCCTCTTCGACAGTCATTTTGATATAAGCCAAAAGTGCGCGATGCTCGATAGGAACCTCACTCAAAGAGCTTAAGAGGAGATGCATATTGTCATCGAAGCGAAGAACAGAAAAACAGGCGATGCAGATGGTGAAATCACCCGGTAAAGGTGGGATACACTCCCCACCCTCACCGACCGAATCGACCGCATCGAGCCTGTGAAAACATTTAGGACAGGCACTCTCCACGATCCGCAGCGGGTTTTGCGACATCCTCATCGGCTTCATGCTCAAGCCTCCTCTTTTCCATCCTGCGGGCCGTCCAGCTCCAGACGATTGTCTACAACGACCGCAGGGCCAACAATCGGATCGTACTCACCGAACAGGTATATCCGAGTCGCCATGATATTCAAAGGCAAACTGGGTCTCGTGACTTTTCCGTGTTCGTTTATGACCATGTAGCGGCCATCGTTGGTCTCGCAGATTTGAATGTAGCCGCCCACCATCGTCTGCAACTCCTTCAGCGACCAGTTGACACCGTTGGCAGGGGTGACAGATTCCATGATTCCGTTGGTGTGGTAAATGACCGTCGCCACTATTCGACCTCCGGCTGCGGTTGCGGCAGAAGTTCGATGACCAGCTCCGCGATGCGAACCGCAGTGTCAGCATCGCGGCCACGGAGATAGCCAAGCAGGTAGAACAGTTCGTTGCGTGGGTCTGTGATGGGTTGAGGCAGAGCGAATCCAGTGGTGGGTTGATTGTTACTCTTCGGTGTAGGCTTTGCCATTAGTATTTTTTCCCTTTCGTGCTTCGTTGAGTAGAGTTTGAACGCCCCAGCCGTTGAACGACAGACCGACTTTCTTGGCGAACCTTCGTAGCTCCCGGTTTTCTTCCGCCTGGAGCCGGAGACTGGTGGTTATATACCCCGTTCTTTTCAGGGTTACTTTACGACCGCCGCGACGTGTAATTCGTGTTGCTTGTTTTGGCATGTGAATATAATATGACTACAAATATGAATAACGCAATCGAAATCGAGAACGAGGTGGCTTTCACGGTTCCCTACCTCACGCCGCCGAGTGGGAATCACTACAAGAAGCCCACCATATACACCGGCAAAGACGGCTACGCGCATCGCGGGTTCAAGGTGACGCCGGAGGCGAAGGCTTTCAAGGATGCCGTCGCCATCTTCGCCCGAGGCCGCACCGTGGCTCCGGCAACGAAGAAGGAACGCGACCAGGTGCGCTACAGGATAGGCGTTCATGTCGTCCTGGGACCAAAGGCGCGGCTGGACTGCGACAACTCCGCAAAAGTAGCCGTCGATGCGCTGCAAGCGGCGGGAGTGATCCATAGCGATGCGAAGGTTATTGAATGTTCGTTGACGATTGACCGCAATTGCCGACAGAATCCGCGCACCGAGTTTTTTGTAACCCGACTGGAGGCCGAGTGAACCAACAGGAATTCAGGAAGCGGCTAAATAAGCTTCTCGCGGAGGAGCGCAACAATCCGTTGAGCGTGTGGTATCTGTCCTACGCGGACGACTATGGATTTCGAGGTGGAGTCTACCTTCAGGCTCACGGACCTGCCGAGGCTACCTATCTTAGCAATCGGCGCGGCTACAGCCCAGGTGGAGCAGTTATGGTCGTGGGGCCACTTCCAGCCGACAAGATACCCGACCGGAAATTCTGGAATCGCCTACTGACGAAGCAGGATATTGAAGCGGCGAATCCCGGTGATGAGTGCAAGACGATAGAGGAGTTTAAAGCAGAGGAGAACGATGGCACGAAGAGATGATTTCAATGAGCTGCAAATGCATTGCGTGGTTTGCAGGAACCCGCTACCCGACGACCGCAGAAAGAATGCTGTGACGTGCAGCCCCGAGTGTACGACCAGGCGAAAGGACTACTGGCGGAGCAAGCAGGATGCGAAGATGTGCCGCTACTGCTACAAGCCCAGCACACCCGAGCAACGTTTGCTCTACCGTCAGTGGATGCGCCGACCGCAGAACGCCGAGGAGGAAGAACAGTTCCGCCAGTGGCGCGACTCGCAAGCCAGAGCCGAGGCCACGGCGACCAAGCGCAGCCGACCGAAGCCGGAGAAGACAGAGGCGGGAGAAGAGGTGCTGGATGCATGAGCTTTTGTGGACGATTCTGTGGGGAGCGATAGGCGGTCTCATGGCGTCATCGCTAATCTGGTGGCTGAGAGCGAGGCGTAAATGATTGCAGCGATGTTGAACGTAGATGAGTTGCAGCAGAGCATTCTGGTTGTCGTCATCGAGAGCGGCAATCTTCGCCGTATGGAGTTGGGCGATCCGGCAACACTGGAGTCCACCAACAACGGAGGCGTACTCACGCCGCCCAGGTATCCGCAGAATTTCAATGTTCTGATTGCGTATGACCCCGACGAGAAGAAGCTTTACGAGATGGCGGCTAAATTACCCGCGATAGAGTTTCTCCGCTACCTTGAGCGCGGTCGAAAATTCTACAAAGAAATCGACGGCGTGGAGAACACAATAAAAATTCCCCGCAACACAGAGGGCCGCGAATGAGACCCAGAGGCGAATGGGTGAGCTTCGAAACGCTGCGCGAGATTGCGGAAGAGGCGATGCTGGAGCAGAACTACGCCATCGAGAGCGGGACCGCACTAACCCCGGAAAAATTAGCAAAATTCTTTCGATCCTTTGACCCCGAGGTAGTCCACAATCTGTTGCAACTGACAAAATCCTTTGCCGACCTTCTGTGCGACTATCGCGGGAGCCACATCGGATGCGACATCGTGAACGGCCACGACAACCGCTGCGCCCTGTGCCGCAAGCTGGAGGCCGGAAGTTTCGGAGGAGGTGCGCTGGTGAATGTGCGAAGGGATGAGAGGAAGGATGGCGACTGAGCGCGAGGCGATACGGAAGATATTGCGGGAGCGTCCCGAGCTTCACGCCGCGCTGAAGAAAGCCGTCGAAGAGGGGCGGCTGAAGAGTACGGACGAGATGCCGGACGATGAGGAAATAGTCATCATCTGCGGCCCCGACCATGGCGGAGTCGAAGGCTCCAAACAGGTCCAGTGCGGCTGCGGAGAGCCGGTTTGGATGTCTCCGTCCACCCAGGAGGCTTTGATTGAAAGGGGACGCTACCCAACGCGAATAGTATGCATGTCCTGCTTCAGAGAGGAAATGAAAATTGCTAAAGAGAGACCGCACTAGCGACGAAAAGCGTTTCGACGCTATGATGAAAAGCGGTTTGCGACGGTTGGGCAGCGACGAAGCTAACCCCGACCGCACTCATAACCCCTTCCCCCATGTCGTCTTTTGGGACGTTCTGGGGCGCAAGGGCCAGCGATGCCAAGTCATCAAACCGACACGCCTAGCAAGCAAAGTGCAGGTTAAATTCGAGGATGGTTTCGAGGCCGTCATCGACCGTCGAGCCATCCGCCGACTGTGACAGGAGGCATCATGAGCCGATTCAGCCTTTGGATAAAGACCTCGATTCCCGCCGTTGCCCTGGTGGGCATATGGGAGCTGTTGACCGTGCTCTACGGAACCAACGAAGCTTTCCACGATGCAGTTTTCAAAACCTTCAACAGGCTCTCCATCCCCACTCAGGAAATTCTTGTAGGTCTCGTCATTCCCATCGCCGTCGCCATCACCAGTTGGAAAAACCGGCCAATCGGATGATCTAATGCCCTTCACTCTCAAACTGGAGGGCATTATGTTTTTAGACGAGCAGACCACAGGAGGAACCTTGAAAAGGGCGACCATCCAAATCGAGCGCGACTACCTCATCATCGACGGAATGAAAATCAACTTCGATATCATTCCGCAGTTCATGTACGAGTTTGCCCACCCCGACCCGCGCAAATGGTATCGGCTGGAGCGCAAGGACGAAGCCTGTCTCGTTCACATGGAAATCAGAGAAGTGGAGGAGGCTGTACCGCGCAGATGCTCTCGCTGCGGATACGAGACCACCCAGCCTTTCAACTTCTGTCCGCGCGACGGCATAGCCATGCAGCCAGCGCCGGAGCTGCAAGCAATTCGAGCGATGACGCCGGAGGAGAGACGCGCGTGGGATTCCAAGAGGGAAAAGCCGCAATGAGCGAGGAGACAATCAAGGTCTACAGAGTGATGCGGCCAGATTGCGGACGAACGTATTGCATCTATCGCACATGGGGAGAAGTCGAGAGCGAATTTGATGGAGCCGACGACGAAGACGTGATCCATGTCCAGCTACTCAGGATGACAGAGGCCGAGTTTGACGCATTACCGGAATTTCAGGGATGGTGAGCGATGAGCGGAAGAGGATTCATTCAGGAAGAACCGGACAGGGCGTGCGAACTCTGCGGCAAAGTGACGGAGTGCCGACCGTATGGACCGAACGGCGAACAGGTGTGTTTCAACTGTGGCCTGAAAGACCCCGCCGCAATGCAACGCGGATTCAATCGCTACATCGGCGGTGAAGGGAACGCATGATGCTGCCCAACGACGAATTAAGTAGAACGCATTTCAAAACGGTACGAGCCGAAATAGAGGGACGATTCTTTTCCAAAGAAGAAGCCGACCAGCTAAAAGACGCTCTCGACCACCACACCATCACATGGGAAACGTGATGCCAGTCATAGCTCAAAAAAAACGCCGCCGCAGTGAACGCGGAAACTGGCTGGTGGTGACGTACATTGACGGAAGAATTTTTTGGTGCAAATGGGTGGGAACGTGGGCCGGAGTGCAGATGTCAAAGCGCAACGCAGAACAGACGGTCGCAAATTTCTCCATCCTGAAACGCAAAGGTCGCGTCATCGTTATGGACATCGAACGCATGGCAGACTTCGCAGTGACCGAAGGCGCGAACGAAATCCATGATCTTTATCGTCTCTTTGAGAAAGAGTGAGCCATGCATTTCAACTGGCGCAAGTTACGCGATCCGTCGCAGGAGAAGGGCGACAACAAAGCATGGAGAGCGGAGCTTACCCTGTTGGTGCAGTCAGACGACGAGCTGAAGGAGGACGGACGCCGCCTGTGCGAGACCAACCTACTCGCGCTCTGCTACGTCCTTGGCTACTGCCTCATCACCGAAGACGTCCATCACGACGCCATCAACTTCTTTCCCAAGATCGACCGCAATAAAACCGTCGAGGAGCTATCCATCGACATCGAACGGCGCGGCTCCCTTCTGCTTCCCCGCAACACCTACAAATCGACGCTCGACCTGGCCAACTGCATCCAGCTCATTCTGATTTACTACATGACCATTGCGATCCTGATTATCAGCGGATCGAAAGAGCTGGCGTTTGCGTTTGTCGATCAAATATCAAGCTTCTTCTATCGCGCACCGCGCCGACCGCCAACGTTGTTTCAGGCGCTCTACCCCGAGCTGTGCGTGGAGAAGGAACCGGACTCAGGAGAATTTACAGCCGCATTGCGTCAGTACGAGCCGAAGATTATCGAGCCGCTGATATGGGGCAACTCCATCGGCTCCGCAACGACAGGCTGGCATCCCGACGTTGCGATCTATGACGACGTTCACAACAACCGCAACTCGCGCAGCTTCGCCGCGCGGACCCGCATCACCAAGGACTACAAACTGACGCGCAAGATTCTGAAGCCTACCGGAATCGAGCTGAAGATTGGAACGCCATACGGAGCCGGAGACATCTTCGCAGACGAGGTGCTGACATCGAAGCCGGGAACCTACCGCCGCATCTACAAGCCAGCCATGAGACTCAGGAGCGGCGAAAGGCTGGACCCGAACGGCTTTCCCGACGAGGACGATGTAGAGCTGTTGTTTCCGTCGATCCTCAGCTACGAATTTCTCAAGGAAGAGTACGAGGCCGAATACTCCAGCTTCATGAGCCAGTACATGCTCGACAGCTACGGCGCGGCGGAGATTGTGTTCAGCGAACCGCAGATGCTGGCCGCGATGATCGATGAAAACAAGATGCCGATGGAGGGCCAGACCTTCATCCACTGGCGTCTGCCGTGCCGGAGCCTGAAGTGGCAGACAGCCTCTGCCGCCGTTGGTATCCTGCACCGCAACCGGATGCACTTCACCGACGCCTTGCAGGGCCATTACAAGCCGTCTGTGCTGGCGAAGCTGATTCACGACACCGCGCGGAAGTACGGTATGCACGACATCAGCATCGAAGAGTCGCCGGGAGCGCGGCTGATGCAATCGCCCATCGCCAACTACGCGCTCACAACCGGCTGGGATATTCGCGTGAAGTGGACGCCGTTTATCGAGGATGCCGGAGACCGCGACACCCGAATCCGCAACATCGAGGCCGACATCGCAGCATCACGGATTGTCTTTTCCAACGGCATCGCGAAACTGAAGGCTTTGATTCAGGGCTTTGTGCAGTACAGCATGATCGAAGAAACCGGGTTGCCCGATGTCGTCGCCCAGGTCGCGGGGAATCTGCCGCAGTCCATCGCCGCCGAGGATCGCGACGACGACAGAGCATGGGAGATGATGCGCGAACGCGACCGCTACAACATGCTCTATGGCAAAGGAGCCTATGCGCCCGTCGAGCCGGAGCCGGAGGAAGAGGCTTATGTGGAACCGCGCCTGGAGGACCAGGAGCTTACCGCGCAGGGTCTCGAAATGACTATACCGGGACTGGAGTGAGCAATGTACATCATCGTTGACGATAACAACGCCGTTCTGAGAATCGTACAGGTCCCACTCTTCGGAAACAAAGTGGAGATACTTGCCTGTTTCTACAAAGAGACGGACGCGCTCAGAATTTTGTACGAGCTGGAGAACGGATTAGGAGTCAAAGGCCATCGCATCGAGAACACTGGCGACGAGTTTTATATCGAGCCAGATGCACCCATTTCGCATGTAAAATAAAACCAGCGCAGCCGCTTTTCCAGGTTGCCGGGGTAGTTGCACCCCGCCGCTCACGATGTCGCCCCTTGGCGACTATCAAGAGAAAGGCCCGGTGCGCATCACCGGGCCAGACTCGGAAAAGGTGGAACATTCAATGAAGATTCGTATCCGAATCGAATTTGATTCTACCACGTTGGCGGCGCTGATTGCAGCGTTGGCGATGTGGTTCAAACGCTAACGCCGCAGCAGAAGGCCCCCGCAAGGGGGCTTTTCTGTTGGCGAAAAGGAGGCGAAAGATTTTCAAACTTTTGTAACCAGCGTACTATTCGCCGTATTGCAGTGAACCTATAACGCATCGTCTTCGGATGCCCTGATTTACCGGAAGTGGCCGGACTTTCCCGACCCGAACCCGAGTCTCCCCAATCGGTGTGAGGAATCGTCATGGCTGCTACCGCTGTTTTAGTTGCCGATAGCGTTTGGAGCGCACCCGTCCGCATGGGGGACGTGAAGACTTCGAACGACCCAGCCATAGACCCGAAATACACCGATGAAGCGGTTTTATCTATCGTTGTTCAGGACTTCGAACGCGCGTCAACGTGGCTGAATGATCGCCGCTGGCCGCTGATGTGGACTGAGACCGACATCCTCTACCAATCGCCGCGCAGCCTAAGCGTCTTTGAAGGCTCCAGCGTCACCCGAGCGAACGTCTCAAGGTTCACAGTCGCAAAGCAAACCAACTCCATCGCTCCCGCAATCTCGGGAGCGATTTTTTCTGATGCCACACCGTTCGAGATTCGGCCCCGGCCCAACACCAAGCAGGACACGGCCCGAGCATGGAAGGAGACCATTGCGGAGCTGCTGGAGCAGATTAATTTCAAGCAGGAGGCCAGCTATGGGATTCAGGGCGAAGTCAATCAGGGGACCGTGATCTTCATGGGTGGCTGGGAGACAAAGACCCGCGTCGAGAGCCACTACCAGCGCAAACAGGCTCCGCCCCAGGTGAACCTTCCACTAGGGCAGCCGATGACGGTTTTCACAAAGGAATCGGATGAGTTTGAGGCGGTCGATGTAGAGGTGACGAAGAACCTTCCCATCTTCGAAAAGTGCGAACTCGGAACCGTCTTCCCCGATCCGACGTGGAACAAACCCAACCAGCTCTGGAAAGCCAGCTTCATCGTCCGTCGCATGTATCTCAACTATGACGACCTCACCAAGCTCCGCGACAATCCCGACTACGACATCCCATCCGATGACGTCCTGCGGTCAATGTTCAGCCCCGATCATCCCGAGCAGACCGAGGGCATCACCGGAGTAGAAGAAGCGTTGACGGCCAACACCAGCGTCCACCATGCCGAGCGCGAGGACTTCGACTTTTCTGAAGACCCCCTGTTGAGGCCGATGGAAGTCCTGGAGTGGTGGAGCGACACCGATGTGCGCACGGTGCTGCAAAAGAAATGCGTCATCCGCAACGCGAAACACAAGATGCCGCACAAGCCCTTTTTCAGCGCGAACTATTGGGACATCGACAACGCCGGATATGGGATGGGCATAGGCCGGATCGCCGGAGCCGACCAGCGCGTAGAGCAGGGCATGATTAACGCAATTCTCGACATCCTGGCGTTCGCCGTAAATCCCGAGTACAGCATTGCGCGGGGAGCCAATGTTCCGACTCAGGACCAGCGGCGAAGACTGGGGGGCATCCGCCTTGTCGAGACCGGGCCAGGGGGAGACGCCAGCCGCGCCATCGCGCTAGTCCCCCAGCCGCAGGTTCCCGCCGATGCGTGGAGAGCGATCCAGGCATCCATAGCGACCTCAGAGGGCGCGACCGGAGCCGACCAGGCCAGCGTACAGGGTTCCCTTCCCGGTCGCGGCTCCAGCATCGGACGCTCCGGCACAGGAGCCGGGATGATTGGTGCGGCGTCAGCCGGACGGCTTCAAAGCCCCGTCGAGCGATTCATCGACGGGGTTTTTCTTCCCTATCTATCGTTCCTCTGGCAGATGGTGAAGGAACGGATGCCCATATCGGACATTCGCGCGATCCTTGGCGACCGCGCACCTGATTTAGTGGTGGACTTTCAGGACTTCATGGATGCGGACGTGAGGTTTGACACGCTGGCCGGAACGCGACTCGCCGCGCGGAACCGCATGGCACAGGCGCTTCCCTTCCTTCTGGAAGTGCTGGGCAATCAGGCACTCGTCCAACAGCTAGGCCAGACAGGATGGAAGGTGAACGCGCTGGAGCTGGTAAAGATGGTGCTCGACATGAGCGAGTGGAAGAACCAGAACGACCTCATCGTGCAGATGACACCGCAGGAACAGCAGATGATGGCCGCGCAGAATCCCGCCGTGATCGCAGCGCAATCGAAGGCCGCAGAGCAGCAGCAAAACCAGAATTTCCAGATGCAACTGGAAGACAAGAAAATTGCCGGACGCATCGCCGCAAAAAGCATCGACACCACCCACAAAACCTTAGTCGAATCGCCGCTTGACCGAGCGGCCAGCTTTGCCGAGAGAACCGCTGACACGCACGCGATTAACACCAGTCAATTCTTCGGACCATCTGGAGGTGGACAGTGAAGGAAGTCATGCAAAGCGTGGAACAAATTTTCGATGCGTACAGAAATGGAACCTACGATCCATTCGACGCGGCAGTGCTAATCACGCGAGACATGGCTACAGGAATTTTAACTTTCTCGTTTCATGGCTGTGACAACAAGGAAGGTGAGCACCTGCTAGAAGAGGCTTTTGTGGTAAGGGGGATACGCCAGTGAATCGCCGCAGCTTTCTTTCGATGATGGGCTTCGTTGCCCCGGCTGTGATCGTGAAGCCGACCTATTTCCTCTCGCCGTTTGGTGGATGGATTCGACCGGAGATACCGACCGTGATCGGAGCCTATGCGGACTATACCAAAGTCGTAAGTTTTGACCTTCCACCAGCGATTGACATTGACCCAAATCTTTTTGAATACCAAAAAGCGATTTTATCGTTGACTAATTTTTTGTCCGGCGCACAGTTTTTGTCCGGCGCACATAGAGACGCCATACCGCCCGAATTTCAATTTTGCAAAACGGTGACAACTACACCAAATGGAGGATGTAACCATGACTGATACGAAATACGATCCAAACAAAAATAAAGAAGCTGACGACAAGGAAGACGAAAAGAAAAAGCAGCCGGAGCACGAGGACGAAGAGGAAGAGGAGACACAGACGAAATGATTCCCAACTGGACACTCCTCGATGAAAAAGGCTACTGCGCACGGCGCGACGAAATTGACGCCGCGATCATCGAGGCGTGTTCCGGCGACGGCAAGACCTATGCGGAGCTGGCCGAGATACTGAGACAGATGGGCATTGGCAACGCACGATACTGCGATCCGCACGAACTGAGTTACAGCATGACCGGAGCCGTCACACGAGCGGCGGTCAATTCTTTATGTTCGCGCGGAATCCTTTACGACTCATGGGATTTAGGCCGCGAGTATCCCCGGCCATTCCGCTTTTACAAGGTGGCAGCATGACCGCGATTCGCAACGAGCGACGATTCGGCGTCACCGCGCAACTGGAGCCAAACCAGCGCAGGAACCTCAACGCGCTGCGCAACAGCGAAGTGTGGGACGACCTGCTTGACGTGATGGAGCAGACCTGCATTGAAGTAGAGACCGATCTTATCAACACGTCAGCCGCAGACGAGAACGCAGTGCTGGCGAATCACAAGATGGCGAAAGCCGCCTGGAAAATGTTCACCCACTTTCAGGAAAAAATCTTTTCTGAATCCTCCCTCTATCTGGAAAGTGTTGCCAAAAAACCCCCTGTACCGGAGCTGACGCCGGAGGAACAGTTCATCGAGAACACGCTCGATCCGCTGCAACCCCTCCCACCAGACGACTACATGGGAATTGGATAAAGGAGAAAACCCTTGCGAACACTATGGCTCAACAACAAAGAACCCGATGAGAATGGCGATATCACCGCTGTAATCGAAAACGACAGAGGCGGCAGAGTCTCCACATTCAAAGGAAAAAGCATCGAGGAAGTCGCAGACAAACTCCTCGAAAATACGATGAAGACCACACTGTCTATCAGCAAGCTTCGTCAACCGGACAAAGGCAAACCCCCGCAGCAAAGCGAACCCAGACAGCTAACTCCTACCGACAAACTCAGGCTTGCAGATGAAATGACCAACCCTGAAAAAGTGGTGGACGCTGTAACGGAAATCTTCACCGCCACCGCCGGGACCAGTCCCGACCGAATCGGCAAAAGGATGTCGGAGCAGGAGGCCGGTGACTACTATGCAGCCGAAGCCAAAGCCTTCATCACCGCGCATCCCGAATACATTTCAACCGACCGTAACCGCGATGCTTTGTTCGATGAGCTGAAAGCGAACGGCTGGGATATGACCCGCAACAATCTCGCAATCGTCTTCGAAACCCTCAAGGAACGAGAAGACCTGGAATTGAGGCCACAGGACGACGAGGAAGAACCACCAACGAACGGAGGAGCCAGCGGCGGCACACCTGCACCTGTGTATGCCCAACCCGCTCCAGAGCCGAAACCTCTGCCCCGACCCAGAAGCGTAGCGACGGGGATTCGAAATTCAGACGCCACAGCACTCGCACCCCCGCCGCCGAAGAGACAGAAGTACACACGAGCCGAAATCGAGCTGATGTCCAGGGCGGAGTACCAGCACAAGTTGCAAAACGAGCCGGGCTTTAGGCAACAGGTCGATGCTATGGGTTCGTGATCCTTCCCGCAGGGGGACGGTCACATGCGATCAACTTCAGTAGCCGCACAACGCGGCAGAACGTTCTTTCATAAAGTCGTCGTTCCGTTTATAGAATTTGTCGGAGCCATTGGCGGATCCGCCTACTTCTATACGGGCAACGTGGGCAAGGTTCATGCCCATGGCGTGTTGTGCATCGGCGTCAGTCCGGCGTCGAACCTCACAACGAATCTTCCTCAGTCTGTGGTTACGACCTACGACAAAATTTTCGTCGAAAATCTTAAAGCGGAGACGCCGTGGGTGCGAACAACATCACGGCGTTCCATCGATGAGAACGCAGGTAATCGGCTGGTCCTGTACATGTATCAGAATCTCCCGGCTCCGCCTCTCACCCAGGCCCCGGAAGGAACGATCCAGACAGGTCTCACGGCGACGGTTGTTTCCAACACGTCGATCATGGGCAATTACGCCGACTACATGAACATCTCCACCTATGCCCTACAGACCGCCATTGATCCGGCGCTGGAGGCTCTGGGCGTGCAGATGGCCTATCGCATGGCGCAGGTTATCAACCTCATCCTCCAGAACACGGCGGATGGAGCTGCAATAGTCGATCCGTCAACCCTGATTGAAAAAGATGCCGCCGACCCCATGACTTCCGACGATGTGATTATCGCCGCGCAGTCGCTACAGGGCGTCAATGCCCTTCCCTTCGAGGCCGGACGTTATACCGGAGTGATCCACCCACACATTGTTGGTGACATTCTCCTGGACAAAACCAACAACTCGCTGACCGACGTCCTGAAGAGAACGCCACAGGGCAACGAGCGGCTGATGGACCTGGCCTCAGCCGATGGCCAGACCGTCCCCCTGATCGACTGGGGAGGCGTCAGCTTCTTCCAAAGCACTCTCGTCAAACAAACCCCCGACTACGACGCCACAACCTTTACCGCGCTGCGGACCTACATCGTGGGACGGGACGGCCTGATCGGAGTTTCGTTTGGCGCGAAAGAGAACACGCAAATAGGTAACGGTGACTGGCGCAATTTAGCGATTTGGGTAAGAAGACTGGCGGAGCCCAGCGGCTACGATCCGTCGCGCATGATCGGCGGATTCGCTTCGTACAACACCATGTATACCGCGACTCTTCCACCCGATCCGGTACAGCGCATCCGCATGATCGATGCGGTATCGGCCATCACCTAAAGCTGGAGGCTGTTTTCGAGCAACGGCAGGGAGAGGCTTTGCCACCTCTCCCACTCCACCTCAACCGAAACGGAAGGAGACCGCGATGGCCGAACGAATGGATAAGAAACAAATCACCGACGAGCTGGAGCAGTTGCAGCTTGAAGAGACGAAGGAGCGGGTTGCGCAGATTCGGCGCGTCCGCGCCATGCGCGAGAACCGCATGAGAACGAGGCAGCTTGCACTGGCAAAGAACGCCGCCATCCAGAAAGCAGCCGAGGACAACTGCGCTCACCGCAAGGGCGGTAAAGGCAAAGAGATGTGGTTCAGCGGCAATGACAGCAATTATGCCGTGGTGAAACACATCCTCAGCCATGGCCCCATGATCGTCATTTGCCAACGCTGCAACAAGGTGTGGGAGCCGCCGCCACTGGCGCTGCGCAGCGGATCGACGGAGGACCGGAGGGAATACAAACGCCTCTACGTCGAGTACCAGGCCGCCGTCAATCTGCCCACCGACAACGAAACCAGCGGAGCGCGACTCTTCGAATTTACGAGCGAACGAGCCGCCTGAAACCACATCCACGCACTACCTCACCCGAAGCAACAACAGAAAGTGAGACCACCATGACAAACGCAGAACCCAACACCACCGCAGGAGAAAAGCGTGGAGCAGGTACGGGCGAGAATGCCGTCGCCCAGCGCAGCCGACCCAACAAGGACGATCCAGCCCAGGCGAACGACATTTTGAAGTTCGTCAAAGAGAGACAGGCCGATGCGGCCAAGAACAATCAGAAGTTCGCGGACCAGACCGAGACCGATCTTGAGGAGACCGAACCCGATCTCCCCGAACCCGGCCCGGTCACGGAGTATCCCGAGGGAGATGCGGACGCCGGAGCACTGGACCCCGATAACCCCACACGCCTCATAGCGCACCGCGACCGCCGCGCCTACCTGATCCGTCAGGCAGAGCGCAACGAACGCGCCAACGACCAGCTCAACGCCATCCAGATAGCCCAGAACAGACGGGTAGCAGCACTGCCCGGCCTGTTGCTGGACCCCGACTATCTGCGCGAGACCTCAATGGAGACCGCACAGGCCGCATTGATGTCCCACGATCCGAAGACTGTCCGCAAAAACCGCGAACAGGTGAAGGAGTTGCAGAAGCGGCGGCGACTACAGGCCGAACGTGACGACAGCAACAAAAAAGTCACGACTGCGAAGTAGCGGAGGTGGGACGTGGGGAACAGCACACTGACGCTGCAATCCATCATGGATGGAATCAGCACGATTGGCGACCTCAATACGGTATTCAACAACACCGGAGGATGGGCCGATGAACCAGCTCTGACCATCGCAAACGATGTCATGGGCCAGTTCATCAGCGTTCGTTTTCCGTGGAAGTGGAACCGCATTAAGATTCCCCCGTTCCCTCTCACCAGCAACCAGCAGGATTACGCCAGCAACTTTTGCAATCTGGGATGGCTCGAAAACGGGCGGCGGGTAGACATCAACAACACCACCGTTCCTACACCCGATGCGCCTGTCTATGCCGTGCGCGAGCTGTCCGAGGACAGCGTAGCGTCAGCGTGGCCCTTTCAGGTGTGCTGGAGCTATAACAGGCTGCTTGAACAGCATCTATGGCCAGGGCCGGATGTGGTGTACCTCGATCCTATCGGCGCAGTCACGCCGCCGCCGCAGAATCCCTATACCAACATCCTCGATCCAAGCGGGAACATCCTCATTCTCACGGAATGGGGCATAACCGGAGCCACGGAGCCGGATGCCGGACTGGACGCGGAGCCGGGAGATACCGTGCAGGACGGAACCGTGCTGTGGGAGGTTGTTGATCCAGACGCACAGGGCTTTCGCTTTTATCCACGGCCACCGGAGAGCGGAACGGTGTGGCTGGTGCGTCTCTTCGCACAGCGCAAGGCTCCATTCTTCTACAAACTCGACCAAAAGCTGGACCCCATCCCCGACGACTACTCGCACTGGTTTCGTGATGGGTGCGTGGCCTATGCCCACCGCTACTCTTCCAACCCACAGGTACGAGCGCGATTCGAACAGATGAAACAGGACTGGATCATAGCCGTCGAAGGAGCTGCGCACCAGGGCGACCGCGAAGATGAATCGATGGGCTTCTTTCCCGACAGAGGCGTCATGTCCCCCGGCTATGCCGGAGACACCGGGCCAATTCCCTACCGCTGGGGGTGGAGGCTATGAGCACGACTCGCAACCTCCAGTCGAGCGCGTTGTTTTCGATGCCGTTTCTCGGATATCAGCCCGTCAACGTGTCCAACAACGAACCCGCCGTCACCGCCGCCAATCTCACCAAACAAACCATTCTCGGCGCACCCTTCAAATGGCCCTTCAACCGCGCATCCTTCAGCTTCCCGACCGAGCCGGATGACCAGGATTATTACCTTATCGTTTCCGACTTTGGTTTCCTGGAGCGTGTGACGCTGACCGACAGCAAGGGTGTGGTTAAAGAGATTGAAATTCAGCAGAGCCTGACGGCAGAGAGTGTGCAAAAACGCCCCGGCAGCATCGCCGCGAATATCGCCGACGACCAGGGAGGTGTGACCTTCCGGCTCAACACGATGCCGCCAGACGGAGAGACCTATCAGGTGGACGGCTTCTATCAAAAAGCCCCGGTCCTGATGTCGTCACTCGCGAATGGCTGGGGGCCAATCCCCGATCATCTTGGCTATATCTACGACTGGGGCTTTCTTTCCTTCATGAGCCTACTCACGAAAGACGCTCGATTCCCTATCTTCGGCCAGCGTTTTACGGCGCATCTGCTGGGCGCACAGGAAGGCTTGACCGCGCTGGAGCGAAACATCTTCCTTGGCAACTTCCTTCAGGTGATGACGGCCAGCGAACGCGCACAGATGACGACCCAGCAAGGCGTCTCCGCGAGGCAAAACTAAATGGCGAACGCGATCCAACAGGCCGGAGGAGCATCGGAGCCTACCAGCTTCGCGCCACTCCACACCAACCGGATGTTTACCGGACTGTGGACGAATCGCAACCCGCTCACCGATGCATCCGTTTCGACCAACATGGAGAAGTACGGCCTTGGATTGCAGGACTCCATCATCGACGGACTCAATACTGAGCTTAGTTCGAAGCTCACACTGCGGCGGAGATGCGGAACCAGCGTCTACAACACGCAGCTCTTTCCGCCGATCAATCGTTTTTATCCGTTCAACACCTTCACGCTGACCAGCGAACTCATCCGCGTCATGGTCGATACGGGGATGGGTGGAGGCGTGGTTTATGACGCCACGAGCAACACCGCGACACCGAACACGAAGACGCCTATCTGGACGAAATCAGCCGGAGCCGGACCAACGTTTTTTCTTGGTCTGGGCAACACGCTTTACATGACCAATGGCGTCGATAACGTGCAATGGGTTTATAACCCCGCCACAGGTTCAGGGCCGGTATACAAATGGGGCATCGTCGCGCCGACGACCGCCCCCATCGCAACTCAGGCTCCGCGTCCGAACCCGCCCCCTGCACCGCAACCGCTGACCGTGTACGAAGCCCACAACCCGGCGCGAAGCGGCGTCATCATTCTCGGAGGCGAATGGCTCCAGGCATTCAATGGCACAGGAACGACAGGAGCGGCAGAGCCAACGTGGAATGGAACACTTGGCGGAACAACACAGGACGGCACTGTGCAGTGGACGAATCTGGGCTTTTACACATGGTCGCCCAATCATTCCTATGCCGTGGGTTCAGTCGTCACAGGGATGCAGCTCCCCAGCGACGTAACGTATACCTTCGTCGCCACGACAGGGGGAGTGAGCGGAACCAATACCCCGGCGTGGCCAGCCAACCAGGGATTGCAGGTCACGGACGGCACAGTGGTATGGACGAACGTGGGCCGAACGATGAGCTGGACGAACATCGGAGCGACCACGAATATAACTTCGGTCGCGCAGATTCTCGATCCAAACGGAAATCTCCAGAGCGTTCAACAGGCGGGAAAAACCGCAGATGGAACCACCACGATTACATGGGGAACGGAACTTGGATCGTTCACCACGGACGGTACAGTCATATGGGTGAATGCAGGGCCATGGGCAGTTGCATCAACAGCCACAGCACAGTGGGGATACGCCTATAAAAATTCGATAGGCGACATAAGTGAGATGAGTCCCGCCAGCACTTCAACCACGGTGCTGCTTGGCAATGCGGTAACGCTGCAAGGCATGGGAAGTGCAGACCCGCAGGTTACGACCATCATCATCTATCGCACCGCCCAGGGGGGTTCAACCTTTCTCTATCTCGATGAGATTCCCAACCCCGGCGCTACGACATGGACATACGTTGATACCACACCCGACAGCGGTTTGAACGTGACAATTCAGGCACAGGTTAACGGAGAAGGTACACCGCTCCCAGCCGGAGCGACGTGTATGGCCTACCATCTGCAACGCTTCTTTGTGGCCGTGGGCAACGTCACCTATGTATCGAGCGGACCCGACGCCATCGCCAGCACCAGCAGCGGAAACGCGGGATTCAATACCACCTTTACCAGTCAATCGAAGATCATTCGCTATTGGGTTTCTCCGCTGGGTCTCGTCATCTTCACCGTGCGCGACAGCTACATCATCCTTGGCACAGGGACCGCAGACGACCCGCTCTATCAGACCACCTTTATCGACGGTCTCCCGCTACTGAATTACGACGCCTTTACGACCCATCTGACGACGCCCTACCTGTTGCTGGGGACGAACATGCTCGTCGCCCTTGATCCGTCAGCCGGGATTACGGAAGTAGGCTTCCCCATTGCCGACCGGCTGGAGACCGAATTCAACGCCTCAACCGCGTATGTAACCTACCACTCGCAAAGCAGCAAAGAGAACGCGCTGTACGTCGATGACGGAGTGGGTTCGTGGTATCGGATGAGCGCGACGACAGCCCCGGAAACGGGCCTCAACTGGTCGCCAAAAGCCACTCTCGCAATCCCGTCGAGCGCCGTGCAATCGGTCGAAGTTACCCCCGGCGTGAGCCGCCTTTTGATAGGCCCACCCCCGCAGGGCGGACAGATAAGGATGCGCGACCTTACGACCAATACAGACATCGGAGTACCCTTCACCGCGCACGCCACTTTCGGCTCGATTGTGCTGGCCCATCCCGGCGAATTAGCGGCCATCGCGTTCATCACTTTAGAGGCGGAGAGGGCAGGTTCCCGCGCAGCATTATCCATCCTTTTAGGGGAGATTTATTCGACCGATTCAGCCCCCTTTGAACCCCTTGGAAGGACGCGCCAGGACCCCCCTCTTTTACCCCCCAGCAACACCCTTTACAGCGACCGTTATCACTTCCTCCAGAGCCAGAATCCGGCATGGTGCAGACACTTCCAGATGGATATTGCGTGGCCAGCCGAAGATGCTGCAAACGAGTTGCTGACCTTCACGATTTTCGGCCAGACATGGCAGGAGTACAGGAGCCAATAAATGCCCAGCGTAAAGCAGTCCCAGAACGTGAACACGACAGGCTGGCAACCAGCCCCGCCGAAGGCAGCGGATTCGACCCTCGAAAGCCCCGATCCGAAGGCCGAACCGCCAGCCAACGGAGGCTATCCGAACATGAGTCCTTTCATGCTGGCTTCGATGCCCCTGATGGCCTCAACCAACGACGCTCTCACACAGTTCTATGGCAACTGGAGCATCCCGCAGTTCCGCACCGTTCCCATGCAGCATGGAGGCAATTCATGAGCACTCAGCCCCAATTCCACTTTGACGACTATGTAGTAAGACCCATGAGCGAAGCCGACCGCGCCTATCTCGACAACCTTATAGAGGAAGACGCCTACCACAAGGGCCGGATGACCCCCGATTACTTTCTGAAGCTGATGCCGGGTGAGGACGCATGGGCTTTGGAAGACGAACACGGCAACGTCCTTCTCTATTTCAAGACCCAGGTCGCGGTCAGACTGAGCGTGCAGTTTGCGTCCAGCGAGACCAGGGAGGAAAAGCACCGTAACCGGCTGGCTTTGCTGAAGGGTTTTGCGTGGATTGAAGCGATGCTCCGGCAAAACAGCTTCCGCCAGATCATTTTTGACACAGCCGGACCCGAACTGACCGCTTTTGCCAAACGGCGGCTTGGCTTCAGGGAGAGTCCGATGGAGCTTCTACGAGAGATAGGGCCAATAAACCCCATCGGACGCCACACGACTGATTGGGGACGCTACCCACAGCCATCGCATAAGGAAGGATAACTGCCATGTGCGGCTCAAATCAGCAGCAAGAGGATGTCACGAATGAGCAAAACGCCTTTTACCAGCAGCTCACCCAGCAGTACAGCACCGTTTTCGGGGAAAATCAGGCCATCACCGGAGCCTTGACGAGTGCCTTTACGCCGATCCTTCAGGCAGGGCCGAGCCAGACCGGGTTTGCCCCCACGGAAGAGAACGCACTTCAGACCCAGAACACGGAGAATGTGGCCACCAATTATGCGCAGGCGCAAAAAGCAACCGCAGACATTCTGGCAGCTCGTGGAGGAGGCAACACGCTCCTGCCTTCAAGCGTTGATTCCACCCTTCTCGCGCAGAATGCGAACCAGGCCGCAGCTCAAAGGGCGACGGGCCAAAACACGATTACCCAGGCCAACTACGCGCAGGGGTATCAAAACTGGCAACAGGCGGCGGGGATTCTAGGCAGCACGGCCAACACCCTCAACCCGACCACGTTCGGAAGCACCGTCAACACAGCCGGGAGCGGAGCGTCCACGTCCGCAACCAATCTTGCTCTCGCCAGCAACAGCCCCTGGAACGCGGCCTTTGGTGCAGCCGGAGCACTTCTGGGAGGCGCGACCGGAAGCAATCTGTTGAACAAGATATGGACATAAGGGAGCAGCCATGGCCACCGCAGCCGATATTCTAGGCGTTCAAAACACCCCCGTTGATCTTGCTCAGAACCCCGAGGCGACGGCGACAATTCCCGTGCAGGACTCCGGCCAGACGGTCAATGTGAACTCTCCCCCGCCGTCCGGCGTGCAGCCGGGAGCCGACCCCGCAACCGCCATGGTCCAGCAGCAGCCGATGGACGCCTACCAGGACCCCGAGATTCGCATGGCCGCAGCTCATCACAACTGGCTTGCGAACATCATGGATAAAGCGACCGACATTCTCGCCGGAGATACCAGCGTCCATGTCACCCGCGATGCGCAGACCGGAAACGTGACCGTCACCCACGATCCGGCGACGAGCGGAGAGAAGTGGGGACGCATCGCGTCCGCCGTGCTGGGGGGAGCCGCCAAAGGCTACGCCGCAGGACAGGGACCGGGCGGCTCCGCCAGAGCGTTAGCGACAGGCTTCCAGACAGGGCAGAACATTCCCCAGCAGCAGCTTGCCCAGGCGAACGCAGAAGCCGCGAACATGAGTGCGCAGCAGCTCGCCGATGCCAACAACGCTCTCGTCCACCAGAAAATTGTCGGAGCCGGACTGGCCAACCGCGAAGCAGGACTGACGCTGGGAACACAGGAAGCGAGTCTGTTGCAAAGCGCGGCTGACTCCATTCAAAACAGTCCGAACACAACCGACCTTGGATCGTTTACCGACATGCCCAGCATCATGAAGGCAGTCCAGGACAATCCCGCCATACTTCAGGGCCACACCAATCAAGCCCTCAAGATCATTCCCACGGCGGATGCGAAAGGAACCGTACAGCTCCACGCCTTTCTGGTGGACCAGGGAGACGACAACCGCAAAAACGACAAGGTGGAACAGGCTTTCAAGATCGAAGTGGACCCGAAAACGGGCGCACCCGCCCTGGGGTCCGACGACATCGCCCCGCAGTCACAGAAAAAAGGCGCGATCCGGTTAGCCCAGCAAGCCACCATTGCGCAGTATTTCGACATGAAAAATGCGTGGGACAAAAACCACAAGCCAGAGACGGAGAAGACGCCGACCACCGCACAAGCCGCGCTCATCGCAGCCGGACAGGAGACCGATCCGGTTAAGAAACAGGCTCTCCTCGACTCCGCCGCCGCGATCCAGAAGAACGAACTGGCGTTGAAAGCAGCCGGACGCGCACCAGCAGCGGGAGGAGCAGTTTCAACAGGCGGAGCGACAGGACCGGACGCGCTGGCAGCATTGCCGACCGGAGACGCCGCGACCGTAAAAGCCATCGGCGAAGGACGCCAGGCACCGCCCAGCCGCTTCACCAAGGAAGGCCAGCGCATCATGGGTATGGTCAATCAGGTCTACCCCGATTACGACTCCACGCAGTACCCCACCTACCAGAAGATGCGGCAGTTTATGACATCAGGAGCCGGAGGCGTGGGACTCAACTTCATCGGCACGGCACGGAATCACCTTGACGAGCTGGAGAGGACGATTCCCGATAACGTTACGGTCCCGCTCATAGGCTCCGCGATCAATTGGGCGAAGAACACGGCCACCCGCGCCACCAATCCAGACCTTCGCGCCTTTGAATCGGCGCGTAGCGCCGTGAGCGATGAAGTAGCCAAGGCATACAAGGGAGGCGCAATCAGCCTGGGCGAACACGATCAAATGCAGGGACTCATCAATGAAAGCGATTCACCCGGCGCATTGCGCGGAAGCATCGGAGAGTTTCGCAGACTGCTGAACGGCAAGCTCGCCAGCTATCAGACACAATGGGCTTCCGCAATGCCGCGAGGTGCAGTCTCACCCAACTCCGCTTTGGAAAGTCTGCTGGGAGCGACACCCACACCAGCGCCGGGAGGCGGAGCCGCGCCAGCAGCCGCGCCAGCAGCTCCGGCAGCACCATCCGCAAATGATCTTGTAACCGTTCAGATTCCGGGCCAGCAACCGGGACACATACCGCGTTCTGCACTAGCAAAATTTCAGCACGAGAATCCTAACGCGAAGGTATTTTGATGGCCGACCCAGCAACAGACCCGTATGCAGCCTATGGCGGACAGGTAGCAGCCCAGACGCCGCCAACAGCAGCCGCAGACCCATATGCGGCCTATGGCGGAACAGTCGCGCCGGTCGCGTCAGCGCAACAGCCATCCCCGACACCACCGCCGACGCCGACCGTGGCGCAGTCAACTTTATCGGCAGGCCCACCGGGAAGCGTAGCCGAAGGCGCATGGAAAAAAGTGAAAACGCTTGCGGCGGGATTGATGGACCTGGCAAATTCGCCCATCGTTCCAGGTCTCACGACAGACCCGGCGAGAAACACGGCACTCGTACCCGAAGTGCAGGCCCTGGCGTCCCACTTGCGAGACAGCTCAACGCCGACAACTCCGCAGGAACAGGCCGGAGGATTCGGGGTAGACATGCTCGCGCTTGCATCCCCTGAACTATGGGGAGAAGAGGGAGCCACCGCAGGCATGTCCGTTGGTGATCGAATCGCAGCCATCGGCAGAAATATCAAGACGCTGGAAAAAAATCCCGGCCTACTCAACATGCTTAAACGCATCGGCGTGGATACGGCGACGGGAGCCACAGAAGCAGCCGTGCCAAACGCGACCCTATCAGCCGTCGAAAGCGGAGGCGATCCGAAAGCAACCGCGACCGGAGCCGTGGCAGGAGGCGTGACGGGCGCAGTGTTAGGAGGAGGAGCCGGATTAGTCCGCGAAGCTGGACAGGCGGCAAGCGAGGCAGTCTCCAAAATCCTGAGTCAGAAAGCCGCCAGCGAAGCTGCGCCGGAGACCTTTGCAAGCGGAGCCACCAGCACCCTGCAACGCGCACTGGACCGTATGGGTGGGAACCGAGTAGCCACGCCAGTCGCGGACTATGGACAGGCAGCTAAACAGCTAGAGCAAAATGCCAGCTCCATCTATGACGAAGCCGACCGCGTGACCGATGGCAGATGGAGAGCCGCAAACAAAGCCGTACAGGATGCCAAGGACAGCGGAGACAAAGACGCGATAGCGGAGGCGCAAACGAATCTCGACTCGCTATCGACCGGCTTTGATGATGCCAACTACGGGCAAGCCGTGAAGGAAGCGACCGACCGGGCGCAGGACGCCTTCCATGACAAATTCACGTTGCAGAAGATTCATAACGGTCTTGTCAAAGCTTTTGACTTCGGCGCACCCGAGGCCGCTGCGATGCGTGGCAGCTCAAACACCTTCACTGGTGCAGACCTCGAAACACAACTGAAGAACCTAACGAGCGATAACAGCATAGGCCATCAACGCATGGTGGACCTTATGGGCCAGGACGGATTGAACTCACTCTATGACCTTGCGCAGACCGCGAAGAATCCAGTCCAGAATCAGCGGCTTGTAGATGTGATGAAAGAGATAGCCACACGCGCTCACGCGACAGGCTCCAAGACTTCATGGGCATCCGGCATGTTGGGAACGTTCCTGCCTTCAGGATGGGCGAAGACAGCGGGAATGGGTTACGCGGCAGGTACAGCCGTGGGAGCCGCGAACGCCACCGCCGAAAACCTGTTGAAGTATGTGGCCACCAAACCCCGACTTGTGAAGATGGCGACCTATGCGGCCAAAGGCAACGTGTCCACGCGCTACGCCGCTACGCTGATGGCCGCAGCGATCAATCACGAGACGGAACGCGACCAGGCGAATGCACCGCAGCCACAGACAGGAGGGCAGTGATGGCGACCAAAAAGAAATGGATTCAGAAAGCCGTCAGGAAGATGAAGCGCAAAGGCACGCTGGGAAGCTTCGGCAAAGCCACGAAAAAGAAGATTGCAGCCGCGAAGAAGAAGGGCGGCAAAGCCGCGAAGAAAGCCATCTTTGCGCAGAACGTAGCAAGAGCAGCACGACGCAGAAAACGCTAAGGAGGGCCGGAGTGATGGCCACGAAAAAGGAGATTCTGGGCAAGCTTCGCTCATATAACACGTACATGCCGCCAGTTTTGAGGGAGAAGTATTTAGAGATGTTGAACGAGTTGGGCAACGAACAAGAGCACGACGCAGAAAACGCTAAGGAGGAAACAGCGATGTCAGGGAAAACGGTAGGAATCACGAGTCCGAAACCGAGGACGCAGAAGGTTCGCACGGTGAAGCCCGAACCCAATGGAAAGAGCATTGGCGCAACTGGAAAAGCACTGCACACGATAGGACTCAAACCCGGCAGGAGAAGGAGCTAACGCGATGCCGGAAGCCGGACAAATATTTTCGAACTTCAAGCGCGTCACCACCAGTTATGACGAGGAGCTGTCACTATCTGCGGAGGAACTTGATTACTACAACTCTCTGCCCAAAGACGGCGACTCGACACCGGAGATGGAGGACCTGGTGGACGAGGCGTATGCGAAAGCCTACAACTCCGACCCCGTTCGCAAGAGCCGATGGAAAGGACAGGAGCGATGGATGGGCGAGGAGAACATCGCCCGTCGCGTCGTCAACATTATGCATCCGCATGATGTGATGCGAAAACTACAGAGAGGCGGAGTGGATGCGCGGATCGAAGCGCCTGTGTACTACGTCACGATGGCCGACGACATCACAGGCAAGCCCGTACAGGTGAAGAAGCCGCGCGACGTGGCACGAATCTGGTTAGGAGACGAAGCCATAAAGGGACGCATCGGGATCTTCGGATGGGTGAAAGATACCAAAACGCAAACCCGCCGCGTGAAGCTGATTACGTCCCTGCAATATCCATGCGGACCCGAGTGGAGCGTGATGAATTTCAACGAGTGGGACGTACCCACCACCGAAAGATTGCGTGGCTGGAGGACAGCTTTGCTGCAAATGATTCTGAAAGATGTCATCACCGAAGAAGAAGTGGATAGAGCCTTTGGCCCGGTTGTGTTGAACCCGGCCAGCGAACTCTATCGCCAGTATCTCCAGAGCCACCGCGCCATCAGGAAGGGACTGACGCAATGAAGACGCGAATCCTTGTTGCACTCCTCTGCCTTGCAACCACAGGATGCTACGACATCATGATGGTGAACGTTGGATCGTCCGCGCACACAGCATCGAGCTTAGGCAAACCGCAGCCCCCGGAGGTGCAGTGTGCGGCACTCGCGCAGCCCGGCGTAAAGGCTCCGGGAGCCAGCATCGACCCGTTGCAGGTTTGTGAGGAAGCAGTAGCCGAACAGAGAGCACTCGACGCAAAGGCAAAACACAAATGACACTCGACTCCATCATCGAAGAAATACTTGGCAAGGAAGGCGGCTATGTTGACCATCCCGACGACCGGGGAGGCCCGACGAACTGGGGCATCACTGAGCGCGTGGCGCGGGAACATGGCTACAAGGGCCACATGCGCGACCTTCCCCGCGACGAAGCCGTCCGCATCCTCAAGGCCGACTACTGGCACAAGCCGAGATTCGCGCAACTGTCCGTCATCTCCATGCCGATAGCCGTGAAGCTGACGGATATGGGTGTGAATATGGGACCGGCGTTTGGAGCGCGAACGCTGCAACGCTGGCTGAATGCATTCAATCGCAGAGACCCGGAGCTGACGATAGACGGCATCATAGGACCGCGCACCCACGAAGCACTCGCCAAATTCATCAAGGCGCGAGGCAGGGAGGGCGAAGAGGTTTTGCTGAAGGGAATCAACTGCGTCCAGGGCGAACGCTATCTCGCCATCACAGAGAGTCGCGTTGCGAATGAGAGTTTCATCTTTGGATGGATGAAGAACCGGGTGCAGCTATGACGTATGAGAACTACATCAAGGCCCGGCTCGTCCACTTCGCCGCAAACGAGGCGTATCACGATGGCGCGGCGAGCACGGTGCTTGCGATTGCACAGGTGCTTAAGAACCGCGTGGATGCAGGATGGCACGGAGGCGATTGGAAGAGAGTCATCGAGACCGCGCCGGACTACGTTGGGACCGTGCAGAAAAATCGGCCGGCAGTCGATCCGCGCGACGTTCTGTTTCGCAAAATTCTGTTGGGCGTCGATGACGTGTACTACGGAATCGCAGATGATGGCGACGTGAACAACGACGAACATAAATCGCTCTACTACGCGGAGCTGCACAACGTAAACCGGCAGTGGTTCAAAGACAACGTGTTGAGCGATCTTGAAAGCCACCCGCGCATAGCGAAGGTGGGTCAGTTTGATTTCTTTGCGTGAGGTAAAAAGCCATGGCCGCACCGACGCCTCTCCTCGTTTATGGAATCCTTCAGGATATAGCCACGCTTCAGGACACTTTTGAGGACGGGACGGTAAAGTTTTCCCTGTGTGGATACGGGAGCCAGATTCCGCGTGTGCAGGGAACATCGCTCCTGGCCAGAGTTACAACGAAACCGATTCCGGTCGATGACAACGGCAGATTCGAAGCCAATCTCTACGGCAACGACATGATAGTTCCAGCCGGAACGTTCTATACGCTGACGGTGATGGATGACAACAACAACGTTGTACAGTGCAACGCCTACCAGATAACCGGGACCGGCTCCGTAGATATGAGCTGGGCCATTCCCTACGACCCCAACCAGCCTCCGCCGCCGTTGCCTCCACTCATCACGAACCTCCTGTTGGTTGTGCCGTGGAGCGCGACACC
>Ga0210392_10000394_pt1 | contig 27868 bp, 21 predicted proteins | sample IncBWC30OmetaG_FD_161057 | JGI IMG/M metagenome (GOLD analysis project Ga0210392, IMG submission 161057) | Forest soil microbial communities from Barre Woods Harvard Forest LTER site, Petersham, Massachusetts, United States - Inc-BW-C-30-O ... | reverse complement strand
CTGACCTTCAACGTCAACACCATTGTCTCCAGCACCAGCACCAGCGATGGCGTAATTACCGCTACCGTCACATCCGGAACATTAAATAACTACAGCGGTGGCAGCTTTCCTACAGCTTCGCCATCGTCTTCCGATTTTGCTGCCGTCATGAATGCCGGTGGAATATATCAAAATGGCAGCGCCGGCGCCGGCACGGTGACAATCACCGGTCTTACGCCAGGACAAGCCTACCAGGTTCAGGTCTTCAATTATGTAAGCGATAATGACCCCGGCCTGACAACGTTGGTTGGATCAAACTCTGTGACCATCGGTAACTTGCCAGGCGCAGGTGGTCCCAACACCTATGGGTTGTTTGCCACCGGGATATTTACACCGTCCACATCCACGGAAACTTTTAACTGGGCGGGGGCTGGCTCAAGCTACACTGTTCTGGGAGCGATTTATGTTTGCTCGCTGCCAAACAATCTTCCGCCGACCGTTTCGGTTGATACCACGCCAAGTTCGATTATAACGTATCAAAATTCTACAACAACTTTTAGCGCCATTTTCACGGGCACGGCACCGCTCACCAATCAATGGGTCGTGAGCACTGACGGCGGTTCGACCTTTGCTCCAATTTCCGGTGCGACCAATAACACATTGACGGTAACCAACAACCAGGTGGTAACAAACGTCCTGTACTATTTGACATCAGTCAACGCTTACGGAACCAATCATAGCTCACCCGCTTCGCTGACGGTGCTGGCACTTCCGCCGCAAACAATCAATTGGGGGCCAGCCATCGGCATAACGGGTGACAATTCACTTCAAACCAACGGCAATTACCTGGACGCCTACATTCCGAATCCCTCCCAGTCTTCAAGCCTTACGGTGGATGGCGTGGTTTTTAATTCTTCTACGTCAAGTTCCGGCACAAGTGGCGGCGATGGCATCATCTCTTTTAACGTGCTCTCGGGCCAAAATTTGGCTTACGAATTCACGACGTTTCCCACGACCTCGCCGTCTTCACCAGATTTTGCCGCGGTCATGAATGCTGGTGGCACGTATCAGAACGGAGGAGCCGGTGCCGGTATCGTGGTCGTTTCCGGCCTGACTGCCGGCCATCTATATTCCGTGCAAGTTTTCAACTATGCAAATGACGGCGATCCCGGCTTAACAACCCTTTCCGGAACAACAAATGTGACTTTGAGCAATCTTCCCGGTGCCGGCGGTGCCGGCACTTATGGTGAATTTGCCACCGGCACTTTTACCGCCGCGAGCACGAATGAATCATTTTATTGGAATGGCGCTGGCTCGGGCTTTACCGTTTTGGGTGCCATTTCTGTGTGGGACATTTCGTCCGCGTCAGCGCCGATTATCTCGGCGGACACCACCCCGGCTTCGGCTACTGTGTATGTCAATTCCACAATAACATTTGCTGCATTTTTCGTTGGAGTCCAACCCATCACAAACCAGTGGCAGGTCAGCACGGACAATGGCGCAACGTTCCAAAACGTTGCCGGTGCAACCGGCACGTCCTTGACACTGAATAACAACACATTGGAGACTAACGTGCTGTATCGCTTGATGGCATCCAACCCCTATGGCTCAAGTCAAAGCACGCCGGCCAGCCTGACGGTAACTCCGGCTCCTCCACAAAACGTTTATTGGGAAAGCGTCCAGGGGATCACCGGCGACGCGGATCTCGCAGCGAACGGCACCTATTTCGACGCCTTGATATTCAATTCCAGCGTGCCTGCCTTGACTGTTGACGGGATTGCCTTTAACGCAGCAACCAGTCAGGCTGGTGGATACATTGGCGACGGTGTCATCAACTATATCGGCATTGGATCCAGCGTGAATAATTTTGCCTGGCCTGGCGGTTTCACTGGCTCGGCATCGTCGGACTTTGCCACCCTCATGAATGATGGCGGTATCTTCCAATTTGGTGGCGCCGGCGTTGGTAGAATTTTGATATCAGGTCTTACCACGGGCCATGTCTACCAGGTTCAGATATTTAACTTTGCTCCCGATGGGGATCCTGGCTTAACCACGTTTTCCGGCATAAATCCGGCCACTTTGAGCAATCTTCCAGGCGCGGCCGGTCCCAACACGTATGGTGAATATGCCACCGGCTCGTTCACGGCAACCGGGTCGGCGGAGATGATCATGTGGAATGGATCGGGCTCCAGTTACACCGTGGTTGGGTCTATATCTGTGCAGGACGTAACCGGAATCACGGCAACAAATTCCGTTCCGCTGATCAGCTCAGTTACCAATGGTTCACTGCAACTCGCCTGGGCGCCGGATCACACGGGTTGGACGTTGCAAGTGCAAACAGCGTCATCAAACGCCGGATTGGGCACAAACTGGGTGAATGTCTCCGGCTCGACAAGCGTGAACACCATGAGCATTCCGATAAGTTCAACCAATGCTTGCGTATTCTACCGGCTCTATCATCCGTAATCTGGAAAGTGACTGATCATTGCCGGGACTGTGGCCAAAAATCCACAGTCCCGGAATTAATTGGAATCACTGCCCGCTTGTCATGCTGTCTGCGCACTTGAAAAACTAGAAATAGATTGTTCGTTAACTATGAAGAAGTACCGCTCGTTTGTTTGTTTGAATCTCATTGCTTTGGCGGTGTTCTCCTCATTTGCGGTAAGCGCCCAAAGTATTGCCTGGAGCGGCCCGACAGGAGTAACGGGCGACGCCAACCTTTCAACCAACGGTGTCAAGTATGATGCGCTCATGCTGAATACCAGCGCCGGCGCCGGCCTCGCGGCGGACGGGATTTCCTTCAATGTGGCGACCAATCGTGGCGGCGGAATCTATGGCGATGGCTTCATCACCTATGCTGGCAGCAGCCTGAATAACTACAGTTGGGGCGGGGCATTTCCGACCAGTTCGCAAGCATCGGCGGGCTTCGCCGCGATCATGGACGCAGGTGGCATTTTTCAGTTTGGCGGCAGCGGTACCGGAACGATCACTCTCTCCAATCTACAACCCGGCTTTACCTACGTTGTGCAAATCTTCAACTTTGCGCCGGATGGCGATCAGGGCTTGACCACGTTTTCCGGCTCGCCGTCAGTGACGTTGAACAATCTTTCCGGTGCCGGCGGCACGGGTACCTACGGCGAGTTTGCCACCGGCACCTTCGTGGCCACCAACGCCAGCATAGGCTTTACGTGGACCGGAGCGGGTTCCAGCTACACCGTTGTCGGCGCAATTTCCGCACGGGCTTTGTCAGTGGTCCCCACGGCTTCACCGACCAATGTGGTTGGTCAGGGCAGTAATGTAACTTTGTCCGTGGCAGCCCAAGTTCTGCCGACATCTTATCAATGGCGCGCGGACGGCGGCAGCGGCGGTGTCAATTGGACCAACATCACCGGAGCAAACACAAATTACTTCGTGCTAAACACAAGCAATCTTTCGCCCGGCAATTACGAATACGAAGTCATCATCACGAATAGCAGCCTGAACCTTACCAGCGCGCCTGTCGCCGTGACCGTGCAAGGCGCGCCAGCCCAGACGATCTCCTGGGGCGCCGCCACCGGCATCACCGGTGACGCCGATTTGTCCACGTCCGGAACTTATTTTGATGCGCTGATGCTCAACTCGGCTGTCAGTGGCGTGACTTCCGCGGACGGAGTTAATTTTAATCCTTCCACGAGTCAAAGCGGCGGAAGTTATGGCGATGGAATTATTTCCTACACGGGTACCGGATTGAACAATTTTTCCTGGCCAAATTCCTTCCCGACCAGTTCGCAGGCATCGTCGGCGTTTGCCGCGCTCATGAACGATGGCGGCATATACCAGTTTGGGGGAAGCGGCAATGGAGTCGTCAATATCGCTGGCCTTTCACTTGGTCACAGTTATCAAATCCAAGTTTTTAGTTACGCCCCCGATGGCGATTCTGGCTTGACCACCTTGAACGGCACGCAGCCGGTTACCTTGAGCAACCTACCTGGTTCTGGAGGCATTGGCACTTACGGCGAATTTTCAACGGGATCATTTTACGCCACGAGCACCACGGAATTTTTCAACTGGAACGGTGCGGGTTCGGCGTACACCGTGATTGGTTGCATTTCCATTCGTGATGTGTCGGCCGCGGCGTCCATTTCGCCAACCAATGTGACTTATCAAGGCAACACCGTGACCTTGCGAGTGACCTCTCAGCCAATCGGCACTACTTACCAATGGCAAACCGACAACGGCAGCAGCGGCGCCAGTTGGTCCGCGTTGGCAAACTCAAACACCACAAACTATCTCCTGAACACAACAGGCCTCTCGCCGGCAACCTATGAATATCGTGTGACCATCGCCAATACCTTTCTAAATCTGACCAGTGCGCCGGTTTCATTAACGGTGCTAGCGCCGTCTGCGCCAGTCATTGCCCAGAATACCACGCCTACTTCCGCAAATCCGTTCGTGGGGCAGGGAGTCACTTTCACCGCCTCTTTCACAGGAAATCAACCAATTACCAACCAATGGCAGGTTAGCCATGATGGCGGTGTAACCTACAGCAATCTTCCGTCGGCCACGAGCGTCGCTATGGCGCTGTCAAATTTGCAACTCGCCGACGCCGGCCAATATCGTCTGATGGCCGTTAACGCCTACGGAACAAATTATGCCGCGCCTGCGACGCTTGTGGTCCGACCGTGGTCGGCGGCGCAAATCCAATGGTCCGGCCCATTTTCAATCAGCGGATTGTCTGCCGGACAAATCTTGACCAACCTTTCCGGGACTTATCTTGAAGCAGCCAGTTTCTTCTACAACTCGTCCGCCACGGTGCAGGCCGGCGGCCAACAATTCGTTTTCCGCTCTGACGGAACGTCGGTCTCTATTGCCAATACGCCATTCTATGCGGGAGTTTTTGTCACCAATGCCATATACGGAAGCGGCGCGCTTGGCGCCAATTCGACGGGCGATGCTGCTTTGGATGGTGTGCTCAATCAGTATTACGACGGCGGATACAGCAATGTGATTACGCTCAAGAACCTCGTTCCAGGTCAAACTTACTCGGCGCAACTTTTTGCCCTGGACAACCGTCCCGGCACCGGCGCGCAAGCCGTCAACTTTGCCAGCTTGAATGATCCCTACGACGTTTCGCCGCAATTTGCGATGAGCGCCAATGCCTATCTGCTCGCGACTTTCACCGCCTCGAATGTCACCCAGTCCATCCAGGAAAATATGCTGACGGCCGGCGGCTTTGGGAACATCAATGCCGTCATCGTGCGGGCGCTTTCATATTCACCAGCGGTGGCGCCGGCCATTGTGGTGCAACCAAGCCAGAGCTTTTCACTGCCAAACGATACCACCTATTTCAGAGTGATTGCCGACGGCAGCCCGCCACCAAGTTATCAATGGAAAGGCGGTCCGGTTGGCGGGCCTTACACAAATCTGGTTGATGGGGGGCGCTTCAGCGGGACTTCTAGGAGAACTTTGGCCATGAGCCAGATAAATAGCAATGATTCCGTCGAATTGGTCGTGGCGATTACCAACTCAGCCGGCGGCGTTGTCAGCACTCCGGTCGATCTTCTCGTTCCCGTCAAAGCCCAACCTTACGCTTCTGTCAGGCCGGTGCGGATTACTTGTGTAGGAGCCAGCGACGTTTCTGCGCCCACGCCTTATGGCACGCCGAACTGGCCAGAACAAATCGCGCCCTTGCTGGGTTATGAATATATCGTCACCAACTGCGGTGCCAGCGGCTCGGACATGATGAAAAATGGAAACCTGCCTTACTGGAACACGCAGCAATATGCCAATAGCCTCAACACCACGCCTGACATCGTCATCATCATGCTCGGATCAAACGATTCAAATCCCTCCAATTGGCCAATCCAGACCAACTACCCCCCTGATTACGAATCTTTGATCAACCAATATCGCAACCTGCCATCGCATCCGCGAATTTATCTGACCACCTTGCTGACCGTCTACAACAACGGCAATTTCGGAATCACTGACCCTGTCGTCACCGGACAACTCTGCCCAATCATCCGGCAGATTGCCCTCGATGAAAATCTGCCCGTGAACGATGTGAACTCGGCCACAAAAAATATGCCGCAGAATTTTCCAGATAACGTCCATCCAAACCTCGCAGGCGTGAAAGTAGTTACCTCAACCATTTTCAATGGATTGATGAATGCCGGTGAAACCGCGCCGATGGTGAATCGCGCGCTTAACCAACCCGTGGTCGCCTCTTCAACCGCCAATGGAAATACGGCTACGAATGCCGTGGACGCCGATTACACCACTATGTGGTCGTCCGCCGCTTCCGATAACCAGTGGATCTATGTTGACCTTGGTTCCACATTCGATCTCACAGGAGTCTATTTAAATTGGGGGCCAAACTATGGTGCAAATTATATTCTCCAGGTTTCGCCTGATGCGGTTAACTGGATGGGAGTATACACCAATAACGCAGGAACTGGCGGAATTGACCGCATCAGCGTGAATGCCATTGGCCGGTATGTCCGGTTCCTTGGAATTCACAGCGGCACGGGCAGCGGTTATGACCTGCGCGATTTCACGATCACGACCGCAATAAATGCACCCGCGATCCAGATCAACAGTCCGGCATCAAATTCGTTTGCCATAAACTGGCCTGTATCCGCCTTTTCATTTGCCCTTGAGATGGCCACTAATTTGCAGCCGCCGGTGGTTTGGGTCCCGGCAACCAACGCGATTGTGGTGTCTAACGGAAGCAGTTCAGTTTCCATTTTCTCAGCCAGCAAAAGTGCCTTCTTTCAACTCAGGCAACAATATTGACAATTGCCAAATGGTAACGACGCGTACTTACACGATAAATCCTCTATCATGAGCTTCGCTCTCTTGAAGCGTAATTAAAAGTGCAACCCACACATCAAATAATGACGTCCGAAGCGGAAGTGGAAGCAAAGAAAACAGTCGTCGTCGTGGAGGATAATCGCGGTTTGCGTGAACAAATTGTCCAAATCCTTGAGACGGCGACGGACCTTAAATGCGTGGGCGCCTATGCATCCGGTGAACAGGCTTTGCCTGACATTTTAGCCAATGATCCCGATGTGGTTTTGATGGACATCCAGTTGCCGAAAATGTCCGGCATTCAATGCATGAGTGAAATCAAAAAAGTGATGCCAAATAAGCAGGTCATAATGGTCACGGTTTATGAAGACAGCGAGCGCATCTTCCGCGCGCTGAAGGCCGGAGCCAGCGGTTATCTCGTAAAATCGAGTCCGCCGGAGCAGTTTCTCGCGGCCATCCGCGATGTTTCTGCCGGTGCCGCCCCCATGTCCAGCCCCGTTGCAAATAAAGTTGTGCGGTATTTCCATTTGACCGGCAATTCCGCGACCGAGTCAAATAATCTCTCGCCGCGCGAACGGGAAGTGTTGGACCTGCTGGCCGCTGGTTTTATCTACAAGGAAATCGGGGACAAATTGGATATTGGAACCGAGACCGTGCGGACCCATGTGAAAAACATCTGCCAAAAAATGCACGTGCGTAGCGGCCTCGAAGCGGCCGCCAAATATTCCCAGTTTTGCTAAACGGCAGACGTTGAACGCCAATGTTGTTTGCTCCTCAAGACATCAGTTGCGGATCCGTTTTGTGTGCCAAATGTATTAACCCGGCAAGGTCCATAAATCGGAAGATCAAAGGGAACAATCGCCGTATTCCGTCCATGCCACGGTTAAAAAACAAATGGCACTCAGGCCACTTGGCGACTCCGGTATCCATTCATCGGGCCCGGCGCCGAGACAATGGGGCGTTTGCTCAAGTTGCAAAATGAGGCTCACCAGGGCGCGCAATCACGCTGCCCTTTTATTAATTTGCCTTCGCCGAATCGATGATTGATGACAAAGAGCAACTGATGAGTTTATTTTTTACCACACATGAAAGTTTTATTGAGGGTCATAATTTGCGATGCATAGAAACTGCAATGCAAAAATGGAGCTCTCATTTGTGGCAAAGTTCTCAACCAACTATCATCTTTTTGTAAACCAAGGTCAGCCGGTGATTCTCAAAATTGTGGTGAGTGAAATTGTGCCGTCAGATAAAAAGCCCCCCAAGGACTAATTTACCTAAGCAAATCCGGCGGGTCAGTTTGTGAGATGACTTTTTTCCAGAATACGATAAATGTTGGTTGTGTCACGAGGACGAGTGACGGCTCAAAATGAAACGCAACCTGGAAAAAACAGCGGCGGCGGCCAAGACAGTCGAATCGCTTCGACTGGAATTGACACAGTGTCAGCGTGAGCTTGGCGAATTGCGTCAAAGCGAGGGCGCTCGGGCAGAACAAATGGAGCGGGTAAACTTGGTGCTCCGTCGCAATACAGGTTATCTGACAGAAACCACCGACTTGCCACGATTTCTTGGCGGCTTGCTCAAAGAAACCCTGGAATTGCTAGACGCGGATGGTGGTCATATTTTCATTTACCATAAGAGCGACAAATCATTTTCTTATGCCGTAGGCGGAACAAGAGAAGACATTCATCTGACGCCGGCTGCGGACGAGCCCGGTTTTTTCCGTGGAAATTTTCCGGCCAACAAATTTCCTGTTTTTGAGCGGTTACGCGCCGTCCGTCACGCTGCCATATTAAGCCGGGATGGGAAGGATGCCCCTCCTCCGCCTGAATTATTGCAATGGTTTCAAGAGTGTGGTTTTGTCGAAGGACTGTGTCTCGTATTAACCGCTGGAGAGATACCGGTCGGATTCATTGGAGTCATGTTCCGTAAACAACCGGACTTTAGCGTGCGACAAATGGATATATTCCATGCTTTGGCAAATCAGGCGGCGCTCGCTATTCATCTCTCGAACTTGGCTGATGTGGCAAAGGAATTTGCCCTTTCCAAAGAGAAAGAGCTGGCCGCGAAATCCAAGGCCGCCGACTTGGAAAACGAAATCCAAGCACGAAATAGCCAGCTCGCTGAACTGAAAAAAGCAGAACAGGATCTGCGAAGGAGTGAAGCCTACTTGGCTGAGGCTCAACGACTCAGCCTCACTGGTAGCTTTGGATGGAATGTTGCCACCGGAGAATTGGTTTGGTCGGCTGAAACCTTTTGTATTGTCGGCTACGACGTGACGGTGAAACCCACCTTGGAACTTGTCTTCAAACGCATTCATCCCGCAGACATCATTTCGGTCAGGCGGATTCTCGAGCAAGGCACGCGTGAGCAGAGCAATTTAGATTTCGAACATAGGCTTCTCATGCCGGATGGGGCGGTCAAGTATGTTCATATTGTGGCTAAGGCGGCCAAACTAGAGTCAGGCGTAGTCGAATTTGTTGGAGCAGTGATGGACGTTACTGCGCAAAAGCGCCTGGAAAACCAGTTGCGCCAGAGTGAGCGAAATCTGGCTGAAGGCCAGCGGCTCACCAAGACCGGAAGTTGGAGTTTGGATTATCTAACTGGGTACACGGAATGTTCAGTTGAAACCTGCCGCATCTTTGGGCTTCCTGATCCGCCGCCTTTTCCGCAGTACAGCGAGTTTCGGTCACTGCTGCGTCCGGAGGATCGCGAAGCGATCGATGGTGGTCTTCGTGACAGCTTTGAGACCGGCGAACCGCAGCCGCTCAAATACATTTTCACCCTACCGGATGGCACCCGCAAAAACATAGAAACAATTTCCCAGCGAGTGAGAGATGATGAGGGGAAGTTGAAGCTGATGGGAACGGTGATGGATGTCACCGAACGAGTGAAGGCCCAAGAAGCACTCCAGAAAAGTGAAGCTAACTTGACTCAAGCCCAGTGCCTGAGTCGCACAGGAAGCTTTTCGTGGAAACCTGACAGTGGCGAAGTCCTTTGGTCTACCGAAATGTTTCGCATTTATGGAATCGATCCAAGCGTCAAGCCGACGTCGGAACTTGCCCGCCAGCGGATTCATCCGGATGATTTCGAAATCTTAGCCGAGAAACTCCTGAGCCGAGTGCAGGAAGGCAAGGATCTTGAACATGAGCATCGCCTTTTGCTGTCGGATGGCTTGGTTAAATGGGTCCATATGGTTGCCCGCGCCACCAGGGATGAATCGGACAGATTGGAGTATATCGGTGCCTTGATGGATGTCACTGAGCAGAAGCAGGCAGACGAAGCGCTGCGCGCATCGGAGAAACTTGCCCGAGGCCAAGTCGAGGCGCTAACGCGAACTTTGGAAGCTTTGGCGATGGAATCTGCTCCCGACCGCCTGGTAGAGCATGTATTGCGAACCGTCGTCACACAGTTAGGAGCACATAGCTGTAGCGTGTGGCAACGCGTGGGGGCCAGCAACTTGATTGGTTTTCAGTTTTCTTTCGAGGATGGCAGATTCGTGATGAAATCCGACTCTGTTCTCACCGGGATCACTCTTGTCTTGCCGATGGAGGAATTCTTGGCATGGCCTGCGGTTGCGCGTGTTGGCGTTGCTGCGGTCGCAGAAGCGCACCAAGACATCCGCCCAGGTGCGGGTGATCATTTTGGGGTCTTTGGCGGCCAAAAAGGTTTTGGCCATCACCAAATTCATCATCGGCTGGTTGATGGCGTCGTTTTTCGCTTGGACAATCTTGCGGGCCTGCCCCAGATCTTGCGTGGCCAGGCTTTTCTGAAGTTTGGTTTCGCGATCCTCAACGTAGAAAACTTTGCCGCGCCGGAACAGTACGTATCGATTTTTCATTTTCGTGCATCGTATTTTACGAGCACGAAAGAAAAGCCGTTAACAGCGAGTGGAGTGCATTAGCCGAAAGGTGCGGGACGGGTTCAAAAAAGTCCTGGCCGGATCCGGTTTACTGACACTTTTACTGACAGTTGACGGTTTTTGGACCCCTTTTTCGTCCTGAATCTCTCAATTTCCCAAGAAATCGAGATGGCGGAAGGGGTGGGATTCGAACCCACGGTACGGTTACCCGTACTTCTGATTTCGAGTCAGATGCCTTTAACCACTCAGCCACCCTTCCTTCTACAGTTCAACGGCTTGCAAAATACTTTGAAGCACCACTTCCTTTTGATCATCGCCGTTGCACCCCTGAACTATAAAAGCACCGTTAAAAAAGTAAACCAAATTTGAGATCCCATTGATTATATTGTCGATCATTAATGAGTTTTAAACTCATTTAACTGAATTCCGCGATAAACAATTTCGCTGGGTTAAGATTTCATCTTTGGTTTCAAAGCAAAAAGATTGCGTCCATCGCTCGGGAGTTGGTGTGGATACCCTGTTGCAATTGTTCGACTTCGCCAAGTTTGAAATATTGCCGCCCGTTTCCAAGGTCGTCAAAAAAGGGCCATCTGAGTTTCATGGGTCAGAACGACCAGTTGAGGATGGGAAAGCCTCTCGCCAGCTTGCTGGGAAATTCATCAAACCATGGATTGTTCATGGCCACATTGGCGAGGCCGATTTGCAGACCGTCAAGCTTTTGCGCGTAGTTGACGATGCCCAGTTGAAAGCCCGTGGTGTCTTGTGAAACATTCACCAACGCGGATTCAAAGCCCGTAAAAGTCCCCTGCGAGACATTGACCCAACCGCGCTGCCAGCCGACAAAGTTTTCGCGGCTGATATTCACCACGCCCCACTGAAACCCCCGGTAGGAATCGGCGTAATTGACTATTCCCCAAGTGAACCCGCCGCTCTCGCCGGTGCTGCCGTTGACCAGGCCGAGCGTCAATCCCCATTGTTGATTTTCACCCCAGATGTTAAGCGACAAACCGTGGACCGTTGTCGTCCTCGGAAACAGGGCGATATCCGGGGTAAGCGAAAGCTGGATCGGGGTATCGTCGGCGCGGAGAATGGCGGTGGTGATGGCAAGCGCGGCAATGGCGGTCAATGGAGTTTTCATAATTTATTTTCGAATTTTGAAAATACAAATGCTATTCCCGTGCCAGAATCGGCCGTTTTAATTTACGGCGATTTTCAACGCCCATAACCGGCGCCCCGGCTCCACTACATTGAGTTTCTGGTGCAGCCGGGACCAAGGACACGCCATTTTGAGGACACTCGCATCATGGCAAAAACTGCAATCTGCACGAGTGCCTTGGTGAAATGGTGCGATTTGCAAAGATTTGGGGTTCAAAATTGGCTGCAGGCGTGCCCGGCATTGAGTTTGCTCAAACGACCCGAAGGTTGATCGAACTTATGAAAGCAAACGCGCCGTTCCCGTTGCAGAATGCCCTGGCACCGGCCGGCACATCTGCAGGCAAAGCCCTGAAATGTTTTAAGATATGTTTGGTACTCCTGCTGTTTCCATCGCTCATGTCCATGAAAGCCCGGGCACTGGATCGCTGGACCGCCTTGGCCATGCTCGAAAGCGGCGGTGATGACCACGTCATCGGACGGGCGGGCGAAATCTCACGCTATCAAATCCGCCCCGAATTTTGGCCGGGGGGCGATCCGGCCGATGCCAGCAACGCTTTGGCCAACGCCCAAAGCATCATGTCCCCGCGCCTGGCCGTGTTTGCCAGGTCTCATGGCCGGATGCCGGATGATTTCGAATTTTACGTGCTCTGGAACGCGCCGGCACAGGTCGATCACCCGCATCACGCCGTCGCCGAACGCGCCCTACGGTTTGTGAACCTGGTCGGTTCAAATGCTCCGGCCATGCCTCCGGGCGCCGGTCAGGGAAATGAGGTGGTTACCAATTCAGATGCGGCAAAGGCAAAGTCACAGCCGTAATTGCAGTTTGCAATCCTATTGGCAGTCCCTTTCGCATTTGGCATTCAAGCGTGTGCCAAATGGTCTGAAAACCGGCATTTTAACGGCAGCCGGACCGGCTTTCCTGTTGGCACCCTTTTTGCAAGGCATATATCTGTGCAGAACAATATCAATCACAAGAATGAGAAAGGATTTTTATGTTAGGCTGGACACTTACATTTTTGATCATCGCCCTGCTCGCAGGCATCTTGGGCTTTACCGGGATAGCTGGCGCGGCGGTGGGGATCGCGCAGATACTGTTTTTTATCTTTTTGGTTTTGTTTTTGGTGTCCTTGGTCCTCCGCCTGTCCGCGAAATGACATTGGTGACGCGAAGGGCTCATAAACCGGGACGGCCATTTTGAAGCCATGTGCGGTCAATTGGCGGCGGATTCTTTCCGCCGACAAAACAACGAAAGGCAGGTTATGAAAAGCAGATCATTGATCTTTGCGGCCCTCCTGGTTGCGGCTTTGACCGCCGGTTGCAAAAAAACAAATCCGGCGGACGCAACGCCGCCTTCCGGCGACAACAATTCAACAATCACCCAGCAATTACAAAATGCCAGGGAGATGGCGACCAATGTCTGGCTCAAAACCAGGGAGACCACGACCAACGTGCTGGAAAGCGTGAAGGAATCCGTGCAATCCGCCGCCGATTACACCTTCGACAAAAAGGATGCCTTCACCGCCAAGGCCAGTTCCGATCTGGACTCATTGGACCAGAACATAAAGGAACTGGGGGACAAGGCGGCCACCGGGGCTGATTCGGTCAAGGCCGACGCGCAGGTCAAGTTGCAAGACCTGCGCGACAAGCGCGTGGTGTTGCAGCAAAAACTGGATGATGTCAAAAATGCGACGGCGATAAACTGGAATGAGGCGAAGGCGGGCTTCCAGCAATCCTACGACGACATGAAGACATCCGTCAAAGCCGCCTGGCAGTGGCTCAATGACAAACTGGGAATATCATCCCAATGACGATGCCGGCACGGGACGGCCGCCCGGCCGGTCAGTCCAAACCAATCTTTTTCCGTTTGCGGTAGAGCGTGGCCTGGTCGATGCCCAGGATTTCCGCGGCCCCGGTCAGGCTGGGCGTGTGTTCGAGAATTTTCCGCAGATGCGCCTCCTCAAGCTTTTCCAGTGAAATCATCGAACCCACCTGTGGCAGGCTTTCACCGGCGGCACTGGCCGCCCCGTTTGGCCCGCGCAGTTCGGCGGGAAAATCTTCCAGGGAAAGCTTTTCCTGCCGGGCCAGGATGACGGCGCGTTCGATGGCGTTTCGCAATTCGCGAAGGTTGCCCGGCCAGGCGTAGGCGCGGATGCACGTGACGGCTTCCGGTGAAAACCCCTCAATTTTGCGCCCGCACTGTTCCGCAAAAAACTCTTTGTAATGCTCGGCGAAGCGAACCAGGTCTCCGTCGCGCGCGCGCAACGGCGGCATTTCAACGGCGATGACATTGAGCCGGAAATAAAGGTCCTCGCGGAACAGGCCCTCGGCCACGCGCTTTTTCAGATCGCGGTTGGTCGCGGCGATGACGCGGAGATTGGCCGTCCGCGTCTCATTCTCGCCGAGCCGTTCATATTCGCGCTCCTGCAGCAACCGCAGGAGCTTGGGCTGGATTTCCATCGGCAAGTCGCCGATCTCGTCCAAAAAGAGCGTTCCCCCCTCGGCCGCCCTGACTTTGCCCCAATGGTCCTTGATCGCGCCGGTGAACGAGCCTTTGACGTGGCCGAACAGCTCGCTTTCCAAAAGCTCCTTGGAAAGGCTCGGACAACTGACCGTCACAAACGGCTTGTCCGCCAGATGGCTGTTCTCGTGGACGGCCCGGGCGGCAACGCTTTTGCCCGTGCCGCTTTCGCCGAAAATCAAAATGGATGCGGGCGTTTTCGCGGCGCGCAAGAGGATTTCCATGACTTCACGCATCGCGGGCGTGGTGAAATCAAAAATCGGTTCGAGGTTTTGCGCCTTGGTTTCAGTGGCTTCCTGCTCCAGACGTTCGATGCGCTGGCTCATCTGGCGGAGCCGCTGCAGCCGTGCCAGCACGGTCATGAACTGCTCGCGTTGAAACGGCTTTTCCAGAAAGTCAACCGCCCCGCGCCGCATGGCTTCCACCGCGATTTTGATGCTGCCTTGGGCGGTGAACACAATGACGGGAATCAGCGGAATTTGTTGTTGGATCTCCACCATCACGTCCAGGCCGTTCTCACGGCCCAGGTTCACATCCAGCAGGACGGCGTCAAACCTGTCCGCCTTGAGCGTGGCCAGCCCGAGCTGGCCGGATTCAACCCCTTCCGCGTAATGCCCCGCCTCCTCGATGAGAAAACAGGTCGCATCGCGGAACGTTTTATCGTCATCAATGACTAAAAAATCCATAGGTCGTTTCTTTCAAGGGAAAACAGGTTGCGGCAAACGGATGGTAAATGTGGCACCCTGCCCGGGGTTGCTCTCACACGACAGCTCGCCATCCATGGCCTGCACCAGTTTGCGGACAATGCTCAATCCCAAACCGGTGGAGGGCTCGCCACCCGTGGGGCGTGCCGATAGGCGGCCATAACGGCGGAACATCCGGGTCTTGTCCTCGGCGGTGAATCCCGGGCCTTCATCCCGCACGATGCATTCGACGTGATTGCCCGCCAAACGGATGGCCAGAAAAACCTGTTTGTCGGGCGGCGAAAATTTGATCGCGTTGGAGATCAAATTACCCAGGATCTGGTCGAGCGCAGACACATCCGCATGGGCGATGACAGCCCCGGCGGGGAAACCGGTCTGGATTTTTATTCTTTTCTGGCGCGCCGGCTCTTCATATTGCCGGGCGGCGGCCGCGGCCAGCTCCACCAGATTGACGCTGGACGGTTTCAAGGCAAATCCGTGATCCGCCGCGATGTTGGCCAGAAACGCCATCACGAACGCCAGCGACTGCGCGCTGGAGTGCAGGATGTTTTCAGCCAGTTGCGTCGCGCGCTGGTCGTTGAGGCGGGCGGCCTGCCGGCACAACAACCCGGCGCTCATGTTCATGCCCCCAAGATAATTTTTCAGATCATGCGCCAGCACGCCGAGCAATTCATCCTTGTCCTCCGCAACCTGCCTTAGCTGGTCGCGCGCCGCCTTTAGCGCCAGTTGCGTCCGCACGCGTGAAATCAGCTCGGCATGATTAAAAGGCTTGGTGATATAATCCACACCCCCGGAATCCAGGGCGCGGACAATGAGGTCCTTGTCATCCGCCGCCGAAAGAAAAATGACGGGGATGTCTTTCCAATCGGGGTTTTCCTTCAACTGACGGCAGACTTCGCAGCCGCCCATCACCGGCATCAGCAGATCCAGCAGGATCAGGTCGGGTATCCGCAAGCTGACCCGCTTTAAGGCCGTGGCGCCGTCCGCAGCGGGGATGATTTCATATCCCAAATTGCCCAGCACTGTGCCGACAATCTGGATGTTCGCGGGCTGGTCGTCCACGATGAGGATTCGCGCCGACCCGGTTTCATCGGGCAGTGCCGGAACTGCTGCGCAATCATGTTCTTCCGCCGGTGTCGCTGTTTGTACGTTTGTACTCATGCCTGCTTGTCTTGATCAAGTTGTTCAACCAGCGCGGCGAACTCGCCGAGGTGTTTTTCCAGGTCCGTCACCGCATAATTCTCCGCGTCCCGGATCAATTTTTGGGCGTAACAAACCAACGGTTCACAGTGCCACCGCTGGCCCAAACCTTCAAGTCCCTGGGCGAAAACCTTGCTTTCATTGATGGCCACGCTGTCGCGGATGGACGGCCACGGCTCTATGATCAGCCGGCGTAATTGCGAAACCAAGTCTTTGGACACAGGCGCAACAGTGGCGGAGGCATTTTCCGTCGGTGCCGAACCGGTGCCTCCGTTTTGCGGCCCGGTCTTGGGATGCCGCGGTAAAAAATCCGCCAGTTCATTGAACAGTTCGCGCTTGGAAAACGGCTTGCGGATAAAACCGCTGAACTGTTCCTTGAGCGAATTTTCCTGGTTGGACAGGCTGGAGGCGGTCACGGCGATGACCGGCATAAATTCCAAGCCGGGCGTTTTGCGGATCTCCGCCAGCGCTTCGTCGCCATCCATTCCGGGCATGCGCACATCCAGCAGGAGGATGTCCGGCTTTAACTCCCGGGCCTTGGCCACGGCCTCTTCGCCGCTGTAACCGAAAGACAACTGATGGTGCGAGCCGGCCAGCATGCCGGCGATCAACTGGCAGTTGGTCTCATTGTCATCCACTACTAGCATCGTGGCCGGACGCAGCTCATTGAAATCCACCTCTCCGCCCAAGGGCGAGGTTTCGGAGGCCGGCAGCCGGGCGGATATGGGAACGTTGGGAAAACGGAGATGAAAGGCCGATCCCTGGCCCATCACGCTCGCCACGGTTACGGTGCCGCCCATGATTTCGGCAAGCCGCTTGACGATGGAAAGCCCCAGGCCCGTCCCTTGCTTTTCTTTTTCACGATGCGCACCCGCCTGCACAAAAGGTTTGAAGATCGCATCCAGCCGGTCTTGCGGAATGCCCACGCCGGTATCCTGCACCTCGATGACCAGGGTGATGTGGCTGCTGGTCTGCTGCTTTTCCCAGGCGACCCGCACTTCCACGCTGCCGTTGTCGGTGAACTTGACCGCGTTACCGACCAGGTTGATCAAAATTTGCCGCACCCGGATGCGGTCGATCAGCACCGCGTGGGGGAAATTGTCGGTGACATGGCATTCCAGCCGGAGCTGTTTTTTGGCCGCCGGCTCGGAAAACAGCGTGTGCACAAAATCGCAGATCTCACGGAGATCGGTCGGCTCGGGCTGCAAGCTCATCACGCCCGCCTCGATCTTTGACATGTCGAGGATGTCGTTGATGAGCAGCAGCAGGGAGTCGGCGCTGGACCGGATGGATTGCAGGTATTGCCGGTGTTTCGGTTCGCGCAGTTCGCCCTGCAACAATTCGCTGAAGCCAAGAATGGCGTTCATCGGCGTGCGGATTTCGTGGCTCATGTTGGCCAGGAAGACCGTTTTCTCCTGGTTGCTGTGCTCCGCCTGCAGCCTGGCCTCCGTCAATTCCCGTTCCCGTTCATGGTGCTTGACCGCAACGTAAGACAGCCATAATGCCAGCATTCCCGCGCCGATCCCGAAGGCTCCGGCGACGAGCGTGGCCAGATTCGCATGATACACCCGGTTGAAAATTTCCTCCTGGATGAAAGCCTGCCGCTTCCGGCAAATCTGGTCCAGTTGTTCAAACTGCAAGTGCAGCGCATCCATCATGTTTTGCAGCCTGCCGGTGGCAACCATCGCCATCGCCTTGTCGGAACTTTTTTCGCGAACACTGATGACTTCATGTTGCCAGCTGATGCTGGCCTGGGCGTTCGCGCGTACCTTCGTGACATTCTCCAGCAACGGGGCATCGTCATGCACCAGGCGCACCAGGTTGTCAAAATACGCCGGCAGGTTGGTTTCGGCCTCGTAAAACGAATCCAGGTATTTTTTGTCACCGGTGATGACATAGCCCCGTTCCCCGGATTCCAACTCCAGAAGCGAGCGGTAAACTTGATGCAATTCGGCCCGTGTGGATGCCAGATCTTTGCCGTAGTTCATGCGTGCGGAAAGTTGATGCCATGAAATAAGGGCCAGCACCACGCTCCCAAACGAGAACGTCAGCCACGCGACCACGACCAGTTTATAAAACTGTTTTCCTGCCTGCCGCCTCATGTATTCCTCCGTTTTTCGCCCTAAATTCCAAGGCGATGTTTGAGATACAGGAACAGAATCTATGGGTCTGATATTTGGGTGTCTAGTGATAAAGATTTATATGTTGCGACGCCAAGAACGGAGCAGAAACCACAAGGACGCTCCGGCCTTTGCACCGTTGAACAATGTGGAAATCCATGATCCTGAAACTTTTTCCCCATCGTCACGATGGGAGAACGCGCGGCCAACAGCGGAAAGCGTGCCCGCCAGCTTTGCTGCTGACGAGGCGAGCGAACTGATTTCGCCTGCCTGCTGCTTCAAGTGGCGGATGCCATTTTTGAAATCGCCGACCTCCCGGAGCAGCTGTGCGCGGTTCAATTCGCTTTCCAACAGCAGCAATTGCTTCCGGGTTTCGAGCGGCGTCAGTTGAGCGAGTTTCCCAGGCATTCGCGGTCCTTTCGCAGTTGTTCCAGTGTCGTGGGGAGCGTCTGCCAGTCACGCTGCAACCGGGCCAGACGCGCGTAAAAAAGTGCGCCAGCCGAGACATAAACCAAGGCGAGGATCAAGAGTGCGGCCACTGGTGACCATGGCCAAAAGGCAACCGCAATGGCGGCTGTCAACGCCACACCCGCCAGCAGTCCAAAGACCGCCGCGCCCAAGGCCAGCCAGATTGCGCGCAAAATCCGTTCCCGCTCTTCCTGGACTTCAACCATCAGCAGCTCGATGCGGTTTTCGCAAATGACCAGCGCCCGCTGCGCCAGCCGTTTCGACGCCTCGGCCAGCTGGGGAGCGTTGTCTGTTGGCGTTTCCATGAGGACAAGTCAGTTGCGACGGCTTAATAGAAACCCGATCAAGGCGCCGACACCAAGCGCCACGCCGATGGCATGGTAAGGATGATCCCGGATGGCTTGATCCGTGGCTTTCGCACTGGCGACCGCCTTTTCCTGGACCGTGTTCCACGTTTCCCTGCCTTTATCGATGGCCGCCGTCAGCCTTCTTCGGGCTTCCACGACCTTTTCCTCCGCCACATGGGCGGTGGCGGCGAGCAATGCCCGGGCGTCTTCTACCAAATGTTCGGATTCGGTGGTTGTAGCATGTTTGTTCATAATATTGTTGGTTGATGGTTCAATTTGCAAAGCTCATGCGGTCTTCTGTCAAAGTTTCCTTCCTTGGATTATCCGCACCAAGATCATGACGATGGCGACGATCAGCAAAATGTGGACGAAACCGCCCATCGTGTAATCTGAGACCAGCCCGAGGAGCCAGGCGATGATCAAAATTAATGCAAGGGTGTAGAGCATAAGTCGGTTCAGGTTGCGGAGGGCTGCCGGTTTATGTGCGCCTCCAGCAGCCAGAGTTGCAGATCCAGGTCGCGCACAATGCCGGTCAACAAGTCTGCCGTTCCAAAATCCTCGGCTACGGTCATCTTTTTTACCGCCTGGCGGACGCGCTCGCCGGCGGCGGCATGGACATCGGCCAGTGTGTGAATCCAGTCGGACATTCCGCTAATCGAGGATGGCTCTTCGGTTTTCGTCAGCGGTGAATGTTTCACGGTTTCGCGCAAGGTACCCTCGACTATGCCGCCGAGGGCGGTGGCGCGTTCAGCCGCGAGGTCTATATGGCTCATCACCCTGCCGGCAAATTCATCCAGCATTTTGTGCAGCCCGATGAAGGCGGTGCCGCGCACATTCCAGTGCGCCTGCTTGATGCGCGCAAACAGGTCGAACAGGCTGGCCACCGTGTTGTTCAACACGCCGATGGCTTCTTTGCGGACATGCGGTGACAAGGTGTTGCGTGTTTTATTCACAAGCTTGATATTTTTTATCCGGGCTTTCCAAATGTCGGAGCGAGAAGCCCCGTATCAGTGACGGATCACTTTCCCAAAACCTCTCGCCCGACCATTTACTTCAAGCTGGCGCTGTGCCGTCCGGGCTGGCTGGCAACTTTCATTGCAAAACCGGCATTTGCGGCCGGCGGGAGGCGTTTCCGGGGCGTGCCAGTGGATGCAACTTGCAAACCGGCGGAACCGGCAGGTTGCAGTTTGCAACCTTTTTGCCCTCCTGCTTTTGCGATGGACAATTAATACCCCCGATTGGCCGGCCTGATTTCCCGGGAATTGCCGGTGCCGGCCCATCGGCACGATACTTGCAAAGGGAACTTGTCTGCCTGGAACCATCAGGCGGCAGACCATCTTAACCAAACATACCTATGAGCAAGCTTGCAACCAAAGGAACTTGGAACATCGCCAAGGGGAAATTGAAACAAAAACTCGCACGCCTGGCGGATGACGAACTGCAATTCCTCGATGGCAAGGAGGATGAACTGCTTGGCCGCATACAGAAGCGTACCGGCCAGTCCCGGGGAAAGATCAGGCATCTCCAAGACGAAATCGATGAATGTCATGGCTGCCATCATTGAACAGACCGGCGGGTGAGATGATCCATGAGCCACGTGCTTCCAAACGACGGACCGGGCATGCCCTCTTCGGCCAACATCATCAATGCCCGGTTTGATTTTCTGCCACCGGTTGAATTGAAGATCAAATATGGAAACAATCATGCCTTGAAAACTTTGGGCCTTAACCCGGATGAAGGCAGATTCCAAGAACGGGCAAATTCACCGTGCGAAATGCAAAATCCGCCGCACCCATCGTGCAAAAATAGATAAACCCCACCGTCCAACTGCCGGAAATCATCAAAAAAATCCGCATACAGCGGGTTTCTTCAACTGGCACGCGCGAAGCTGAACATGGTTTCTAACAGGTCCGTTTATTGAAACATAATTAAACCAAAGGAAAAATTATGAAGACTCACCCGGCAAATCTGGCGCTCACGCTCTGTTTTGGGCTTGTGACCGCAACCGCCCTGACCACGTTGACCGGCTGTGTCGCCGGCGACCGCTATAACCGCAGCACCGGCGAATATGTCGATGACACGTCGATCAATTCGCGCGTCAGGGATGCAATGAATGGAAATCCCGAGTACAAGTTCGATGGCGTGCAAGTCGTCACGTTCAAGGGCACGGTGCAACTGAGCGGCTTTGTGGATACCTACGCCCAGAAGTACACGGCCAGCAGCATCGCGAAAAAGATCCAGGGGGTTCGCGATGTCGAAAACAACATCACGGTCAAGGACAAGACCGACCGCAGCACCGGCGAGTATATCGACGACAAATCCCTGGCTTCGCGCGTCAACAACGCGCTGGGCAATAACGCGGACTACAAGTTTGGGGAAGTTGCGGTTGTCGCGTTCAAGGGCTCGGTGCAGTTGAGCGGGTTCGTCAATAATGCCGACCAAAAAGATAAGGCGGAGGACATCGCCCGGCAGGTTGCCGGCGTCCGGGAGGTCGTGAACAAGATCACCGTGAAGGACAAATTATGAGCCGGTCTGGCTGCGGGAGGCGGTTCGCCTCCTGCAGCACAAAATTGATACGACCGTCTTAAAAGCCCGGTTTGCAACATGAAAATTTGCATCCCACTCCTCGTGATCGCTGCCCTGGCCGTGGCTGAAATTCAAGCCGGTGAGCCGCCGGTTTTCAAGCCCACGTGGAGTGTTGATGCACACGATCCGCCGGTTTATGCTTCCCCAACCGATGATTCTCCGCCAGCAGCCGGCCATTTCACAAACGTGATCGTGGTGCCGGCCATCACTAATTGGCCGGCGACAAACAGACCGCACCCGCACATGACCAATTGGCCGGCGACAAATTTGCCGTCAATGACCAATCCGCCGGCCTTGCATCCACCAGGCGGGCGGTGATCCGGTGTCAGGCTTTTCAAAAAATCCGTAAATTGGCATTTGCATTACGCAACGCAAGGTTTGGCGGTTTGTGCAATTCGCAAGCACGGTTTTGTTGGCACCCTGATTCTGTTTGGAAATCACGACGGCATGACATATGCGGATCATCCTGAATATGAAAACACATTTAATTCCTTTGGCCATTTGCCTGGCCGGCAGCCTGGGTCCCGGGCTGTATCGTGCGTCAGCTGAACTGGAAGTTTCCGCCGGCGTGTCGATCCACGCCACCGCAGATTTTTACGAACCGCTCGGTACCCGTGGCACATGGGTCGAAGTTGGCTCTTACGGACGCTGTTGGCATCCGGCAGGCGTTGTGGTGGGATGGCGCCCATATTGTGACGGCTATTGGGAATGGACCGACTGCGGGTGGTATTGGGTCAGTGATGAGCCGTGGGCCTGGGCGTGCTACCATTACGGCACATGGGCCTATGATCCGAATTTCGGATGGGTATGGGTTCCCGGCGTGGAATGGTCGCCGGCGTGGGTTTATTGGCGTACCGGTGGAGATCATATCGGATGGGCGCCGTGCGGCCCCGTGGGATTTGTGGTCGAACCGTCATTCTTCGTCTTTGTTGAAAGCCGTAATTTTCACGAGCGGATCCGGCCTGGCACTGTCATCATAAATAACGAGACCATCATCAGAAACACCACCGAAATCACAAGCAACATGCGCGAGCAAAGGCGGTTCGATGGCAAAACCCGGACGGTCACGGTCAATCACGGGCCTTCAGTCGATGTGGTGGAAAAAGCGACAGGCAAGAAATTCGCCGCCGTTTCAGTCCGCGAGGCCGATCGCCATACGCTGGTTTCAGTCCCCGAAAAAATAAAACACCCTGCGGCGGAACCTGCGCCAACTGAAAAGCCGCACACTGTTCAGGAACCGGCAAAGCCGGCACCCGCCAAGAATCCGGACATGCCACAAAATGTTTCGCCCAAAAAGGAAATGCCCGTGGAAAAGGAGATCCCACCGGAAATGAAAACACCCCAGGCTCCGCCGGAAAGAAAGATCATTCCCCCGGAAACACCCGCTCCTCAAACTCCGCCGGAAAGGATTGTTCCGCCGGCCAATAGGGATCTGCCACTCGACAAAGAGCAACGGCATCCGAACGAGGTTGCTCCACCGGTTCACCAGCCGCAACAACCCGTTCCAGTCGCGCCACCGGGAAATCAGGGAAATCAAGGCTCGCATGAAAATGGCCAGGACAAGGACCACGGCCATGACAATCTGTAATCGTTGATTTTTCCAACCGGGAACAACGCGCGGCCGCATTCCGGCAATGTCCGCGCCCTGTTGCCAACCATCCTCCATCTGGCCGATGAACAAATGTTGGCCCGCGACTGCGGACAAGAGGCGGCAGCGTTATGTCTTCTGCGCACTTGGCAGATTACCAGGCCACCTGCGTTGGGGTTTTGGGATTTTTTTTCCGCACCGTATTGGAACCCCATGAAGGCTGGCGGGCAATCTGTGAATTTGAAGGCTTCGGCAGGATGAATGTGTCGCTCAACCGCGGGACGAATTTATCCGCCCAACCGGCTGATTGGCACACCTCATAACCGCCCTCGGAAAAATGAAGCCGGTCATCCGAACTCAAACTACCGCACCGGGACGAGCACGGGAACCGGAACGACAGGCGCAATCACTTCCCCACGTCCATGCCGTCCGCCTACGACAAGGCATCCGGAGGTCGCAAGGAGCGTGATAACACAGGCAAATAACAGAATGATTTTAATGTTTAGTTTCATATTAAATTTCGGGTGACACCCGGTATTTTCTTAAAGCTGATGCCGTGCCACCGGGCCTGGCCGGGGTTTCGATGGAAAGCCGGGCCATACATTGAAACTGTGGTGCCAGGGAGACGCGACGCGATGCAACTTGCAAACTTATTGAGTGCAGTCTGCAAAACCACATGCGGCTCATCTTGGCGCTGGTGGCGCTTTTCACGTTAAAAGGCACCAGATTGGTGGGTGGCATGCCTCAAGCTTGATGGAAGGCATGAAAACGAATCTTACAACCAATAACAAAATTGCCCTGGCCTTGGGCATCGGAAGTCTGGCGGCGTTATCCGTGGTGGCAGGCCCGCCGGTGATGACCGTGCAAGTTCCGGCACCGCCCCCGGTGGTGGTCGTGGCACCAGCGCCGCCAGCGGTGGTCGTGCAGGCACCGGCGCCATCGGTAACGGTGGAGATGGCGGTGCCCGATGTTTACGTCTGGGACGGGGTTGAATTTGTGGGAGTCGTCGGCACGCAATATTATTATCTGGGTCCCGACAAGTTGTGGCTGCCATTTGATGCCGTCCGCGTGACGCGCTTTCATGAATGGGAAAAAGCCCATGCCGATTGGCGAGTAAACGCCATCCGCAACGACCTTTACCGCCGCGATGCCCACGGACATGAATTCCCGCGTCACGACGACAAAGACCGTGATCACGCCAGTCACGACCAAGGCCATGACAACCACGGCCCGGATCATGACAACGGTCACGGCCACGATCATCAATGATTGATCTGCCGTTACCACAACTGCTGCTCTAGCAGTCTTGTACAGCAGTGTAGCGTAACACATTCTTTCATTTCGCTTCCGCCCGCAACTGGCCGCAGCCGGCGGCGACATCGATGCCCCGGCGTTGACGGACCGTGCTCGGGATGCCCGCCGCTTGCAGCACCTTCTGAAACGCCTTCGCCGCGCTGGCTTGCGTCGCCGTTCCGGCAAAGCCGCCCGTGGGATTCAATGGAATCAGGTTCACGTGCGCATCCAGCCCGGTCAACAGCGCGGCCAGCCGTCCCGCTTGCGTGGGCGAATCGTTGGTGCCGGCTATGAGCGTCCACTCAAAAAAGATCCGCCGGCCGGTTTGGGTGAAGTACGTGCGGCAGGCGGCCATCAGTTCCGCAAGCGGCCAGCGCCGGCTCGCGGGGACCAATGCCGAACGTTCTTCCTCGGTGGCTCCGTGCAGGCTCACGGCCAGATGATACGGGCGCCGTTCCGACGCCAGCCGCAGGATGCCCGGCACCACGCCCACCGTGCTGATCGTGATCCGTCCCGGACCGATGTTCAGCCCGCGCCGGTCGGTGATGATTTCCAGCGCCGTCATCACTGCGTCGTAATTGTGCAACGGCTCGCCCATGCCCATGAGCACGAGATTGCGAAGACCATCATGCCCGGCGGCGCGCAGGGCGAGTTCCGCCTGACGGACTTGGGCCACGATCTCGCCGGGCCGCAGATGCCGCACGAAACCCATCTGGCCGGTGGCACAGAAGACGCAGCCCATCGCGCAGCCGGCCTGCGTGCTCAAACAGGCGGTATGACGGCCTTTAAAACCCATCAGCACGGTTTCGATGGTCTGACCATCGGCCAGGCGGAACAGAAATTTGCGCGTCAGCCCGTCGCTGCTGGCCGTATTGGCGGTCTCCTCCGCCGCATCGATGAAGAATCGCCGTCCGTCACCAAGGTGCGCCGCCAGCCAACGTCGTAACGGCGGCAAATAATCCGGAGCTTCGGCCAGGTCAGTCGTCATATCCGCATACAACGCCCGCCACAATGTCCGTGCATGCGTTGGCGACAGCCCGGACGCGACGAGTTCCCGCTCCAGCTCCGCCAACGTGAGGTCGAGGAGTGAACGGGGCGCGGCAGTGCTGGCGGCGACGGTCGTCATGTCGCCATGAATTGTGGCGGCAGAGGCGGCGGGTTGCGATATTGAAATCTCGGGCGAAATGAGGCACCACATGCAGCCGGGTATTTTGTTTACCCGAACGTCCGGACCGGCATACAATCACCATTGATGAAGTTGGCGTGAAATAATTCTTCCAGCAGCAAAAATAAATTTCTATCAGAACAATGGACCGACTGCTTTCAATCTTGCACGACTGCGGCAACGCCGTTCTTCACGGCATCATCGCGCTTTCAATCGGCTTGGTCCTCTTTTCCGTGCTGGAGCGGATGTTCCGCTTCAAACCCGCCAATAAGACGTGGCCCGCCACCCTGCTGGATCTGCAGTACGCGCTGCTCTCGATGCTGTATCCGCCGTTCATCTATTTCATCATCGCCGCCATTTTTGGTTTTCTGGCCCTGCAATTCAAAGCCACCCCGCAAGACCCAGGCATCTCACCGCTGTGGTTTGCCGGCCAGCTCTGCCTGGTTCTTTTTATGCGCGACTGCCTCATTTATCTCCGCCACCGCATCTTCCACCTGCGGCCGGTCTGGGCGTTTCACTCCATCCACCACAGTTCGGAAGAGGTGGACTGGCTTTCCGCCGTGCGCTTTCATCCGGCGGAAAATTCGATCGAGGCCACCGGGGAAATCCTGCTCTTTCTTGGCTGCCAGATCATCGGTTTTGATCCGCTGGTGCTTTCTGTCGCCGGTCTGTTTATCGGCTTTTATAATTTCTTCATCCACTCCAACCTGCGCTGGACCTTCGGTCCGCTCCGCTACGTCTTTGTAAGCCCGGTGTTCCACCGCTGGCATCATTCCGACACCGCGGCGGCGGCCGACAAAAATTTTGCCGCCATGTTTTCCTTCATCGATCTGGCGTTGGGGACTTTCTATATGCCGATGCATTTGGCTCCGGACACGACCGGTCTCTCGGAGGCGGAAAAGCCCGTCCATCCGCGCACACTTGCAGGGCAACTGCTATACCCTTTTAAAAAGCGGTAAACAGATCAGACACGAATGGCAAGTTCGTTCGGAACTTGCCCATTTGTTGAAAAACGATACGTTCCCCGCATCGGCCCATTCCCACCGCTGTGAAAACTGTCTGGCCATGGCTCATGATTTTGTTCGCGGCATTGACTGCGCCCTGCGACGCAGCCGCGCCCGCAATCCTCATCACCAACCTGCCCGCTTATGGCGTCAATGCCCCTTTGTCCGGCGTGGCGTTGAATGCCAGCCCCGTCTCCAATGCCGTCGCCGTTTTTATCTATGTGCCCGGCTTCGGCTGGGTGACCAAGCCGACCTGCGCCCAACCGCTCACCACCATCCAACCGGACGGCTCCTGGTCCGCGAATGTCGGCACCGGTGGCGCCGGCGACCTGACGGCCACGCGTTTCGCCGCCCTGCTCGTCAACACCAACTTCAACCTGTCCTGCGTGCTCGGCCTGGCCAACCTGCCGACGAACGCCTACGCCCAGGCCATCGCCAAGACCGTGGTCACCCGGCCCTCGCCCGGCGTGAAGTTCCTCAGCTTTGCCGGCTATGACTGGTGGGTGAAGAGTTCCGGCGGCACCGTCGGGCCGGGGCCAAATTATTTCTCGGATGCTACGAACAATGTCTGGACGGACACGAACGGCTGGCTGCACCTGCGCATCACCCACCGGACGAACGCCTGGCAATGCGCCGAGATCCTTTCCGCGCGCACCTTCGGCCAGGGCAGTTACCGGTTCGAACTGAACTCGGTGGCGGACAATCTAAACCCGAACGTGACGCTCGGCTTGTTCACCTACAGCGACGATCCGGCGTTCACGGATCGCGAGGTCGATGTCGAATGCGGCCGCTGGCAAAACCCGGCGGACACGAACAATGCCCAGTTCGTCGTCCAACCCTATTACCTCACCAATCAACTCGTCCGCTACCGCGTGCCGCCGGGACTCGCCGACTCCACGCATCTCTTCGTTTGGGAAACCAACCGGATCAGTTGGCAATCCCAGACCGGCGCTTATTCTGCCGCAGCGACCAATCTCATCGCCGCCTATGCTTTTAACACCGCCACCAATGTTCCCCAAAGCGGTGATGAAGTCGTCCACTTGAATCTATGGCTGATTAACGGCAGCGCGCCCACCGATAACAATGAAGTAGA
>Ga0210392_10000391_pt1 | contig 28155 bp, 9 predicted proteins | sample IncBWC30OmetaG_FD_161057 | JGI IMG/M metagenome (GOLD analysis project Ga0210392, IMG submission 161057) | Forest soil microbial communities from Barre Woods Harvard Forest LTER site, Petersham, Massachusetts, United States - Inc-BW-C-30-O ... | reverse complement strand
TCACCACATCTCTTCCGGCGTCAGATTCCGCAGCGATCGCCTGCCCCCAAAGATCGTCTTCCTTCCTGGTTCTCTGGGCGAGATCTTCCGCTGCAAGTTTTCCGTCTTCCTTGCGTTTTGCCTCCGCGGCGAGATTTTTTTCAGCGATTTCGATTTTCGACTTGGCAAGCGCGATCTGCGCTGGTGTCGCGGCTGTACTTTTCGAAACCAATTCGTAAAGCGACTTGGCCGTTTGCCATTGGTGGTTCCCGAACGCCTTTTCCGCCTCTTTCAAGTCTTGCTGCACTATTGGGCCTGGGTCTCTTTCGCACTGTGAAGGATCGCTCGCCTTGGACTTTCCTTGCTTCGCTTCACCAAGGTGATCACCGTCCATGGCGATAACCTGATCGAAAAGAGGATCAGCACTATTGCAATCACGCTGCAACAGAGCCTGGTTGGCTTGGGTCAAGAGATTGTCCTCTCTTTCGATTTGGGAAGTCACACTCTGCAGGAGTTGCTTCGCTTCTTGTTTGACTTCGGGGCTTGTCTTTAAGCTTTTTACGACTTGATTTAACAGATCACTGGCTTTCCTGAATTGATGCGGGTTGCTGGCAAGACTGTCTTTTGCCTGGTCCAGCCAAGTGGCTTCCTCACTCCGAGGCGTTGGTGGCGGCGGCAACAAATTGTGACGGTGATAAACGACGTACGAACCGGTGAGAAGCACTACCGCGGCGCCGATCGCGAGAGCTACGAGCAAGGTCGGCCTTTTCGCGGGCTCGACCTGCGGCACTTTTGTCGCTGCCCGTTCCCTGTCCCGTTTCTTGAAATCCGCCTCTATCTGCTTCAACAATCCGTTCACATCAGGATCTTGCTGGCGCAGAATTCCCTGACGGATTGCATCGTCGCAGACCTGCTTTGCTTCCCGCGCATTACCATCGGAGAGCAATCCCCGGACGGTTTGAAGCTCCGCTTGGCGCCGTTTCTGAAATACTTCTTCCTTAACATTGGCTACTTCCGCCTGGTTCACCAGTTCGGCGATATCTTCATGGAATCCATAGCGATCTAATGAGCTCTGTCCAGCGGAAATTGCCTCCGCAAAGCGCCGTTTCTTGATTAAGTCCAGTAATTTGGCCTTTGCCTGCTGAAGTTCATTTCTCTTTTTCTTTTCCTCTTCCGCAAGCTTTTTAAGTTGTTCTGCGAGAGGGATCACCTGCGGATCGGTCTTTTGAAGTGTGCCGTTGCTCAGGCTACTATTGAGCAGCAAGTCGGCCGCGCTGATATTTCCGCCCCTGATATGCTCCGCGATGCGCTGCAGGAGTTCGTCGTGATTGCGTCTCTCAATCTGCTTCTTCGCAAGGGCCGCTTCAGCTCTTCGCGCCAGTTCGCCAAGCTCGGTATCTGACCCAAATTCCGCTTGTCCCTCTTTGGCGATTCGAAGAGCGGAAGAAAAATCAGCTCGGCCCAACGCCTCGCGCGCCTCCCGCCGTTTCTGCTCTAATTCTCGTGCCTTTTGCTTCTTCTCCTGTTCCTCTTTTTTGAATTGAAGGAGTTTTTTCTTGTCTTCCAGGCCCTCCTTCATCGCAAGAGTCCGTGCCTCATTGCCATCGAGAACCCTCTCATCCAGTGCACGCGTCAGCGCCTGGGATGCTTCCTCGATTTTGTCTTCCCCAATGAGCCCCTGAATTTCGCTGAGATGGCGTTCGCGGTCTGCTGTCTTCTGCTCTTTCTCCCTTTTTCTCTCCTCAATCTCCGTTTCCAGTTGCTTTGCCAGCACGTCCGAGCGCTCAAAGACTTTCCCGGCAATGGCTCGATGGAGCAGCTGCCTCGCCTCTGCTAAATTCCCCCGCTCGATGACCGTCCGTACTGCTTCCACCTGCCGCTCCTGTTCTTCCTTTCTCCGTTGCTCTTCTTTCTTGTCCTCGATTTGCTGTCGGAGTCTTTCGCGTTCGTCTGCTTCTCTTTTCCTACGTCTGGCCTCTTCCAACAGTCTTCGGAAACTTGTTTGTCGCGGGTACTCGTTTGCCGCTCGGAGGGCCGCTTCCTCGGCATCGAGAAAACGTCCCGCCTCCAGAAAGGACTGAATCTCTTGCTCGCGTTCCTGCTCTTTTTGCCTTTGTTGTTCTCGCGAGATCTCCTCTTGCGCAAAGTCCACGAGTTCCTGCAACGCGACATCCTGCGGAAGCTCTCGCAGCATGGCTTTCCCCTTCTCGATGACCTCGCTGTGCCTTCCTTCAGCTAACAAGCTCCGCAGCTCCTTCAAGGCCTCCTCCACCTGTCGTTGCTGCTTCCTGGCATCAATCTCATTGAGCAGGGGTGCGAAACGCGGATCGGACTTTGCAAATAACTTCGTCTCGACGGCATTTTCAAGGACGAGCGTGGCATCACCAAGCGCTCCGGCGTCAAGTAACGTTCGGGCCTTCTCCAAGGCCTCATCTTGCTCGTGCTTCCTCTTATTTCTCTGCTCGAACTCCATCTCGGCCCTGTGCAGAAGGCTGGCGAGGCCTGGATGGGTTCCGACAGTCACCAGTGTTTCCCGCGCAAGATCAATGGCCTCCGTCAACTCCTGGCGTTCAATTCTCTTTTCAACCTCCTGCAAGCGCTGCCGAAGCAAGTTCTCGCGTTCCTTGTCGTCCTGTTTTTTCTTGGCGCGTTCGGAAAGGATCAGGAGTTCGACATCCTGGGGAAATTCCTTCAGGGCCTTTTGCGCATCTTGAATGGCCGCAGTGAAGCGCTCATCTCTCACCGACTGTTGGATTCGTCTGATCCAGTCATCGAGACGACGTTTTTGTTCGTTTTGGATCTGTTCATTACGCGCGAATCGAATGAGTTCAGCGAGTTCAAACTCATGCGGAAATTCCTGCAGAATTTTTTGACCGGACTCGATTACTTCTTGATAGTTTTCCTTCTCAACCATGGCCCGAAGGTTCTTCAGATTCTCTTTGAGCTGTTGCTCACGCTTCTCTTGTTCCTGGCCCTGCAGTGCCAGTGTCCGCAGATTCCTGGCGGTCGCGTCGGAAGGAAAGCGTTCAAGCAACCCATCCAGCGCTTTCAACGTTTCTTCGAAGCGCTGTGCGTTCAAGAGTTTTCTCGCCTCCCCGAGCAAGGACTGTTTCTGTTGCTCGGCGTGGTCTTCGCGCGCGGTGGACAGGAACCTGGCAATCTCGGATTCGCCTGGGAATTCTTTCTGCGCATCGAGAAGCACACTGATGCACTCCTCATACTGAAGATTGGTCCAAAAGGTTCGAGCGCGGCGCAGTGCCTCAGCCAGACTTACCTGACGTTCTCTCCGCGTCTTTTCATTGCGGATCTGCTGTAGGAGGCCCTGAGCAGCAGAGTTGCTGGGGTCCATTTCGAGAACTGTGTCAAGTTGCAACTCTGCCTCGGTGAGAGCACCCTCTGCCAGCCGTTGTTTGGAGGCACGCAGGGCATTCGCGAGTAAGCGCGCTCGCTCGGCAGCGGCCTGCGCCTGAGCGAGTAGTTCCCGCGCGGGTTGAAACGTGGAGTCCAATCGCAGGGCGGCTTCGGCTTCTGCCTTGGCTTCTTCGAGTTGTCCTTTCGAGAGCAAATCTTGCCCATTTTTCACCCTCGCCGTTGCTTCGTGAGTATTCTCAATGCGACGCAGTTCTGCATTGATTTTCTCCAGCAGGCTTTTCGCCTGAGTATTAGAGGTGTCGAGCTGAAGAGCCTCGCGCACGATGTCTTCGGCCCTGGCCAGATCTCGTATTTCGAACAATCGCCGGCCATCCGCTACCAAATTTGCAACTGCGGCCTGCTGCACCTGGTGCCAGACGGGTTCCAGTTCCATCAGCACTTCTTCCATGTTCTGGTAACGACCGTCCAGTTCTTTACACAACATCCGGTCAACGATGGCTTCGATTTCAACAGGGGTACCCGGCGCTGCCTCGGAGATGGAGCGATGCTGATCCATCATGATAGAAGTCACCAGTGCACCGGGATTTTCAGCATCGAAAGGCCGGTGGTAGCAGAGAAGTTCGTAAAGCATGATCCCCGTAGACCAAATGTCCGACCTCGCATCCGCGCTGCCGCCTCGAAACTGCTGCGGTGACATGTACTTCAGAGTTCCGAGCAACATCCCGCTCGACTGTGAGTGCGAGCCCTCTCCCAGGCGCGCAATTCCAAAATCCACTACCTTCACCGTTCCATCTGAAGTGACCATGACATTTGCCGGCTTGATGTCCCGATGAACGACGGAGGGATTCTGTCGATGCGCATACTCCAGAGCCTGGCAGACACGGACGATGTAGCCGAGTTTCTGAGACAAAGGCATCTTGGGACGCCGAGCGATCAGCTTTTCAAGGCTCTCGCCGGTGAGAAACTCCATCGCGATAAAAGGAGTGTCTCCTTCACTTCCTAATTCGAAGATAGTGACAATATTGGGGTGTTGCAGGCGGCCGGCAGCTTGCGCTTCGCCGTAAAACCTATTCAACAAATCAGGGCTTTCCGCGAGACCCGTCGTGATTGTTTTTAGAGCGACGATCCGACCAATAAGAGGATCGCGGGCCTTGTACACGACCCCCATGGCGCCCTGGCCAATCTTGCCAAGAATCTCGAATTTTCCCAGCTTCATCATGGTGCCATCTTGGCCACGCCCAGCGCACAGCGCGACGAACAAACCGAGTGTACATGAAACTCTTTCCTGTGGGCTTCCGGCAGGGGACCGTAAGCACAATAAGTCGCGATGATGCTGCCGGTAGGAACGCGGCGCGGACCGGGCTTGTTGGGATAGAAGTAGGGCGCGCCCGCTGTTAGGGAGAGGGTTACCGCGGACTGCTCTTTCGATTGCAGGGCGGCTTCACCTCATCGCCCTTCGCCAAGTCCCGCGAAAGCGGGTAAGCTTGGCCGAATCTTCCCGTAGAGAGACTTCGTGCGGCGGGTGTTTCGCGATCGTCGCTAATCCTTAGTTTCAGGCCTCCCGGTTTGCTCGCAACCCAGGTCTCCCCTACCGCTGCGCCGAAAAGGACCGCAGGGCAGCCGTGGCTTCTCCACTCGAGTAGCTCCACATCGTTACCTAGCCCGCGGTTTAGCCCCAATTTCTCACAGGCCTGGCAGAAGGGCCAGACCGAGGCCGCGCGATACCGTGCAGTCGACGCTGTCGTCAATGCATTCCAGAGCGAGACCGAGCCTTTCATGGTGGAGCCCGGCACGGACCTAACCCCCGCGGCCGCGCCGACGGAATTCACAAAGCTCACTCCGTAGACATTGTGAGAAGAAAGTTCGACCGCCGGCACGGGTTTCAGCGCACGAACCGCCGCTTTGGTATTGAACACCGCATGCGCGGCATTGCCTTCGGCGTGGTACTTCCGCGCGCCGTAGAGAGCGCCGCAGGATGAGATTCGGGGGTTGTGCGAGATACCTGTAAAGCGCTTCTGGTCCGAGTACTCGTCTCGGATCACGTACCGATCAATTCTTCGATAGCCGTAGGCGGAGAAAAACCTATGGTGCTGCGTCTTTGTTTAACGCGGGAAGCTAATCTCCAGAGGAAATCTCACACTTACCGGTTTACCGCCAGAAAGGGGCGGCGTGGTTTTCCAGTGCTTTGCGGCCTCTTTTGCCTTCTTGAAAAAATCGTTGTCAACCGTTCCCAATTTCTCGAGTTTCACGTCGCCTTTGGCGTCCACAACTACCATCACGTGGAGTGTATAAGGTAGCTTACCTGCCTTATTAGCCGAATCTGGCAGGTCTACCACCGGTCTGCCCACCCATTCCAGCGGAGCAGCCGCGTCCAGCTGTGCGCACTCTATGATTGTTTTGTTCCCCAGGGCGCCACCTGGCGATCCCTGGCCGCGGCAATCAATCGAAGGCACCACCGCTTTACCGGCGAACGCCTTGTTCAGCTGCTGGATCGCGTTCGGTATCGTGAACTTTAGGTACTGCTTCGCTGGATCAGCGTACGTTCCACTGCCGTTGGCAATCTTCTGGAACGCCGGAATGACATCATGATTGAGCTGATTGATGTCACCCCTTTCTTTGGCCTTTTCAAAACTCCGCACTGCTGCGTCAAATGCAGCTTTGGCAGCGCTTTGTTCTCTCAGTTTGAGGACCACCGTCGTGATGCTCTTGTCGAGTTCGCCAGCAGCTCTGAGGACCGAAGAATCTTCCGCACGAGCACTAAAGCGGTGAAGATCATCCTGCAGATGTTCGAGTCCACCCAAATCGCCCTTCTCCGTGAAGCCTTGGCTGAGGCTCCGCAAACTGCTGAGCTCCTGCTGTTGGGCGGAGAGCAGCTGTTGCGACATTTTTCCCTGTGTCTTCGGCCAGGATCGCGCCGCTTCAACCTCGTGCTTCGCAGCCTGATAGGACCCACTCTTCACCGATTGCGAAAAAGTCTCCAAAATCTCTTGCACCGGTTCAATCAAGGCCAGTTGCTTCTTCGCATCCGAAGCCAATGGCCCTTTACCATTCGCGATTCCGGTGAACTCGTCGCGGGCCTGAGGCCAATTCTCGTTTCTGACCTCTGCGAGCGCGGATTCGTAGGTTTTCTTATCGATGGATGCCTGCCGGATCCTTTTCAGATAGGTTTCTGCTTGAGACCGGAGCGGCGAGTTCGGTACGTCTAAAGAGAGCACATTCTTGAATGCTCGTTCGGCTTGTTCGTAGTTTCCGGTTTGGAAGAGCGTCGTGCCCTGCTCAAATTGGTCCTGCTCTTGTTTTTTGATGTCCGCGCCGCTCGCCAATGATTTGGCGGCGTCAAGTTCTCGCCGGGCGTCATCGGAAAGCCACAGATTCATGGCCGCAACCTCTTGAAATGCCTGCTGCGCGCCGGGATAGTCTTTTTGAACATGCAAAAGGGTTTCACCTTCTTCAAAGCGCCTCTTTTCGGCGGCCCGCCTGGCTTCGATCTGTTGGACCTGCGCGATGGCCTCCTTTTGCAGGACTCCATGTCGCTGCGCGAGCTGCTTCCATTTTTGTTCGGAAAGGTCAAGTTCGTGAGTGGTCCAGAGTTGCTCGGCCTGGCTTTTCTCTTTACTCTCCTCTGCGGAGGGTCCGGCCGAGTACGATTTTCCGAGCCACCACACGGCTCCGAGCACGCAAATCCCCAGGAATGCCAAGCCAAGTAACACTGCGGGTTGCTGGATGAATTTCTCCCCAACGGGCACAACCCGTCTCCACATTTCGGCCAGATTGCTCGGCACCTTCGGAGGTCGCGACGGGGATCCCGACCATTCCTTCTTCTGGTTGAACAATCTTCCGCCGTGGGAATCGGGTCGTCGAGCTTCCGCAGGAACGGTCAGCCCAAAATCCTTTTTCCGAGCTCTCCCGGCACCTATACTTTCAGGCGTTTCCCCCGGCCGTAAAACCTGCGTAGCAGAGATCATCGTTGCCCCAGGCGGGGTGGCATCTGGGGGCGTCTCTTGCTGGGCAGGGACCTTTCCGATGCTCCGGTTAGCTCTTTCAATGACCTTCTGCGCCGGTCGAGGTTCCTTCACAGGCCGCTGGGCGGGGCGGGGGGTAGTCGAGTGCCGTTGCGTCTGCGCGAGAAGTTGCTGGACGCGAGGATCCGAAGGCGGGAGGATCTGTTTAGCCATCGCCTGGTTCAATAGTTGGGTAGCATCCGCGTATCGACCGGCTTTCAGCAAAGTCTTCGCAGCCTCAAATTGCTGGTCCTGCTCTTGTTTCTTTGCGCGTTCACCGAGTTCGCTCTGCGCGGAGTTCAGCAACCGCGCCACCTCGGCGTCAGGACCGAGTATGGCGAGCGTCTGTTGCGCCAAGTCAATCGCCTCGGTCAATTTTTCTTTCCGAATGTTGCGTTCGATCGCCTGAATCCGGCGTTGGATCTCCTCTTGTGCCTCCCGTTCCTTTCTCTTGCCTGCCGCTTGTTGCTGAAACTGCTCAAAGACGGTTTGTCCTGGAAATTCATGGACACCTTGTAGCGCGGCTTCCTCCGCCTCAGGAAAGCGTCCTGCTTGCAGTAGATCTCGAATGTGCTGTTCGCGCTCCTGCAACCTTTGCTTTTGTTTCTGGAGGGCCAGCTCGCCGCGGGCATAGGTCACAAGTTCTTGCAAGGCAAACTCTTGCGGATATTCTTTGAGCAGCCTCTCCGCCCTCGAGAGCATTACTGCGTACTGACCTCCGTTGACGAGGGACCTTAATTCCACCAGTTGCTGCTGCAAATACTCGCTGCGCTTTTGTTCCTGCAATCCTTGCTGGGCCATCCCGCGCAGACTCTCAACCGTAGCGTCCCCCGGATAATGTTTGTCGAGTTCGTCCACAACCCTGAGTGCTTCTGAAAACCTTTGTTCTCCGAGCAGCTTCCGTATCTCCGCCAGGCGGACTCGTTTCTGCTCCTCCGCCTGATCATTTCGGGCCGTTTCTCGCAACTTGAGCAGTTCGGGCTCTCTCGGAAAATCCTGCAGGGCGCTGGCCAGCACGGCTAGGCACTCGGCGTAGTTCAGCTCCGCCCACAGTGAGCGTGCGCGATGGAGTACTTCGGCTAGCCTCTTGCGTTTTTCCCGACGGTCTCGTTCCTCGTTGATCTGCTGTTCGAAATCTCGTGCCTGACGATTCCCGGGGTCCAGCGTCAATGCTTGTGCGAGCGCAGTTGCCGCTTCGCTCAAGGCCCCTTCCGCAAGCCGCTGTTTCGCCAGTCTCAGTTTTTGCTCGACTTGCTGGACATGCGCCACCGCTTCTTCCACTTCGGAAAACAGACGCTGCGCCGTTCCGTGTTTCGAATCCAGTCCCAGCGCAGCCTGCGCCTCGGCACGAGCTTCGCGCAAGTGGCCCGCCTGCAATAAATTGCGCCCGCGAGTCACGTGCTCCTCGATTCGGGGCTGCAACTGGCCGCGTCTCAGCTGCGCCGTCACTCGTTCGAGAAGGCTTTTGGCCTGCAGATTACTTACATCGATATGCAGTGCCTTGCGCAGTAGACCCTGAGCCCGTTCCAGATCGTGCGCTTCCACAAGCTCGCGAGCGTCTTCCAGCAAGCCGTTGACCGCCACTTGCTGTGCGGCCCTCCAGTGCGGTTCGAGATCGCGGAGCAAGTCCCCCATGGTCTGGAATCGTGCTTCACATTCTTTCTCCAGCATCTTGGCGATGATTCCTTCGATTTCTTCGGAACAATCGACCGAGAGAGTTCGCAGCGAGGGTGGATTTTCGTGCAGGATGTTGTACATCAACTCCGCTTCACTTTTGCCGGCGAATGGTCTCTGAAAGGCAAGCAACTCGTAGAGCGTGATTCCGAGGGCCCAGATGTCGGAGCGCGCATCCGCGCGTTTTCCTTTGTACAACTGGGGAGACATGTACGCCCGCGATCCGATCATCAGATTGGTTTGTGTCCGGGAAACATCAAGGAGGCGAGCGATTCCGAAGTCTACCACTTTCAGCGTACCGTCTTTCGTCACCATGATGTTGGCTGGCTTGACGTCTCGGTGGACGACGCCGTGGCGATGCGCATGATCAAGTGCTTCACAAGTGCGCACGATGTATCCGAGCTTCAAGAAGAGCGGCAGCACGGGGCGACTTTCGACGATGCGGTCGAGGCTTTCTCCCTCGAGGTATTCCATTGCGATGAACGGGATACCCTCAGCCTGACCGAGTTCATAAATAGCGACGATATTGGGGTGTTGGAGAGAACCTGCGGAACGTGCTTCCTGATAGAATCGTTCGAGTAGTTCGGGCTTCCCAACCAAACCGCTGGTGATGGTCTTCACGGCAACCAGACGCCCAATGAGAGGGTCGCGTGCCTTGTAAACAACTCCCATCGCACCGTGGCCCAGCTCAGACAGTAACTCGTACTTTCCGAGGGTCTTCACCTAGGATCTCCAAGTGGTCCCCATCGATTTACCCGAATGAACGCCCACTGATGGCCATGGTACTAAGGAGAAGAACGTATGCCAACAGTAAATTAAGGAATGGCTGAGGAGTGGAGAGTGCAGTTCGCCTGCAAATCCGAGCCATAACCCCTCATTGAAGTCGTCCGGTTCTTAATTACGACCTGAGAAAGAAAATAGCGGCTCTCTGCCTGGAGTCGAATAGAGTCCCAGGGGGAAGAACTTTATTTCTTCAGAGGAGAGCCCTTCTGTCCGAGAACTACAAGACAAAAAAGAAGTGCACAAGGATGTTCCAGATTGTGGGAACGCCGCAGTTGGCGGTGCTCGGGTATATAGCTCCCAGAACGTTTTTGTGGACAACCTTCTGTGATCTTAAGACAGGCAAAGCCTGTGTCTGGTGCGCGACTCCGGCGCGGGCTCAACTTGGGTTGTTCAGTCGTTCCGGTCCGATTCTTCAAGGTTAAGGAAGTGCACGCGCCCGCCAGAGTCGCCCGCGATTAGTTTGTTATCGCCGATAAACGCACAAGAAAGAACCGAGCCATCGCAGGTGAACGTGGCGAGCAGCACTCCGGTTTCCAGATCCCACACCTTCAGCGTGTTGTCATGTGAGGCGGAGACTGCACGCCGCCCGTCCGCACTCAACGCTGCGCAAGCGACAGGACCTGAGTGGCCTTCCAGCGTGCGCAGTGCGCGCCCCGTCTCCAGATCCCACACCTTCAGCGTCTTGTCATAGGAAGCGGAGACCGCACGCCGCCCGTCCGCGCTCAGCCGTACGCCATGGACAGGACCTGAGTGGCCTTCCAGCGTGCGCAGTGCGCGCCCCGTCTCCAGATCCCACACCTTCAGCGTCTTGTCCAATGAGGCGGAGACCGCACGCCGCCCGTCCGCACTTACCGACACACCGGCGACACCATCCGAGTGCCCTTTTAGAGTGCAGAGAGCCAGCCCTGTCTCCAGATCCCACTCCTTCAGCGTCCTGTCACGTGAGGCGGAGACCGCACGTCGCCCGTCCGCACGTACCGCCACGCCAAAGAACGAGCCAGAGTGGCCTTCGATCGTGCGGAGTTCGTGCCCGGTCTCCAGATCCCACACCTTCAGCGTCCTGTCAGAAGACGCGGAGACCGCAAGCCGCCCGTCCGCACTCACCGCCATGCCAAAGACAAAACCGGAGTGGCCTTCCGGCGTGCGAAGCGCGTGTTCAGTCTCCAGATCCCACACCTTCAGCGTCCTGTCAGAAGATGCGGAGACCGCACGTCGTCCGTCTGCAGTCAGCGCCACGCCAGTGACATCACCTGAGTGGCCTTCCAGCGTGCGCAGTGCGCGCCCCGTTACCAGATCCCACACCTTCAGCGTCCTGTCACCTGAAGCGCAGACCGCAAGCCGCCCGTCCGCACTCACCGCCACGCCAACGGACGAACCGGAGGGGCCTTCAAGAGTGCAGAGTTCGCAACCGCTTTCCAGGTCCCACACCTTCAGCGTCCTGTCACGTGAGGCGGAGACCGCACGTCGTCCGTCTGCAGTCAGCGCCACGCCAGTGACATCACCGGAGTGGCCTTCGAGCGTGCGCAGTGCGCGCCCCGTTACCAGATCCCACACCTTCAGCGTCCTGTCACCTGAGGCGGAGACCGCACGCCGCCCGTCCGCACTCACCGCCACGCCAAAGAACGAACCGGAGGGGCCTTCAAGAGTGCAGAGTTCGCAACCGCTTTCCAGGTCCCACACCTTCAGCGTCCTGTCATGAGAGGCGGAGACTGCACGCCGCCCGTCCGCACTCACCCCCACGTCATGGACAGAACCTGAGTGGCCTTCCAGCGTGCGCAGTTCGTGCCCCGTCTCCAGATCCCACACCTTCAGCGTCCTGTCCTCTGAGGCGGAGATCGCCCACCGTCCGTCCGCAGTCACCGCCACGCCATTGACAAAATCCGAGTGGCCTTCGAGCGTGTGCAGTGTACGTTCGGTCTGCAGGTCCCACACCTTCAGCGTCTTGTCATAAGACGCGGAAACCACACGTCGCCCGTCTGCACTCACCGCCACGCCTCTGACTAACGCAGAATGGCCTTCCAGCGTGCGGACCAGAGAGGTTCCAGGAGGATGCAGCGCTGGTTGCAGTGGCCGGAGCCAAGGCTTCGGGGCGCCCGCGACAAGGCTGGCAGTGAATTGCTTGATTGCGGGCACGCCCCGATGAGGCAGTAGCCGTCCCACCATCTGCGAAGCGAACTGCGTGGGATCTCTGGCGATCACGTTTGCTGAGAGCCGGATGGCGCCCTGCACCAAACGCAGTCCGCTCGTCTGAGAATCATCGGTGACGCTGCCGTCAACCTCTGCGGTGGTTGCTTGCACCGTCATCCGCAGAGGGAAGCCGATGGCAACCGCCGATGGCTTCTCGGTCTCTGCCCTGCGAATCTTGGTGGAGAGAGTATTCAGTGCGAGGTCATAATCGACCAACAGTCCGGGGATGCCACCGGCCCGGAGCTTGGCCTCGATCCAGTCGGAGTCAAGCAGCAATTCCCTCAGCTCTTTCTTTCTGTGGCAGGCAGCAAGATGGGAAGGCGCATGCACGACGCAATAAGGCGCCATTGTTCTGACACCGCTGCTGTACTGCCGCCAGGCAAAGTCCGCCATCCGCCGCTCTCCTGCGCCAAGGTCAACGCAGTACGGACCGGATTTCTGAGATTTGGTGAGCCAATCGCGCACGGATTGGTGGAAGGGACGCACTCGGCCATCCACCGCCGGGAACAGCGAGCCAATGTGCCTCGCGAGCTCTAGAATCTCATACTGCGACCAGCCGAAAAGCGACGCCAAGTCGTCGAGCTTCAACGGTTCGCGGGCAGCGCTGATTGACTCCAGTACTGGGCGCCAACGCAGTTCGTATTCGTTCAAATCCGGGAAATACCGCCTGAACCATTGAGCGTAGATACCACCGAGTCCTTGCGGGAACTCTTCGACCTGCGCCAGAAAGAGCCGGCCATCCTGCAACTCCTGGCGTACCCAGCTCGCGTAAAGGAAAAGGCCTTCGCACTTATCAAGTATTTTGTTGACGACTTCCTCCGAAGGCGCGCCATTGCTGGTAAACGGCTTCAACTCGCGATACAGGTATTTGCGGATATCCTCGGTGCTCTCGGGGCGACCGGCATCCAGCCTCCACGGGTTCACTGCCTGGAGAGCGAAGTTGATCTCCGGCTCGTAAGGACGGCTGGTCACGATCACGCGAAGCCACGGAGGTAAGCGGTGGAACTCGTCGCCGATAAGCGAGGCCAGCTCGTTTCTTCCGTTACTCGTCGCCTCATCGAGGGCATCAATCAGCAGAATCTGCGGCTTGTCCGCAATCGGCACTGCGCCGGTTAGAAGATTCACAAAAAGTCGATCAAAGACGGTGGGCACGTTAGTCTCAACCACTGTCTTGTCGAGAGGCAAGGTGTTTACCCGATCTTGGTAAACAGGAAGCTGGGTGCTCAACTGATAGGCGAGCGAGAAGAGCGCCTTTCGTGCATCCACACGATCGCTGTTGCCGAAACGGCAGAAATGATAGGCGGCGATCTCGGGCCGCTTATCGCACAGCCAGGCGGACAGCGCTGACTTGCCCACACCCGCTGCCCCGGTGATCCACAGCACGCCCCGTGAACTTGCGAGCCATTCGTCAACCTCGGTCATCACCCACTCGCGCCCGGTGAAGCGAGAAAGATGGCGGGTGAGGTCGTCGTCGTAACTGATAGGGTTGAGGTAATTCAGGAGCCTTTGTTGAACGCCTTCGAAGGGTACCTGCTTTTCGGAAAGAGCCTTTACAAGTTGCTCGTAGCGTTTGGCGTACTGAGCCTCATGTTCTTCCGCGGGGTAACAGTTGCGCATGTCGAGCCACTGTAGACGGCAGATGGAAAGCGGCGGCTCAACAGTGGAGACCAATACGGGGACAATCGGCAAGTTACGGGTGAAGGCACGCGCAAGTTCGTTTAGGCAGTAGCCATCCGGACGACGCACCGAGTGCGGGGTCAGTAACAAGAGGAATCGTCCCTCGCCGGGAACACCCGAAGACCAGTCGAGGCCGTCCTCGATGTATCGTTCCCAATCGCCGCCTGGCCTCAGACGCTCGACATCGAACCACACTCCGTGGCCTTGCGTCTCAAGGTTACGCTTGATGCGCGATGCCAACGCAGCATAGTCGTCGTGACCGTAGCTCAGGAAGATGCGCACAAGGCCTATCCAACCAAAGAGAGCAGGATTGTTACGCCTATTCTAGCCTCAGTTTACGAATTAGCAGGGTCAATTTCCGCAGTGCTCTGTCTCTTGACTGACAGTCCCTAAATTCCGTCTGCCGACAGCGAACTTTACCCGCGAAGTAAGAAGCGAGGGTTCGACGGAGCAAGGTGTGGCTTATCACTATTAGTTAAATTATCCAGGCATCGTCACCGAATCGATCCAGGCACGCGCTCGACATTGGCTCGCTATCAGGGTGATCGTAAACCATCACTTCTCGGGGAGTTCGTACAGGGAGTGAAACTCTTCCCTCGGCATCGCCTAGCCGTCCTTACCGCCGGGTCGTTGAAGACGAGATAATCGCCGGCCTCGTAGGCGGCAGAGCCCTCTTTGGCTTGGATTGTGCCCGATTCCTCAGCCTGTTGGGCCCACACCGGCGCATTCTTTACGTAGACCCCGGGACTCACCATGCGATAAGTGCGATCGAAGGTCTCGCCGTCGACGGTGTACACATCCCCTTGGCTGTTCACCACCCAATCGCCGCGCTTGCAGCGTTGCGTGCCGCCCCATTTTCGGTAAACGAATCCTTCCGTATCCAGGTCCAGCCGAACCGCCGTTATCGATGCCGATTTTTTTCGTCGGTATTCCCGCAACGTTCGCCACTCTCCTCAACGGTTGGAATCGTACCGGAGCCGGGCTCAGTTCACGAGTGCTTAATGCCCTCTTGCCGGATTGCATCACGGATAGCAGCTATAGATATCGCTTCGTTCGCCTCGTATGTACCCGGTTTTCCGCCTAGCCGCGGCATGTCGGTTTTCCCCTTATGATGCAGGCCAATAACAGTCCAATATTTTTGATCGAACACAGGGCTGCCGGAACTCCCGGGATCGGTCGGAGTCCGGTAGTGGAGGACTCTGTCATCGCGATCGAGCCACTCGCTATCTTGTAGAGAGATACTGAGTGGACCACCGAGCGGGTAACCGATCACGTACACGCGCGGTTTGGCCTGAGGGTCGAAGGGATCAGCTGCAGGTTTCAAGGGACATGGTGAACCGGGAGGCTCCATTTTTGCCAGCGTCATTAACGTCGCGTCGAGTTTCTCGACTCGTGAATGCCACAAGATCTCCTTTATGCGGCAGTGTGCGTTTAGGGCCTCGAACACAGCTACAGCGCTATCCGGCTGAATCGAGTTGGGACATGGGTCACTCGCGGGGCTGATGACATGGAAATTCGTCAAGAGTAAGGGGGCATCGCCGACGGACTCGAAAAAATCGCTGGGATCAAGCAAGAAGCCGGAGCCAACTCGTCGTCCCATAACATCTTCAATACGCGCGACTGCCGTACACCGTTTCATTCCCGTCTGTAACCAGGAAAAAGGCTCGTATCGATCCCGGCCAAATACCGCCTCCAGGCCTCCCGCGATGTCTGCTTGCTTCAATTCCAGGTGTCCACCTTCACACTTGAGGTGAGCCGCACGAAGTATCGTAAGCAGCTCTGAGCCGGGCCGCGAATCCGACGGAATCTGCCACACTTCGGTTAGTTGGCGATACAAGTTTGTGGTTTCGAAAGCGTCTGCCCTGCGGTCAGATATGAAATACAGGAGTTGGTCAGTTGCCTCAGCGAATCTGTTCAGAGCGACATTGGCCTCGACCGAGGTTGCACGATCCCAGAAGCTCACGCCGTCGGGGTCTGATTTCTGGGCAATTTCCGATAAGATGAGTTGCGCGAGTGCGCCTTCGTCTTCTGTGATATTCACAGGAATTTTGTCGCGACGGGCGCGTGCCAGCAAGGCTACGACATTGATTCCATGCCAGAGGTAGGATTGGCGGTCCGATCGGTAGACCTCATAGTAGTAGTTCATGGCCTTGCGAAGGTTTTCTTGCAGTCGGGGGTTTTGCGGATCGCCGCCGTTGACATACAGCTGCTTATAGATGCGACCAAGTAACCCGTTCGCCTCGACCCGCTCTCCGCGCGGAATCGCACTATCCGCCGCAAGTTCGCTCAATTCCTTTTCCGGTGACGTGAGATTCCCCTGATCGATCATGGCTTGCGCATACTGGCGTCGAATTTGCGGAGCAGACTGTCCGGAGCGAATCAATGCATCCGCGACCAGCCCCATAAGGCGAAGTTGACGCTTCTTTCGCAGCATGGCCAGTATTTGCTTCGCGGGATCTTCCGGGAAAGGCGCCAAAGCCCTGTTTAGCCGCTCGATCAACTCGCAGCATATTGATTCGGCTCCGGCCCAATCGAAGGAATCCAGTCTTTCAGAGAGACGTTGCACGAACACCGCAGCGTCGCGCCAGGGTCGTTCGCCATATTCGGTTTCCGTCATCGAAACACCGCCCTATCGCTGAATCAAGGAACCAATTGCTGCGATTTTATCGTGCTCCCTTCGGGATCAATGATCGATTCATGCAGACGAGGACCGTCGAATTCCAGCACCGCATAACCGTGTGGACCGTACTCACTTTCGTGGCCGCGAATGTAGAGGTTTTGGCCGTCCAGCAACTCGCCTCCCGGCAACAGGTTTTTCGAAGCAAGGAGGACCCATGCTGGCTTGGCAGGAGCAACGCCGAGGCTGCCCTCCCGAAAGTACGGAAAACCACCGTGGCCTATGCACCGGCCCCGCAGGCCCCATACCGGATGCTCATCGTACAGCACACAGCGGTGCTCGTGTCCCCAGTACCAGGCGAAGATCCTTTTGTTCTCGAGATACCTCCCCAATTTGGTAATGAGCTTTGGCCCCTGATCGCCCAGCAGGGAATAGGGCTGGTGATGAGAAAACAGGATGAGCCTCCGATCGCCGCTTTGCGCAACGAGGGATTCGAGCCATGACATTTCTTCGGCGTCAACATCCTGGTCCACATAAGAGGTATCCAAACAAACGAGAAGCCAATGATCATTTTGAAAGGCAAAGCAGCTCGACGGTTGGCCGAAGTGAGTGAGCGCGAGATCAAAATAAGCGTGACCACCAGTATACATTTCATGATTGCCGTTCAAAGTGCGGTTTAAAGCGTTCGGCACTTTGGGCCAGTCGGCTAACAAACGCTCCTTAATTTCGTCATCGACGCCGGAGTAGTATGTGTCCCCAAGATGGAGAAGAACCTGAAAGCCGCCTTTGTCCGCCTCGATCGCTCGCGCCAGGGCCGGCGCTCCGTAAAGGCCCGTACCCCAATCGCCGAACACGGCAAGGCGAAAACTATTGGCGATCTTGTCCGGTGTGGTTTTAGGGCTTTGCCAGGGGTGCGGACGAATCTGTCTCCACCAGGTGAAAAAACTGCCAATCCATCCGAGCAGATCGTGGTTGTCAAATTTGGCTTCCAGACCATCACTCGAGGCCGGCACAACCGTTGTGGCATGTTGTGCCGCATAGGTTTGGATAAGCGAGGCCATGCGATCCTCGGTTCCACTCATTACGTCCGGGTTGCGTTTTTCCTTCTCAAGCACCTGCAGTCCAGCACTGATTTCTGAAATGGCTATGGCCGGCGGAACCTCACCAGATCGGGATTCAAGACTCTCGAGGTCAGACAGGCGTCGCGCAGCCTGCTCCAGGTAGGGCGAAAAAGCGGCGGTGAGCGTCTCATAGCTCACGATGCGCTGGCGAGTGCTCATGGACTCCCTCTCCTTGATGACTTTGACTCTTATCCCGAGAGATTTACTCTTGCAAAAAAGCAGTATGGTACCGTGAAGTGAACCGGAAATACAGTGGTTTGGGAAACCCGGTTTGCGCGAAAGTCAGAGTTGCTCCAGATCAAACGATGCCGGGCGTCGCAAAGAGGCACTCTCCCTCTCTAGCGCTTGAAGCTACGCTAGATCTCGAAATAGGTTGTTCGGGTCAAGATTGTCGAGAGAGGAATCGTCGGTCGATTCTCGATAGATCAGTATGAGTGTGCCCTGCGCCAGGCGATCGACACGCAGGACAGGGCATTCATTCCGGAAGGCGTGAGCAACTTGAGTGGAGGGCGAACCCTTGTCGGTGCCTCCAAAAATCTTTTGCCACCGAGTCCCGCTGGAACGCTGGCGCGCACCTTCAAGTTAATCGTTACGTGGCCCTGCCTCTTTGAGGATTTGGGCGCTCTTGAGATCGATCGCGGCGCCTGGAATGAAGTGACGGCGGGTGCCAAACCACCAAGGGCTTGCTCTTCCATCAATACGTTTGTGCTCCTTGTCAGTCGCGAGGTGGAGAAGAATACTTCGCTGCGGCGAATCAAATCACAATGTCGGCGCCTGTCCGGATGACCTTCACTTGCTGAATCTCCTGGCCGACTCCGGGCAATTCCAAAGTGCCGGGATCGCCTTCTTGAGCAAAGTGGTCATACTTTTTTAGATCTCCGAAATTCAAGCCGGTTTTCTCTTCGAGATCGACGAGCTTCACCTGAGCGGCGGCCACGTCGAAAACCGCCTCAAACCCCGGAAGGTCCGCAATATCCTCCTGTCCGAGGACAAACGCCGTCGCCGACGGCGTGCCGTTTTCGCGAATTAGAACGCACACCTTCCAGAATTGGATCGCGCAACGCACTGAGTAGTCCATGTTGTCATTCCGATAGACTGGGTCATTGCCCGCAAACACCGGACCCGTGATGACCACCATCCGCCTTTTGTCCTTCTTGGCATGCTTTTCCAGGAGGAACTGTTCAATTCCTTGCCAGCGATCCCTGGCGCGATTGAACAGCGCCGCATGCAACGAACAATTCGTAAAATGGAAAGTATCATTATTGGCTTTTAGTGCGCTCGCGACGTCTGGACCCCATGCCGTGTCCTCGCGCCGGGTCAGATGCCCCCGGTCGATGCCGTGCTCAAACGCCTCTTGCCCGAGCTGTTCCGCTCTGGAAATGCGGGGATCCCTAAACCATCGGTCCCCATGCCGTTTGCCGATGTCAGGCCGATGGCCCCCGTCTACGTTGGCTGCCGAGAACCAGGCAGTGCGTCGCCGCTTATTCATATACACACTGTAGTGGTAATAGGCGAGTTCGAACCGGTCACTCCCCTTTCGAAAAGCCTCGTTGACGACGGCAGTATCTGCCTCCATTTTCTGGCTGATCCGCGGCAATGGAACTTCGACATTCTCCATGAACATCGGATCATAGCCGGGCCGTTCGGCATAGTTCTGGTCAACCACGACGCCTTCTTCTTCCGCTGCATTTGGCAACATTATTCCTGCGGCAAAACCGCCAGGAGTGCTCCCCCTGTCAGCCGCTTCCGAGGGTTGTCCAATAGACACTGTAATCCGCAGAGGAATGGTCCAGCTGGCAGCGAGACTCGGGCTATCAATGGTCAAAGCGGCCCAAGAGGCCGCAGCGGAAGGATGAGGTGACTGCAGCAGAACGCTGCCGGCATCTTGCTGCACTGTCGGAGCAGAGGGTGGCGGCGCGTCTTTCGCGCCCTCAACCTGCCGCCATGCTGGCTCCCAATCGTTCGTCGGTGGTAGGGTACCCTGGAAGTTCAGCTTGGGCGCTACTCTCCGATCCCGCGCCAGCATGCACACAGGAACTGCATAGTTACCTTTTAGGTATTCACCCGCAAAATGCAGCGCAACAACCTCGCCGCTATCGACATCGATAACCGCCGACCCGGAGTTACCGCCTAAGGTCGAACTGTCGTGAGTCATCGCATTTACCAGGTTCTCGAAGCTGCGCACCTTGGCAAACTGGCGAATGGTGCCGGGCTGCAATCGTTTCACATTGTAGGTTTTTTCGAAAATCCGGTCTTGGAGCGACAGGTCACTTCGCTCATCTCGGGCGGGGTACCCGATAGCGACGATGTTGCGCCCAACGAGATCCTCGGGCATGCGTACCGAGAGTTTCAGTGCGCCATTCACCTCCAGCCCGTCGACTCTAAGAAGCGCCATGTCCCAGTACGGATGTATCATCTCCACCCCTTGAACGATCAGGTACGCGGAACGGTCGTCCTCGGCAGAGTCTACCTGCCGCTTAAAATCTATCGCAGCGTCGCCCTGTTTGTAACGGATGCGCAATCCGAGCCCTTGGGTGAACAGCGCGGCCACATGACGATTCGTCATTAGCAAATTCTTTCCGACCACAAAACCGGTCCCGGCGTATGGCAGCAAAAGCGAATGCGGAACCTCGATTCTCCCAATCATCGGAAGTAGCGGCCTAATCCGGGCCTTAACGTCATCCTTATTGAGAGCCGTCCATGGTGCACCGACATTGTCGTAAGAATCTCCCCGAACAAAGACGACTGGGCGGTTTGCCGGCATGACAATGGCTTCAAGAGCGTCCAACTCGGGAAGCGTGACCTCATGGCCACGGTTCTCAGCCATCTTGCGGAGACCTGACTCGACATTTACGTCTGGCTCTGGCATCACGGCTCCGAGCCCCTCCAGCCCTGTGCCCAATTGTGGTTTGGGAATCGATTCAATCTCTCCCCCAGGTGCAATTTGAGACAACATTGCCTTGAGGCGCGTCGCCCTTTCGAGTTTGTCCATGGCGAACCTCCTTGGGATTGCCGCTGAAGCGTAATGGAATGCGGGTGTAATGCCAACGTGAATTACAAGCAACGATATCCCGGGCCATGTTTCAAGGAATGTCGCACGAAATCAAAAAAAATCACAGCCCCTGTCAAGAGACAGGCTTTACTGCACCGTCGTCGGTCGCGGAACACTGAGGAAAGCTTCCTGCGCTCGTGGCGCCGGGCCGAGGTCCTACGTCATGAGAAGATGCGGTAGGACAGCCTTGAGATTGTCTTCTGAAATCGCGATTTGCGACGCCAGCGATCTCGTCCCCTGCATGGGCAGGCAAGCGCCAAGTTCAGCATAATTGCCTCATCGTTAAAGTGATCTCCGACAAAAACCGTTTCATCCGAATTGCACCCCACTTGTTTGCAGAGAAGATCAAGCGCTTCCGCGTTACCTTGAAAATCGTGAGACGTTGGCCGAACTCCCGCGAGGGCGCCGGAATCTGAAAGGAGCAGCTCGTTGATCAGGACAAAATCGAAACAGGCCCGAAAGCTATAGAAATTGTGCTCAACGAACTTGTGAATCCCGCCGGAGATGACTGTAACTACCAGGCCTTTGCTGTGCAGTTCGTCCAGGGCCTCAAGACAATTTCGTGTAAGGCTTCGGGGCTCCGAACAATCTTTGAGCTGGCTGCGTGTCAGTCCGCGACTCTTGAAATGATCGCAAGCCTTCTGACAGATTGCTGGTAGGCAGCGATTCGGGTCGATCGAAGACCATAGGGAAAGGCTGCGAATTGCTCGGCCAATGGTCCAGATAGAGAGGCACACCCTGTGCCTCCGTTCAGACTCTCGCGCCAGTGCGATTGCCGTGGCGATTTCCTCTCGCTCATGGTATGCCTTTTCCGTTTTGGAGGAGAGCAACGCAAGCATGATGAAGGAAGCTCTCTGCGAGCTTCAGCCCCAATCGTCACCGAGCTCCAACGAGGTTCCGGTGGCTGCGAAAGAGACGCAGGAGTGATCGATCCAGGAGTCAAGAAGATTGAACATGGCGCGGAGGGGCATTGCTGTAAGCAACTGATTCTGCACCCAGCTGGAATCTTGCCGAAGGGCAGTACTAAGCGTGGAGTTAGCATCCTCCTCCGAGAAAAAACAGGTGTAATATATGAACATTCCAAGGGAGAGGAGGATCCGGTTTCATGCGCTGGCTGGTGGTGTCTCTCCTGGCGGGCGTTTGCGTGCAGGCTGAGGCGCAAGAGGTAAAGCCTTATCTGCGGATTGAGACAGGAGCACATACAACGAAGGTTGATCGGATCGATGTAGATGCCGCTCAGCGGTTCTTGGTGAGCGCCTCTCTGGACAAGACAGCGAGAGTCTGGGATCTGCATGATGGAAGCCTATTGAAAATTCTGCGGCCACCGATCGGCGATTTTCAAGAAGGATATCTTTACGCGGTCGCGATCTCTCCCGACGGAAGAACCGTGGCGGTGGGCGGATTTACGACGACAGCTAGCGCCAAAGACGAGGGGCCAGTCTACATTTTTGACCGCGAGAGCGGCGTAATTCGCGCAACCATACCCGGCCTCCCAAGAGTTACGGACCATCTTGCATATTCGCAAGACGGACGTTTTCTTGCTGCTGCGCTCGGCGGGAACAATGGGATTCGAATTTACGAGACCGTATCCTATTCCGAGGTTGCGCACGATTCGGACTATGGTGATAACTCTTATGGGCTTGAATTTGACAAATCAGGCAAACTGGTAACGACGAGCTATGATGGTTTCGTTCGGCTGTACAGTTCCGAGTTCCATCTTCTGAGGAAAGAGAGGCCGCCCAGCGGCAAACAGCCCTTTTCCGTTCACTTCTCGCCGAATGGTGAACTTGTTCTGGTAGGTTTTGGCGACATTGCCACGCTTGACGTCCTTTCCGCCTCCGATTTGTCATTGCGATACCGGGTGCAACCGCCTACAGCGGAGGGAAATCTAAGTGTGGCTCTATGGTCGGCGAACGGTCGAACCCTCTGCGCAGCGGGAATGTATCGCAAAGCCGAAAGTGTGTATCCTGTGCTCTGCTGGGGTGGCGCAGGAAAGGGAAAACTGACCAGTTTTCCCGTTGTTGGCACAACTGTCATGGATATCCGAGCACTTCGCGACGGACGAATTGCGTATGCTGCAGGTGACGGAACGGTTGGGGTTCTGGACTCGAACGGCGAAACTCAGTGGCGAGCTGCCTCCGAAATCCTCGACCATCGGGGACCCTCTTTCCCAAAGCTCTCATCGGATGGAGACAACATTGAAGGCCGTGCCAACAGTTTCAACGGAACCGAGTGGACTTTCCATACTTTTCGCTTTTCCGTCACGGAACGGAAGTTGAAAATCGACCCAAAGCCCGATGCCTCGCTGTCGAGCCCTGCAACCGGTGCCCTTGCGATACGTGGATGGAAAGACGGTCTGACCCCGACGTTCGACGGCCATGCTTTGAAGCTCAAAGACTATGAACGATCCCGAAGCCTGGCGATTGACCCGAAGCAAGAGAGTTTCATCCTTGGGACTGAATGGAACATTCATAAGTTTGACAAACAGGGTAAACCGCTTTGGAGGACTCCGACCGATATTGCCTGGGGCGTGAACGTGACGCCGGATCAGCGCTTCGTCGTTGCCACTCTGGGTGACGGAACTGTGCGATGGTACACCTTCGACAAGGGGAAAGAGGTGCTGGCACTGTTCGTGGATCGCGATCTGAAGCGGTGGGTGGCCTGGAACCCGGATGGTTTCTTCGCCTTTGAGGCTGGCGGCGATGCGCTAATTGGATATCAGATCAATCGTGGGCCGCGCCAGGCGAGTGATTTCGTCAAAGTGGGTCAGCTTCGTGATGTTTTCTACCGGCCCGATTTGATCGCGCAAATCCTCAAGCCCGGCGGGGCCGAGGCTGTCCTCGCGGCACGCAATGGAATCGGCGACGTCTCCAAGGTGCTATCCGGCGGCCTTCCGCCAGAGATCGAGTTGGTCTCGGTGGCCCAGACTGACGAGCCCAACAAGTACTTGGTGCAATTCCGAGTCAATGACATGGGCGGCGGTCGCGGCCGCATTGTGTACCGTATCGATGGAATCGAAATCGAAGCCCGTGATGCGGTGGACATCAAGGGTACGGGAAGCGACACAATCAGTCGTTACATCACAGTAGGAAGCGGACAGCACACAATGGCCATCACGGGACGCAGTGCGAACGACAAAATTGAGGGCACTCCGAAGACGGCTCGGCTCACGGGACGCCAGCCGATGCCGGGATCGAAAACAGCACTCTATGTGATAGCCGCCGGGATTTCGCACTATTCAGACCATTCGCTCGATGCAGGGGTTAAATTCGCTGCGGCGGATGCAGATCTGGTCGCGGCAAGATTCCAGGAGCAGGAAGGGAAAGGGCTCTATAAAAAGGTCAAGGCCGTTGCGCTGCCAGACAGCAAAGCGACCGCTAACAATATTCGGGACGCGGTGGTACAAGCCGCCGCGGCTATACAGCCTGGTGACACATTCGTTCTGTATCTGGCTGGCCATGGCGAGGCCATTGACGGCGAATACTATTTCATTCCTTGGGAGGCAGAGTACACAAATCAGCACGATCTGCTGGCCAAAAGCCTGAATCGGGAGGCAATCCAGCGGTTGCTGAAGCAAATTCATACCAATAAGAGTGTGCTGATTCTTGACACCTGCGGCGCCGGAGCTTACCTGGAGGGCCGGGCGACAACGGTGACCGAGAAAGCGGCCATCGAGAAGGTTGCCACAATGTCCGGCCGCGCCGTGATCGCTGCGTCCAATAGTGAGCAAATGGCCATGGACGGCTACCAGAACCATGGCGTGTTCACTTACGCTCTGTTGCAAGGCCTGCAAGCGGCGGAGAGCAATGCTCAAGGCGAAATATTGATTACGCGGCTGGCGGAGTATGTGCAGAGCCGAGTACCCGAAATCACGGTCAAAACGTGGCATTACAAGCAGATGCCCCTGTCACGAATTGAAGGCGAGCCGTTTCCCATAGCGCATAGGGCGGCCAATTGACGGGATGCCTGAGACCTCACTAGTCCCGCCTCTCAGAGTCTTTCTTTCTTATTCCCACCGCGATGAGGAACTCTGCGAGAGGTTTCTCATTCATCTGAGCCAGCTCAAGCGCGAAGGCCTGATTGCCCCTTGGAGTGACCGGCTGATTGCGGCGGGCACTGACTGGACCGGGGCCATTGACGAAAACCTGAACTCTGCGCACGTAATTATACTGTTAGTGAGCCCCGACTTTCTCGCCTCCGATTACTGTAACGACGTGGAGATGGACCGCGCCATGGAACGCGACCAGAAAGGAGAGGCGCGCGTTTTGCCACTGATACTGAAGCCGTGCGACTGGGAGACATCACGCTTTGCCCGCTTGCAGGCGTTGCCCAAAGGCGGCAAGCCGGTGGTAGATTGGCCAAGCCACGACCACGGATTTGAAGATGCAGTTCAGGGACTGCGCCGGTTGATTCAGGATCTGTGCGGTCCGGCACGGGTGCGCGTCCGGGTTATCCCAATGACGGTCCGCGACCATCCCTGGCGATGGGTGAGTGGTTCTTTGTTTGCGGTAGCTCTACTCGCCGGTTGGTGGCTGTGGTCTAACAGCCAACACTATCTGAAGCAAGGGACCGACCTCCTGAATGTCGGTCGATATGCAGATGCGCGTCTGGTGCTTGAACAGGCGCACAGGTTGAACCCGCTGAGCAGGGCGGTCCGTTGCGGGTTGGAAGCCGTCGAGCTGGACGCAGCCCGATCGGACCAAGTTCGGTTCGAGCAGCGTTTGGGTGAGGCGAATCGCGAGTATCCACGCTGTGCCTATCTGAAGGTGTTAAGCGGAGACCAGAAATACAAGGCGGAGGACCGGAAGGGAGCCTTCGCCGAATATCGAGAAGCGGTCAAGCGCGAACCTAGACTGGCTGAAGCGTATTTCGATATGGGCCGAATCCTGGATCTTGAACTCGATCCCGACTCGGCTCTGCTGCAATACCAAAAGGCTGCCCAGCTTTCGCCCGGGACCCCGGCCTATCACAACAATCTCGCGGATCTGTACTTTCGGCGCGAAGAGTACGACAAGGCAATTGAGGAGTACGGACAGGTGGCGGACTTTCCGTTCTCGGCTCTGCAGGCGGCCAAAATCTATCGGTTGCAGAACAGACTAGACGATGCTACCGGACGCGAAGAGGACGCGATCCGCTGGTTGAAGGATCCCACCATACAGCGAGCTGAACAACCACAAGCTTGGGCATTTGATGTGAGCCCTACTCAGCAGTTGCGATTGGGTCTGCTTGAAGAGAAGCAATGCCTTGCCGAGCTGGAGTTGGCGGTGACAAGGTTTCTTCGTGGCGACGAAACCCAGGCGGCGAGCGTGGTGCTTGCCACGCTTGGAGAATCCGGAAGGTGCCATTCTCGCCGCAAGGAGCTCACGGATATTCTTAGATGGGAACTCCGGCGGCTGGGCAATGAGGTGCCGCAACTCACGAACGGTTGCGAACAATTTGCGGCGAAGTACCTCGGCTCTGCCCTTAATTGACAGCTGCCCTGATCCTGATGAACTAACTTAGCTGATAAGATAGGCCAGAGGTATCCGAGAAAAGCCAGAGGATCAATGAATGCGTTTTCAGACGCTTAGATTGGTAGGGGTGATGGGATCGAAAAGACAAGCAAATAAGAATAAGCTGTCGATGAAACCCTTTTCTCCGGGATTGTGCTCCTGGCGTAGAACCACATCCTGCTACCGGCGCCGCCGGCGGTACTCGCTGAACCGACAGTAGCCGTATTCCTCCGGATGCACCGGCCGCTTTTCGATGGGACCTCGATCACCGAAAAGTGTCCCCTATGGAAAGCGTTTCAGGCTCATCGTGATCACCGTTCCGGAGCTCACGATCAACTGATCACGATCAACCCGGAATCGTGATCACGATCGTTCGGAATCACTGATCACCACGGCTTGGAATCCCTATCAAGTTTGAAAGGACTAACGGATCCAGTCTGCTCTTCAACAATTTGAGTGGTGGCCGGGACTTTGAGTCTAACCGTCGGTCTTTGTGTCTAATTGCTTCGGAGAGCTAACCGAAAGGCGAGTTCGTACTATCCGTTTGATTAGTTCGTGAGCGTAATCTCTTCCTTCTGCGCCTTTCGGTGGTCTCCAAGAGCACCCCTAATCCCTATCGAATGTGGAACTTCACTTTGCCAGCCTTGGTTTCCATCTTTGTCGCCCGGAGTGGCACGCCGACTGCATTCCCTTCCGCGTCGGCAAGGCTGAAATGCGAAATGGAATTTCCCGCCAGAGCGCGCAAAGTGACTCTCGGGATAGCGAAGGAGCCACCATGAAACTCATCCTCGTTTCCAAGCATCTGGCCAGAGTAGCGATTATGCTGTTTGCGGCTATGTTGATGCCGCTGTTCTTGCCCGCGCAGTCAAAGAAAACTACATCCAGCCCTCCGCCTCCTGTGCGAACAGCGCCTGCAACGCCAGTCACCCGACAACCTGCTCAGCCTCCAGCGCAGCATGCTCCGGCTCCAACTGGTGTCAAACCGAGCACGACAACACCAGCACCCAAGTCGGACACTAATACCACTAAGTCCAATGCCCATGGGACCATGACACCGAACAAACCAAACACTGGAACACCGACAGGCTCACCTTCTTCTGCTTCGGTCAAGCTTCCCGGAAGCGTAATCTCTCCCGCTGGGGGGAAAATGGTTACCACAAAGGCCGGGAACTCGCTCGTATACAACAAGAGCGGCCAACTCAATAAGGTCGTAACCAGGAGCGGCTCCGAGGCGCACTTTGACTCTCGCGGCAAAGTCAGCTTCATCAAGACGGCCAACGGAACTACGATCATGCCTGGGCATGGGGGCCAGCCCCAAGTCGTGACGGAACACCGCGACGTGAGCGGTCATCTGGAGAGTCGGGTTGTGAGCACGGGACCGCACCGGGGCTATGTGGAGCACACGTTTCAACGCGGTGGAAATGAATATATGCGCCGCACTTACATCAACGGCGGACGCACCAACGTGAATGTCTACCGTGGCTACTCTTATCGCGGCGTCGTCTACTACCATTACGTTCCAGCTTATTACTATCATCCCGTGTTTTACGGATGGGCCTATCGTCCCTGGTCCAACCCCGTCTACTACACCTGGGGATGGTATGGAGCGCCGTGGTATGCCTTCTACGGATACTACTTTACGCCTTATCCAGTTTATTCCACAGCAACTTTCTGGTTGACGGACTACGTGATTGCCGTAAACCTGCATGCCGCCTACGAGGCGGGGGCGGCCTCAGCCGCCGGGGCAGGCAACCCAGGCGATGCCCAGACACATCCCGCCGCCCCGCAACCCGTCCAGAGCGACTCCCCTACTCTCACGCCCGAAGTGAAGCAAATGATTGCAGAAGAAGTGACGGCGCAGCTCGCCGCGGAACAGGCCGCCGCGGCACGCGGCGGAGCCTCAAGCCCTGCTCCGACCGCCCCGCCGCAACCCGCCAACACCGATCAAGCTCCGGCAGCCCTGGATCCCAATCTTCGACTCTTCATTGTTGCCACGAACCTCGACGTCACGGCTGACGGTCAAGCCTGTTCCCTGACCCCAGGTGATGTCCTCATGCGCACGGAGAACACCCCAGACAAAGACAACACCGTAGGAGTCAATGTTGTCAGCAGCAAGAAGTCCGACTGCAACATGGGTACCTCACCCCGAGTGCAAATCACCGATCTCCAAGAGATGCACAATCACTTTCGTGAACAGATG